>Ga0187894_10000150_pt1 | contig 90438 bp, 85 predicted proteins | sample GBC1701081metaG_FD_136650 | JGI IMG/M metagenome (GOLD analysis project Ga0187894, IMG submission 136650) | White microbial mat communities from a lava cave in the Kipuka Kanohina Cave System on the Island of Hawaii, USA - GBC170108-1 metaG ...
AAGATCCTTCGCTACCTCTGGGACAACGCACAGCGCGCACATCCTGAACGCGATCGCGCCAAAGGGAGAATGCGGTTCGGACTCGATTATGTTGGAATGCAAGCTTAAACACTAACGTATGCGGGCGCCCTAGAAGAGAGCGTAGATGAAGGGAGCCAGCGCCGATCCTTCCGTGAAGACGATCAGCAGGCTGAGCAGCCCGAGGATCAGCAGGATCGGTCCCAGCCACCATTTCTTGCGGACCTTCATGAAGGCCCACAGCTCAGAAATCAATCCGAGCCTGGAGCGGCTCGGGCGCGCAGTTGCCATCTCGATGCTCCCTTATCAGTCCAGCTCGAACTCCCGCTGCCAGTCGATATCGTCGCGCAGCGGCTTCATCTGCTTCTTGTCGAGGATGAAACGATCCAGCACCAGGTGATCCATGTTGGTGCGCATGAAACAGAGGTAAGCGTCGTGCGGCGTGCAGACGATCGGCTCGCCGCGCACGTTGAACGACGTATTGATGATGACCGGGCAGCCGGTCCGGCGATCGAACTCCCGGACCAGATCGTAGTAGAGCTCGTTCTGGTGGCGCGCGATGGTCTGGATGCGGGCCGAGCCGTCCACGTGCGTCACCGACGGGATGGTCCGCTTGTCCGGTCTCACCTGCGCCACAAGGAGCATGTAGGGGCTGGGACAGTCGATCTCGAACCACTCGGAGCAGCGCTCCTCGAGCACCGTGGGAGCGAACGGGCGGAACGACTCGCGGAACTTGATCTTGAGATTCACGGTGTCGCGGTTGGCGGCATTGCGGGCGTCGGCCAGGATCGAGCGGGCCCCCAGAGCGCGCGGGCCGAACTCCATGCGTCCCTGGAACCAGCCGACCACGTTCTGCTCTTCGATCAGCCGCGCCGTGGTGGACAGCAGATCGGCGCGATCGTGCTCGGTGTACGGCTGGCCCTGCCGATCCAGGTAGGCGCGGATCTCCGCGGTGCTGAAAGCCGGCCCCAGATAGGCGTGCTGCAGATCGTGCGTGCGCGGCTTGCCCAGCACGCTGTGATGGATCCACGCCGCCACCCCCAGAGAACCTCCCGCGTCGCCCGCCGCTGGCTGCACGAAGATCTCCTTGAATGGCGTCTCGCGGATGACATGGCCGTTGGCGACACAGTTGAGCGCCACCCCGCCGGCCATACAAAGCCTGGTCAGCCCCGTCTTGCGATTCATGTCGCGGGCCTGGCGCAGCACTATCTCCTCGGTCACCTTCTGCACCGAAGCCGCCAGGTCCTTGTGGACCTGATCCAGCGTGGACTCTCCCTCGCGCACCGGGATGCCGAACAGGTCGGAGAACTTCCCGTTGGTCATCGTCAGCCCGTAGTCGTAGGCGAAGTAGCTCATGTTCATCTTGAAGGAGCCGTCCTCGGCCACGTGGATCAGCTCCTTCATGATCTGGTCATACTGCCTGGGCTGTCCGTATGGCGCCAGGCCCATGACCTTGTATTCGGCCGAGTTGACCTTGAATCCCAGGAAGTAGGTGAAGGCCGAGTAGAGCAGGCCGAGCGAGTGGGGAAACCGGATCTCGTTGAGCATCGTGATCTCGGTTCCCTTGCCGACTGCCTGCGTCGCCGTGGACCACTCCCCGACTCCGTCCAGAGTCATGATCGCCGCTTCCTGGTAGGGCGATACCAGGAAAGCGCTTGCCGCGTGCGACAGGTGGTGATCGCCGAACAGGATCTCGCCGTCGTAGTCGAGCTCCCTGCGGATGGTGTTGGGGACCCAGAGCTTCTCCTTGAGCCAGAGCGGGATCGCCTTGCGGAACGAGCCGAAGGACTTCGGGAACGTCGCGATGTAGGTCTGGAGGATTCTCTCGAACTTCACCAGCGGCTTGTCATAGAAGCCGACATAGTCCAGGTCGGCAACGCGGATCCCCCCCTCTCCCAGGACGTAGCGGATGGCGTTGGCGGGGAAACCGTGGTCGTGCTTCTTGCGGGTGAAGCGCTCCTCGGAGGCCGCGGCGATGACCTCACCGTCGCGCATGAGGCAGGCCGCCGAGTCGTGATAGAAGGCCGAGATCCCGAGGATGTTCGTCATGTTGAAACGCGTCCCTAGAACTGGTGTCTCGCCTCATCCATTGTCCTCGGCTGGCTCGTTCTGGCGTGCCAGTAGGACTGGGACGGGCGCATGCGGCGATCCAGCAAGTCTTTTCCTGCCAGCAAGGTAACCAGCCTGCTCGGCCCGAAGCCGAGCAGGTAGACCAGGAACAGCTGGACCGGGGTCATCACCACGCCGATGGCGAGACCAAAGGCCATCCAGTACTGATAGATCTTCCCGAAGAATGCTTTCATTGTCCTGCCGGAAATGGCCCGCACACGGTGGAGGTCAGGCCGGGCCAGGTCTGCATGGGGTTGACGGCGGGATTATGCGGCGAGGCGGCCTCAACGTCAAGATATGGTGGGACTTGAGGTTGCCGCTGGTCGCGCTGTTTGCCTGTTCGGGGGGCCCCGGGTCAGAATGCTGCAGAATGTCGCAGCGGCGGACCGCCACCCGGGCGGCCGGCGATTCGGAGGAACACCCCATCAGCAGCAGCGATTCCCGCCCCAGGGTCATCGGCCACAGAGGGGCGGCCGGCCTCGCCCCCGAAAACACCCTGGCCGCCTTCCGCCGCGCAGTCGAGATCGGCGTGCCGGCGGTGGAGTTCGACATCCAGTTCAGCAAGGACGGCTACGCCATGGTTTTCCACGACGAGACCCTTGCGCGCATGGCCGGGGTGGGGAGCGGGATTCGCGACTACACCGAATCGGCCCTGCATGGGTTCGACATCGGCTTCAAGCACGCCCCCGAGTTCCGCGGAGAGAAGATCCCGGGGCTGGCCGATCTTCTGGAGGCGGTGCCAGCCCCCATCGAGCTGCATCTGGAGCTGAAGGACTACGTCCGTCCGGAGACCGATCTGCTGCGCCGATTGTTCGAGCTGCTCCGGCGCAAAGGAGCGCAGGAGCGCACCATCATCTCTTCGCCCGACGAAGAGACGCTCGCGGACCTGCGCAAGCTGGCGCCGGGCGGCCGCACGGCACTGCTGGCCTTCCGGAGCCGCACCAGGGATCCGCTCGACGCCGCGCGGCGCGCCGACCTGCTGGGGTGCGAGTCGTTTCACCCGAACGCCGCGCTGGCTACCGCCGAGCTGGTGGATCTCTGCCGCCGGCACAACCTCAAGGTCAATGCATTCACGGTGAACGACCGGCAGTCGTATGAGAGACTGTGGAAGCTGGGTGTCGATGGCGTGTTCACCGACTACCCGGACATGCTCATGGCCATCCCGACTCAGGATCCCTGATCCGGGCCGCCAGCTCACCGCTGCCGGCGGGGAAGCTGTGCGGGCAGCTCCGGGCGGCCGGCATCGACCCAGGCCGAGTGCCAGAAGCGCAGCACCATTGAGGCGGCCTTCTTCATCTGGTCGCGCGCCATCGGGCCGGCGCTGCGCTCCAGCTCCTCGAAGTAGTCGGCGCGGCCGCTCTTGACCGCCCTCACCGCCTTCGTGTCGGCCCGGAGCAGATCCGCCACCAGCTCATGGCTGGCGCGCAGCTCGGCAAGCATGAGCGCGGCGGGATCCGGAACCGGATCCGGATCCCCCATGGCGGGCGGCAGCACGCATTCCGATCTGAAGAGCGCCTTGTAGCGATCGATCAGGTCGGTCTCGAACGCCAGGTGGATCCCCTGGTTGCACGTCTTCTGCCCGTCGAAGTTGACCGTGGCGTGTAGCGGCTGGTAGGCGTCGGCGATGTAGTGGGAGAGCCATCCCGACTTCCGGGCCACTTCGTTCCACGAACGCTCTCGAAAAGCCGATCGCAGGTCGTCATGCACGCGGGCAATGTGCCAGGGCAGGAGGCCGGACTTCTCGAGCTTGCGCCGTCCGTAGCGCTCCTGCGCCTCCTGCAACGAAGGGGGGATGTCGGTGAAAGGAAAAGCGGAGAGGATCTCCAGATTGATGAAGTGACGGCGCTGCTCGGCCTCTCCGTCGCGCGGCTTGAGGATGCTGTCGGGCTCGATGCTGGCCCCTGAGATCCGCGCCGTCGCGGACTTGTAGAAGATCCGCATCGGCTCGGGCATGGCCTGGCAGGCGCCCTCGGCGATGATCCGGTGTCCCTGATGGCCCCAGGACCAGGCGGACGAGGAGCTCAGTGTCAACACTATGATGACTGCCCCGACGCTCCTCACGGGCGCCCGCCGCCGAGTGGCATCGGCGCGCTCCAGGCGATCTGGCCGTCTTCCTGCTCCGCTCTGAACCAGAGCGCCGCGGCCGTCTCCTCGCGAGGCACTGGCACAATCACTTCGATCTCCATCGCAGGCGCCGCATCCACCGGGATCTCCTTCCTGTTCCTTTCTCCCAGCAGGACCATCGTCACTCCGCGCAGCGGCTTCTCGCCGGCGGCAAACAGATGGATTCCACTCCCGTCGCGCCGCGCCATCAGGATCATCCGGGCCCCGGTCGTGGCCCAGGCGCGGCCGCGCTCCAGGGCATCCAGGATCCGCTCGCGATCGTCCGACTCTTCCAGCACGGCGGTCAGGCCGCCGGCACCAGGCTCCAGACCTGTGACACGGATCGTTCCGGGGCGTCCCCAGTCATTGTCCGAGCAGGCGATGAAGGCCGCGGGTGGTGAGCCGGCGGCGCGAAGCCATCCCGCATCGGGTTCGATGAACCGCAGGTGTTCCTCCCGCTCCGCGCTCCGGGTGCGCGACGAGTAGGTCTTGTAGAGCCGCCCGGGCAGGGGTTCGATCGCGAAGGCGAAGCCCAGCGGCATCACATCCTCGGCATCGAGCATCCCGCTGGAAAAGCACAAGTCGCCCCACTGCACGCGGGGCGCGTCGGCCAGCACGCGCATCGGATTGGACAGGGCGCCGAGCCTGTATTCGTCGCGCATCTGCCCCGTCTCGACGGCTTCAGCGCGGACGACGCCCTCCGCTGGGGCCACCAGTCCGTCGACTTGCGCGGTGCCGCGATCCACGGGGCTGAACCGGGCAAGCCGGCTCTGAGCTCCGAGGGTCAGCTCGACTGCGCCATCGAAACCTTCGGCGCGATTGCCGAACTCGTCGAGCACGCGAAGCGAGGCGCTGACGGTCTCACCCGGGCGCGCCGACGTGGGAAGCAGGACCGAAAGGACCCGCGCAGGCTTCCCCTTCACTTCCAGCGCCGCCGGGCGCGGCAATGGCGCGGCCCCGCGGGCTCCCCACAGGCGCGAGGCTCCGCCCAGGTCGTACCGGCCGGCAATCCGCGGAGCAAGTCCCCAGTAATCCAGCGCCAACCCGTCTCCTGGCCGCAGCGCGCCGGAGCGCAGGGTGCACCGGGCCTCGACTCCCCCATCCGAAGAGATTGCGACGGTATCAGCCTCTCCGGTGAGCAGCTCGCCTCGGCGCGCCCAGCACTGGACGAAACCCGGCACGTGCCGCGCGCGGTGGTGAGGCGGCGTGAAGCCCGGCGACGGGCTGCCCGGCGCCACGGGGAACCGCACGCTGAAACCGCCGCCGGCCAGGAGCCCCGAGGGGCCGGCGGTCCAGCTGATGCGCAGGCGTATCTCCTCGGAGGCTTCGACGACGGCAGGCTTCAGCTCGATGGTTCCCTCGCCGCTTGTCAGCCCCGGCGGGGCATCGAACGAGCCGCCGGCGCAGCCGGCCGACGCCGCCGCCATCAACGTGCCGAGCGCAACCGCGAGTCGGCTCACGCAGAAGCGACGGGCTGCCCGCAGATGGCGTCGAGGCGGCTCCAGATCATCTCGGCGGGCAGCATCGCCGGCCGCCGGGTGATGGTGATCGTCAGCAGGTCGCCATCAAAGGTGTACAGGCCCTCGAGCCGGCCGAGCGGGGTTTCGGCCCGCAGAGTCCCCTCGCTGTCGGAGCCCTGCGCCTTGCCTCCAACCTGGCGGAACTCGTCGAGAGCCGATCTGAAGACGTGCGGCCCGCAGCGCCATGATCGCTTCACGCGTGCCAGTTTACACCGGGAGATCCGGCGCTACCGGATCACATGCCGGCGGGGGGCTCGAATGTGGAGGGGTCCAGCCCGTTGCGGAACCGGGCCTGGTCGACGCTGATGCTGAGCGACTTGTGGCGGCGGCCGGTGGCCGGGTCGTGGCGCTCGAAGATCTGGAGGCTCGGAATCAGGATGCCGTCGATCTCGGTGAACTCCGCGTAGTGGCCCAGGCTCCAGGTGGGAGTCTCCGAGACCGGACTGCCGATCCCCGAAGCGCGTCCGGTGGAGCGGTCGAACAGGTAGAGCGCATCGGGCCACAGCGGGCGCGCCGCGCGGATCCTGTCCACCACCATCCCGGCGCGGACTTCCTGGCCGTCCCACTGCAGATCGATGCCGGGATCGTCCAGGCAGAATGGAACCGTCAACAAGGTACCCGCGCGCCGGATGAAGGCGCGGTTGGCCTTCAGCGATGCCACATCTTCGTAGCGCTGGGTGCCGACGTGGAACCAGGAGCGCCAGCCCGATATCCCCATCAGGACCGGGCTGCCGTTCTCGTCCCCCTGGACCACCGCCTCGCTCAGAGGGCCACTGGGGCCATTGAGGCGCAGCTTGACCGTGTAGCGGGAGCTGACGTCGGGCCGCCCCTGCTCGTAGTGGGTCCAGGTGGTGGCGTAGACCGCGTCGTGCCGCGTCCGCCAGACCTGCCGGCCGCCGTGCGCAGCGATCGCCCGCTCCACCACCCCGCGCGCTCGCTGCGCGGATGACTCGTTGATGCTGGGGCTTGCCGGCGCGGCCGGCTCGTGGCGCCCCGTGCTGCGCAGCGAGAGGGCGGCCAGGCAGACCAGCCAGACCAGGACCACGAGCAGTGCGAGCCGCCGGCGCGCCACGGAGCCTCCGCGTTTCGGGTTTTGTCGTGCATACAGAACATACGCGGGGCGCAGGCGGGCCGCAAAAGGAACAAATAACGCAGTGGGATCAGTCGGTCGCGCTGGCCGGCGACAACTCGCGGCCTCGCATGGAAAGGCGGTCGAACACGGGACGGCGCAGCGGGACGGCCGCCTTGCGGGCGATGTAGACCAGCGAGCCCAGCGGGGGCCAGCTCACGGGCATTGGCGTCCGGATCGTGCCGCCCGAGAAGCCGGTCAGCGACCCCAGCTGCTCGAGCGTGGTGGGAGTGAAGAAGAACTCGCTCCAGGGATCGTGCAGCGGCTGCCACCGGGAGCCGCGCAGCCTGGCCGTGATGGAGGTCAGGCTCGGGGTCTCCAGCACGACATGGCCGCCGTCCTTGAGTAGACACGAGATGTCCATCAGCAGAGCACGGGGCGAGGCGGCGCGCCCCAGCGATCCGAACACCGCCACCAGGTCAAACGAGCCGCGGCCCATCCGGGCGTCTGAGAGCCTCTCGCACTCCGCCCGCGGGAAGACCGACCCGCGCGCTCCCGCCTCCCGCAGGCGGCGCCCCGCCAGGGCGGCCAGGTGGTCGTCAGCTTCCAGACCCACCACCTCGAACCGGATCGGGTCCAGTGCAGTCAGGAAGGTACCGGCGCCGCAGTCCACCTCCAGGATGCGTCCCGAGGTGATCAGCCGCATGATGGAGGAGGCGCGGCGCGCATCCATGCGGGGGTCCCGGGGCCGGCCAGGTGGGGGCGTGGTGCGATCGGCCCGGCGCGGCCAGGCGCTGACCAGTCCGCAGCGGGCGCACGAAAACAGCGCGCGGCCGGAAGGAGACTGGGCGCGCGAAGGAACCATGTCGGCCTCCAGGCAGAGATCACAACTCCCCGCTCGAGTGGCCATCAGGCCCTCCTCATTGCGCTCATCTTATCACCCTGCACCGCCCACCGGGCCGCATCCTGGAACCCCTGCCGCGACACTCCCACCCGATCCGGGCCCAGGATCCCGCGCATTACCTCGGCGACCCGCTCCAGCGACTCCAGCCGGGTCCATTCCTCATGGCCGGCGGCTATCAGCAGGTCGGGAAACGACCCGCCGGCCAGGGCGAGGCGCCGGCGTGTGCGCGCGCCATCCCGGCTGCCATCACCGAGAAGATAGTGATCCACCACGACGAAGTCACAGGCCGCCTCGAGCCGCCGGGCGAACGCCGCCATATCGGCGATGGGCCAGAGAGGCGCCACCACCCCCACGCTCCTGATCCCGCGGGCGCGCAGCGCCGCCAGCGCCTCGAGCCGCGCGGCGACCGGGTAGGCGTGCGGGGGGAAGGGAGGGCCCAGGCTCTCCCGATCGGTCTCCACGCTGATCTGCACGCAGAGCGGGAAGCGGCGCGACAGCTCTTCGAGCAGGTCGATGTCCCAGAGCGGGTTGGGGGTGTGAGTCTGGAGAGCCAGGGCATCGGGGGGGCGCGCGATCATCCGCGCGAGAATGCCGCGTGTCACACGCAGGGTCTTCTCCTGCGGCACCCAGGGATCGGTCACCGAGCTCATGTAGATGCGCAGGCCGGGCTTCGCCGAGCGGCGGATCCTGTCGTAATCCTGATCGTAGATCTCGGAGGCGTTGGTCTTGGCGTCGAGCCATGAGCCCCATGGCCGCTGCTCGCCGCGCACGCGCGCGATCTCGGGCGCGTAGTCGGGCACACCGCAGAGCGTCCCGCCCAGAGAGCAGCCGTAGTAGGGGTTGATCGTATGGGTGAACCCGTGCAGGTAGCCGCCCGTGGGAGTCAGGATGGTGCGGCAGGAAACCTCGGTGACCTTCATCCTCGAGGGAGCATAGCACCGTGCCTGCGCCACGTTGCCGGTTGACGGGCTCCGCCGGCCGCGCCAGAATCGGGCCATGGTGACATCGGCGCTCATGCAGCCGGCGGGGACGCTCCCGGGCGCCACCACCGCGCACAGCCCGCTCTGGGAGCGGATCTCCTCTTCGCCCATGGCGTGGGTGGCTGCGGGGCTGCTGCTGGTCGTGGCGGTGGTCTACCTGATCCGGCTGCTGGAGTGGGACCAGGTGAACGCTGCCGCCGAGAACCAGGAGGACCCGCTGCTTCCGCGGCAATGACCATGCCCGAGGATCTCGACGCTCTCTTCGATCAAATGATCACCCAGCAGCGCGCCCGCGTGCTCGCACTGGCCCGCCGGCTCAATCCGCGCATGACGCCGGACGACGTCCTCAGCCCGCACGACATCCCGGAGCTGGCGGGCGACCCCCGGTTCAACTTCGAGGATGGTCTGTTGGCCGGCCTGATCAGCGCGCAGATGGCCGTGCGTGCGCACCTGCGCGGGCCCCCTGGATGAGCAACAGCATGAAACCACGCCAACGTGGCCGTGCCGCAGCTGCGATTGGTGTATGCATCCTGGTCGCGACGCTCACGGCGTGCGGCGGTGATGGAGAGGCCCTCAGCGGGCGCCGCGTCGGCAGCATGCACGACGACTCAGCGCGGATCGCCCGTGTCGAGCGCGGGCTGCTCCCGACGGTGGCTGTTCGAGGCCGGAACGACCCCACGTACCAGCTCGACAACCGCATGCGCCACTACGGTGTCCCGGGCGTCAGCATCTCGGTGATCGATGGACGTCGCGTGGCGTGGGAGCGGGCCTACGGAACCACCGAGGCAGGTGGCGCGCAGCGTGTCGACGCGACAACCCTCTTCCAGGCTGGTTCCATCAGCAAGGCCATCACCGCCGTGGCCGCGCTGCATTTCGTCGATCGTGGCTTCCTCCAGCTTGACGAGGACGTCAACCTGCGGCTTGTCGGCTGGAAGGTCCCGCAAAGCGAGCTGACGCACGACCGGCCGGTAACGCTCCGCGGGCTCCTGAGCCACGGTGCGGGGCTGAACATCCCGAGTTTTCGCGGCTACGGCGCCGGCGCGCCGCTGCCGACGTTGCTGCAGGTGCTTCAGGGCGCGCCGCCCGCGAATACACCCCCGGTACGCGTCGAGCACGCCCCGGGGACACAGTGGAGCTACTCGGGCGGGGGCCTGTCAGTTGTCCAGCAGCTGCTCATCGACGTGAGTAGCCGTCCGTTCGCCGACATACTCCAGGAGACGGTGTTCGACCGTGCGGGCATGACGCGCACCGTCGCGGAGCAGCCGCTGTCGGCCGCGCACTCCACCTCCGCGGCGACCGGACATTCATCCGGTGCGCCGGTTCCTGGTCGCTGGCGGGTGCACCCTGAGGTCGCGGCGGCCGGGCTGTGGTCCACGGCGGAAGACCTCGGTCGGTTCGGCGTCGCCGTGCTGCGCGCCATAGGCGGCGAGCGCGACGCGTTGCTTCGGCCCGCCACCGCCAGCGAGCTGATCACGCGCCAGATCGGCGACTGGGGGCTTGGCTTTGCGCTCGGCGGGGGGACTATCGTTGGCGGCGATTCTCCAGCAGTGGGGCACGACGGGAGCACGGCAGGGTATACGGCGCGGCTGCTCGTCCTGCCGACCACAGGGCAGGGAATCGCCATCATGACCAACGGCGAGAGCGAGGCGCTCATCGATGAGATCACCCGCGCGGTGGCACAGGAGTACTCGTGGCCCGTGAGGCCGAGGATCGAGAAGTCGATCGCCGCGGTCGACCCGGCGGGCTACGCCGCGCTCGCAGGAAACTACGGAGTGGAGCTTGGTGACCGCATGGTGGGTTTCGTCGTGGGTGTGGACGGGAGCGGGGACGGGCGCCGCCTGATCATCACCGGGCCGAGCGGACGACCAGCCGAGCTGCTGCCGCTTTCGGCGCTTCACTTCTTCTCACAGGACACCGGCAACGAGTTCACATTCACGCGCGAGGGAAACGCCGTCAGCAGCATGCTGATCGACCAGCAAGGGCAGCGTTTCACCGCACATCGCATGCGGTGAGCCCGTCAGTGCGGTTCAGGTGATGGTAGTGGACGGGAAGCTGTAGGCCAGCAGCTTGTACATCAGGCGGGCGGCCAGGAAATCCGGCGCGTGGATACCCTTGCGGGGCGCCAGCTCCATGATGTCGAACCCGACGACGGCGGCCTTCTCGGAGAGCTTCCTGAGGAACCGCAGCGTGGGGTACCACTCCCCTCCCCCCGGCTCGGGAGTGCCGGTGCTGGGCATGATCGACGGGTCGAAGTAGTCCAGGTCGATCGTGACGTAGACCGGGCTGCGGGGCGCGATCTGATCCAGGATGAGCGGCGCCCAGTCGATCCCCTGCATCTGCCAGGCGAAGAGCGTGAAGACCTCGCCGCGATCGATGATCGCGCGCTCCTCGGGGGACTGGGCGCGGATGCCGATCTGGAGCAGCTTTGCATGCTCACGCATGCGCGCCCCGGCGCAGGCATGGTTGTTCTTCGAGCCGTGATAGGCCTCCCGTAAATCGGAGTGGGCATCGAAGTGGACGATCGTCAGGCCGGGATGCCGGCGCGCGTACGGGCCGGTGGCGCCGGGTGAGATCGAGTGCTCGCCTCCCAGCGTCACGACGAACTTGCCGTCCTCCAGGAGCTTTTCGACGCGCTTTTCCACGCGCCGCACCATTTCATCGGGGCCGATCCGCGCGCAGGCGACGGGAGGCGCCGAGTGGATGCCGACGCGGTAGGGCTCGCGGCGCGTCTCGTCGTCGAACAGCTCCACCTGCTGCGAGGCTTCGCGGATCGCCTCGGGGCCGCGCTCGGTGCCCAGGCCGTAGGTGACTGTTCCTCCGTAAGGCACAGGCAGAATGACCACTCGAGCCGTAGCGTAGGCCGACTCGGCGGGGGTCAGTCCCAGGTAGGGCAGCCTTGCCGGCTTGCGCGCCATGTCGAATTGCCTAGGTCAGGTAGGTGTAGGCGTCGAACTGGCCGCGGTACTCCGAAAGGAGCTGGCGCGCCTCGCGCGGGGAGATGCCGTCCCGGTTCTGGCGCTCCTCGAGCACTGACTGGAGGCGGGCGGCCAGGTCCTTGGCGTCGTAGCCGAAGGCGGCCAGCGTCTCGCGGGCCGAGTTGCCGCGGCGGATCCGCTTCACGTGCACGATCCCTTCGTCGTCCACCACCAGATGGGCTTCGTTGACCGAGCCGAACAGATTGTGCAAATCGCCCATGGTGTCCTGATAGGCGCCGATCAGGACCAGGGCGAGATAGTAGGGATCGCGCCCTTCCAGCGAGTGCAGCTCGAGGGCCTCCTTGACGTCCTTGAGATCCACGAACTTGTCCACCTCGCCGTCCGAATCACACGTGATGTCCACGAGCGTGGCGCGCCGCTCGGGTCTTTCGCGCAGCCGGTGAATCGGCACCACGGGGAAGAGCTGGTCGAGCGCCCAGTGATCCGGGATCGACTGGAACACGGAGAAATTGCAGACCACCTTTTCATGGAGCTGCTTTTCCAGATCCGCGAACTCGTCGGCCATGAACTTCTGGGTCTTGGCGTAGCGCACCGCCTTGGCGGCGATCTCCCAGAAGCAGGCCTCCCCTTTGGCGCGCTCCTCGAGGTTCAGCAATCCGAGGTTGAACAGCGAGAACATCTCGTCGCGGTGCTCCAGCGCGTCGTGGTAGTACTCGCGGTAGTTCTTCACCGAGACGCTCTTCAGGATGAAGAGCAGATCCCCGATGACTTGAGGATCCTTCGTGGAGGGCTTCACCTTCTGGGCGGCGCGGGCGCTGATCTCGGCCCGCACGTCCACGACGAGCAGCGAGTGGTAGGCCACCATCGCCCGGCCCGACTCGCTCACGATGTCAGGCTCGGGGACGTTCTCGTTGTCGCAGACATCCTTGATGGTGTAGACGACGTCGTTGGCGTACTCCTGGATGGTGTAGTTCACGCTGGCGTCCGACGACGTGCGCGAGCCGTCGTAGTCCACGCCGAGGCCGCCCCCCACGTTGATGTACTGGATGTCCACCCCCATCTTGCGCGCCTTGGCGTAGACCCGCGCCGCCTCCTTGATGGCGTTCTTCAGTCTGCGGATCTCGGTGATCTGCGAGCCGATGTGGAAGTGGAACATCTTGAGGCAGTCCGCCAGCCGCGCCTTCTTGAGCTCCTGGATTCCTTCGAGCAGCTCGGTTGTGGAGAGGCCGAACTTGCTGGTGACCCCTCCCGACTTCTCCCACTTGCCCGAGCCCTTGGAGTTCAGCCGGACGCGGAAGCCGATCATCGGCTTGACGCCGCGGTCCTTGATGACCTGGATCAGCATCCCCAGCTCGTGGGGCTTTTCCACGACGACCACGACGTTCTTGCCGACCTTCTGCGCCAGGATGGCGTTGGACAGGTAGGCCACGTCCTTGAAGCCGTTGCACACCAGCAGCGACTCGGGGGGCGTGTCCACCGCGATGGCGCCCAGCAGCTCCGGCTTGCTGCCCACCTCCAGCCCGAGGTTGTACTTCCAGCCCGCCTCGAGCAGCTCGCTGACGACGAAGCGGTGCTGGTTGACCTTGATCGGGAAGACCGGCCGGTAGTCCCTCGAGTAGCTGTACTCCGAGATCGCCTTGCGGAACGCCGTGCAGAGCGTCTTGACCTGGGATTCCAGAAGCTGCGGGAAGCGCATCAGCAGGGGCGGCGAGACTCCCTTGCGCCCGAGATCCTCGACTTCCTTGAGCAGGTCGACGGACCGGGCTTCGTCGTTGGTCGGCGTGACCATCAGGTGGCCTTCCTCCGAGATGCGGAAGTACCCGCTCCCCCAGCCGTCGATCCCGTAGAGGTTCATGGCGTCGTCGACGCCGAATTTCTCCATCTGGACGATCCCCTCCTGCGCTGGCCGTTGAGGAAGCGTGCGATTATAGATGTGTCTTTCGGATGCTGTCCAGAAGTCGGCGCTCCGCGGCGCTCAGCCCGGCCGCCTCGCAGAAGGCGGAGTCCATCTGGTCGCGTGCCTCAGAGTCGCCTCTGCGGGCCGCCTCGACCAGTGCTGTGACGCGGGAGATGAGCCCGGCGCCGGCGCGCGGCACCGGAATGGCCCGCAGGTGGGTCAGCTTCAGCTCGGCGAACAGCCTGCCGGCACGCGGCACGCGCGCCCTGAAGCACCAGGTGGCCAGAGCCGAGTTGAGGTACCCCTCCAGGAAGTCGATCGGGACGGGACAGTCAGTCCGGAGCCGCGCCACGAAGAGGTTGTTGCTGGCGCAGAGTCCGTCGCGATCCAGCGCCGCGATGAGGCGGTCGCCGGTGCGGCGCAGCAGCAGCTTGGGACTGGCGTGATACGCGGGCCGGCCCAGGCTGGCATACCCGCCATCCTGCCGCGCGATGAATGAGGCGTCGTAGATCACCCGCCAGCCCGAAGGGCGCAGCCGGAAGGGCGCAATCTCGTCACGCCCGAACAGCAGTGGACGCAACAAGGCAGCGTCGGCGTCCGCGGGGGGTGAGGCTCCGGGCGGCACGAACAGCATGCTTCTCATATTGCCGGAGTGGATCCCCTCGTGCGCCTCGAGCCAGGCGCCGAGCGCCACACCGTCTTTTTCGAGGCGGGCCAGGAGCGCCGCGGCGGGACCATCCAGCGCCAGGTTGAACGCGTGGCCGGGAGCGGCGCGGAATGACCCTTGAGCTATTCCGGCCACGCGTCCTTCGGGACCCTCCGGCATGCAGCGGACGATGTTGGACTCTCCACGTGGCGCGCCGCCGCGCCTGCGCGCCACCATCGAGCAGGCATCCAGGTTCACTGCCGGAAAGCACCGCCCCCAGTGGACCAGCTCCTCGATGATGAAGTTGTCGAGGACGTGCTGGCGCAGGACCGGGTAGTTCTTCAGCAGAAAGATGTCCGGCAGCACGAACCCCAGGCGGCCTCCGGGCCGCAGCAGTCCGGTGGCACGCTCGATGAACAGCGCGAAGGGATCGATCCGGCCGCGCGCCGTGACGAAGCGGCGCCGGAGAGTGTTTTTTGCCTGGCCCTCCAGACCGCGATCCCAGCCACCCCAGGGAGGATTGCCCACCACGGCGTCGAAGAGCCCCTCGCTCTCGAAGGAAAGCCGGGCTTCGCCCAGCGCGTCGGCACGGACCAGCACAGCCGGCGCCGCCGCGCGCGCCAGCTCCAGCGCGCGGGGATCGAGATCCACTCCAAAGAGGAGCCCCCGCGGCAGCAGGCGGGCTGCCGCGCGCAGGAAGGCGCCGTCGCCCACGGCGGGATCCAGGATACGTGGCGCAGGCTGGCCGCTCAGCGGAGACAGAGCGGCCGCCGCGACGTGGGCCACGACCGCCTCCGGCGTGTAGTAGACGCCCCGGGCGCGGCGCTCGGCCCGGGTGAGCGTCGCGGGATAGAGCGCCGGGCTGGCTTCCATCGCCAGCATTCTACCTTCCCGTGGAGGCGCGGATGGTGAACGGGCTCGTGTCCGTCTAGGATCCTGTTGCGGGCCGACTCCGGCCCGCCACCTTTCCGGAGACGTTCATGACACAAAGACGATGGCCCCTGGTCGCCGCGATCATCGCTGCGGCTGCCCTGCTGGCAGTGCTCCCCTCGCGGGGCCAGTCCGAGGATGAGGCGAGCGCAGTCCGCGTAATCAACTTCCCCCGGACCCAGCGCATCAGCGGCGACGTGGTGATCACCGAGCCCATCCGGCAGGCATCCCTGATCTCGCTGCCGGACATCGAGGTGCCTCCCGTGAAGCCAGCTGACCCCCGCCGGCTGATCGCCGCCGGCACCATCACCACGGACGGCTTCACGGGTGCCATCCTGAGCCTGAGTGTGGAGGCGCGCGGCCAGATCGTCACTCCAGCCGAGGTGGGTGCGATCCTGGTTCCCGACGAGGAGCCGATCATCAAGGTGATGGAGGAGCGCGGCCAGCTGCAGTTCCCGCTCGAGGTGAAGGCAATGCCCTCGGCCGGCGCGCTCTATTTCGCCTCTGAGCCGGCCCGCGTCGTGGTCGGATTTCCCCGCTACCGCGTGCTGATCTACAACGCCACGGGCAGGACGGTCACCGTCAGCCTGTTCGCCTACCTGACAGGTTGAGTGGAACCCGGACAATCCGGCAAATCTTTCCACTCCCGACAACGACAACTCGTCGCCGCCGCGACCACGGTTGATTCTGATCTTCCGGCCCTATATTGCACGGGTCAATCGGGATCTGGATGGAGGTGGCGCATGCCGCAGAAGGACGATGTCTACACGATCACCGACGCGAACACGCTGTCGACAGTTCCAGCCGGCATGACCCGCGGGCGTTCAAGTGCTTCGAGAGACTCCGGCTCCTGGGGCGGCGACGGCACCCGCAGCCGGCATTACAGAGTGAGCAGCTCGCGCCCGCCCAAGGCCTCCTCCATGTCGCTGTTTCTCTGGGGCACGGGCCAGATGTACAACGAACAGCGCGAGCTTGGATGCCTGCTCCTGCTCACGCAGGGTCTGGCGGTGGCAGGGCACTGGTGTCTTGCGATGATCTGGCCCTCCATCTGCGCGATGGTCGAGTATCTGGGTGTCACCGAATGGCATCTGCTCCTGACTGTGGCCGGGCTCGATCTCGGCCTGATCTTCCTGCTGGTGACCAACGTCTATCACGCCTATCACCGGGCAGAGGGAGAAGACGGCGCGTACGATGGATGCGAGATTCCCCTCCTGTCGGGGTTTGCCTCGCTCGTGGTGCCCGGATGGGGCCAGCTGCTGAATGCGCAGCCGGGCAAGGCCATGGTCTTCCTGTTCAGCCTGTGCGCCGGGCTGGGCACCGCCGCCCTGATGATGCTGACCCCCTTCCTGGACCTGCTCTCGAGCATGGATCAGCAGGGGATCCTGAGGCAGAAGGCGGACATCGGAGCGTTGGCGCTGCTCGGCATCGCCGGCACAATGTGGGTCCTGTCGGTCTACGACGCGGTCGTGATCGCGCGCTGCCAGCGCCGGATGGGCTGAGCTGGATTACTGCTTCTTCGGGGCCTGCTGGCTCTTGCCCGCGCCGGGGGCGGAAGCCACCGCAAGATGCTTGTCGATCTCGGCGCCCACTTCGTCGAAGAAGCGCGAGTGGACGCCGACGTAGGTCTTGAGCACCGTTCCTCCCGGATCCACCAGGAAGGTCGTCGGCACCGCCATGATGTCGCCGAACTGAAAGGCCGTGTCGTCCTCCCCGAGCAGAATCTGGTAGTTGATCTTGAGCTCCTTGTGCGCGCCGAGGAAAGCCTTCACATCGGCTCCGGCACCCGAGTCCAGCGTGACTCCGTACGCCCTGAGCCCCTTGCTGCCGTACTTGTCCATCAGCCTGGAGATCTGCGGCATCTCCTCCCGGCATGGAAAGCACCAGACCGCCCAGAAGTTCACCAGGGTGACCTTCGCGTCCTTGTAGCTCAGCGTCACCTTGCCGCCGTTCAGATCGGGCAGCGTCACCTCGGGAACCTTGAGCCCGCCGGCCCCCGCGTGTGCCGGATCCGGCGGCACCGCGCAGCAGACCGCGGCCAGAATCAGCGCGAAGGTGGTGAGCGTTCTTTTTCGAGTCGGCATGGATGGCACGCGAGGCTCCTCGCCAGGGTCCGGCGGTCCGCGCAGGGTATTACACGTTCCGCTCGATTGCCCGCACCGTCGATCTTCCACTATAGTTGACGCCATGCGACAGCGCCTGATGATTCTCGCCATCGTGACCGCCGCGGCAGGCACCCTTCTGACCGCGGCCAGCCCCAACCTGCGCACATTCTTCGCGTCCGACTTCAGCGACGCGGAATACCAGCAGAAGGTGCACACCAAGGTCGGCAAGTCCTGGGCGCGGCCCGACAAGACTCCGGAGCCGGGAAGCAAGTCGGTGGTCATTGCAACCATTCTGCGCGACGGGAGCCTGCTGGAGGCGCGCCTGCACCACAAGAGCGGCTCGGAGCCATGGGACAAGTCGGCGCAGGCGGCGGTCGAGAAGTCGGCGCCCTTCGACGGACTGCCCAAGAGCTACACGCGCACCTCGGTGGAAGTGCACTTCCATTTCGAGTGGAACAAGTAGGGAGAGTCCCCTCAGAGGGCGTCGAGGTACTTGAGCCCCGTCCCGGTGTTGAACAGCACGATCCTGTCCGAGGGATCGAGACGCCGCTCGTCCAGCATGCGCGCCAGCGCCAGCACCGTGGCGGCCCCTTCCGGTGCACAGAAGATCCCCTCCAGCTTTCCCACATCGCGCACCGCGCCGGCCAGCTCCTTTTCCTCGACCGCCACCGCCCAGCCATCCGACTCCCTCACGGCGCGCAGGATCAGGAAGTCCCCGATGGCCGACGGAACGCGCAGACCCGAGGCGATTGTGCGCGGATCGGGCCAGAGATCCGCCGACTCGCTGCCTTCGTTGAAGGCCTTGACGATCGGCGCGCAGCCCGACGACTGGGCCACGATCATTTTCGGCCGGCGCGCTCCGATCCAGCCGAGGCTCTCCATCTCCGCGAAGGCCTTCCACATGCCGATCAGCCCGGTGCCGCCTCCGGTTGGATAGATGATCGCGTCGGGAAGCGTGCCGCCGAGCTGCTCGCACAGCTCGTACCCCATCGTCTTCTTTCCCTCCAGCCGGTACGGCTCCTTGAGAGTGGAGAGATCGAACCAGCCCTGCTGTGGCTCGGCCTGCATCATCTCGCGCATCGCCCTGCCTGCGTCGCCGATGTGGCCGGCCACCACCTGCGCCTGCGCCCCGTAAGCCTTCAGCTCGCCGAAGAAGGGCTCCGGGGTTCCCTCGGGCAGAAAGGCCCGCACGGGCAGGCCGACCCGGGCGCCGCATGCCGCCGCCGCCGAGCCGGCATTGCCCGCCGACGGAAGACAGAGCGCCCGGGCGCCGAGCCGCTTCGCCACCGGCACCGCCACCGCCATGCCGCGGATCTTGAAGGAGCCGGTGGGGTTGAGCGATTCATCCTTGATGTAGAGATGCCCGAGCCCGAACCGCTTCGCCAGCCGCGGCGCCGGGATGAGCGGCGTGAACCCCTCCCCCATCGGCTGATACTCCCCCGGATCGGGAAGCATCTCGCGGTAGCGCCACAGGTCTGCCCCGCGGCCAGCCAGGCTCTCACGAGTGAACCGGCCCACGAGTGCGGCCGTGTCGTAGCGCGCCAGCAGCGGCTTGCCGCACTGCCCGCAGAGGTTCCAGAGTTTTTGGGCTTCGTGGGATGCGTTGCATGCGGCGCAGGCCAGATGGGTCAGTGCGCTCACGAGAAGACGGCCCTGACAAAGCGGCGCTTGCCGACCTTCACCAGGATGGAGCGCGGGGCGCTGATGTCGAGGTCGGCCTTGGCGTCGCTCACCCGGGCGCCATCCAGGGTGACGCCGCCGCCGTCGATCAGGTCGCGCGCCTGCGTGTTGGATGCCGCCAGCTTGAGCTGTGCGAGCAGCTTCACCACAGGCAGCTTCTGCCCGCTGCACGGGAGGGCCACCTCCGGGATCTCGTCGGGCAGCTCTTTCTGCGCGAAGACCCGGTCGAACTCGGCCGAGGCCTCGCGCGCCGCTGCCTCGTTGTGGAAATCGGCCGTGATCTTCGTCGCCAGGCCAGCCTTCGCCGCCCGCGGATGCAGCACCCCCTCCTCGACGCGCTTCTTCATCTCGGCGATCCCCGCCACGCTCAAGTCGGTGCACAGCTCCCACCAGCGCCACATGAGAGCGTCGGGGATCGACATCACCTTGCCGAAGATCTCCCGCGCCGGCTCCTCCACGCCGATGTAGTTTCCCAGCGACTTGGACATCTTCTCCACGCCGTCGAGACCTTCCAGGATCGGCGTGGTGAGGATCACCTGGGGTTCCAGGCCGTATTCCCGCATGATGCGCCGCCCGACGAGCAGGTTGAATGTCTGGTCGGTCCCCCCGAGCTCCACGTCGGCTTTCAGGAAGACCGAATCGTAGGCCTGCGCCAGCGGGTAGAGAAACTCATGGATGGCGATCGACTCGTTGTTCTTGTAGCGCCGGGAGAAATCGTCGCGCTCCAGCATGCGCGCCACCGTGTACTTGCCCGCCAGCCGGATGAACCCCTCGGCCCCCAGCGCCGCGAGCCATTCCGAGTTGAAGCGGATCTCGGTTTTCTCAGGGTGGAGGATCTTGAACACCTGCCGTTTGTAGGTCTCGGCATTGACCACCACCTCCTCGCGCGTGAGCTGGGGGCGGGTCTTCGACCTGCCGGTGGGATCTCCGATCATCCCGGTGAAGTCACCGATCAGGAAGATCACCCGGTGCCCCAGGTCCTGGAAATGCCGCATCTTGCGCAGCAGCACCGTGTGGCCCAGATGGAGATCGGGCGCCGAGGGATCGAATCCCACCTTGACGGTCAGAGGCTGGCCCGTTGCGGCGGAGCGCTTCAGCTTCGCCGCCAGCTCGGGCTCCGACTCGATCTGAACGCTCCCCTTCTTCAAGAAGGCGAGCTGATCCTCCACGCTGCGCGGCGGCTGGGCCATAGACGGGCGATTATAACAACCCCTTCTCCTTGAGACTCACGTACCCTCCCGACGCCACGATGATGTGGTCGTACAGGCTGATCCCCATGATCTCGCAGGCCCGCTTGATCGCCCGCGTGAAATCGATGTCGTCCTGCGACGGCGTCAGGCTTCCGCTGGGATGGTTGTGGCCCAGGATGAAACCCAGCGCCGAGCAGGCGATGGCCGGCTGGAGGATCTCGCGCGGGTGCGTGCGCGTGGTGTTGAGCGAGCCGATGGAGATCGTCTCGCGCGCGAGCAGGTGGTTCTGCGAGTCGAGATAGAGGGCCACCAGGTGCTCCTTGCGGGCGCGGCGCAGATCGCGCAGCTGCTGGAATGCCTCTCGCGGGCCCGACAGCACGGGCCGCTCATCGTCCCTGGGGGCATGGGCCCTGCGACCCATCTCGAAGATCGCCTTGAGCTGGATCGACCGGACCTTGCCGATCCCCCGGTTGGACCGCCACTCCTCCAGGCTCAGATTGGGCAGCGCCTCGAAGCCGTACTTGCGCAGCAGCGCGTCGGCGATCTTGACGACATTGGCGGCGCGCGTTCCCGAGCCCAGCACGATCGCCATCAGCTCGGTGTTGCTCAGCGCCCGCTCGCCCGCCTTCTGGAGCTTTTCGCGGGGCTGCAGGCCACGGGGCAGATCGGACACACGTACAGCGGGCTCACGAACCGACACTTCCTGCATTGCGGATCCTCTCGCCGCTCACGGCCCCCCGTCGGGCTCAGCCCGTGATGCGGACTTTTCTCCCCTCGATCCGCAGCCTGTTTGTGAGATGGAGGCCGATCGCCTCCGGGTAGATGCGGTGCTCCTCCTTGATGATCCTGGCGCCAAGCGACTCTTCGGTATCGTCCTGGTAGACCGGCACGGCGCATTGCAGGATGATCGGACCCGAGTCGAGCCCGTCATCGACGTAATGCACCGTAACCCCCGAGACCCGGACACCGTGCTCCACGGCCTGCTTTTGCGCGTGCAGGCCGGCAAACGACGGCAGCAGCGCCGGATGGATGTTCATGATGCGGCCGGGAAACTCCCGCACGAAGGCCGGCGACAGCAGGCGCATGTAGCCGGCCAGGCAGACCAGATCCACCCCGTGCTCCTTGAGCGCCGCGGCCATCCGCATGTCGTGATCCTTGCGGCTGCGGCTCTCGCCATACGGCAGCGCCAGCGTCGTGATGCCGTGATCTGCGGCGGCCGCGAGGCCCGGGGCGTCAGGCTGATCGCTGATCACCAGCGCGATGCGCCCGGGGATTCTCCCCGATGCACAGGCCTCGGCGATCGCCAGCATGTTGGAGCCCCGCCCCGAGATCAGCACGCCGAGGCGGCCGTGAACCTGCGCTGATCCGGCGGCCATGGGCGGCTCAGTCCCTGTAGACGACCTGGCGCCGGCCTGGCTCGATCAGCCCGAGCCGGGTGAAGCGCTCGCCGTGAGACGTCAGATGACTCTCCACCTGGCCGGCGTGCTCAGGCGACACCACCAGCACCATGCCGATCCCCATGTTGAAGGTGCGCCACATGTCATCGTCGGCCACCTTGCCTTCGCGCTGCATCAAGGTGAAGACCGGCAGCACATCGATCGCTCCGCGCCGCACCACGGCCGTGCACCCTTCGGGCAGGATGCGCGGGACGTTGTCGGTGATCCCTCCGCCGGTGATGTGCGCCATCCCCTTGAGCAGGCCCGAAGCGATCAGATCGCGCAGCGGGGCGAGGTAGCTGCGATGCGGCGCCAGCAGCGCCGAGGCTACCGTCGTTCCCAGCTCCTTGACATGTGAGCCGGGCTTCAGGCCGAGACGATCGAAGAAGACCTTCCGCGCCAGCGAGTAGCCATTGGTGTGCAGCCCCACCGATGGCAGCCCGATCAGCAGATCCCCGGAAGCGATCGTCGCCCCCGTCACCAGCCGATCGCGCTCGACCGCGCCCACGATGAAGCCGGCGATGTCGTAATCGCCCGGCTTGTACAGGTCCCCCATCTCCGCCAGCTCGCCGCCGATCAGGGCGCAGCCTGCTTCGCGGCAGGCGCGCGCCATCCCCGACAGCACCGCTTCCACGATGGCCGGCTCGAGCTTGCCGGTGGCGAAGTAGTCCAGAAAGAAGAGCGGCGCCGCCCCCTGCACGAGGATGTCGTTGACGCAGTGCGACACCAGGTCGTACCCCACCGTGTCATGCACACCCGCCATCACTGCGACCTTGAGCTTGGTTCCCACACCATCGGTTGAGGCCACGAGCACCGGGTCGTGGTAACCGTGCGGCGTCAGGTGGAAGAGGCCGCCGAAGGTGCCGATGTCGGCCAACACTTCGGGCGTGTGCGTGGACCGCGCGTGTGGCCGCAGGCGGCGGATCGCTTCGTCCTGCGCGTCGATGTCCACTCCCGCCTGACGGTAGGAGAGGCCCTTGGTGGAGTCGTCAGCCATGCTGTATGTGGCCCATATTGTTGGGTTTGCCGGCGCAGGAGATGAGAGCAGCCGCATCATGGCATAGCCCCTACCGAGCGTCAATCAGGGGCAGCGGCCCGCGCCGCTCGACAAGAGCCGACAGGGGCATACTTCTTGCTTTGATCCGGGGGTGGTGAATATGTTTCTCCCTCGTGTGATGAGGTTCGTCCAGGGCGGCGCACGAGGTCAGTCGCCCGCATCTCGATGAGGAGGCAGCCATGAACATGAGCCGTTCCGTTCGCTTGATTGCAGCCGCACTCACCCTGGCAGTCTTTGTGATGCCCGGGTGCACCACGAAGAACCCGCAGTCGGAGCCGCGGGTGACGAAGCGCGACAAGACCGCCAAAGGCGCAGGGATAGGCGCCGCGGCAGGTGCCGTGCTCGGGGCCGTACTTGGCGAGGGGGAGGCCGACGAGATTCTCGCGGGTGCGGCGGTCGGGGCTGGCATCGGGGCCGGCGTCGGCGTCTACATGGACAAGCAGGAGGAGAAGCTCGGCCACATCCCGGGAACGAGTGTCGAGCGCGTTGGCGACGATCTGCTGCTCGTGCACTTCGAGTCCGATGTGCTCTTCGAGATCGACTCGGCGATTCTCGACGAGGACGCGAGGGCCGCGCTCAACCAGGCATCCAAGGTCCTGATCGAGTATCCCAAGACCGCGATCGTGGTTCAGGGTCATACCGACTCCACTGGTGGCGAATTGCACAATCAGGACCTCTCCGAGCGCCGCGCCAAGGCCGTCTCGTCATTCCTGATCGGCCGCGGGATCAGCGCGGAAAGGATGACAAATGTCGGTTATGGCGAGGGGCATCCCATTGCCAGCAATGGGAGCGCCGACGGGCGGCGATTCAACCGCAGAGTCGATCTGCTGCTGAAGGCCAAGGCAAGGTAACGTGATCTGGCACGGACGTTGCTCTCCAACCTGGATCCAGGTGTACTCGCAGGAGAATCGCCGGCGAGTGCTGCGACGACGCTCCAATTGGAGGGCGCGACATCATGCGATGGACGAAGGTGATACGGGTTGTCTGCTCCACGCTGGCCGTCACGGCGGCGATGGCCAGCGCGCTCTTCGCCCAGCAACGGCGCACCACGCCACCGGCCGGAAGCTGGGCAGCCGGCCTCGATGCCGGCTTCGCCAATCCCCTTGGGGATAGTGATTTCGACGCGGAACCGACCGTCGACGCCTATATCGAGTACTTCTCCACGCCGCACGTTTCCTGGCGGGGAATGGCAGGCTTCACATCGTTCGACAGCGATGCGGCGGGAGTGGGACCGGTTGACCTGGACATCAACTCCCTCAACGCGAACGTGCTCTACCAGTGGGAGGGAGGCACCGTGCACCCCTTCGTGACCGGAGGGATCGGCGTGTACAACTACGATCCTGATCCGGGCGAGACTGATCTTGAACCGGGTCTCAACGGCGGCGGCGGAATCAACATCTATGCCGCCGAAAGGTTCGCGATCAAGCTGGAGGGCCTCTTCCACGTCACCGATGGTCCCGAGCCGGACTCGTACCTGACCGGCACCGCGGGCGCCCGATGGCTGTGGGGCGGCCGCTAGCGCATAAGATCCCCGGAAAACAACGACGGCAGGTGGCGGAGCTGAACCCGCTGCCTGCCGCTTTTGCTCCAGTGCTATCGTGCGCGGCATGCCCGGCATGGAGCTGCTGCAGATCTCCTTCTCGCACACCTGCCTGAAAGTACGCCGCGCGATCGAGATCAAGGGCCTGGCCTGCACGCTGCGCAACATCAACCCTATGGATCGTGCGCCGGTGCGCTCCGTCTCGAGTCAGGGGCTGGTGCCGGTGCTTGTGGATGGCGAGGCGGTGATCAGCGACTCCACAGCGATCCTGCTCCACCTGGAAGAGCGCTACCCGGCGGTGCCGCTGCTGCCCGCCGATCCGGCGGCCCGGGCCGAATGCCTCGTGCTGGAGGACTGGGCCGATGCAGCCTTCCTGGACGTCACCCGCCGGCTCGCCTACGCCGAGATGCTGCGCAGGCCCGGGGCCATCGAGAAGCTCTTCCTGCCTGAGGCCCGTGGACTGGCGCGCTTCATCAAGGGCCGCGCGGCGCGGCGGGCCGTGGCGCAGCGTTTCCGGATCACGCCCGGCTCGGTGGCGCGCGACGATCGCGTCGCGCGCCGGCTTGCGGCCCTGGCGATGCAGCGGCTCGGCGGCCATCCCTTCCTGGTGGGAGACCGGATGACCATTGCGGATATCGCGCTGGCCGCGCTCGCCTCCCCTCTCGAACATGCCGGTGCCGATCTGAGGGCCGACGCCGGCGTGAAGGCACTGCTACATTGGGGAGCGACCGTCCTGAAACCAGATCACGCCTGAGAGCCCCGCTCCCGACGGGCGCGCCACACTTCCCACACGGCCGGCAGGATGGACAGCACGATGATCGCCAGGATCACCAGGGTGAAGTTCTTCCGCACCACTTCCATGTTGCCGAACCAGTAGCCTCCCAGCACGAAGATGAGCACCCAGACCACGCCGCCGACGACGTTGTAGGCCACGAACTTCGTGTAGGTCATGGTGCCGATGCCCGCCACGAAGGGGGCGAACGTCCGCACGATCGGCACGAAGCGGGCCAGGATGATCGCCTTGCCGCCGTATTTCTCGTAGAACTGGTGGGCTCGCATCAGGTGCTCCCGCTTGAGGAACCGCACGTCGTCGCGCTGGAAGATCTTCGGCCCCACCTTCTTGCCGATCGCGTAGTTGACCGTGTCGCCCAGGATCGCCGCCACGATCAGCAGCACGATGCACAGCCCCAGATCCAGCGAGCCGCGCGCGGCGAATGCCCCCACGGCGAACAGCAGCGAGTCCCCGGGAAGGAAGGGCGTGATGACCAGTCCCGTCTCGCAGAAGACGATCAGGAAGAGCAGCGCATGGGTCCAGGAGCCGTAGTTCTGAATGAGCATGTCGAGGTGATGGTCGATGTGCAGGACGAAGCTGACGAGCTCCTTGATCCACTCCATGATCAGCTTTCGCCTTTCTGGCCGACGAACCAGTCATCACGGTCGGCGAACAAAACGTTGAAGGTCGTCAGCGAGCCGTAGATGCGGGTGACGTACTGCTGCAGCTCGACCTTCTCGGCGGCGGACAGGCCGGCGTGGGCGTTGATCTTCTGCTCCAGCACCCGCAGCCGATCGCGCACCATCACGATCTTGGCGAAGAAGTCATCAAGCGGGACTTCCTTCTCCTTCTGATCGGCGCGCGCAGGGCGCAGGATCATACGCCCCCCCTTCCAGCGATCCATCATCCGGGTCTCGCCGAACCCCAGCTCTTCGCGCAGCACCGCGCGCACCGCCGCCTTCAGCGCTCCCTCGGAGATCGACGCGCCCGCGGGTACGGCCGTGGCGGCCAGGTGCGGCGAGGCGGAGGGGGCGGCCTGACGGACCGGGGGTGCGGCCGGCTCCAGGTTGTGCAAAGCCGGCATGAGCTGCATCGTCCCGGCTGCGTCGAAGCGGATCGTGAGCTTCTCGGCCCCGCCGATCCCTTCCACAGCCAGGACCTCTCCCACGCCGTAACGCTGCGAGTAGACTTTCGCTCCCACCTCGAAGGCGTGCTGCATCGGGTAGATCTCCGTCAGGGTGTCTTTGCGGCCAGCTTTTCGTGCGCGGCGCTGTCGGCTGGAAACTCCAGGGGGTATTTCAGCGTGTAGCAGGCGTTGCAGAAGCCGTCCGCCTCGCTCCCCTCACCCACTGCACGGTGCATCCCCTCGAGCGAGAGGTAGGCGAGCGAGTCGGCCCGCAGATGGCGGCGGATCTCGTCGAGAGAGTGCGTCGCGGCGATCAGCTCGGAGCGGCGTGGCGTGTCGACGCCGTAGTAACAGGGGCCCACGGTGGGCGGACAGGAGATCCGCATGTGCACTTCAGTAGCGCCGGCTTCGCGCACCATGCTGACCAGCTTGCGCGACGTGGTGCCGCGCACGATCGAGTCGTCCACCATCACCACGCGCCTGCCGGCGAGCACTTCCCGCACCGGATTGAGCTTCAGGCGGACGCCGAAGTGCCGGATTCCTTCGGCCGGCTCGATGAAGGTGCGCCCGATGTAGTGGCTGCGCACGAGACCATGGTCGTACGGGATGCCGGTCTGCGCGGCGTACCCCATGGCGGCGTAGACACCCGAGTCGGGTATCGGGATCACCACGTCGGCGTCGCACGGCGCCTCCTTGCCCAGCTCGATGCCCAGCTGCTTGCGCACGCGGGAGACGTTGCGCCCCCACAACAGCGAGTCGGGACGGGCGAAGTAGACGTACTCGAAGATGCAGGCGCGGGACGGTGCCGGCGCGAAGGGCTTGTACGAGCGGACCCGATCCCCCGCGAAGACCACCACCTCGCCGGGCTCCACGTCGCGCACGAACACGCCGCCGACCAGATCGAGCGCCGTGGTCTCCGATGTCAGAATCCACGCGCCGTCGAGCCGTCCGATCGACAGCGGGCGGAACCCCATCGGGTCGCGCACTCCCACCATCCGGTCTGACGACAGGAACACCAGCGAGTAGGCCCCCTTCACCTGGCCCAGCCCGTCCACGATCGCCGCTTCAACCTCGCGCTGCCGGCTGCGGGCGATCAGGTGCAGGATCACCTCGGTGTCGGAGCTCGACGAGAAGATCGATCCCTGCGCCTCCAGCTCCGTGCGGAGGGTCTCGGCGTTGACCAGATTGCCGTTGTGCGCCACGGAGATCTCGCCCTTGTGGCAGCGCGCCCGCATCGGCTGGGCGTTCTTCAGATCCGACGAGCCGGCGGTGGAGTAGCGCACGTGGCCCACGCCGGCCGCGCCGGTCAGGCGGCCCAGCTTCTGTGTGTCGAAGATGTCACCCACCTTGCCCATCCCCACTTCCAGGTGCAGCCGGCTGCCATCCGACGTGGCGATGCCGGCGGACTCCTGGCCGCGGTGCTGGAGCGCGTGGAGCCCGAGATAGACGATGTTGGCCGCCTCGGCGTGGCCGTGGATGCCGAAGACGCCGCACTCGTCGTGAAAATGGTCGTCGGTGCCGATCCCATCGAGCGGATCGGGCCCTTCCGGGACACGGGCGTTTCGGATCTGCAGAAGGTGGTCCATGTCTCGTCTCAGCCGGTCTCGTCTCAGGCGCGCATCAGCGAAGGGAAGCCACTGTGCCACATCCGGTGAAGGCCGTCCACGGGTCGCTTCAGGAGCTGCGCGCCGCAGCGGATCTCGAGCTGCTCTCCACCCACCCGGCCGATGACGCGCATGACGGGACGCCGCCCGGCAAGCCCCTTGAGGCTCTCCTCCAGCGCCGGCAGATCCTTCTCGCGAATGGTCATGATGATCCTCGATGCGCTCTCGCCGAACAGCAGGGCGTCGGAGCGCACCCCGGAGGGTAGCTCCACGCTGGCGCCGCGCAAGGGGAGCCCGGAGCCCAGCGCGTCGGCGCCGCCGATGCAGCACTCAGCCAGCGCCACGGCCAGCCCCCCGTCCGAGATGTCGTGCGCGGAGCGGACGATCCCCCGATCGATCGCGCGCAACACCAGCTCCTGGACGGCCGCTTCCGTCTCGAGATCCAGCGCGGGAGGGCTTCCCTCCTCGCGGCCGTGGATCAGCGCCAGGTACTCCGAGCCGCCGAATTCCTCGCGCGTCTCGCCGATCAGGACGATGAGGTCGCCTTCATCCTTGAAGTGGCTCGTGGTGGCGAGCCGCGCGTCGGGCATCAGCCCGACCATGCCGATGGTGGGCGTGGGAGCGATCGCCGTCCCGTCCGTCTCGTTGTAGAGCGAGACGTTGCCCGAGATGATCGGCGTGCCGAGGCGCGCGCAGGCCTCGGCGATCCCTTCGACCGCGCGGGCGAATTGCCACATGATCTCGGGATTCTCGGGATTGCCGAAGTTGAGGCAATCGGTGGCTGCCAGAGGACGCGCTCCCGAGCAGGCGACATTGCGCGCCGATTCGGCCACCGCATGCGCGGCTCCCAGATGCGGATCGAGCAGGCACCAGCGCGGGTTGCAGTCGGTGGACATGGCGAGCCCCTTCTGCCGCTCCCCGGAGCCGAACAGGCGCACCACGGCGGCATCCGATCCGGGCCGCACCACGGTGGAGGCGCGCACGGTGAAGTCGTACTGAGTGTAGACCCACTCGCGCGAGCAGAGGTTGGGAGAAGCCAGCATCCGCTCCAGCACGCCGCCCAGGTCGGAGGGCTCCTTCACCGAGCCGGGATCGAGCTCCCGCCGATTCCTGAACGATGCCGGCTCGGTCATCGGCCTGGAATAGACCGGTGAGGCTTCCGATAGCGGCAAGGCCGGCACCGATGCGACGAGCCGCTCTCCTTCCATGATCCGCGCCAGACCGTCGGAGGAGACCCTGCCGATCACCTCGGCATCCAGATCCCACTTGCGGATGATCTGCAGTGCGTCCTCCTCGCGTCCGCGCCTGACCACCATGAGCATCCGCTCCTGGCTCTCCGACAGCATGACTTCATAGGGGGTCATGCCCGGCTCGCGCCGGGGGACCTTAGCGAGATCGACCACGATCCCGGTGCCCGCCCGCCCGGCCATCTCCATCGTGGAGCAGGTGAGCCCCGCCGCCCCCATGTCCTGGATCCCCACCAGCGCATCGGTCTTCATCAGCTCGAGGCAGGCTTCCAGCAGCAGCTTCTCCGTGAATGGATCGCCCACCTGCACGGTGGGGCGGCGGGCCTCTTTGTCCGAGTCGAAGACATCGGAGGCCATCGTGGCGCCATGGATGCCGTCGCGTCCCGTCCGGCTGCCGAAGTAGATCACCGGGTTTCCCTCCCCTTCGGCCTTGCCCAGGAAGATCCGGTCGCGCCGCGCCACGCCCAGATTGAAGGCGTTGACCAGGATGTTGCCGTTGTACGAAGGATGGAAGGTCACCTCGCCGCCCACCGTCGGCACGCCGATGGAGTTGCCGTACGTCGAGATACCGTGCACCACCCCGCCGATCAGGTAGCGCATGCGCGGCGCGTCAGGCGCGCCGAAGCGCAGCGAGTTGAGAGAGGCGATCGGGCGCGCCCCCATGGTGAAGATGTCGCGCAGGATCCCGCCCACGCCCGTAGCGGCCCCCTGGACCGGCTCGATGAACGACGGGTGGTTGTGGCTTTCCATCTTGAAGACGGCCACATCGCCATCGTCGATGTCCACGACACCGGCGTTTTCTCCCGGCCCCTGGATGACGCGCGGCCCCGTCGTGGGCAGCTTCCTGAGGTGGACCTTGCTGGACTTGTAGGAACAGTGCTCGGACCACATCGCCGAGAAGATTCCCAGCTCGGTGTAGTTGGGCTCGCGCCCCAGCACCTCCCGGCAGCGGGCGAACTCCTCGGCAGAGAGCCCGTGCTCGCGCGCCAGCTGCGCGGTGACCTGGGGCTCCACGGCGGTGACGGCCATCAGGCGGCCACCGGCCTGCCGCTTCCCACCAGCGACATGAACAGCCTGACTCCCTGGGCGCTTCCCAGGATCGGCTCGGCGTTGCGCTCGGGATGCGGCATCATGCCGAAGACGTTGCCCGTCTCGTTCATGATCCCGGCGATGGCGCGCGCGGAGCCGTTCACGTTGAACTCCTCTGCGAGATCCCCCCTCGGGCCGGCATAGCGGAGCAGGACGTGCCCTTCGCCTTCGAGCCGGTCGAGCAGGTCGGGAGCGGCGTGGTAGTTCCCCTCGCCGTGGCCGATCGGCATGCGCAGGACCTCGCCCGGCGCGCAGGCCGACGTCAGCCGGGTGTCGGCGCGCTCCACGCGCAGCCAGACATCGCGCGAGAGAAACGACACATCGCGGTTGCGGATCAGCGCCCCGGGAAGCAGCCCCGCCTCGGTGAGGATCTGGAAGCCGTTGCAGATCCCCAGCACCAGCCCGCCGCGCCGGGCATGCTGCGTCACCGCCGACATGACGGGCGCAAAGCGCGCGATCGCCCCGCAGCGCAGGTAGTCCCCGTAGGAGAATCCCCCGGGCAGGACCACGAGATCGAACCCATCCAGGCTGGTCTCCTTGTGCCACACGAACCGGGCGTCGCCCCCCAGCACGTGGCGCAGCACGTGATAGGCGTCGTGGTCGCAGTTCGAGCCGGGGAAGACCACTACGGCGGATCTCATCGCGGCTCGGCCTCCTGGAGGTCGAAGCGGTAACTCTCGATCACCGTGTTGGCAAGCAGCGTCTCGCACATTTTCTTCACCTGTGCCTCGGCCTGGGCCTTGCCGATGCCGCCCAAGGTCAGCTCGATGAACTTCCCCACCCGCACGTCTTCCGCCTCGGTGTGCCCCAGGGAGCGCAGCGCGTGCAGGACCGCCTTTCCCTGCGGGTCGAGCACTCCTGGCTTGAGCGTGACGTAGATCAGCGCTTTCATTCCGGAAAGCTCCTCATGACGATGCCGGCTGCCTGCCGGCGAAGACCCTTTCGAAGATCGCATCCACGTGGCGCAGGTGGTGATCCAGGTCGAACGCTTCGTCGATCTCGGCGCGCGACAGCAGGCCGGTGATGCGGGGATCCGCCAGCACCAGCTCCTTGAACGGCCTGCCGGTCTCCCAGCAGCGCATCGCCTGCTCCTGCACCGCGGCGTAGGCCGCTTCGCGCGAGGAACCCTTGCGGGTGACCGCCAGCAGCAGCGTGCCGGAGCAGGCCAGGCCGAGGCTTGAGGCCAGGTTGGCCGCCATCCTCTCCGGATAGACGCTCATGCCTTCCACGATCGCGGTGAAGCGGCGCAGCATGTAGTGCAGCAGGATGGCGGCATCGGGCAGGATCACCCGCTCCACCGAGGAGTGGGAGATATCCCGCTCGTGCCAGAGGGCGACATTCTCCAGGGCAGCCTGAAGATGCGCGCGCAGGAGACGGGCGAGGCCCGAGATCTGCTCGCAGTTGACCGGGTTTCGCTTGTGCGGCATCGCCGAGGAGCCCTTCTGCCCCTGCGCGAAGGGCTCTTCGGCCTCGCGGACCTCGGTGCGCTGCAGGTGCCGGATCTCCACGGCGAACTTGTCCAGCGATGCCGCGGTGACCGCCAGCGCGAACAGGTACTCCGCATGCACGTCGCGCTGGACAACCTGCGTGGAGACCGGCGCCGGCCGCAGGCCCAGCGTGTCGCAGACGCGCTGCTCGATCTGCGGCGATAGATGGGCGAATGTGCCCACGGCTCCGGACATCTTCCCCACCCGCGCCGTCTCGCGGGCCTCCCTGAGCCGGCGCAGATTGCGCTGCATCTCGTCGTGCCAGATCGCCATCACCAGGCCGAAGGTGGTCGGCTCGGCGTGGATGCCGTGCGTGCGGCCAATCATGGGAGTCCGCCGGTGCTCCAGCGCCCGCGCCTTGATGGCGGCGCAGAGCTTGCCGCACTCCTGCAGGATCAGATCCATCGCCTGGGTCATCTGGAGAGCGGTGGCGGTGTCGAGCACATCGGATGAGGTCAGCCCCAGGTGGATGTAGCGCGACTCGGGCCCCACCTTCTCGCCCACCGCGGTCAGGAAGGCGATCACGTCGTGCTTGACCTGGCTTTCCAGCGCGGCCACCCGGGCGGGATCGAAGTCGGCCTTCTTCCTGATGGTCTCCAGAGCATCCTTCGGGATGACCCCTTCCGCGGCCAGCGCCTCGCATGCCGCCAGCTCCACTTCCAGCCAGCAGCGCAGCTTGTGCTCCTCGTCCCAGATGCGCGACATCTCGGGCAGCGCGTAGCGGGGGATCATGCCAACGCCTCCTGGCTGACCTGCGTCTGCGCGGCGACATGGATGGCCACGCCCTCCCTCCCCGCGCGCCGCAGCGCGTCACGGCAGGCCTGAGCCGCCAGATCGGCGCTGTTGTTGGTGCGGCTCAGGTGGGCCAGAAAGACATGCCGCGTCCGATCCGAAGCCACCTCGGCCATCAGCCCGGCCATCTGGCCGTTCGACAGGTGTCCGTGGCGCGAGGCGATCCGCTGCTTGAGATGCCAGGGATAGGGACCCTCCTGCAGCATCCGCTCGTCGTGGTTCGCTTCGGCAACCAGCAGGTCGCAGCGGCGCAGATGCTCCACCACGACGCGCGACACATGCCCGAGGTCTGTCACGTATCCCATCCTGGATTCCTCATGGCCCAGCACGAAACCAATGTTGTCGGCCGCGTCGTGCGGCACCGAGAACGGGCGCACCTCGATCTCTCCCACGGTGAACCCCTCACCCGGGACAACCGGGATCAGGCCGGCGCACTTTCCGGTGCGCAATCCTGCCGCCCGGGCCGTGGCCGGGCTGGTGTAGATCGGCGCCCCGAAGCGGCTCGAGAAGGCGGCGGCCCCTGCGGCGTGATCCGAGTGCTCGTGCGTCACCATCACCCCATCCACCCGCGCCGGTTCGCATCCGGCGCGCTCCAGCCGCCGGGCCATCTCCCGGGCGGAGAAGCCGCAGTCGATCAGAATCCGCCCCCGGGGGGACTCCACCAGGGTGGCGTTCCCCGAGCTGCCGCTTCCCAGCACAACGACCCGCAGCGCGATGGCTGGAATCTCCAGATTCAGGTTCTACCGCTGGATCCGAACCCTGAGGCCCCTCTTTCCGTTGCGGGGAGCTCTTCCGCCTCCACGATCTCCGCCACAGCAACCTGCTGGATCACCATCTGCGCGATCCGGTCCCCGCGCTGGATGACCACCGGCTCCTGCCCCAGGTTGATGGCCACCACCTGGATCTCGCCGCGGTAGTCGGCGTCGATGGTGCCCGGCGTGTTGAGCATGGTGAGGCCCTTCTCCAGGGCGAGCCCGCTGCGCGGCCTGACCTGCGCTTCGTACCCCGGCGGGATCGCCACCGCGAAGCCTGTCGGGATCGCCTGGCGCTGGCCGGGCGCGAGCGTGATCGGGCCCGGCACGCAGGCGCGCAGGTCGAGCCCGGAGCTGCCCGCGGTGGCGCGCTGCGGGGCCGGCAGGTCGTTTCCGGGCAGGCGGCGCAGCGTCAGGGTGACGCGGCCGGCCGAGCTCATGTGCATCGTCAGAACCGGATCCGGTCAGAAGTGAGCTGAAGGTGAGCCAGGTTTCCCAGCACCGCCACGGCGCAGCCTTGCGCATCCAGGAGCTGGCGCGCGACGCCCTGTACACCCGCAGCGGTGACCCCGTCGATGGAGGACAGCACTTCGTCCAGCGAGAACTGCCTGCCGAAGTAGATGTCCTGGCGCGCGAGGTTGCTCATGCGGCTGGCCGAGGACTCCAGCGACAGCATGAGGCTTCCTTTCAGGTGCGTCTTGGCGGCGGCGAGCTCCTGCTCGTCAATCGGCGTGTCCTTGAGCCGGGACAGCTCCAGGCAGATCTGCTCGATCACTTCATGCGCCCCTTCCGGCCGGGTGGCGGCGTAGATGGTCAGGTAGCCGGTGTCGGCGAAGGAGCTCAGCGACGAAAAGACGGTGTAGGCCAGCCCGCGCTGCTCGCGGATCCCCTGGAAGAGCCGCGAGGACATCGTGCCGCCCAGCATCGTGTTCATCACATGGCCCGCGTAGCGGGATTCGTGTCCCTGCCGGTGGGCCGCCACGCCGAGGCAGAGATGGAGCTGCTCGAGATCCTTCTTCTCCCTGGTGATGATCCCGGCGTGCGCGTCGGGGGGCGTGATCGGGCGGCGGCGGGGCGACGGCGGCATGCTGTCGAACGCTCTGTGCGCCAGATCCGAAAAGCGCTCGTGGCTGAGGTTGCCGGCGGCCGCGATGACCAGGTTTTCGGGATGGTACGAGTCGGAAAAGAACCGCGTGAGCGCTGCCTGATCGAGGGCCGTCACCGAATCGACCGTCCCCTGGATCGGCCGGCCCAGCGGATGCGATTTCCAGAATCCGCCGTGGAACAGGTCGTAGACCAGCTCGTTGGGCGAATCCTCCACCATCTTGATCTCCTCGAAGATCACGTTGCGCTCTTTCTCGATGTGCTCGGTGTCGAAGCGCGGGTGGAGCACGATGTCGGAGAGGAGATCGACAGCGACGGGCAGGTTCTCGTCAAGAACCCGGGCGTAGAAGCAGGTGTATTCGCGCGACGTGAATGCGTCGCACTGCCCGCCGATCGAGTCGATCGTCCGGGCGATGTCGGCGGCCGAGCGGCTCAGGGTTCCCTTGAACAGTAGGTGCTCGATGAAGTGGGAGATGCCGTTTTCGTCCGGCGACTCGTGGCGCGAGCCCTGCTTCAGCCAGACCCCGAGAGAGACTGAGCGGAGGTTCGGCATCTCCTCGGTGAGGATGGTGAGCCCGTTTGGGAACACTTCCTTCCGATGCATCGTCAGGGCGCCTTCGGGAGCTTGCGAGGTGGGGCCAAACGCGAGCAAGTGACCACATTCTAGCACCCCTGAGCGGACCGGCTCAACGGGAGCTGCGCGACGATCAGGATGGCTGATTGGGATCGGCGGGGTGATTCGGATCCTGAGGATGATTGGGGTCCTGGGGGTGATTGGGGTCCGCCGGCGCGTTCGGATCGGCGGGGGCGTTGGGATCCCCCTCTTCCTCCAGGTCATCCCAGCCGTCCTCATCATCCTCATCGCCGCCATCGCCGTTCGGGTCCGGCGGCGCGGGATCGTTGCGATAGCGAGGATCTTCTTCCTCGGGCTCGTCTGCAGATGGGTCCTCGCCGTTGCGCCGCCGCTCCTCCTCGAGGCGCCGCTTCTCATTGAGCTCCTCCTGGAGCTTGCGGCGCACCTCCTCGGACATGCTTTTCCTGCCGGTGGGTGAATTCGGCTCGTCGGGGCGCACGTGGTGCGGGAGGTAGAGCGGGCTGGAGACATCGCCGACACCCGATCTCTGTGGGGCGGGCCTGCCGGGGGCTCCCTGCCCCGGCACGGTCGCCGTGTCGGTTTCGGCCATCATGGTGAAGGCCCAGTCGTTGAGCGTCGCGATGCTTCGGTAGAGCTTGATGCCGGTCTCTTTCTTCTTGTGAACCACGCCGACGATCGGCAGCCCCGTGACGTCGCCGCCACGAGCATCCAGGATCACCTCGCCCGCGGACAGACTCCGCGGGCCCGACTCACCATCCTCCTCGCCGAACAGCCCTTCTCCTTCTTCCTCGACTTCCTCCTGGCCCTGCCGGTTCCTGGTGAAGCCGCCGCCCGCCAGGTTTCGCTTGCTGTTCAATCCGGTGCCGGCCTGGCCGCCGGCGCCCGGCAGGCCGCCACCGGGAAGGGTTCCACCGGGCCGCAGGGAGCGCGAGGCGTGGGGATTGACGAACCCCTGTCCCGTTGGAGAGAGATAGACCAGCCCCCACTTGCCGTCCTTGGCCAGCGGCTCGGGAAAGAGCCTGCGGATGAAGCGGTGCCGGTGGGGGCCCGGCTGGATCAGGAGCTTGAGCTCCATCGGATAGGCGTTGGTCTCTTTCTTGTAGAACTCGATCGCCTTGGCGTACTGCTCGCCCCGGAAGATCAGCTCGGCTTCCATGTCGCGCCGGATGATGAAGCTCCAGCTCTGCGAGGTGACCATCAGCATGATCAGCATGACGGCCACCAGCACCATCAGGCCCACCAGGAGATGGCCGGCCTGCGAGGGAACCAGTGCGCGAGCGAGCCGCGCGAGACGGGAGGCGGGCATCAAGGAATGTTGTCTGTGAGTGTCACCGGATTCGATCTGAAGGCATCCGTGATATCAGTGGCTGTGAGCTCGACCTCACAGATCCCGGAGACACAGTGCGTGGTGCATTCGCTCCCCGGCCTCCACATCACCTTCGCCTCTCCATTCGCATTGCTTGTCACCTGCCCGGACGAGGGGATGAAATCGCCGTTGTACGCCAATGGAAGATTGAACTGCTCGAAAATCACGAGGACTCCCTGGACGCCCACGCCCATCGTGTCTCTGACTGTGGCCGTCAGCTCGAAGATATCGTTGCAGCTATCCAGTGTCGTGTCAGGCAGAACATCCAGCACGAAGGTGGACAGATCGGCCGGCGACGTCTGCACCTGTGTCGTCCCGGTGATGACGCCCGAGCGGGCCGTGATCGTGGTGGCGCTGGTGGTGGTCAGGGTGCAGGAGGACACTCCGTCGTCGTCCGTCAGGACGATCGTGCCTCCGACGGGATTCAGCGTTCCCGCCGACGAATCAAAGGTCACTTCCTGACCCGGAAACCGCGTGCCGTTCTCGCCGCGGACGATGGCCGTGATCTCGGCGGCTCCCGGAAGTCCGCCCGGGGTGATGACAGTCTGCGGGTTGGCAGACACGGTGATCGTGGAACCCTCCGGGGCCACGGGATCGGAGCTCTCACAGGCCGCCAGCAACCAAAGCGCGCATACAGCGGCGCAGGCCGCTACGGCGCGCCTGAATGCGTCAGCCCGGCTCTTTTTTCTGTTCGTCGTCATGTTGTCAGCTCTCTCGCTTTCATTCGTCGCATTCCGCTGTTCGCAGAGGAGTCACCATTCCGAAACGTACTCGCCGTTGAGCGCCTTCTCGGGGCTTCCACTCTTGACATCGATGATCCCGTTGCCGCCCGAGGCCAGCTCCTCAGGGGTGGACTCCTCCTCTGACACGTTCGCATACTCCAGCTTCCAGGTGCTCGAGGACTGCGTGAAAGGATCCACCGGCATCTTGCGGATGTACCCCTCCTCCACCAGCGCCTCGAGGCTCTCCGGGTAGTGGGCCTTGTCGGCGAAGTACTGGTCGATCGCCTCGCGCATGGTGTGCAGATCGGTTTTGAGGACCACTTCGCGCGCCTTCTTGGGGGAGTTCTTCATCTGAGGGATTGCTATGCTCGCCAGGATCCCCACGATCGCGATCACGATGATCAGCTCAATGAGCGTGAATCCTCTATCATGTCGCATCGTTCTCAGCATCTCACTCACCAGCTCACCGTTTCACCAGCTCACCGTTTCACCAGCTCACCGTTTCACCAGCTCACCGTTTCACCAGCTCACCATGTCGAGTACGGGGTGCCATCGAGGCCGACCCCCTCACTGGTTGTATAGATGTCGTAGACGTTCTGGCGCCCCCACGTGGTGGAGTTTGGATCATCCTGAAGCGACCGCAACCCCCATTCCTGCGTCCCGGTCATGGGGTCCTTCGGGATGCGGCGCAGGAAGCGGATCTTCTTGTCGATCGCTCCCACCTGGCTGACCCCCTCCACGAGCGTATCGAGGTCCTTCGGGAACCCTTCCGACTCGAGCCCCTCCTGGGGCAGCACTCCCTGCTCGGAGTACTTCTTGTAGTTGTCGATCGCCGTGCGCACCTCGCGCAGCGCGGCGCGCAGCTCCAGCTCGCGCTGCCGCTTGAGGGCCGTGCGGGCCACGGGCACGCAGGCGCCTGCCAGCACGAGCAGGATGGCCATCGTGATAACCAGCTCGAGGTATGTGAGGCCTTTTTCGCGTCGCATCAGTTGCTCACCGTGATCTCCGCGGTCGAGAGGTTGACCATCACCGCGCTGCCATCGAAGGCCTCGGCCCGCATCTGGCTGATGGCGACCGTCGACTTGCCGGGAGCCGTGGCCCTGAACCGCAGGGCCGCCAGCGCGCCGCCGCGCGAGATCCCCTGGCTGCCGCCCAGGCGCGCCACCTCGAGAGCCACCTGTCCATCAGCCACCTTGGTGGCCGAAAAGAGTGTCTGGGTGCCGTCCTGCTTCATGATGATCCCCTCCAGCGCCGAGTCGAAGTCGACCGCGGCCGGATCGTAGGTCAGTGTCATGGAGACCTTCTGGAGGTTGACGACGTTGTTGACGAGCAGGTTGACGGAGAAGGCCCCGCCCGCCGCAACGGTCAGCCGCGCCGGAGCGATGGTCAGGTTCATCGGACCGGCCTGCTGCCTGGGAACCTGGTTGGGGATCTCCCCCGGTTGCTGCTGGCCCCCGGGCTGCTGCGCCGGCGGAGCTGGCGTGCCTGCCGGCGGGGTCATGGCGGGCCCAGTCAGAGGCACGGCCTCCTGGTCTCCTTCATCTTCATCGCCCCAGTCGTCGTCCTCGACGATCTCCTCTTCGATGGGCGTGGCGGCCTGCTGGCCCCGCGGAGGAACCGGAGCCGGCGGCGTCATCTGCTGGCCGGCGGGGGGCTGGGCCGGCTTCTGCTGGTCGGAGGCAGGCAGCACGGAGATCTCTTCGGCCTCCTCTTCCTCTTCTTCTTCCGCCGCGACCTCGCCGTTCGATGTGAACGGCGTGGCAAAGACCGAGCCGGCGTCGCCGCGCAGGTGCGGGTTGCTCTCGTTGCCGATCCAGAGCGCTTCGAGATCCTCCTCCCTGATATCCGGGATCCGGAGGATGTGCGGCGTCAGGGTCAGGATGAGGTCGGTCGATCGCGTCGTGTCGGTGCGGGTCGAGAAGATGTCGCCCAGTCCGGGGACGTCCATCAGTCCGGCGAACCCCCCCTTGGCCACCGTGCCTTCATCGGCGATCAGGCCGGCCAGCAGGTTGGTCTCCCCGTCCTTGAGCCGGATCACCGTGTTGATCTGGCGCGAGTTGATGGCCGGCTGGCTGATCCCCTGCCCGGCGTTGACCGAGGCACCGAGCTGACTCACCTCGACATTGAGCTTGAGGGTGATCTCCTTGTTGTGGTGCACGCGCGGCTCGATCTCGATCACGATGCCCACTTCCTGATAGGTGAACGACGTGATGGGCACCACCGAGCCGCCCACCGAGCCGGTGGTGTTGAAGGTGGTCGTGGGGATCGGGACCGAGTCGCCGATGTGCAGGTTGGCCTTCTCGCCTTCCGTGACGCGCAGCGAAGGCTTGGCGATGGTCTTGGTGCCGCTGTCGGACTTGAGGAAATCGATCGTGACGGAGGGGATCGGGCCCAGTGTGTAGAGGCCCGCCTGCTTGAGAATCCCCAGGTTGTTGAGCGGCACGTCGGCGGGGCCGGTCCATTTGATCGAGTACTGGCGCGGCGTCAGGTTGATCCCGAGCGTGCGGCTCACCGTGCGCGACACCTCCAGCAGCTCGACATCGACAATCAGCTCGCCCTTGGCCTTGTCGTTGGCTTCAATGATCTTTGCCGCGATGGCGACTTTGTTGGGCGTGTCGCGAATGGTGATGGCGTTGAGCTGGTTGTTCTGCACCAGCTTGCGCATGTCCAGCGTGGTGCGCAGCAGCGTCTGGACGTCCTTGACGTCCGCGTTGGACAGGAAGAAGGTCTTGATCACCTCGTCTTCGTACTCGCGGCGCTTCTGCTGGTTGTCGTCAGCGATGACGATGGTGTTCTCGTCCATGACCTTGAAGAAGTGCTTGTTGGTGAACATCAGGGTGCCGACGGCCTTCTCGAAGGGGACGTTGGTCAGCTCGATGGTCTTCTTCTGCTTCAGATCCAGCTTGGGGTCGTACAGGAAATTGATCCCGGTGGCCTTGGACAGGGCGTCGTAGATCTTTCCCACCTCGGCGTCGCGGAACGACAGCATCACCGGGATGTTGGAGCGCGGATCCAGCAGGGGGACCCCCTGCTCCTTGAGAGCCTTCTGCTTCATGATCTCCAGATCTGTGAGCTGCACCTGGTCGCGCTCTCTCTGCCACTCGCGCTGGGCATGCTCGAGCTCCGTCTGGGCGTAGGAGTTGCCCGGATCCAGCGTCACCACCTGGAGCAGCTCGCCGATGGCCAGCTCCTGCTGGCCCGCGGCGCGGTACTTCTTGGCCTTCTCGAGATGGAGCTGGCCGGCCTTCAGCCGGTTGCGGGCCAGCGCGATGACGTAGCGGTTCACCTCGGGGTGCTCCGCCTTGAGCCGGGCGTAGATGAGCACGGCCTGGTCGTAGTTGCGGGCGGCTTCCTCGCGCTCGGCCTTCCTCACCATGTTGCGCGCGGCGCACCCCGCCGTCCCTGCGGCAAGGCACAGCAGCAATCCCATTGCCGCAAGCCGCGCCCGGCGCGGCCCCGATCCCATGCTCCTCTGAACCCCCACGAATCCTCCCATTTTTCCTATGAGCCCAGCTCCAGCCGCTTGGGCTTCTCGTTCTTGAACATCGGATCCACGTAGCCGATATCGGCCCACTGCGCGCCGAACTTCAGCACCAGGAACTTTCCTGAGATCGTGTCCCCTTTGCGCGCCAGCATCGTCTTGTCGCCTTCCAGGAAGACCCCCACCATCTTCTTGTCGGGGCCCACCATCCCCACCAGCCTGAAGTTGATGGCGGGAGGCGGAGGCTTGGGCGGCTCCACGGGGCCGCGCTGCTGCGCGATCTGCTCGGGCGGGGGGTTCTTCAGCGCCTCCGCCGCGGCGGCGGCCGCCGCGGCAGCGGCCACGGCGCGCTGCTCGGCCAGCTCCTTTTCCCGTCTCTCCTGCTCCGCCTTGGCCTCACGCGCCGCCTTCTCCTGGGCTTCGAAAATGCGCTTCTGCTCGGCGAGCTGCTCGGGCGTGGGTGGTGGCGGCTTGCGATGGCCGTACTGGAACAGATTCCGATCGGGGCTCGACGGGGAGCGTTGGATCGAAAAGAGCGCCGGGTTCACCGCGCTGATCCCATCCAGCGTCTTGAGCAGCCCGGCCACGTCCACTTTGACGGGCTCGGCAACCTGCCTGCCGGCCATCCCGGGCAGCATGCCCGCCTGCTGCAGGTAGACCACCAGGGCGATCAGCATCACGCCGAGCAGCACGTACTGGCGGACGTTGGACTTCTTCGCCGTCTCAGCCACGCCGCCCTCCTGCCTGCCGCGCGCCTTCCTTGTCGCGCAGATCGGGATCGGCGAACCAGGTGGCCAGCTGGATGCTCAGGCTCAGGATCACCCCGCCTTCCTTCGAGTTGGTCAGCTGGATCGCCTCGATGGCGATGAAGTTGGACGACCGCTCGATGGTGTCGATGAAGTCGCGCAGGCTCTCGTAGGAGCCCGTCAGCGGCATCGTGGCGCCGAACTTGATGACCTTGTTCTTCGGATAGGCCTCGCGCGGATAGGTGACCGTCTCGAGGTTGATGTTGAACCGCCCGGCGATCTCGCGGATCTCCTTCTGGACGCTGATCAGGCGCTCCTGCTTGGTGGAGATGATGTCGTCGTAGAACATCTCCATCGCCTTGCGTCCTTCGGCCACGCGATCCCGCTGCTCCAGAAGGCGCGTCACATCTTTTTGGGCGCGCTCCAGGACGCCGTTGCGCTCGGTGCGGGACTCGCTCAGGGCCGCGATATCCCGCCCGCGCGGCACGTTCACCAGGAAGGTGAAGGCCAGGTTCAGCGCAAGCCAGATGATGATCGCCACGGCGATGTACGGGCTCATCTCCCGAATGTCGAAGGCGACGAGGTGTCTTTTCATCTGCCGCCCCCGTTCGGGTCGGAGGGGCGCGGCTGCTGGGGCCCGCCACGGCCCGCCGCCGGTGCGGCCTCCTCCGGAACGCCGGTCTCTTCCTCGTCCCAGTCATCCCAGCCGTCGTCCTTTTCCTCGCCGGATGCGTTGGGATCGGCCGCGGCCTGAGCGGACCCGGCGCCGGATGCCGCCGGCGCGACCGGCTGATCGGGAGCCGGTGTCGATGCGGCCTGCGCGGGCTGGTCCGCCGGCGCCGGAGTATCCTCCTCGTCGCCGCCCGGCAGGTAGTCCATCACGAGATCGAAATTCAGCTCGCCGCGCGTCTCGCGCGTGTTCTCCGAGAGCGGATAGACATTGGCGAAATGCTCGTCCTCGTCGAGCGCCTTCTGGAACTCGTAGAGGGCCATCGGCGTCTGGGCCAGGCCGTCCACCTGGATTTCGATGCTCCGGGCCGAAACCGATGGACGGATCGAGCGCAGCTTGACCTCGGGCGGCAGGATCTCCTCGAGCAGGTCGAACAGCTCCGACCAGGAGAAGAACTTGCTCAGCAGGAGCCCGTTGGCGAAGTCGGCCTTGACGTTGAAGCCGGCGAGGTCGACCGTGCGGACCTCCTGGCGGACCTTCTCGACCTCCGAGGACAGGGCCTGGTGCTTCTCGTCGATCAGGGCGATCTCGGCCCTCAGGCTCTCGAGCTCCACGCCGGTGCGCTGGAACTCCCAGAAGTTGTAAAGGGAGCCCGCCAGCAGCAGCAGCGCGCACAGGCCGAAGACGCTGAAGAGCATCGCGTTGTTGCGGAAGGGCCTGCGGGCCAGGTTGATCCCCGGTGAGTGGATCATGCGGCCCTCCCCACGGCAGCCCCCACGGCGGGCGCCAGCTTCTGCAGCAGCTCGTCGGCGCGATCCCCCGTGGCGTCGATGCGGCCCGACATCGGCAGCGCGCGCCGGACGTCGAGCGGCTCGGCCGCCACCGGCATGCTGTCGACCGAGAGGGCGGAAAGCGCCTCAGGCGCCGCCAGCCCGGTGGTGCGCACGTAGAGGCGCGCCAGGTCGGTCCCCGCAAGGCGCTCCTGGTAGTAGACGAGCGAGGCCTGCACCTCGCGGCGCAGCAGGCGACGGCGCCCCTCCATCGAGCCATCGTCATCGGCCGTGAAGGCCTTGCAGCGATAGAACAGGATCCGCCCCGCGCGGAAGATCATCACCGTGAAGAAGCTGCCGGTGATGTTGACCACCATGAAGTCGCCTCCGGCGGGCACCTCGTGGTCGATCACATTGCGGTACAGGTTCACCAGCGCGAACGAGCTGAGCTCCACCAGTCCGGGGCGGATCCCCTGCGAGATGAACACCTCTTCATGCTCGGCCACGATGTGGCGCGGGATCAGGGCCACCAGCACCTGGAAGCCCCCGTTGCCGCCGTTCAGCGGCATCACTTCGTAGTCCAGCGCGGCATCCTCCACTTTGAAGGGAACCGACTTCTTCATCTTCCAGCGCAGCATCTCCGCCAGATCCCGGCGGGAGCGCGGCAGGCTCTCCAGCGGAATGATCGAGACCCGCGCCAGGTGGTCGGGGATCACCAGGCTGACGGTGCGGGTCTTCACCCCTTCCTTCTGCAGCATGGCGGCCACGATCGACTTGAGACGGTCGGGCGCCTTCAGCGTCAGGCGGAAGGCGTCCCCCTCGGTCACGCCTTCCGGCATGGGCGCCACGTCGAAGGAGGTCAGGCCCCACTTCCGATCGGCGTCCTTCGTCAGGCGCGCCAGGACGATCTCGGGGCCGCCGACCTCGAACGCCACGTGCGGCCAGTTCACGCGCCCGCCGGAAACCGGCGAGGCGGCCGGCGTCCGGAAGCGCAGCCAGCCCGGCAGCTTGATGTTCTTGACCGACTTGAGGTCGAGGTTGAGATTCAACAGATTATTGGACAAAGGTCACCTTGTTGATTTCGCGCAGTGTCGTCAGGCCCGTGAGCACCTTCTCGATGGCAGACTCGCGCAGAAACAGCATCCCTTCTTCCTTGGCCACCCTCTTGATCTCGGCGGCGGAGCGCCGGGCCAGGATCAGCTCGCGGATGTTGTCGGACAGATCGAGGATCTCGGAGATCGCCTGGCGCCCCTTGAAGCCGGTCCCGTTGCACTCGATGCAGCCGCGCCCTTCGAAGAAGGGATGGTCCGCGTAGGTTGAGACCTCCAGTCCGGAGGCTTCCAGCAGGGCGGCGTCGGGCTTCATCGGCCGGCGGCAGGCCGGGCAGATCCGCCGCACGAGCCGCTGCGCCAGGACGCAGTTGAGCGCGGAGACGAAGTTGTACAGCTCCACCTTCATGTTCAGGAAGCGCCCCAGCACGTCGACGACGTTGTTGGCGTGGACGGTGGTGAAGACCAGGTGGCCGGTGAGGGCCGACTGCACGGCGATCTGCGCCGTCTCTTCGTCGCGGATCTCTCCGACCATGATCTTGTCGGGGTCGTGGCGCAGGATGGAGCGCAGGCCGCGCGCGAAGGTCAGCCCCTTCTTCTCGTTGACGGGGATCTGCGTGATCCCGGGCAGCTGGTACTCCACGGGATCCTCGATGGTGATGATCTTGTCCTCGTCGGAGCGGATCTCGGACAGGGCGGCGTAGAGCGTCGTCGTCTTGCCCGAGCCGGTGGGGCCGGTCACCAGGAACATCCCGTACGGCTCGGTGATCTGGCGGCGCAGGATCTTCAGCTCGCGCGCCTCGAAGCCCAGGACGTCCAGGCGGAGCGTCTTGAACTCCTCGCTCGCCGATTCCTTGTCCAGGATGCGGATGACCGCGTCCTCGCCGTGCACCGAGGGCATGATCGAGACGCGGAAGTCGATCGTGCGTCCCTTGAGCTTCATCTTGAAGCGGCCGTCCTGCGGGACGCGCTTTTCGGCTATGTCGAGCTCCGACATGACCTTGATGCGCGAGATGATGGTGGAGTGGAACTGTTTGTCGATCGGATCCATCGCCTGGTAGAGCACGCCGTCGATGCGGTACTTGATCACCACTTCGCGGTCGCGCGTCTCGATGTGGATGTCCGAGGCGCGCCGCTGCAGGGCGTTGAAGATGGTGGAATCGACCAGCTTGATGATCGGTGAGGCATCCGAGGTCAGCCGCTCGATGGAGAGCTGCTCTTCGCCGTCTTCGTCCTCGCGGATGAGCTGGACCTTGAACTCCTCGGTGGCCTCCTCCAGGACGCGCTGCGACGACTCGGACTTCTTGAGGATCTCCTGGATCGCCGAGCGCGTCCCCACCATCACCTCGATGGGATGGCCCAGCAGCAGCTCCAGCTCGTCGATCATCAGCACGTCGGTGGGATCCGAGACGACGCAGATGAGCGTGCCGCCCCGCTGCCGGTAGGGCACGAAGTTGAACCGGAACATGAGATCGACGGGGATCGAGCGGAACAGGTCGTTGTCGATGGTGAAGTGCGCCACGTCGACGAACTCGAGCCCCAGCCGGTCGGCGAGCCGCTGGGCCTGGGCCTCCTCCGAGACCACCTCGCCGGTGGCCGGGGGCTTGGCCTCGGTGTCGCGCTGACCTTGTGTCGGACTCATCGGATGCTCCTCAGTAGTTGGACGCGGTGTAGGACTGGATGAGGGGCAGGTAGATCGACAGGAGCATCACCACCACGATGAGACCCATGAAGATCAACATCGCGGGCTCCAGCAGTGAAATCATCGTGGCCAGCGACGTCTCGATCTCGTCGTCGTAGAAGGTGGCAACGTTGGTGAGCATCTCTTCCAGGGAGCCCGTGGACTCGCCCACCTTGATCATCCCCACCGCCATGTCGGAGATCAGGCCGGACTTCTCGAGCGAGTCCCAGAGCGGCTGCCCCTCGCGCACCTTGCGGGCCACGACGAGCATCTCCTTCTCGTAGAGCCGGTTTCCCACCGCGCGCGCCGAGATCTCGATGGCGGTCACCAGCGGGATGCCGCCCTGCACCAGGGTTCCCAGCGTGCGGCAGAACCGCGACACCCCGTACATGGCGAAAATCCTCCCCACGAGCGGGATTCGCATCTTGTAGCCGTCCCAGGCCAGCGCGCCCGTCTCGGAGCGCATGTAGCTCATGATTCCGAGCCCGGCGATCAGGACGCCGGGCACGATCACCAGGATGTAGTGCGTGACGAAGCCCGACACCGAGAGCAGCGCCTGCGTCAGGAAGGGCAGCTCCGTGCCCATGTCCGCGAACAGCGCCTGGAAGTTGGGCAGGATGAAGATCACCAGCACGGCGACCAGAAGGACCGACATGCAAATCAGAATGGTGGGGTAGATCATCGCCCCGACGATCTTCTTGCGCAGGGTCAGGACGGTCTTGGTGTAGGCGATATACCGTTTGAGCACGGCGGCGATCTCGCCGGAGCGCTCCCCCGAGGCCAGCGACGAGGAAAAGAGCCGAGGGAAGAGATCCCCCTGCGAGGCGAAGGCGTCGGACAGCGCCGCCCCCGACTTCACCTGGTCCCGGATATCGCTCAGCGCCGCGCGGAAGGCGCCCTGCTTGCGCCGCTCGATCAGGATGTCGAGGCTCGAGATGATCGGCAGGCCGGCCGTGATGAGCGAGGCCAGCTCCTGGTTGAAGATCAGGAACTCCTTGGCGGAGATCTTCTTGCGCCGCAGGCCGCGGCCTCCCAGCAGCGAGCTGACGGCGGCCTTGCGCCGGACCGAGTAGACCATGAAGTCCTGCGTCTCGAGCTCGCGGCGCACGTCGTCCTCCGAGTCGCCCAGATATGTGCGCTCGATCACCTGCCCCGTGGTGGTGCCCAGCTTGGCGACCCATTCGGCCATCGTCAGGGCTCCTCTTCAGTCGTGGCGGTGACTGCCACGAAGAGGGCTTGCCGGCTGTCCTGGCTCGAGGTGGCCCCCAGCACGGTCGTCTGGCCCTGCTTGAGGTTGAGCACCAGGTCGATCAGCGGCGCGAACTGCATCCGGCCATCAGTGCCGCGCTTGAGCTTCTCGAGAGTGAAGCGCTCCACCCTCACCACCTGGATGCGCGGCGAGATCGCTCCCATGGTGAAGCGGATGCGGTACTCGTCCCCGAGGGCCACCGAGCCGGGCTCGTTTTCGGCCGTGGAGAGGACCGCGTTGCCTATCTGGGTCACCACGCCCCACTTCGTCACGTCCTGGATCACCGACGGGGGCAGTCCCAGCCTGCGCGCGGGCAGCCTCGGCGCGGCCGGCGGCGGCCCCTCCTCGCCCTTGAGAAGCTGCACCACCAGCCGGATGTTCCGCGCCGGCTGGTCGAACGCGTTGAGCAGCTCTTCGATCCGCTTGAGCACCGCGTCGGTATCGGTGACGGTGACCGACTTGAGGCGCGGCTGCACGCTGTAGGTGCCGCGCTCCGAGATCGCCGGCTCGATCAGCTTCAGCACCTCCGCGATCTGCCTGTAGCGGGACGTGAAGGTGCGCGAGGAGACTGCCGCATCCGGGTCAGCGCTCCCGGCAGAGGGCTCCTGGGCCATGATCTCGTGCGCCGGCAGGACCACCGCCAGCGTCAGTGCCGCGGCGAGCAGCCAGCGCGTGCGCGCGTTGGAGCGTTGGCCGCTCATCACAGCTCCAGCCCGCCATCCACGATCAGGACGAGCTGCGCCTGGGTGCTTCCCGCACCGGGCACTTCGTAGGCCATCGAATAGACCGTCACCGGCCTGGCGTCGGGGGTGCGCACCGCCTCGACGACCGGCGGCAGCGGCATCCCGCCGGACTCCGGCGCGGGCGGGACGCCCGCGCCGGCCATGACGGGAATGGCGGGCGGCTCGGGCCCCCGCAGCTCTCCGGCCGGCCGCAGCCAGACCACGCCCACTGCAACGATCACGGCAGCCGCGGCGGCCGCCAGCAGCGCGGGCCGGGCGGAGACCCATCGCACCAGACGCGGCATCGCGCCGAGGCTTTCCTCCTTACGGACCCCCTCGGCGATGTCATCCCAGAACGATTCCCAGACCTGGGGGCCGGAGCCCGGCTCGCCACGCTTCTGATCGGCAAGCGGCGCGAAGAGCTGCAGCGGATCGCGGGCCGTCACCTTGGCGAAGCAGGCAGGGCAGCGATGGATGTGAAGCCTCATCCCGCGCCGCTCGGGAGGGGGCACCCGATCCAGCAGGTAGGCTTCCAGGTAGGAGTTCACCCGCGCGCAGTCGAACAGGTCGGTCGGCACGCCGCCCATCTCAGCCCCGCTCCTTCATCCTGAAATACTCCGGATAGCGCCGGCGCAGCTCTTCCTGGAGCGCGCGGCGCGCAGACATCAGATGGTTGCGGACCGTGGATTGCCGGGTGGACATGATGCGGGCGATCTCCTCGGTGGGCACTCCTTCGATCTCCCGCAGAGTGAAGGCCGCGCGCTGCTGCGGCGTGAGCCGCCTTGCTATGTCGTTGAAGACCTTGCGCAGCTCCACCCGCATCAGCTCGACGTCCGCCTGCGAGGCGGGATCGGCGGACGGGACGCCGGCCGGCTGGGCGCCGGGCGCCGCATCGTCCTGCCTCTCCTCCGGCAGGGCCTGGGGCCCCCGCCGGCGGACCCGGAGATGATCGATGGCGAGATTCACTACGATCCTGAAGAACCAGGGGTCGAAGCGCTGGTTCTCGTTGAACTGGCGCAGCGAGGACCACAGCTTGATGAACGCGACCTGCGCGATGTCTTCGGCGTCATCCTCATCCCCGACGATGTTGAACGCGACCCGGAAGGCGCTTTCCCGCTTCAGGCGGACGAGCTGTTCGAACGCTTCCAGGTCTTTCTGCTGCGCCCGCCTGATCAGGCTCCGTTCATCCACCATCGACGATCCGGATCTCCAGAATCCGGCCCGCCACGGTGGTGTGCGTCCCCGATACGTTGGGCAGGCCGATTGCGTCTAGACGAAAAACCCCGGTTGTGCGCCCAAGTGTCTGGGCGCGCGAAGAACCGCAACATACTCAACAAGTTGCACCTAATCAAGAAAGTCGCCCGATCAATGAGCATTGGGCCGCCGGGCACCTCCTCCCGCAGGGATGCCTTCGCGCGGCCCCGGGCTTGGGAGTCTGGTCGAGTAATGGTTTGGGCCGCGCAGCCGGCTTGCGAGCCGCAGCCGCGAAGCGAGGCGCGGACCAACCGATGTGGTTGTCCCCATCAGGCATGCCAGAGCGACAAAGGCAGGCGGCCGCCACCATCGCCGCGTCGCCGCGCCTCAACCACCACAACGGTCGCCCTCGTCGCAGCCTCTTGCATCTGGTGGCGCGGCGCACGCAACGCGACCCGAATCCATTACTCGGATAGCTCGGCTCCGCGCTCGCTCGCCATCCTCACCCGGCTCGGATGGTCAGGCTCGCTCGCGAGGCCCTGCTTCGAGGAGTGCCCGGCGGCCTCACATCGTGGGAGGGCGACGTGTCTTTTCCCCCCTGAAGGGGTGGGAGATTGCGGGCCTCGGGCCTTCGAGGCCCTCGGCCCGCCTCGAAGAGCATCGTAGGTCAGCCTCGGAAGTGATCGAAGCCGGCGGGGCGGAGGGGGGTCAGCCGCCCGGCTGCGTCCTGGAGCCTGAGCCCCGCGGCGCGGCGCACGATCCGGCCGATGCAGAATGCGTCGAGCCCGCTGTGATCCAGCCTTCCTTCGCGGGAAGGGGGCACGGTGAACACCAGCTCGTAGTCCTCTCCTCCGTTGAGCGCCAGGTCGAGCGGTGTCGCGCCGAGCTGGCCGGCCAGGGCGCGCGCCGCGTCGGCGATCGGCACGGCGTGGGCCCAGACGCTGGCCCCGACTCCCGAAGCCGCGCACAACCGGGCCAGGTCCAGTGAGAGGCCGTCGGAGATGTCCATGGCGCTGGAGGCGAGCCTCCTTCCGGCAAGCTGCCGGCCCAGCTCGAGTCTGGGCGTGGGATCCAGGTGCGCGCGCACGGCCTGCATCGCCCGGGCTCGCAGCGGCCGCGCCGCGCGGGCGCCGCGTGGCGCGCGCAGCGCGATGGTCCCTCGCCGGGACCCGGACGCGCGCGCGGTCCACCCCGCCTCGAGAAGCCGCCGGCCCGCTGCCGAGCCCCCCAGCGCGCCGCTGACATAGACGCCGTCGCCCGGACGCGCCCCCGATCGGGTGATCGGCGCGGTCCTGCGCGGCATCGCGCCCAGGATGGTGATGCTGATGAACAGGCTGGATACCGACCCCGATGTGTCGCCGCCGAGGATCGGGACATCCTGCTCGGCGGCCGCGGCCGCGAGCCCATCCAGCATGCTGTCGATGAACCCACGGGGCAGGTCGGACGGGATGCCCAGAGAGAGGAGAAACCCCGTGGGCCGCCCTCCCATCGCGGCGATGTCGCTCAGGTTGACCGCGAGGCACTTGCGCCCGAGAAGCCAGGGGGGCTCGTTGCGCCGGAAGTGGCGCGACTCGACCATGCAGTCCTGCGAGAGGAGCTGGAGGCCGGCGCGAGGCGGGATTACCGCGGCGTCGTCGCCGATCCCGGCAGGAGCCGGTGGAGCGTTCCTGAAGCGGGCGCGGATCCGCTGGATGAAGAGGTCTTCGGAAGGCCGGCCGCGCGTCACGCTCCGGAGCGTATCACCCCTTCCGGATGGCCTGGACGGCAGCCTGTCCGGGAGTCCTGCGTCCCCGTCCACCGCGTCCACGCGGCGTGGCTGCCCCGGCACGTGGCGTCTTGCGCCGCTCCAGCATCGCCAGCTCGAACACCTGCTCCACGTCGTCCACGAAGAGGTATTTCATGGCCTGACGCATGGGAGAGGGAATGTCCTCCAGATTGCGTTTGCACGGCGACGGGAGGATGACCGTGGTGATCCCCGCGCGCCGCGCGGCCAGCACCTTTTCCTTGATGCCTCCCACCGCCAGCACCTGGCCGCGCAGGGTGATCTCGCCGGTCATCGCCACGTCGCGCCGCACCGGGCGGCCCGAGACGGCCGAGAACATCGCCACCGCCATGGTGATCCCCGCCGAAGGGCCGTCCTTCGGGATCGAGCCTTCGGGAACGTGCACGTGCAGGTCGTGCGTGGAGAAGAACTTTTCGGGGATGCCCAGCCAGGTCGCGCGCGCGCGGGCGTACGACAAGGCGGCCTGCGCCGATTCCTTCATGACCTCGCCAAGCTGGCCGGTCAGCATGAGCGCGCCGCGGCCGCGCATCGTGGTGGCCTCCACGAACAGGATGTCGCCGCCGGACGCCGTCCAGGCGAGGCCGGTCGCCACGCCGACGCGATCCTCCTTGAGCGACTCCTCGGGAAGGATGCGCGGCGCTCCCAGGAATTTCTCCACCGTTGCGGCCGAGATGCGGGCCAGTCCCTTGTGCGCCCGCTCCGCCACTTTGCGCGCCACCTTCCTGCAGATGGTCGCCACTTCCCGCTCGAGATTGCGCAGACCGGCCTCGCGCGTGTAGGAGGCGATGACCCGCTTGAGCCCGGGCTCCGGGAACTCGATCTGGGCCGGCTTGAGTCCGTTCTCCTTGACCTGCTTGGGAACGATGTGGCGCTGGGCGATGGCGACCTTCTCTTCCTCGGTGTAGCCCGACAGCCGGATGACTTCCATCCGATCGAGGAAAGCAGGCTGGATCGGCTCGAGCAGGTTCGCCGTCGCGATGAACAGCACCTTCGACAGATCGTACGGGACGCCCAGGTAGTGATCCCGGAACGTGTTGTTCTGCTCGGGATCGAGCACCTCCAGCAGCGCGGCCGAGGGGTCGCCGCGGTAGTCGGCGCCCAGCTTGTCCACCTCATCGAGCATGAAGACCGGGTTGACCGAGCCGGCCTGGTGCATCCCCTGGATGATGCGGCCCGGCATCGAGCCGACATAGGTGCGTCGGTGGCCGCGGATCTCGGCCTCGTCGCGCACCCCGCCCAGCGAGATCCGCACGAACTTCCTTCCCAGCGCGCGCGCGATCGATCTCCCCAGGGAGGTCTTGCCGACGCCGGGCGGGCCGACGAAGCACAGGATCGGGCCCTTCATGTCCTTGTTCAGCTTGCGGACGGAGAGGTATTCCAGGATCCGGTCCTTAATCTTCTCGAGGCCGAAGTGATCCTCGTTGAGGATCGTGCGCGCCTTGCCGATGTCCAGATTGTCGCGGGTGTTGCGGGTCCAGGGGATGTCCACCATCCAGTCCAGGTAGTTGCGCAGGGTGGCGGTCTCGGCTGCGTCGGGCTGCATGCGCTCCAGCTTGGCGATCTGCCGCTCCACCTCTTCAAGGACCTTCTTGGGCATTTTCGCCTGCACCACCTTCTCGCGGATCTGCTGGATCTCCTCGGCCAGCTCGTTGCCTTCGCCCAGCTCGTGCTGGATCGCCTTCATCTGCTGGCGCAGGAAAAACTCGCGCTGCGAGCGATCGATCTCCTCACGCGCGTGCGTGTTGATCTCCTGCTGCATCGTCAGGAGATCGATCTCCTTGTTGAGCAAGTCGTTGACCATGCGCAGCCGCTTGACCGGATCGATGACCTGAAGGATCTCCTGGGCATCCTCGATGCGCATCTCCAGGTTGGAGGCCGCGACGTCGGCCAGCCGGCCCGGCGCCTCCAGGTTGGAGGCCACGACCATCACCTCCGACGAGATGCTCTTGCCGAGGCTGACGCTGCGCTCGAGGCTCTTCTTGACCGCGCGCATCAGGGCCTCCTGCTCCAGGTTCTGCTCGAGGGGAGGCTCGACGATCTTCTCGAGATGGGCCTGGTAGAACTCCTTGCCTTCGCTGAAGTCCAGCACCCGCGCGCGCGCCACTCCCTGCACCAGGACGCGGATCCGGTTGTCGGGCAGCTTGAGCATGCGCATGATGACGGCCACGGTGCCGATCCGGTAGAGGTCCTTGGGGCCGGGCGACTCGCATTCCTTGTCCTTCTGCGCGCACAGCAGGATCATGCGGTTGCCGGCCAGGGCGTGATCCACCGCCGAGATGGATCGTTCGCGGGACACCGACAGCGGCACGATGATGAACGGGTAGACGACGAGATCGCGCAGAGGCAGCACAGGGAGCCGTTCGGGGATCTTGAGCTGGTCGTCGCCGCGCCCCGTGGGGCGCGTCATCTCGCCTGTCATGTGCGCCCCTTCTGGATGGCGACGGGGATGACCACTTCCTCGCCGCGCCGGTTGGACACCTTGGGGAAGAAGACCTCGAGAACTCCGTCGTCCATCATGGCGCGGGCGTCGCGCGTGTTGAACGCGCCGGACAGAGGCACCACGCGCCTGAACTTGCCGCTGACCCGCTCCACGCAGACGAACTTCGCGTTGGCCGGGGCCGGCTGGCGGTGCCGCTCGCCCGTGATGATGAGCGCCCCGCTGTGCGCCGCCAGCTTGAGCGACTCGAAGGCCACTCCGGGCAGATCGCAGCGCAGCAGGAGACCCTCGGAGTTCTGGCAGACATCAACGCTGGGAATCCACGAGGAAAGCTCGGGCGTCGTCTCGTCCTGGCGCATTTCCAGCAGCACATCGAACATCTTGTTGATCTCGCTCTGAATGCGAGCGATTTCCAGGTAGGGTCCGAAGTTCTGCTCCACACACGCCTCCGAGTATCTTGTTCCCGGCCGAATATTGTGGGCCGGCGCCCCCGGCGCAAGCTGGGAGCCCGTCCGCCGGCCGGGCTATCCCCTTTGTTTCTGGTCGAGAAGCCCCTTGAGCTCGGCCATGAAATCCGCCGGCTCTTCGAACCGCCGGTAGACTGACGCGAATCGCACGTAGGCGATCTTGTCGAGCTCCCGCAGCCGGAGCATGATGTGCGCTCCGACACGGTCGGTGGTCAGCTCTCGATCCGGGCTCTCCTGAAGCATCCCCTCGATCTCGTCGACGACTTCCTCGAGATCCTTCATCGCAACGGCCCGCTTCTCGCAGGCCTTCAACAGCCCCGTCATCACCTTGTTCCGCTCGAAGGGGACGCGCCGCCCGTCGCGCTTGATCAGGCGGAACTGGATCTCCTCGATCCGCTCGTACGAGGTGAAGCGCTTCCGGCACTTGAGGCACTCACGCCGCCTCCGGATGACGTGCCCTTCCTTCCCCTCGCGCGAGTCCACCACCTTGTCTTCGAGATGGGCGCAGAACGGGCACTTCACGGGGCGGCCTCCGGGCTTCCGGGCGCTGCGGACCCTGCCGGGATCCGGGTCAGGCCCGCGAGCGACATCCCCTCCTTCCACACGAGGAGGATGCCGACAATGATAACCGGTCCGATGGCCAGCGCGTGCGTCACCAGGATCGCCGCGGCGGCACGGTTGGGCTCAACTGCGAAGATGTCCACCAGGCCGAGCTGTCCCATGTATTCGTAGGATCCCACGGCGCCGGGCGTGGGCACCGCGATGCCGATGTTGAGCAGGGCCAGCATCATGAGGCAGTCACCGGGCGACAGCCCCAGATCGAACGCCTGCAGCGAGCACCAGATCGACAGCGTGATCACCACCCAGATGGCGATCGACTGCAACCAGGCCCACGTGAAAACGCGGCCGCCGCGCACGACGTCGAACCCGCCCAGAAACGAGTGCAGCAGCCGCGGCAGCAGAGAGGTCCCTCCCCCACCCCGGCGATCCAGCGCGGCGAAGATGCGGTGCCTGTAGTGCACCACCAGATAGAGGATGGGAAAGCTCAGCAGCGCCAGGGCGCCGACCGTGAGTCCGGCGCGGCGCACTTGTTCCATATCCACGGCCCCCGTGCCCGCCGCTGGCATCCTGAACAGGAAGATGAGATAGAAGCCGAACAGGAGCACGACCGAGAGCAGATCCATCAATCTCTCGAGGACACAGGTGGCCAGCGCTCCCGTCTTGCTGATCCCCTCGCGCTGCGCCAGCATGATCGGCCGCAGCACCTCGCCGATCCTGAAGAAAACGAACGAGAGCAGGTAGCCGATCGCCGTCGCGGAGAACAGCCCATAGAAGCGGATGTCCGGCTTGAGCGGGGACAGCAGCAGCCGCCAGCGGGTCGAGCGCAGGAGCAGATGGAGCCCCTGGCAGGCGATGGCAAGCACCATCCAGATCGGGCGCGCCTCTCCCATGTGCCTGGCGATCTCCGCCAGGTCCAGCTTGCGGAAGAACAGAAACAGGAAGATGGCGGCCGCCACGATGCTCAGCGCGATGCGCAGGCCGCGGCTGGCCATCAGGAGACGTGGCGGATCAACTGGGGAGTGATCACTGCGGGGGCCCTCGGTCGGGCGGACAGGCTACTACAGCATCCGGAGACCCTTCAATCCCAAACTCGACAGCCCCGGATCGAAGGAGTCCCCTGGACCGCGCGCGGTTGCCGACCCGGAGGAGGCTGCGCGCGGGAGGGCGCAGCGGGGCGCGGAGCCCGGGGCGGCGCGCAACCGCCCTCCGAATCATGGATTCGGCTTTGGCATTGCGGGCAGAGAGGGAGTCACTCGTACCGTGTGGTGCCTGCGCAGCATCACCATGCCGGGCGACATTCCCCTCCCCTTGCGGACATGACGCCTGAAGGTCACATGCACATCGAGCTCCTTCTCGTCACGTCCCTTGCTGTGCCATGCCGCGATCGCCGCCGCCTCGCGCACCGTGGAGTCGGGCAGCTCCCGCAGCCGCTGTGGATTGCGGACGACGACGTGCGCGCCAGGGAATCCCGAGGCGTGCAGCCACAGATCGTCGGGCCCCGCGACGCGGAAGGTGAGCTCATCGTTCTCGGCGCTGGTGCGGCCCACCAGCACGGTGAATCCATCGCGCGTCCTGTAGGAGTTCACCGCGACGTAGCGGTTCTTCGGACCGGCCGCCGGCGCGCTCCTGCGGCGCACCACGCGCAGGATTCCTTCTCCCTGCAGACTCCGCTCGAGCAGCTCGAGCTGCTCTGCGTCGCGCGCCGATCCTGCTTGCGCCAGAGCCGCGGCCACTCGTACGCGCCGCTGCGCCAGGCCCGCGATCCGCTCCGGGACGAGCTGCCGGGTACGGTCGGCGCGGCGCGCCGCGGCGAACATCCGAGCGGCGTTCTCCTTGAGCCCCAGCCGGGGATCGATCGGGATCTCGACGGTGCGCCCCTCTGGATCGTAGAAGTCCGTCACGGATGCCAGGGAGCCTGACTTCACGGCGGTGCCTAGCTGGGACAGGAGCAACTCCGCATGCCGGCGCGACGCAGCGACGCCCTCCGCCCGGCGCAGATCCGCGGTGAGCGCCTCGCTCAAGGCATCGAGGCGCCGGGCCTCGCCGCGGAGCAGCCCGGTCAGCCCCGCCAGCGCATCCTGGAAGCCGAGGCGGCGCAGGAGCAGCATCGTGGCCTGCTCCTGCGCGCCGCTGGCCGTGGCAACCGGCGTCGCGGCAAGGCCGCCCGCGTGCTCGATCGGCATCACGAAGGGGAAGAGATTCCTGCCCGTCAGCGGGGTGGAGGCCTCGAGGTGATCGGGCGCGGACGGGCTGTAGAGCACGGGCCGGCGCGGCTGCTCCAGCCCGGAGGCTATGAGATCCCAGGCTTCTTTCAGATTGGCGCCGGCGGCGATCAGGTGATTCAACTCGCGCGCCACCACCGGCGAGAACCCGGGAAGCACGCTGACCAGGTGGCTTTCCAGCGGCACATCGGGCGGGCGGCGCTCGAGCGCCTGGGCGATCCGCCGGGCATCAGGCGGCTCCATTGCTCCCGACAGCCACCGGCTGGAAGCAGGGGGTGGCTGGTACGCCTCGCCCAGTCTGGCGTGCCGGAAGGCTCCATGGTGCGACCGGGCGAAGGCCTGGATGCGCCCGTCGGGATCCAGCAGGAGCATGTTGGAAGCCTTTCCCATCAGCTCCACCACGAGCGCCTCGCCGCCCTCGAACCGGAGGAGCGCGCGCCGCTCCGCTGGCGGCCGCTCGGCCCGCTCGAACCGCTTTCCACGCAGGGGCGTCGTGAATGCGGCACCCAGCTCGGTGGCTGCGGCGCGCACTTTGATGGAACTCGTCAGGTGAAGCGCCGAGACGGCCGGATGCAGCGCGATGTGCACGCGGGGAAACGGCGGCTCTGAGAAACGCAGCAGGAAGCGGTGCGGATCGATCTGCACCACGGCTTCGAGCGGCTGTCCGGCGAGCCGCTCGTTGAGCTCACCGCAGACTGCTTCAAGAACGATGGGGTCCATGGCACCGGGGCCGCCGTGTTCGAGGCCGGATGGAATCGGCCGAATCCCTTGCCTGGCGCGGGTTCCAGCTTGACGACATCACGGCATCGCCGTATAAGTCGGCAAGACAGGCGCTGAGGGTTCTTGATCGCTCCATCAATGGTGGTGGGGCGTCAAGAGGGAAGGACTCTCGTGTGCCTGTCCGCTTTTTCAGGCGCCTCCTTTTCGCCCGGGCCCTGGCGGCCCGAATCGCCCTGGTGAGATGCCCCGCTCCCATCCCTGACCTCTTGCCGGCGCTGCACGACCAGCACCAGAATTCGGCGGCCCTTCATCCGCCGCACCGTGAAGTCGAAGCGCCCATCCGAGACGCTGTCTCCTTCCACCGGAACGCGGCCCATCAGCTTGAGCACGTAGCCGCCCACCGAGTCCACTTCCCGCTCCTTGATGCGGGCCCGCACGCGCCGCGCGAACTCCGGCAGCGGCATGCTGGCGCGCACCCAGAATGTCCCCCGTCGCAGCCGCTTGAACAAACGCACGGGCCGCTCGAACTCGTCGGCGAACTCGCCCACCATCTCTTCGAGCAGGTCCTCCAGGCTCACGATGCCGGCGGTGCTGCCATACTCGTCCACGACGATCGCCAGATGAACCCTGCGCGCCTGCAGCTCGTGGACCAGCTGGCGGGCCCGCATCAGCTCGGGCACGAACAGCGCCGGCCGGAGCATCTCCTTGATGGGAACCTGTGGCACGAGCTGGTATCGCTGCGAGAGGAGGTCCTTCGCGTAGAGCACGCCGATGATCTCATCGAGCCCCGCGCCGAAAACCGGAATCCTCGAGTGCCTCGAGTTGCGGACCGTGTCGAGCGCTTCTTCGGGGCTCGCTGACTCTGAAAGCGCGATCATGTCCGGCCGCGGCGTCATGACCTGACGCACCTGCATGTCCCCAAGCCGGAAAGCGGCTTCGATCATCTCTGCCTGCGCCGGCTTGAGCGTCCCCTCAGTCCTGCTGTAGTCCACCAGCGTTCGGAAATCCTCCTCGGTGAGTGGGGCGGGCGTCGAGGCGGGAACGCGAGCCCGGCTGCGCTCGGTGAGCCGCGATGTCAGCTTCGCGAGAGGCAGGGTTAGCGGCTTGAGCGCCCCATTGAGCAGCCAGATGGGACGGGCCAGCCTTGCGGCCACGGCGTCGGGGAAAGTCACGGCGATCGTCTTGGGGCCCAGCTCGCAGACGAGTGACAGAACGACTGACGTCACGATCACGCCGACAACCAGCGACAGCTGATCGCCGATGTGTGGGGCGAGCAGGCGGCGCCGCAGCTCGGCCACCAGATTGGAGGCGCCGACATCCACGATCTCCGCCGATATGGCGATGCAGATGACGAGCGTCCTGGGATCCCGCAGCAGCTCGGCAATCAACCGGCCCGTGGCGGGACGGGCGTGCCTGAGCCGCTCCACGCGCCAGGGACGCAGCGAGAAGAGCGCCGTCTCGGAAGCGTAGACCACCACCGCGAAGCACATCAGCGCGGCCAGCAGCGCCATCATGACAGGCGTGCTCATGCCCCGGAATCCACCCCTCTAAACAACAAGGGCGATCGCGCCTGCCGGCTCGATCGCCCTATGGTGTCATCGTCTCCCCATGGTTCCGGCAGAGCCGGAGCGGGAGCGGGAGACAGAGCAACTTCAGTTGTTCCCGGCCCCTCTGGCCGTTACGGAAACCGCCTTGTCCACCCGGGCTTCGATCTGATCCTCGGGCAGGTTGGCCACCTCGGCGATCTCGCTGACGATCAGGTACCGGGACTTGTCGAGCATCTTACGCTCGCGATAGGACAGATTCTTGCTCTTGCTCAGGTAGGTCAGGTTCTTGAGAACCCGGGCCACCTCGAATATGTCCCCCGTACGCATCTTGTCGGAGTTCTCCTGGAACCGCCCCTTCCAGTCACTGGTCAGTTCGACCTTGGCGCTGCGCAGGACCCTGAAGACCTTGTCGACGTCTTTCTTGGAGAGCACCTTGCGCAGGCCGACCTGCACCGTGTTGTGGGTGGGCACCAGCACGGTGCTGTCGTTAGCCAGGATCCGGAGCCGGTAGAACGTGTTGTCCACCCCTGCACTCGAGGCGCTCATGATCTGCTCGATCACGCCGACCCCGTGGTTCGGGTAGACAACCTTGTCTCCTACCTTGAACTGCACCATAAACCTTCCTCCGGGAACCTTGGAAACCGCCAGGAATGGCGATTTCATTGAAAATCAAGAGCTTATTCTATTCCATGCAGGGCTTTCCGTCAACGTTGAGCTGCGCCGAAGGGACCCCCGGAGAGGGCCGAACACCATTCTTGACGGTCCGGTCGGATGGCTCTATCTTGCGCGCCATGAGCGACTTCAAGGGATCTCTGCTGCGCGTGATGGACCACAAGGACCACTGGGCATGGCCCGTTTTCGGGGGCCCGACAGCCACGCTCGAGCAACTACGGCTGCACTTCCAGCAGGAATATGCAGTCTACGTGCGGGATTTCCCGGTGTTTCTGAGCCGGGTCCACTCACGCTGCCCCGTCGCAGAGGTGCGCCGCGACCTGGCCGAGAACCTCTACGAAGAGGAGACGGGGGGCCTTTCCGGCACCGGGGCACACCCTGAATTGTTCCTTTATATGATGGAGGGGCTGAGGCTCGAGCGCAAGGAGTTTCGCAATGTGAAACTGCTGCCAGAAAGCCGGGCCTACCGCGACTGGCTGGACGAAGCCACCACCACGATGCCCTGGATCGTGGGAGCCGCGGTTGTCACGATCTTCGTGGAAGGCAGCGTGCACGACCGCGGCGCCATCGCCCAGCACCAGCTGCGCCCCGTGTCCCCGGAAGAACAGGAGAAGGTGCTGCTGCGGGACAATCCGCTCGTGCGATACCACGGCCTGGACCCCCGCTACCTGACCCTCAAGCGGGCCCATGCGCGGGTCGAGGATGGCCACCGGCAGGCGGCCTGGAGGATGGTGCTCGATCACGCGCGCTCGGCCGGCGAGAAGATGCTCGTCACCGAAGCCGTCGAGCGCAGTCTCGAGACGTGGCACACCTTCCGCGACGGCGTGGCGCGCGCCGCCGGCGTCACCCGCGAGTCGCGCCGCTCGACACGCCGGCTCACCCGCAGCAGCTGACCCGGAGCCTGGGGCCGGCGACCGCCGTCCCCTTGCCTTCGAGCCGGACACCGCAGTACCCTCCCGTTCCCGGCTTGCGTAAGAAGCCATCATGATGACGACTGAGACTGGCAGGAGCGTGCGCGAGGCGGCGCCCTCCGACCAGAGAGGAAACCGGCAGATGAGCCAGGTTGTGCGTGTCGAAGATGTCAGCAAGGTCTACTACCGCGACACCATCAAGATCCCCGTGCTGGATGGCATCAACCTGACGATCAACGAAGGGGATTTTCTGGGGCTGATGGGCCCCTCGGGATCGGGAAAGACCACCCTGCTGAATCTCATCGCGGGCATCGACAGGCCGGCGCGCGGCAGGATCACCGTCAAGGACCAGGAGATCACCAGACTGGGAGAAAGCGACCTGGCCCGCTGGAGAGCGCGCCACGTCGGCTTCATCTTCCAGTTCTACCATCTGATCCCGGTGCTCACCGCGGCGCAGAACGTCGACCTGCCGCTGACCCTGACCAAGCTCTCGCGCAAGGAGCGCGCCGATCACGTGCGCACGGCTCTGTCGATCGTGGGACTGGGCGACCGGATGGACCACTTTCCCCGCCAGCTTTCCGGAGGGCAGGAGCAGCGCGTGGCGATCGCGCGGGCCCTCGTGACGGACCCGACGCTCATCGTGGCCGACGAGCCCACAGGCGATCTGGACGCGGTGTCCGCCGAAGAGATCCTCTCGCTGCTGGATCGGCTCAACAAGGAATTCAAGAAGACGATCATCATGGTCACGCACGATCCGCGGGCCGCGGCCCACGCGCATAGCGTGCGGCACCTCGACAAGGGAGTGCTGACCTGATGGGAGACCTTCTCCGGCTGATCCTGCGCAACTCCTCCCGGAACAAGGTCCGCACGCTGCTCACCGTGGCCGGGACCGCCGTGGCCGTGATCGCCTTCGGGTTTCTTCAGACCGTGCTCGCCGCCTACAACATCGGGGTGGAGGCCGCCAGCCCGAGCCGTCTGGTGACGCGCCACCGCGTGTCGCTGTTCAACCTGCTGCCGTACGCCTACGGCGAGAAGATCGCCTCCATCTCCGGAGTGACCCAGGTGAGCTGGGGCAACTGGTTCGGCGCCTACTACAAGGACCCGCAGCAGTTCTTCGGCCAGCTCGCCGTGGACGACCGCTACATGGGCCTCTATCCCGAATTCATCCTGCCGGCCGACCAGAAGGAGGCCTACAACGCCGAGCTGCAGGCAGCGGTGGTCGGCAGGAAGCTTGCCAACCGGTTCGGCTGGAGGATCGGCGATCGGATCACGCTGATGGGCTCGCCCTACACGCAGGCGGAGGGGTGGGACTTCATCATCCGGGGGATTTACCACGGCCGCGAGCGGATCACCGATGAGACCACTATGTTCTTCCACTGGAAACTGCTCAACGAAAGGCTCGGCGGTGATTTCAATCAGGTGGGGTGGTATCTGATCGGCATCGACAAGCCGGAAGAAACCGGCACGATCACTGCCGCCGTGGACGACCTGTTCTTCAATTCATCGGCGCCGACGCTCACCGAGAACGAGAAGGCGTTCAACCAGTCGTTCGTCTCGATGATGGGCAGCATCATCACGATCATCAAGGTGGCCGCCTGGATCGTGATCGGCATCATCCTGCTGATCATGACCAACACGATGGGGATGTCCTCGCGCGAGCGCACCTCGGAGTACGGCATCCTCAAGACCCTGGGCTACCGTGCCGGCCATCTCCTCGCGCTCATCACCGGCGAGTCGATTTTCGTCACCGTGGCCGGGGCGCTGGTGGGATGCCTGATCGCCTACGGCCTGGTGTCGGTCATCGGAGTGGGGATCGAGGAGCAGATGGGTCAGATCTTCCCCGTCTTCGAGCTGACCAGCAGCACCGTCCTGTTCGCACTGATCATGGCGATCGTCGTGGGGATCATCGCCGGCGTGCCGCCGTCCCTGCGCGCCATGCGGATGCCGATCGCCGATGCGCTGCGGCGCGTCGGCTAGCAGCCATGGCCTCCATCCCGATCATCTACAACCTGCGCAACCTCTGGGTGCGCAAGGTGAGCACGATCCTCACGATCGCCGGCATCACGCTCGCGGTGGGGATCCTCCTGGTGGTCCTGATGCTGGTCAACGGCGTCCGCCACGCGCTGGTTGAGAGCGGCTCGCCCGACAACGCCATCATCCTGCGCAAGGCGGCCACCTCCGAAACGATGAGCGGCATCTCGAAGGACACCTCTTCGATCATCCACGGCTCGCCGGAGATCGCCACCGGTGCCACAGGGAAGCCTCTCGCCACGACGGAGATCGTCGCCGCCGTGAACCTGCCACGCCTCGGCCAGGCGAAGTCTTCGTCCAATGTCACCGTGCGCGGTGTGACGGCGGACTCCTTCGCGCTCAGACCGCTTGTCAGGATCACACAGGGGCGCGAGCCCCGCTTCGGTACGCTTGAGATCGTGGCGGGGCGCAACGCGGCGAAGGGGTTCGAGGGATGCCAGGAGGGCGGCTCGATCCAGATGAGCGGGCGCACCTGGAGCGTCGTGGGAGTGTTCGATGCGGGAGGGACATCGTTCGAGTCGGAGCTGTGGGGCGATGTCGATCTGGTGGCCGAGGCGTTCGGCCGGCAGAACTTCTATTCCTCCTCGACTGTGGCCCTGCGTGATGTCCGGCTTGATTACCCTGCATTCAAAGACCGGCTCGAAACGGATTCGCGGTTCGCCGTGGACGTGAGGCACGAGCGGGACTACTACGAGGAGACCTCCGCCAGCCTGCGGATGTTGATCATGGTGCTGGGCAGCGTTCTGTCGGTGCTGTTCACATTCGGGGCGATCCTGGGAGCCATGGTCACGATGTTCGCGTTCGTGGGCTCCCGCACCAAGGAGATCGGCACTCTGCGCGCGCTGGGATTCCCGCGCCGCTCCATCCTGATCTGCTTCCTGGTGGAGTCAGTGCTTCTGGCGCTCATCGGCGGGGCAATCGCCTGCCTCCCGGCGCTCCTTTTTCAGAATCTCACCTTCTCCACCACCAACTTCAGCACCTTCACCGACCTGACCTGGAACCTCAGGGCCAGTCCGGGCATGGTCATCGGAGCGATGGTGTTCGCGGCGGTGATGGGGCTGCTCGGAGGGCTGCTGCCGGCGGTGCGGGCCGCGCGGCTGCCGATCATCTCGGCGCTGCGCGAGGAGTGAAGATCAGCGTGTACTGGTAAGGCAGCGCGTCGCTCTCCGTGCGCAGCTCCCATCCCGCTTCGGCCAGCTCGGCGACCACCTCATCGCGGGTCAGCTTGTGCTCCGGGGGCGGCCCGACCGGAAGCTCCCGCTTCTGGAAGTCCACGATCGCCAGTCGCCCGGATGGTTTGAGCGCGTGGCGGAGCCTGCCGAGGTAGGCCAACCTGTCGTCGATGTGGTGCCAGGTATTGCAGATGAAGATGACATCGACGCCAGCCGCCGGAAGCAGCGGGTCATCGGGCTTCGCGAGCACCGCCAACACCTGCGGCGTGGCCTCCCGGACGGCGCGTTGCTTCATGTACTCCACCAGCGTCGGCTCGACGTCGGCGGCGTAGACCTTGCCCGCCTCCCCTACCGCGCGCGCCAGGTAGCGGTTGAAGTAGCCGGTGCCCGCTCCGATGTCCGCCACCACGTCGCCCGGCCGCAGGCCCAGGATGCCAGGCACGGCTTCCGGCTTCTGCCACGCGGCGCGGTTGGGATCCTCGAACACCGAGACCCAGTGCTCCACGTCGGCGAACGAGTGCGTCATGGTGGCGTCGTGATCGTGGCCTTCGTGATGGGCGCCGGAATCCGATGGCTGCGTCTGAGGCGGCACGCGCTTCTCCTCTGTCACTCCGGGTGATGCAGCGAGCAGCAGGACCAGCACCGGTGCGAGGAGCCGTCGCATGCTGCCCGGCTACTCGCCCGTGAGAACCTGCTCGGTGACGTGCCGCAGGATGCCGCGCACCGAGAGAAACCCCACGGGGGTTCCCGACCGCACGATCGGAATGTGCCGGAAGCCGCGCACGGCCATCAGGTGGATCGCCTCGGACAGCGGCGCCTCTTCGGGCAGTGTGGCCGGCTCGGGGGTCATCACCATGCTGACCGGTGTCGTGGTGATGTCGAGGCCGGATCCCCAGACGCGCAGCAGAACGTCCCGCTCGGTGAAGATTCCCAGAAGCCGATCCCCCCCGGCGCGATCCACAATCAGGACGCTGCCGTGTCTTCCTTCGCGCATGATACGGATGGCGTCGGCGATGGTCGCATCCGCGCGCGCCACCAGCGGCTTGAGCGGCGCGAGCTGCCGGATCGGGTCACGCATGATGTGGCGGGGGCCCGCCACGGGCGCACCCGCCCCGGCGGCGTCACCGATGGAGAGATCCCGGCCGCACGCGTCGCAGTCGAAGGCTCCCTGCGGGTTGTCCTGGCCGCATGCCGGGCATTTCATGGCGCGGCCTCGCCCGCCGTGCGGGCCCGCGGCACAGGAGACTTCATGACCTGGCGCGGGTACTGCGCCGCGATGAACTGCACGATGTCGCGCGCCGCGATCAGGCCCACGTGACGGCCGCCGGCGTCGACGAGCGGAATGTTGCGGTAGCCACGCTGCGTCATCAGGCGGATCGCGTCGGAGATCCTGGCGTCGGGACCAAGCGTCCGGGGGGCGGGCGTCATGAGATCGCGGATCGGCACATGGTCCTGGTGGCCGAACCCCACGATCCGGTTGAGAAGATCCCGCTCGGTGAAGATCCCGGAGACCTGATCTCCGCGTGTCAGCACCACCGCAGAGGCGCGGCGCTGCTGCATGACGGCCACCACTTCGCCAAGCGGCGTGGCGTCGGCAAGCGGCGGCAGTGAATCAAAGGGCACCGAGCGGATCGGCGCCGTGCGCAACAACTCTTCAATCCGGGGATCGGGCATCGGGGCCTCCCGCGGAGCTCACGCCGATTATACACCCCGGCCCGCGGGACTCTTTCGGGATTATCGGCCCAGTCCGGCTGTCCAGTTCAGCACCACCACGGCGGGGGGCTGCACGAACTCCCGGGTGACCGCGTTGACCAGGAAGCGCTCGCCGTCGAGAGAAACAGCAAAGTGCGAGTGCGCGGCGAAGACGGCCTGGCTGAGCTGCACGGCGAACAGCTCCCGGGGCACGCCCGACTGGAAGGCATCCCCGGTCTTCACCTCCACGGCCATGATTCTGTTTCCCGCCAGGTAGAACAGCTCCTGGCCGTCGGCGCGCCAGACGGCCTGCCCTCCGCCCGTGGTCGAGATCTGCCACTTGCCCCGGCCGGCAGGAAAGCTCTGCACGTAGATCTCGGTACGGTCCGATTCGCTGGAGGTGTAGGCGACCCACCTGCCATCCGGCGAGAAGGTGCCGTGGAATTCGTCGCCGGAGTCCGGCAGGTAGGGCACCGGCGTCCGATCCGTCCCCGTCATCGGAAGGAGCCAGAGATCGCTGTTCTGACCGGCGGTTTCGTACAGGATGTACTTGCCATCCGGCGACCAGTCATCGGCCCACTTGTTCAGGTCGGATTTCAGAACCAGTTCCTCCTCCGTGGCTCCGCTCACCGGCTTCACGAACAGGTCGAAGACGCCGTTGCGGGTGGAGGCGAAGACAATGCGGCTGCCGTCGGGCGACCAGATCGGGGTGGCGTCGGTGGCCTGGTGGAACGTGAAGCGGCTTTCGGCTTGAGTCTGCAGGTCGATCAGCCAGATATCCTCGTCGTACATCTGGTCGTCCGTCCTGCTGACCGCCACGCGGCGCCCGTCGGGGGAGAGGTCGGGCTCGCCCCAACCCGCGGGCAACCCCACGGTGCCGGCCAGCTTCCCGTAGCGTCCGACCCACTGCAGGAGAGTGTTGGGCACGGCGGCGCTGGGTCGGTAGGCCAGCATGCCGTTGTTCGAGGTGGTGACCGGCGTGTAGAGCGTCGGACCCAGGTTGCCGATCACGGGGACATCGTCGGCAATGGTGAACTCTTCACCCGAAGGTGTGAGCGTGCCTGGATCGAATCGCTGCGCCACGAGAGCTCCGCCACGCACCATCAGCAGATACCCGGGCTCCGCATAGCTGACGGCCGAGTAGGTGCGGAAGGGCAAATGGGTCGCCGTGCCGTCGAGCGACCCCACGAACACCGGCCGACTGTCGTTCCTGTGGGTGACCCGGCTCACGTACAGGAAGCGCTTGCCGTCCGGCAGGAAGAAGGGCCAGCGGTGGCTCGACTCGAGCGAGGCGTCCTCGAGGGTCGTGACCGGTTCGGGTTTCCCTCCCGAGCTGGAGACCCTCATGAGGGGGCCGGTGAAGGCAGGAGCGAAGACGATCGTTCCATCCTGGCCCCAGCTGCCACCTCGGCCATCCACGGCGTCGCAGATGGGCTGCGGCGGCCTGCCCTCGGCGTCGATCTTCATCAGCCTGCCGCGGGCGAAGAAGCCGATCCATCGGCTGTCGGGCGACCAGAAGGGCAGCGAGGCCCCTTCCGTGCCCGCGAGCCGCCGGGACTCGATGTCATCGAGGCGGCGTACATGGAGGGCCGCCTCGCCATCCTTGGTGGCGGTGAAGGCAAGACGCGTTCCGTCGGGCGACAGCGCGAGGGAGTAGTCGGCGATCGTCCCGGGGGGCGCGGGGACTTCGAACCGGATCCGCTGCGGCGCCGGGGCCGGCTGGAGCTGGCGCAGCGCGGCCGGCAGGCAGATGGCAAGCCCCGCCAGCGCCGCCGCGGCGACGCTCCATGGCAGCCACGCGGCGCGCCGGCGCGGGGCCATCGCGGGGGCGGCCATCCCCGGCTGCGAGCCGCCCTCGGCGATCCACCGCAGCTCGGACATGAGATCGCGCGCGCTCTGCCAGCGGTCGTCGGGGTCTTTGGCAAGGCATATGCGCACGACACGATCCAGGGTGGGAGGCGCCATCGGCTGCATCGATGAGACTGGCGGCGGCTCGGTTGTCAGGATGGCGGCGATGACGCTGGCGCGGCTCTTGCCCTCGAAGGCCCTCCGCCCGGTGGCCATCTCGTAGAGCACAGTGCCCAGCGCGAAGATGTCGGCGCGCGCATCGGCTTCCTTTCCTTCGAGCTGCTCGGGGGCCATGTACTGCAGCGTCCCCACGATCGCTCCTTCGGCCGTCAGGTCGGCGCGCTGCGTGACCAGGGCCGAGGATCCCGCCGCCGGCCCGAAGGGTTCCGTCGGCAGCAGCTTCGCGAGGCCGAAGTCGAGCAGCTTGGCCCCCGACTTCGTCAGCATGATGTTGGCCGGCTTGAGGTCGCGGTGGACGACTCCCTGACGGTGCGCCTTGTCGAGCGCGTCGGCCACCTGGACGCCGCAGCGCAGGAGCTGATCGAGCGGCATCGCGCCGCGGGAGAGCCGCTCGGCGAGGGTCTCCCCTTCCAGGTATTCCATGACGAGGTAGTCCGCGCCGTCGTGCCGGCCGATGTCGTGCAGCGTGCAGATGTGCGGGTGGTTCAGGCTGGAGACGGTGCGGGCCTCGCGCTCGAACCGCTCGCGCAGATCGGCGCGATCGCCGGCGCCGGCGGGCAGCACCTTGATGGCCACCGTCCGATCCAGGCGCGTGTCGCGCGCCTTGTAGACTTCGCCCATCCCGCCCGCGCCCAGCGGCCCGATGATCTCGTAGGGACCCAGCCGCGTGCCATTGCTCAGTGCCATCATCACCTCGCGCGTCGTGGCCGGGCATTCTAACCCGGCTTGCCGCTGTCAGAAACAAAATGCCGGTTCCTCCATTGACGCGTGCGAACCATGACAGGTAAGTTGAGAACGCGACAGCCTGCGATCAGGCAGAATCACGGTTCTCTCTGGGGGGAGGTGAACCTCTGCACGGCCCTTGTCGACGATCCTCCGTCGAATCGGGTCACCCGCCGCCCGGATTCCTTTCGTTCGCGTTGTCACGCGGTCTCGTAGTGCGACCCACACATCCCAGAGGAGGGACATGATGGCTCGTCACAGGCATGAGGGTTGGCGCGGATCAGAGCTCGCAGGAAGCATGGCGATCCTGGCCGCTGTCGCGTTCCTGGTACCAGGTCATGCCGTCGGCGCAGCGGTGTCCGGCTCCGGCAGCTACCGGAGCGTCCCGGCAGAGATACTCATGGACGGCCTCGCTCCGGAAGAGGAGATCGCGCAGCAGGCGGCTCTGCATGCCTGGCTGCTGGACCAGATCCCTGCCGGTATCTTTTCGTCCCCAATGCTCGTCAGCCTCACGAAGCAGGAGAAGGCCGACCTCAAGCGGCTCCAGGAGGTCAAGGCCGGACCAGCGGTCGTGGGACGCACCAAGCCGATCACCATGGCGGTGGGTTTCTCGGCTGCGGATGCCGCGCAGCTTTCTCGCGCGCCTCTGCCCGCCGGGCATGGCATCGTGCAGAGGACCTCGGACGGCGGATTCATCTGGGCAACCGCGATCAGATCGGATGGAGCCGGGGCGCTCCGCGTGCACATCAATGGTCTTGATCTGCCCGACGATGCCGACCTGTACTTCCTCAACCGTGACGGTCAGGCTTTCGGTCCTTATTCCGGGAAAGGCCCCGGCGGAGACGGCGAGTTCTGGACCAATACCGTCACGGGAGACGAGGGTATTGTCGTGCTCCGCCACTACGGCCCCGCCGGCGGAAAGGATCTCAGGAGAATCTCGTTCGTCATCTCCGATGTGGGGCACATCGGGCCGGAGTTCGGCCCAGTCGCTGCACCGCAGCTGTTCTGCAGCTTCAACGTGCCATGCATCGAGAACGCGTCGTGCCACAATGGGACACTCGCCGATCCGGCCAAGAGCGCCGTGGCGCTCATGCAGTGGGTTTCCGGCCAGTTCATCTTCACCTGCACCGGCGGGCTGATCGCGGACTCGAATCCCAGCACTCAGGTCCCCTATTTCCTGACGGCGAACCACTGCCTGAGTACGAACGGCAACGCGGCCAACTTGGAGACCTACTTCGGGTTCAGCCTTCCGTGCGGCAGCACGAGCTGCCCCGCCCAGACGAATCCGGGCGGGATCCAGAGGCTCGGCGCCACGGTCAAGGCCACTGGATCGGCGGGCGACTTCACCCTCCTGCAGCTCAACCAGACACCGCCCAGCGGATCGACTTTCCTCGGCTGGAACAACGCACCGATCGCCAACACCAACAACGCCCCTCTGCATCGGATCAGCCATCCGGCCTGGGCGCCTCAGGCCTACTCGGCCGATCGTGTCAGTACGACCGCTCCCACGTGCAGTGGCTGGCCGCGCGGCCAGCGCATCTACAGCCGGACGATCACCGGTGGCACCGAAGGAGGAAGCAGCGGATCCCCCGTGCTGAACAGCTCGAGCCAGATCGTGGGCCAGCTTTCGGGGGCCTGTGGCACCAATGTGAACGACGACTGCGACAACATCAACAACGCGACAGTGGATGGCGCCTTCGCCTTCTACTGGCCTTCGGTCGCGCCCTTCCTGGGGTCGACCTGCACGCCCGTGACTGAAGTCTGCACGGATGGGATCGACAACGACTGCGACGGCGCCGTCGACTGCGCCGATTCGAGCTGCAGCAGCCATCCTTCCTGCTCGGCAGGCTGCAGTCCTCGCGGCGCGGCGTGCAACGTCAACGCCGATTGCTGTTCCAACAAGTGTAAGGGCTCCGCGAGCCGCAAGACGTGCAGATAGAGTAGTCCTGAACCCTGCCGGCGGCCCTCCGCGTCGCCGGCAGGTGCGCCGAGAACCAAGGCTCGCTCTGAGGGGCGCTATAATCCGGCCCGCGCCGGAGTGGCGGAACTGGTAGACGCAGGGGACTCAAAATCCCCCGAGGCTTCGCCTCACGAGGGTTCGAATCCCTCCTCCGGCACCAGCGTTTTCATTGACTTGAGGGAAGAGGAAGAGTGAGCCTCAGAGGACCTGGAGGGTGGGGTGTCCATCTGGGTGTCCATCTGGGTGTCCATGCGGGCACCTACTCAGCGCCTTTTTGGATGAACGCCGGCTCTTAGAAGGGTGAGCTTCCAGTGCAGAGCCCTGACGGCCTCCCGAAGGTGCTATGGCTGCAAGTGCGCATAGCGCGTCGAGTTGCCCAGGATGTTCTGGACGTCATACAGCGTGACACCGGCCTGGATCATCCATATCGCCACCGCGTGAGGAAGGGTATGGAAGGAGGCGTCCATGGCGCCCGCGCTCTTCATCGCCTACCTGGCCGTGCAGCTGAATCGGTCTCGCTGGGTCGCGGACGTGTAGTCCCGCCCCTCCGCATCCACGAAGACCATCGGCGACAGCAGGTGCCTGACTCGATTCGAGAAGAACGCCTGAACCGTCGCGAATATCGGAATGCCCCGCCTGCCCGTTTTCGTGTTCCGAAGGATGTGGAGGACGTCCGCGTTCCGGTCGACATCCTCCCATCGGAGACCCACCACTTCCTTGAGCCGCATGCCGGTTGCAAGGGCTATCCGCAGGGCCGGCCTGAGCGAGTCGGGCACCTTCGCCTCGACGGCCTGGAACTCCTCGATGGTCAGGAACCGAGCCCGATGCTTGCGCACGTATGGCTTCTCCATGTCAGCGGGGGTTCGCCTCGAGGAGGCCCCACCGCACCGCCATCTTGAAGACCCGGTGGACTGTCCGGAGAATCGCCGTGGTCGGAGAGAGTGGCCGACCGACACTCGGCACCGACTTGGTCAGCGTGTAATCCGGAGCCGGTCAAAGTCGGCGCGGGTGTTCTCCCCCAGCAGTACCCCCGTGACGTACCTTGTGATCCTCTTTACCGTAGACGGGAGAGAAGCGATCAGGGAAGAGCCTATCCTTCCCCGGACTGGATCGCGGCGAGGTAGTCATGACGCGGTGGGGAAAGTAGACTTCGGATCGTGTAGCGGGCGGGTGCGGGGCCGCGCGGTTCTCCAAACCGCGCAGTCGCGTGTTCGCACGTCTTTCTGCCCGGGTCTCCGCGCCAGAGAATGAAGTGCGTATAGGGTATCTGGAAGCAGCTGCTTCAGCCAACTACGCAAGGCCCTTCCAGGTCAGGACAGAGGAAGCGGGGTACAGGTCGATGGACCAAGGAGGAACGATGCTGAGATCGGTCGTGGGAGCGCTTGTCGCAGCAGCGATGCTGGTTGGATGTGCCCATCGATTCGAAACGCGAACATTCGACGCCACACTCTGGAAAGTGGGCGACAGGGCCGTGAAAGGTGTTATCTACTACGAACCGCAACTCGTCAAGGTCACCTACAGCTTCACTATTCGACTTGACGAAAAGGGCATGATTGTGGGTTCGGCTAAGGATAACACCTGCGTGCCAGTCGTTCACAAGCAAGACATCGTGGTTTACCCGGACTACAATCGCCCTCGCGCCTTGATCTACAAACCATCCTGGTTTGCTAGCGGAAAGTTCGGGGTGACGCTCAAGGACGGCCTTCTGGGTGGAATAAATGTGGAATCCACACCGCAGCTGCCGCAGATCTTGGAGGCGGCTCCAAAGGCTCTTGAACCTTTCGGCATTGTGACGCCGACGCTATGTAACGCCGCACCGGAGATCACCTCGACGGAGCGCATACGGATCCAGTGAACCGAGAATCCTTGTTGCCTTCGAGTGTGTAGTGGGGAGATGGTTCGGAGCGAAACTCTTCATAATTCTGAATGGTTGTCAACATGGCCCGAACATGGTTCAAGGTATCGTTATTCTGGGCAACCTCCTTCTTGCCAACCCGCGCGAACTGCTTTGAGGCGCTTGCTCCTGCCGGGGTGGTCGTCATCGGGTGCAGGATCTTCAGGCATCTCTGTTCGAAAAACCACTTCCACTTCCGACAAGGAGGCGGGCAGGCGATTCTCCCTGGTGAGGCGGCAGACAGAATAACCGGCGAATTGGTCCGCCTCGAGTTCAGCGGCTCGACGTGCCTCGATATCGCGAGCGCCGACACCCTTGAACACATGCCGGTGAAAGAGGTGTCCCAATTCGTGTGCGAGAACCGTTTCAAGGAGCCAACGGGATCCTGTTTCCTCCCCCAGACGCCGAAGCCATGCGAAGTCTGCGACTAGGATCGCTCGAGGATGCCCTGACTCCTCAGAGAACAGGCCATCCGCAGGAACATCAATGGCCGCGTTTTGACGTCCAGGCGTATCGACGAGAAGCGGCGACCCCATACCGTTCTCTGGTGTCACAGTTGGCCACTTCCCCGTGTTCATGATGTAGATAAGGATGTTGTTGTCAACGGGTGGCGGCGAACGCCTCTGCTCGAGCGCCAAGGACCACATCGAAGGTCCATTGTTGTTGCGGTGGCTGAATGTACAGAACGGTGGCACGGTTCGTACTTCGTTTTCGCCGGCCGCTAACGGCAATAGCGCGGTTACGAATATGACCCACACCCATGCATTCAGACTCCGGTTCCTCATTGGTTTAGAGACACGCAGATGGAGCGGGCCGCGCGACCGACGTCTGGCGGGACATCATGGCAACCGGCACCTGAGACGCTGTAGGAAGAACCTTCGAAGTCGGTGCCATCCCACAAGGTCATTGCCATGCCATCGCGCAGAAGAACAGATCTTACTCGCCCTTGAAGGCGAGTTCCGTCACTAACCTGAATGACACGGCCATCTGGAAGTTCTTTCGGACCGAAAACCATCATTCTCCAAATGTCGGGGAAGTTGAAAGGAGCGGCGCGCACAGTTGTGCTCAGGCCGCTGCAACTCGGTTCGGTGTAAATAATCGTCTGAGCTTCCCACGGCTTCGTGGCGCCGGTGCTGCCGGGTGTCCGTCCGCAAGGAAACTTCGTGAACTTGCGAACAGTCACATTTGAGTTCTCGTCGCTGGACTGCGCAGGATTGCCCACCTGCGAAATTAGGAGCGCGATGCCGAAGACCTGCACAAGTCGGCGAACTGATATGTGCTTGAGCCCCATGGTGCCAACCTCCTTCGGATGCTCTGATTTCGAATCGTGTTCTTCTCTTATGTTAGCTTGCAAACGGTACCACGGCATCATTAATAATCCGTCGAGCGTGACCCAAGGCTGCCTGCCCGACGACAACTAGACCTCCGCCTCGCAGGGGGGCGCGCCGCGAGAGTCGGTACGGTGCAACCTCTTGAAGCTGCGAAGGTTGAGAGTGAGGGCGGCAAGACGACTTTCTCCTGGCGGTGGCTTGGCAAGTCTGGACGGTGCTGGAGGGCATGGCCCCAGTCTACGCAACCGGGCAACTCCTCCAGCCGAGGTCCCGTGAACTTCCTGCCGGGCGCGGGACCGCAGGCATAGCCGACATCCTTGCATTCAGACGAATAGATCTTGCACGACGCGCGCGCCGACGTCGACAGCTCGACACCCTCAAGAAGGTAGGGATCTGCAGCCGCCGTCGGAGACGGCGCAGCCATGGTGACGATCTCATTGCGGGCTAGTGTCGGGAAGGAGCCGGAGGTTACATCGAAAGGTCACGTCCCGGCGCAGGCTCTCTATGCCTGTGGCGTGCTCTCCCGTGCCGGGCGAGCACACCAAGCCCAACGGATCGCATGGCGCCGCTATCGAGGCCCGGGCGTCAGCGTTACAGGGCTGCAGCCCTGGCCGATCCGGCCTGCTCGACGCGCCCTCCCGGCGCTGCGGCTGGGAAAACCTGGGCGGCGTCGGGTGGGAATGCCTCGGCGAGATAGGCCCGCGGATCGAACAAGCGCCGGCTGCGGTGCAGCACTTTCACCATGAACGGGATCTGCGCCGGCCGGACCTGGCTCAGATAGGACCAGAGCCCCCGCCGGTTGGTGACGTGCAGCGCCGTGCGCCGCCAGGTCTCGGCGAACAGCGCAAAAAACCGCTCGCGGCCCAGCCTGGGCTCCCAGAGGAGATGGTGCATGTCGTAGTGGGACCAGTCGGGGTCGCGGATCTGGCCCTTCACCTCCTCGAAGAAGGCGGTCCCCGGAAGCGGCGTCAGGATCGTGAAGCCGACGTGGTCCAGGCCCAGATCGGCGATGAACTCCCACAGCCGCTCGAAGTCGGCCAGCTCCCAGGCGGGATCCACGATGAAGTTGCCGGTGATGCCGTAGCCAAGTTTCCTGCACAACGCCACGGCGCGCCGGGTGTCTTCGGTCTCTGAGTCCTTCATCAGGTTCTGCAGGCCCAGGTCTGAAGGGGCCTCGAAGCCGAAGAAGATGTCTATCTGCTTCGCGATGGGCCGCCACGCCTCCAGCAGATCCGGATGGCGCGCCACAAGATCCAGCCTGGTCTGGACCAGCAGCCATTCCTTCCGGATGCCCCGCCGCCGCAGCTCGCGCGCCAGCTCGAGACTGCGCTCCTCGGGATACCAGAACAGATCGTCGGCGATGAAGACATTCCGGCCGACGCCTGCCAGATCCTTGCAGACGGAGTCGATCGATCGGCACCGGTAGCTGCGATCCACGTGCTGCCACACGGTGCAGAAGCGGCAGCGGTAGGGACAGCCGCGCGCAGTCTCCACCAGCCAGACCGGCTTGCGCTGCACGCACAGATAATGACGATACGAAGTCATGAGGCGGTGCCGGGCTGGCAGCGGGACAGCATCCAGCGATACCCGCTCTCCGCACGCCGGCCCTCGCGTGAACAGCCGGCACGACTGGTCACGGCGGTCCGCGCGCACCAGAATCCCAGCAACGTGCTCGATCGGCTCGCCGCGCTCGAGCGCGTTCACAAGGGCTGGCACTACGGCCTCTCCATCCTCCACGCACAGGGCGTCGACGGCGGAATCCTGAAACGGCTCCGGGCAGACCGCCGCGGCGTGGCCCCCCACCAGCGTGAACAGATCGGGGTCGAGAGCCTTCACCCGGCGGGCCAGGGACAGCAGTTCGGTAGTGTCGAGCGAGTGAGGCCCGGCGATGCCGACCACCTGGGGGCGGTGGCGCGCCACAACGCGCTCCAGCCGCGGCGCGAAGCGCATGTCGTAAACGGCGGCCTCGTGCCCTGCGGCCTCCAGCGCCGCGGCCACGTACTCGGCCCCCAGCGGCTCGATCCGGAAGAATGGCCCGAGCCCGAATCTCTCGTTGGGAGGGACGGGACGCAGTATCAGGACTCTCATCCGGTTCACCCCACGTCAGCTGCGCCGCATCCTAGCGCCGCGGCGGCGGGGCGACAACAAGGAGCCTGAGACAGGTATGATCGGTTGGTGAGGAAGCCTTCACCGATGCGGTGCATCGCACCCGGGCCTGTGCTCGTCGCCGTCCTCGCCGCGGTGACCGGTGCCGCTGTGGCCGAGCAGCTGCCCCTCACCTCCTTCACCACCAGTCAGGGTCTGCTCCACAACAGGATCAACGACATCTACCTGTGCTCCCGCGGCTACCTCTGGTTCAGCACGCCGGATGGCCTGAGCCGGTTCGACGGTCACACCTTCCTCAACTACGGGTGGTCCGAGGGTCTCGAGCCACTCGAGGCCCGGGAGCTGATTCAGACGGCCCGGGGAGACTACTGGGTCGCCACCGGAGGTCCGGAGCTGTTCTACCTGGACTCCGCTGGGACGGAGCCTGGCCAGTCCTTTCGCAAGATCCCGCTCCAGCCGGGCTCCTCGGAGGCCCGGGTCGAGACCGTGATGCAGGATCGCGCAGGACGCCTCTGGGCCGGCACCAGCAAGGGACTCTTCGTTTCGGACCGCTCCGATGATCAGGCGGCCTTCCGAAGGGTGGATCTCCAGATGGATGGGATCGATCACTCCGAACACCCGGTCAACGCGCTCGTGGTCGATCAGCACGAAACGATCTGGATGGGCAGCTCCTCCGGGCTGCTGCGATTCACTCCAGGAAGCGGGATCTCCAGAGTGCCGCTGACTCCCGGCGCTTCGGATGTCCCGGTCTTCACGCTGATCGTGGACGACTTCGGAAGGATCTGGGCTGGCCACCAGGATGGAGTGACAATCCTCAAGCCTCCGGAGCGGGCGGCTGATCCCATCCGGTTCCTTCGAGCCGGGCCCGGCGGTGCGTCCTCGAGCCGCATCGGGTTGCCGCATCTTCCCGGTGACGCGTTCTGGAAACATTTCGAGGCGCGCCGCGAGAACGCTGTGGTCGGTCTTCACCAGACCCGCAATGGTCATGTGTGGCTCGTCACGAATTCGGACCTCGCAGTAGAGTTCGCCGATGGAGTATTCCGGATCCACGACCAGCGGGAGGGACTCAACGAGCAGCTCGTCACGCTGGGGGAGGACCCGGCGGGGAATCTGTGGATCGGCTCGAACGCTCAGGGGGCCCAGCGGCTGTCCCGAGGGGGTTTCACGGCCTTCGGCCGCGCCGACGGACTTGGCTACTCAGGCCACGCAGTGCTCATCCGGAGCCGCACGAAAGGGATCCTGTTGTATGGAGCGGATCGCCTCCACCGTCTCGAGAGTTCCCCCTTCGAGTCGATCGCTCCCCGCATTCCCGCCGAGGGATTCATGTACATCAACAGAGTTCAGGCGAGGATACTTGAGGATCGCCAGGGACGCTGGTGGTTCGCCGCCGGGGCCTCCGTGTACCGCTACCCCCCGTGGAGAGAGCTGAAGGCCCTGGAACGCCTGACGCCGGAGCTCGTCTACGGCCCGCGCGACGCCTGGACCGGAGATCGGGTGGCCACGATCTTCGAGGACGCAGAAGGCGACATCTGGGTTGGTTCGGTTGGATCTCATCCTGTCACTCGCTTCGAGACCCGCACTGGGCGCTGGCGCCGCTATGGAGAGCGGGATGGTCTCCCGGCCGGAAGTGAGGCCCTCTCCTTCACACAGGATCAGAGGGGCGTTCTCTGGGTGGGGCTTCGGGGAGGGGTGGCCCGACTGCGCGGCGATCGGTTCGAGTCTTTTTCCGCCGCGCACGGGCGTCCGTCCTGGGAGCGCACGCTGGTCTACGTGGATGGCGCAGGTCGTCTCTGGATCGGACGGACAGGAGGAGGGGTGGCCCGGACCGACGATCCATCAGCCGAGCAGCCAGTCTTCCGGTTCTACACGAGGAGCGACGGGCTGGCCAGCGACGCCATCACCTGTCTCGTGGAGGACCGCTGGGGCCGTATCTACGTCGGCGGCATCTCCGGGATCGATCGGATCGACCCGGAATCCGGCAGGATCCGCCACTACTCCATCGCCGACGGTCTGAGCAACGACGAGGTCACCTCCGCACTGCGCGATGCCGACGATGCCTTGTGGTTCACGTCACGCATGGGAGTGTCCCGCCTCATCCCGCAGGCGGACGATGATCCTGGATTTCCGCCTCCGGTTCGTATCGCGGGGGTGATGATCGCGGGCGAGAAGCATCCAGTTGGGCTGCTCGGAGCGCAGCACATCGCCGGAGTCAGCGTCTCGCATGCACGCAATCGGCTTCAGATCGACTTCGGCGCCATCGATTTCAGTACAGGTCTGGCGCCCCGCTATCAGTACCTGCTGGAGGGCACCGACGGGGGCTGGAGCCAGCCCACGCAGGTGCCCGGCATCCAGCTGGCAAGCCTTTCGGCAGGCACCTACCGGCTCCTTGCGCGGGCGGTGGACGGCGAAGGAAGAGTCAGCCCCGAGCCCGCGTCCGTCTCCTTCGTCGTGCTGCCCCCCTTCTGGCGCACCTGGTGGTTCGTGTCGCTGGTGGTGGCGCTGCTTGTCGCCAGCCTCGCCGTGCTTCACACGCGGCGCGTCGCCAGGGCCGTCGAGCTGGAGCGCGTCCGCACGCGCATTGCCACCGACCTTCATGACGACATCGGCGCCAGTCTCTCGCAGATCGCGATCCTCTCTGAGGTAGTCAGGACACGCCTGCAGACAGCGCAGGACGGCGTGACCGAACCCCTCTCGCGGATCGCAACGTCCTCGCGCGAGCTGGTTGACACCATGGGCGACATCGTCTGGGCGATCAACCCCAGGCGCGACAAGCTGCGCGATGTGGCGCAACGGATGCGCCGCTTCGCCAGCGAGACGCTGGGCGCGCGCGGCGTCGAGATTCTGTTCCAGGGACCTCAGAACGACGACGTCCCGCTCGGCGCCGACATCAAGCGGCACCTGCATCTCATCCTGAAGGAGAGCGTCAACAACGCGGCCCGCCACTCGGGCTGCGGCCGGGTCGAGATCGGCCTCGACGTGGATGGCGGCCGCGTCACACTCCAGGTCCGCGACGACGGACGCGGCTTCGATCCAGGCCGAACCAGCCTGGGGCAGGGGCTGGAGAGCATGCAGCGGCGCGCCCGCGAGCTGGGGGGCAGCCTGACCATCGCCTCGGCGCCCGGAAGCGGGACGACCATCCGCGCCGAGGTGCCCATCTGTCCCCCGCGCCGCCACCGGCGGCGCGGCGCTTCCCCACATGATCATGTGGGCTGACAGGGCCGGCCACCGGATAGGATGTGTGACATGAGCTCCCGCACCCCGCCGCACGGCGCCATCCGTGTCGCGATTGTCGAGGACCAGCGCGACATCCGCGAGGGGCTTGCGGTCCTGATCGGCGGGACCGAGGGATTTGCCTGCGCCGGGGCCTGGCGCACGATGGAAGATGCGCTGGCGGGCGTGGGAGCCTCCTCGGCTGAGCTGGCCCTGGTGGACATCGGCCTTCCGGGAATGTCGGGGATCGAGGGGATCCGCCGCCTCCGGGAGTCCCACCCTTCCCTTCTCGTTCTCATGCTGACGATCTACGAGGACGACGAGCGGATCTTCGACGCGCTCTGCGCGGGCGCTTCGGGCTACCTGCTCAAGAAGACGCCGCCCTCGCGCCTGCTCGAGTCGCTGCGCGAAGCAGTCGACGGAGGCGCCCCGATGTCTCCCGAAGTGGCCCACCGCGTCGTGCAGCTGTTCCGCCGCGTCCGTCCACCCGAGAAGGCCGATTACAACCTGACACCGCACGAAACGAGGATTCTGAAGCTCTTCGTCGAGGGCCACAGCTACAAGACGGCCGCCGACCATCTCCACGTGAGCATGAACACCATCGCGTTCCATATCAAGAGCATCTACGGAAAGCTCCAGGTCCACTCCAAGACCGAGGCGGTCACCAAGGCGCTGCGCACCGGCCTGTTCAACTGACCTCCCATCCCTCGCTCGATCATTCCTACATGTCCCTGTGGTGATCCGCCGCGCGCCTGCTGGTATTCATGAGCCACCCTGGCCCGGAACCAGATTCGAGAGGGAGGATCTTCAACATGAAACACCGCCTGGAGTCCGTTGTGATTGCCTGCGTGATCTTCATGCCGGTGCAGCTCGCCGCAGCGCAGACTTCCCCCCGCGCCCCGGAATGTGGCTGCAGCTGCGACGCGCTGATAGATGCGGCCGGCCAGCTCAACCACGCCCACTGTGATGCTCCGCGCGTGAAGACGATCCTCGGACGGTACGCCGAGGGCACCGCGCGGCTGCTGCCGGAAAAAGTGGAGCCGGCGGACATCGAGACCTCGAGGCGCAAGATCGAACAACAGAAACGGGAGGCGATCCAGGCGTTACTGGAGCTCATGACCCGTGAGGATCTGGACAGATTCCTTCCCTGGCTGATGCCCGGACCCGGGCAAGGAGACACGCGGCCCGGCACGTGGCCGGGCGGGCCCCTGGACGACTGCGACAAGGCGGTCTACTGGATCAACCAGGCTCTCTTCAAGCTCGCCGACTTCGACGCTCAGTCCGTGCAGTTCGCCTTCGAGCTGAGCCAGTACGACCCGCAGGATCCCCAGACCTCCGCGCTCTACTGCAATCCGGCTCTGCTCCTGAACTCGAGCTACTACCAGGGCAGCTCGGCCGCCGCGGATGAAGCCCGCGGGTGGATCCAGTTCGCGGCCGACTCGATGACGAACGGCGCGCCGCACGCAGCGGCCCTGGGAAGCTGGCTCGGATGGTGGCGCTCCGGATGGGCAGGCTTCGGATTCATCGTCGCCTGGAACTACCCCCCGATCGAAAACGACGCCCGCTGCACGGAGGTCTCGGACCTGGCTCTCCTGTTGATCCCCGTCGCCCAGGCCGCGCATCAGGGGCACATCTGGGCCCTGGAGTGCGCGGGATCGGGCGGCTTCTTCTTCTAGGGCAGGGAGAGGGAAGATGAGACGCGTGCGCAGGCTGCTCGCGGCAGGGTTTCTTCTCGCGGCCGCTCCGCAGCAGGATCAGGCGGGAATCGCCGATCACTTCTACCTTGCTCTCGACGTGCCGACCGATCTGGGAGGAGCCACGTACCTTCCCTGGCAGATCGTCCGCGCCGACGAAGAGAGATACAGCCCGGTGCTCCAGCTCCCGGACGGCATCGCCATCGACGCCCTGCACCGGATGGACAACGGCAACTGGCTCATCTCAGTGGAGTCTCCTGCAATCCTGGGCGGCTTGCCGGCTGCCCCTGCGGACATCCTCGAGTTCTACGACTATCCAGGAGGATACGCGAGCCGGTTCGATGGGATCGGCAGCGGTGTGCCAGCGGGCGTCAATGTGATCTCGCTGTTTCTGGACGGCGGCGACGCGGGAGATCTCGTGATGAGCTTCGACGTGCCGGTGACCCTCGGCGGCCAGACCTTCCAGACGAACGATCTGGTCCGCTTCGACGGGAGTTCTTTCACCCTCTACTTCGACGGCTCGGCGACCACTCCATCGATTCCGGATTCCATGAAGGTGGCGGGTGTCGACAAGTGGGAAGACATCCTGCTGCTGAGCTTCGACATCCCCGCCAACCTGGGAGCCCTGACTGTCATGCCGGGGGAGATCGTCTCGTGGGACGGAGCGAGATTCGCCTTGCTTCACAGCGACGCCGCGTGGCCCGCCGGCAGCCGCGCCGCCGCCTTCGCCCTGCTGGCGAGACCCGGACTCGTCCCCCCCACAATCGAAGTCCGGTCCTCGCAGCTGCGCGGAAGGATCACCATCTCGTGGTCGGCGGGCTGCTCGGCGGGAGCCGAGAACTACGCGATCTATGAAGGAACGATCGGCACCTGGTACAGCCACGCAGCGATCGACTGCTCGGATGACGGAGCCGATCTGCAGGAGGATGTCGCCTTCTCGCACGGCGATCAGTACTACCTCGTCGTGCCGCTCAACGCCGGCGGCGAGGGATCCCACGGTTTAGCACCTGATGGCGCCGAGCGCCCCCGCGGCGCGACGACCTGCGTCGCCTCGCAGAGGCTCGGCGCCTGTCCCTAAGGAGGCACTAAGCATGCGACGCCATCAATCACGCGGCTGTCTCGTCCCTGGACCGGCGGCGCTTGCCGGCCTGCTCCTTCTTGCGGGTGTGAGCCCTGCTTCCGCCCAGCCCAATCTGGTTTACGTGGGGGCTGAGGTCTCCGGCGGCAATGGCGATGACTGGATCGAGCCGGGAGAGACCATCGATCTGCAAGTTCGCCTCTTCAACAGGGGCTCCGCGACGGCGGTCGGTGTCGCCGGCAGCCTGACCTACACCGGAACGGCTCCCGGCGTGGCGGTGACCGTTCCGACGGCCACCTGGCCCAACCTGCCTTTTCACTCGGCGGCCCTGCTGACGAATCCTCCCCATTTCGAGCTGCAGGTGCCCAGCCATGTCCCGTGCGGGGAGTTCCTGCCGTTCCGGCTGGAGGTGCATTTCAGCGGGGGTCTCGTGTCGTTCGGCTTGAACCTCAAAGTCGGACAGCGGATCGACCACGACCTGCTTCACGATCCCGCAAGGCGCTTCGACGAGCAGGAGGCGACCTTCTGGGGACACCGTCCCGATGATCACGTGGCGCTCGCCACGGCGATGGGTGACTTCAACGGGGATGGCTTCTCCGACTTCGTCATGGCCGACAACGATAACGCCAATGGCGGGAAGGTCTATCTGATCTACGGCCGCGCGCAGCAGCTCCAGGACGGCGACCTTTCGCTGCCCTACCCTCAGTCGACTCACTTCACCGACGCCAATCCGGCCTCCCTCGCCGCGGGCGATGTCAACGGCGACGGATACGACGACATCATCGTGGCGGACTACGCAGCGAATCCGTTCAGCCGCAACAGCGCCGGGCAGGTGACCGTGGTTTATGGGCGGGCGAGCCTCTGGCCGATCACGAACCTGGGCTCCAGCACGCCCATTCCTGGAGTGGCCCGCTTCGCGGGCGCCGCCGCGTTGGACTTTTTCGGCAAGGGGGTGGCCGCCGGCGACATCAACGGGGACGGCTTCGACGACGTTGTGGCGGGTGCCTACAACGCCGCCTCCATCGGCGACAGCCGGCCCCAGGCAGGGGAGGTCTATCTGATCTACGGAAAGGCGGCTCCCTGGAATGACACGGACCTGCTCTCTCCTCCCCCCGGCGTAGCCATCTTCTGGGGAGCCGATCCGGGCGACTGGCACGGAAACGCCGTTGCCACCGGCGACGTGAACGGCGATGGGTTGGATGACATGCTCCTGGGCGCGGTCTCCGCCGACTCCATCGGCAACCAGAGGCCTCAGGCGGGCGAGGTCACCCTCGCTTATGGACGTCAGGCCGCCTGGACCGACACCGATCTCGCCTCGCCCCCCGCAGGAATCGTCCGGTTCTGGGGGATCCAGTCGGGCCTCTCGGCCCGCACGACCGGCGACTTCGACGGCGACCGCATCGACGACCTCGTCTTCTGGGCGTGGTGGAGCGTGCCGGGACAGATCGGCGCGTGGCGTCTCTTCCTGGTATACGGCCAGGCAGCACCGTTCGCCGACACGGACCTGCTGGCCGCGCCGCCGGGCGTAATCCAGATCCTCGGCGACCAGTACGACGTGCTGGGCTGGAGTGAGCTCAACATCACCTCAGGGGATCTCAACGGGGATGGATACGACGACCTGATCGCGGGCGCCTCCCAGGAAAACCAGGCGGGGCCGGGGCCCGGAAAGGCCTACGTCATCCATGGCAGCCCCCGCCGGTGGACCGATATCGATCTACGCAGCCGCCCCGCCACGATTCCGGTTTTCACGGGCGTCGACCTCCTGGATTACGCGGGCTACGCGGCGGCGGCCGGCGACGTCAACAACGACGGCTATGACGATCTGCTCATGGGTGCGCCGCTGGCTGATTCGCTCGGCAACCTGAGGCCCGATGCCGGCGAGGCGTATCTCTTGTACGGCAAGCCGACCGATACCTACCTCGTCGCGCCGGCCACGTCTAGCCCCTACATCCCAACGACGCAGTTCCAGGGCGCCCAGAAGCTCGCGCTGTCGTGCGACGACTGCTCCGTGCAGGTGCCGATCGGCTTCAGGTTCCCCTTCTACGCGGAGGAGTTCAACACCCTCTTCGTGTCGAGCAACGGGTATCTGTCCTTCTCGCCCCCCACGCCCGGCTCCCTCCTGACGGAGACCTGCATGCCGTCCCGCACCGGCGCCAACCACCTGATCGCGCCCTACTGGGACGACCTCAACCCCGGCGCCAGCGCCACCGGCGGCGCCTTCGCCCTGCTGCAGGGCACGGCCCCCTACCGGCGACTGACCATCGAGTGGAAGGACGTGCCGCACGCCACGAGCGTCGGACTGGTCACCTTCGAGGTCACGCTGTACGAGACAACCGGCCAGATCCACTTCCGCTACAAGGATGTGCTCTTCGGCGTTCCCGCGCTCGACAACGGCGCGTCGGCGGTGGTCGGGGTTGAGAACAGAACCGGCGCCCACGGCGTGGCGTTCTCCTGCAATGTCAGCACCATCCTCGACAGCACACGGGTGATCCGGCTCGTCCCGACGACGCCGATCTTCGAAGAGCACGGCGAGTTGACTGGATCACTGTGGCGTCCTACGGGCCACTGGCACAACTCCACCAACACCTGCGAGCCCGACCAGCACGCAGGAAGCCGCGGCTGGTACTACGGCAATGCCGCCAGCTGCACCTATTCCAACGGGTTCAGCGGCGCGCTGCGCGCCCCCACGGTGGAGGACTTCCCGGCCGACGCGCGCCTGGCCTATTGGTCGCGCCTGGGGACGCAGCCCGGGGTGGACCTCCCCGAGGTCCAGCTCTCCACGACGGGGACGGGCGGGCCCTATACGACGTTCCAGAGTCCGGGCGACAGCAGCATGATCTGGAGGTACGCCGGCTACTCGAACCTGTTCTTCAACGCAGGCGACACGGTCGATCTCCAGTACAACTTCTCATCGAACGCCTCGGTCAGCTCGCTCGGGTGGATGGTGGACGACGTCCAGCTCGTGGGGTGCGACGCCACCGGAGCGGCGCAGGTCGTCCTGTCGACCGCCTACGCGCCGCCCCAGGTGTGCGAAGGGGCCTCGAAGGCGACTGTCGATTCCCTGGGATCCTACTGCGGCGGCGCGTTCGATCCGGTCCGCTACCAGTGGTTCGAGAACGGCGCGTCGATTCCCGGTGCGGAAAGCGAGACCCACACGATTCCCGACACGCTGAGGCCGGGAACCTACGAGTACAGCGTGGAGATCACGTGCGAGAACGGAACGATGGCCCTGTCCGAGCCGGCACCCGTCATGATCGTCTTTCCTCCCAATCCTGTCGCTCCCACACTTGAAGTTGCGGTGCTGCAGGCCCGCCCCGCGCCTGTCCTGCTCTTCAGATGGGAGGAGTCCGCCGGCGCCGACGAATACGTCGTGCTGCAGGACGCCGCCCCGAACGGCTCCTTCATGACCGAGCTCGGCACCTCGTCTGCAGGAGATCCGACGCTCAGGGTGCCAATCCCTCCGGGAGACATCCTCTACTTCCTGGTGGCCGGGCGCAACCTGGGGTGCGGCCTCGGGCCGATCCGTTGACGGCGAAGCAATGACCGTATACTCCCGGCATACTCGGGGGAGATCGGATGCCGCCTCGCAGGCTGCTTCCATCGATCGGCTGGTGCCTGGCTCTGACGCTGCTCGCCGCTCAATCGGCCGGCGCGCGCGCCGCGACTCCGGGAGAAGCCACCGATCTGACAATCACCTCCCGGGACGAGGCGACGGGTGAGATCTCCCTTACCTGGACGCCGGCCTGTGCGGCCGCCGAGCACCACATCGTCTTCGGGCTGCTCGAGGATGCCGGCGCCTACGGCTACACGGGTCAGGTGTGCGGCATCGGGGCGACGGGCAGCTACGACGCTTTCAATCCCGGGCCGGACTCCTACTTCTTCCTGGTGATCGGTGACGACGGATCGGGCACCGAGGGATCCTACGGCACCAGCTTCATCGGCGGTCTGGCGCAGGAGCGGCCAGAGGAAACGGCTGACCCCGTCTGCGCTTTCACGCAGGACCTGAGCCAGCGCTGCGACGGACCCTTCAACCCCTCGCTCGGCATGACGGCGTGGCGTCCCGTCACGGGAGGCTCCGGCACGCCGTTCCAGAGATGGCCGCTCGCTGAAGCCGACGAGCTGCTCCCCGGCGCCGGCATCCGGGTCAACGGCGACGACGATGACAACGACGGCACGGCCGATCGGGACGACGCCAGCGTCGCCTCGGAAAACGATCTGATCGAGATCACCCTCGCCGTGGATCCGCCGGCGCCCCCTGCCGGCTACGAATACCTCCTGTCGCGCTCCAGTCCCGCGCTCAGGATCTGGACGGCGCAGACCAAGGCCAGCGAGCTGATGGGATCGAGCGACGAGATCGTCCTGAGCTTCACAGCGCCCACGCGGACGCTCTGGGTCGAGAGCCCCGCCGGGAGTGCAGCCGACCTGGAGCTGTCGGCGCGATCGGTGGCCGGGGGCTCCGGGGTGGCATCTGACCAGATTCACTTCCGTCCGATCGAAAGCGTGGTCATCGCACTGGGGGGCGAGAACCAGGTCCCCGCCGATCCGCCCCTGGAGCCGACCAACCACGGCATGTTCCAGCTCGCCATCACGCTCTACCGGCTCGGCTACGATGTGCACATGTATGACGAAGATGTCGTTCCCGCCAGCGGCGCCGGCGCCGCCTACAACGAAGTCGTGAGTGCCATCCAGCGCCGCGCCGTGAGTCACGTGGCGATCTTCGGCTACAGCCATGGCGGCGGCTCCACGAACGATCTCGCCCGGCGGCTGGATGCGAACCGCGCGACGATCGGCAGCTTCTCTCTGGACTTCACCGGCTATGTGGATGGGATCGACAATGATTCCGACTTCGACATCGATCCCGAAGCCGTGCTGCCGCCATCGACGGGTTATCACGCCAACTGGTACCAGCACCCGGGCTGCGGGTTCCTGCAACTGTGCGGCGGACCCGTCGCGGGCGCGGATCTCAATGTCAATGTGACGGCCACCCCGTGGGGTGGCGGCCTCACACACTTCACCGTCGATGATGCTCCCCAGGTTCTTCAGGGGATCTTCGACCTGCTGGTGGCTCATGTCCCCTTCTAGGACAGCCTGGATCGCGCTGGCATCGCTTCTGGCGCTGGCCGCCACGCAGCCTCCCGGTAATCCGGATCTGCAAGGGCTCATCCGAGATGCAGTCCAGGCCGTGGCGCGACAGGAGCCGGACGCACCGCAGAGGCTTGCGGCGCTGCAGAAGGCGGCCGGCGGCCACAGAGAGGAGCTGCTGGTCCAGATCGCGATCTACCTGAGCAGGGCCACCGGCACGGAGCAGAGCATGCCGGGAGCCGTGGTGCTGCACCATCTGGAGTTCACGCCCGATGAGATCCTCGCTGCGGTCCTGCCTCACATGGACGGCGCGGATCCGAAGCTGCGGCGCGTTTTCAACGAGCTGCTCGGCACGCTGGAGCGCCGGGAGGATGGCGGACCGGACTTCAGCAGCCCGGACTTCAGCAGCCCGGACTTCAGCAGATATGACGCCTGGCTCCGGAGAAAGCCGATGGAGCCGGTCCTGATCCACCATATGTATGAGGTCTCGCCGGACGCCGCTCTGGCCAGCATGCAGCGACTCTACGGCGACGGCCGCCCGATGGGCGCCGCTCCGAAAGGCGCCCTCGAGCGCCTCCGCTCCATCCTGGGTCACCGGGATGCCGCGGGGAGCTGGCCGGCCCGCGGGCAGGAGGAGGCCTGCGCGGATATCGACGTCATCAGCGCCGATCCCGCATGGTGGGTCCGGCTCTACGCAGAGGCAATCGTGACGCTGCATCCGGATCTCTGCACGGAGCAGATCCGCCGCAGACTGAGGGACGATCCACACCCGCTGGTCCGCGGGGAGCCTTCACTCGGAAGTCCCGGCTCGAAGTAAGCACGGCCTTCGGGGACTGCGGGGCACGCCGCGCCAGGGCTGCGTGCCTTCGCATCAGGGAACTAATACCGTGGACTGAGCGGCCTCATTCTGTAGAGGCGTTGCAGGCGCCTTCATGTGCGACCGTGACGCCCGCGCCGTCGGCGACGCAGGGGTTTGAGTAGGTTCTGCCGTCGCAACCACATGATGGAACCAGGCTGGCCGGGCACGTCTCCGGGATGGCCAGGCAGACGCCTTCGGCAGTCGCGTCGCACGCACCCTGCCTCCGCTTGCAGAACGAGCCTGCCGGACAAGACGCATTGGTGCTGCCCCCGCACAGCTGCGGGGCCGCGCACTCACCTGCGTGAAGGACCGGGACGCCGGTAACATCCGTGTAGCAGTCGTTGCTGTAGCTCATGCCGTCGCAACCGCAGACCGGACTCAGGGCCGCCGGGCAGGTCGTCGGGATCGCCACGCAGACGCCCGGGGATCCTGCATCGCAGGACCCCGTCTCACGCCGGCAGAGCTCTCCAGCCGGGCAGGCGCTCGCCGCGCTTCCGCCACATGTCTGCAGCGAATCGCATGGTCCGGGCCCATCCACAGAAACGCCGGCCGCGGCGGCGAGGCATGCGTTCGGGTAGGTGAGCCCGTCGCAGCCACACACCGCATCGCCGGTCGGGGGGCAGTCGTCGGGAGTCTCGGTGCACACCCCCACCGTGCCGGGATCGCAGGATCCAGGATCGTGCATGCAGAATTGAGTCGGTCCGCATGTGTCGCCAGCGATACCGTCACAGACTTCCTGGCACGTCCCCAGTGAATCGCCATGCTCCAGGTGGGCAGGAACCGCAGGCGCGCCGACGCAGATCGTGTGCTCATTGCCCGGATTCCCGGGTGGTACGTGACAGATGCAGACCTTGCGCTGCCCCCCCGCCGACGCGTCGCTGATTGCCAGCCCCGCAAAACAGAACAGGCAGGCCGCGCATAGTACAGATAGAAGTCTCTTCATGTGGCCTCCAGCATTCAGGAATCACCCCCGGCGCAGACTAACCCCAAACCCGCCTGGTTGACAGACCTGAGTTGATCCCGTCATGACACGATTTTGCGCTGACAGCGCCCGGGCGCCCTCACGACTCGCGGCGCAGGATGGCGATGCCGGATGCGGTCGCCGACTTGATGGGTCCGTCGCCGTTTTCGTCGTAGATCCGGAACGTGCCGGTCATGGTGAAGCTGACGCGATCTCCGCTGACCGAGTCGATCGTCACCCAGGCCTCCTCGGCCCCCGCGAGCCCTCCCATGCCGACGAAGCAGAAGTTCGCATCGTCGCCATCGCCGCTGAAGTCGACGCGCAGCCGCTGGCCTGCGAGGTCGGCCGTGTCGCGCACCGAATCGGGCAGATCGCCGTAGAGCCCGAGTCCGCCTCCCAGTCCCGGGACACAGTCGTCATGAGGATTCGCGGCGGGCTCACCATCGATGCGGAACCAGGGATCCTCTCCCGGCTCGATCGTGATGGACACATCGCGAAGCTGATAGGTCGTCCCGTCGAGCGATACATGTGCGGAACCGGAGCCGGACCCGGACGATGCGGGTCCCGAGCAGGCCGCCGTGAGCGCGAGAGCCGCGATGAGGATGGATGCAGTGATGATGCGCATGGAGCCTCCAGCGCGGCAGGTGTGTATGCGGGGGTGCGCTGCCGCGGACGGGCGAGAATATGGAGACCCACAGGGTGCGCTGTCCAGGCCTGCTCAGGACGGATCGCAGGCGTTCCCCACCCCGTCGCCGTCGCTGTCGGCTTGATTCGCGTTGGGTGTGGTGCGACAGTTGTCGTCGCAGTTGAGCGTGGCGCCGCCCGTGCAGGGATGGTCCCCCGCGATCCCGCTGGAGTCGCCGTCGTCCAGTCTTCCATCGTTGTCGTCGTCGGGATCGCACGCGTCTCCTGACCCGTCCGTGTCGTTGTTTTCCTGCAGCGGGTTGGAGGTGCCGGCGCAGTTATCGCACGCATCGCCGTGGGCATCGGCATCGAAGTCCCCCTGCGTCGGGTTCCTGAAGCCGGGGCAGTTGTCCGCGGCCTCCTCGGTCCCATCGCCGTCCGCATCGAGAGTCAGTGCGGGACACCCGAAGGGCTGCGGAACTTCGCTGCCCGACGAGTCCCGTGCCAGCAAGCTCTCGGATGTCCCGCACTTGTTCGACACCAGGTAGTAGAAGAGGGTGAAGCTGCGCGGCTCGAGCTGGTCCTGGCTGCTGGTGGCTGCCACGCCCGCGCCAAGACATTGCTGGTCGTAGAGCCAGCCATTCCCGTCGGTGACGTATCCCCTGTAGACGTTGTAGAGGCCCGCACCTGGGACGGCGCCCCACTGGATCGAGGTCTGGCCCGAGGGGCGGGTCACGACGATGCTGCCTCCCACTTCCACCGGAGGCGGATTGAGCGGGTCGGCCGGGGTGCAGTCGCAGACATCCCCGATGCCGTCGTCGTCGAGATCGCACTGCTCGATCGGTGTGCCGGGGGAGCCGTCGCAGTCCGACGGAGGATTGAAGGTGTCGGGACAGTTGTCGGTGCAGGTCGCCACGGCGTCGCCATCGACGTCACTCGCCTCGTCGGTGGACCCGTCGCAGTCGTCGTCCAGGCCGTTGCACAACTCGGGGCCGGGCCCCGTTTCGCGCGCGCACAGGAGCCCGCCGCCATCGCACATCAAGGTCCCGTCAGAGCACACTCCCTGCTCTCCCGTGGAGCATGTGCTGCCGCCGCCCGGATTCCCCTCGTCCGCGAGGCCGTTGCAGTTCTCGTCCAGCCCGTTGCAGATCTCCGCGATGGCGTTGAACCCCTCGTCGATCGAGCCGTTGCAGTCGTTGTCCAGCCCGTCGCACGACTCGGAGACTCCCGGCCGGATCGCCGCGACGTTGTCGTTGCAGTCGCCGCACTCATGGCCGAGCCGCAGCGTGCATCCTCCGCCGCAGACATCGGCGCCGTCCTGGTCGGCGTCCAGGCAGAAGCCGTTGGCCACGCCCAGCACCACGGTCGTCGGGTTGTAGAGGACCTGCCAGCCCAGCGTGCCGGCGATCGGCGGCAGGTCGAAGTCGGTGAACGTCCCGGTGCGCGTGACATGGTTCATGATGACGAAGGTGTTGCCCAGCGCCGGAACGAAGCCGCTGATCAGGTCCGCTTCCAGCAGGCCATTGAGGCTCGATGAGCCGGTGCCCGTCAGATTGATCTGATCGAGCTGCGTGCCGGGGGTCGCGCCGCCGATCTCGACCCTGTACGCTCCGGCCGAGGTTTGGGTGTAGTTGCCCGCGATGGAGATGATCCCCGGGGACATCCCCGGCGTGGCAAGCCCGCCGCTGATCACGCTGCCGGTGATGTTGCCGGCGCCGTCCAGGCGGCCGCCCTGGATAGCGAGGGGCAATGTGGAGCTGATGGCTCCGCCCGCCAGCGAAGTCGCGCCGGCGGACTGCGTGTAGGTACCGGTGAAGGCCAGCGTCCCGCTCTGGGCGAGCACGCTGCCCGAGTTGTTGAAGGTCACCGCCGATGTGGTGGTCCCCGATCCCACGGACTTGCGGAACGTTCCCGCGTTGTTGAAGGTCCTGCCCTGCTGGCCGGTGAAGGTAAGCACCGTGTCGCCCAGCGAATCCCACGTCCCGCTGTTGTTGATGATCGCGTTGCTGCTCAGCCGCACCGCGCCGGTGCCCGTCCAGGCGACGCTGCCGGGTGTATTGAGTGTCCGGATCGCGACATCCTTGATGACCGCCCCGCTGATCGTCACACTGTCGTTGGCGTTGGTCACGCCGGCCCCGGAGAACGCCCCGCCCGTCCACGTGAGCGGCCCGGCGATCGTCACGGTCGCCGCCCCGTCCTGCACGCCGCCGTTGAACTCCAGGCGCGGCAGCGTGACCGGCGCGTTGGCCGTCACCGTGCCCGCGTTGAGCCGGAAGACTCCGGCTCCCGTAAATGTGGCCCCGCTGTCCCAGGCGTGCGTCCCGTTCGACCACAGCAT
>Ga0187894_10000151_pt1 | contig 89886 bp, 64 predicted proteins | sample GBC1701081metaG_FD_136650 | JGI IMG/M metagenome (GOLD analysis project Ga0187894, IMG submission 136650) | White microbial mat communities from a lava cave in the Kipuka Kanohina Cave System on the Island of Hawaii, USA - GBC170108-1 metaG ...
AAAGTAGTTACGGATGCACAGGTAGCGCGGTGCTTCAGCCCGCGCCGTTTCCCTCGCGAGTGCGGGCTGAAGCACCGCACTACATCACGGCTTGTCGTCACTTCTTTCGGAAAGTCTCAGTAAGCTTCAGGCCGGATGGAACGAGGCCGAGTTCGTCCGCCCAGGCGCGACGCATCATCGCATCACCGGCCAGGATGCCCCCGCGGGTGACCGCGCCGGGCGGGGGCGAGAACGCGGCGAGCCGGTCGAACACGGCGCCGCGCTGCGCCGCGGGCGCGCGGGAAAGCAGATGCCAGAGCGTGACGCGGTCGTTCTCGCCGGTGTGTTCCAGCACGGTGGCGAGCGCGGTCGCGCCGCCGGCCTGGAAGTCGAAGCGCTCCAGCGCCGCGCGCAAGGCGGCCGGCGCATCGGCGGCGAAGGGCGTGCCGGGCCCGGCGCCGGGGCGGGTGAGGCACATCTGGCCGGCAGGGATGATGGACTCCCGGTCTCCATGCTCGAGGGCGACATAGCCGGAAGTGACATGCAGCGTGCCGGCGCCGGCGTCGTCCACGCTGAGCGTGTAGGCGCAGCCGAGATCCACGGCGGTGGCGGACGGAGTTTCGACGAAGAACAGCCGGGGCGGCGCCCAGATGAGCGCGGACATCGTGCCGCGGGCGAGTTCGAGCCGGTGGTTGTCGGACGCGGCGGAGAGGAGCCGGAGGCGGGAGTTGGGTTCGAGCCGCACCTCGCCGATGGCGCCGACATCGAACCGGGCGCGCGAGGAGGCGTCGGTTTCCAGCCACTGGCCGACGCGCCATTCGCCGGCGCCGGTGAGCGGGCGGGCGCCGAGCCGGGGAGTGCCCGCGACGGCGTCAACCGCCCAGGCTGGTCCGCTCCGATCGGCGCGCGGCCAGAGCACCAGCGCGGCGACCGCGACGGCCGCGGCGGCCGCGAAGGGAAACCAGTGGCGGTTGAGAAGGCGCGGGCGTTCCGCCGAAGGAAGCGCCTTGGGGTCAAGTCGCTCCACCCCGGCTTTGATCTCCGGCCAGAGGTCGCGGGGCGGACGGATTTCGCGCGGGAGCGCGGCGGTCTTTTTCCGGAGTTCGGAGAAGTCGTCGGCGTTCATTGGAGTGCCTTTTGCAGGAGTTGGCGGGCCCGGTGCAACTGGGCCTTGGTGGTGCCGGTTTCGAGGTCCATGAGGCCGGCGATCTCCTCATGCGTGCGGCCTTCGATGTCGTGGAGCACGAAGACCAAGCGGGCCTGCGACGGCAGGCGGGCGATGGCTTGCTCGAGGTCGAGGCGGAGGCCGGGCGGCGCGGCGGGGGGCGGGGTTTCGAGGCTGGCGGGATCCTCGGCTCCCTGGACGCGAGATTCACGGCGGCGCGTGGAACGGAAGTCCATCAGCACGGTGTTGACGGCGAGCCGGTGCAGCCAGGTGGTGAAGGCGCTGCCGCCGCGGAACTGCGGCAGTTTCCGCCACAACTGGATGAAGGCGGTCTGGGTGAGCTCCTCGGCGCGCCGCGGGTCGGCGGCCAGGCGGAGGCAGACGGCGTAAACCCGCGGGACATGCGCGCGGTAGAGGCGCTCGAAGGCGCCGACATCGCGCGCCTGCGCCCGGCGGATCAGACCGGATTCGTCGTCGGGAGCCACGATGTCGCGGGTCAGGAGTGGGATGCGTTCATGGGTGACGGCTATCATCCATTCCTGAGAGATGCCGGCCGGGCGGGAAAGGTTGGAACGCGCTACAACAGGCCGAGCGTCGCCCGGGTCTTCTTCGGCAGGCCGGCGACCACGAGATCATAGGAGCGGCGGATGCGGGCGTGCAGCTCGGGCTCGGGCAGGACGGCCGGGTCCTGCACCTGCACCCACATGCGCCTGGCGCAATACGGCGCCTGCACGATGCCGTCGGTTTCCGTGAGCCCGTCGAATTCCTCCGGCGTGCATTTGAACGTGAGGCTGGCGATGACGCCGCCGTCGGGGATGATGACGAGGAACATCTTCGCCGCGACCTTGTGGAGGAGGCACTCGCCCCATTGCCGCACCACCGTCGTATGGGGCAGCGAGAGCGCGAACGACTGGAGCCGGGCGAGGCGCATGACCGCGGGATCAGCCGAGGAAGGGGCGGAGCTTGGCGAACAGGGCCTCCAGCTCGAACGGCTTTTGCAGGAAGCCGGCGACGCCGAACTCGCCGACGCGCTTGCCGGCCTCGGACTCGCTGTAGCCGCTCATGAGGATGATGCCGGGCCGGGCGTTGCTGAGCCGCAGGCGGCGGATGGTCTCCTCACCCGAGATGCCGGGCATGGTAAGGTCGAGAAGGACGAGGTTGATGCGTTCCCCGTGCTCCCGGCAGCGGGCGACGGCCTCGTCGCCGTTCGCGGCGGTGAGCACATCCAGGCCGAAGCTGCCGAGCGCGGCCGCGGTGATGTCGCGCACGCTCTCCTCGTCGTCCACCACCAGCACGGTGCCGCGGAGGCGGGCGGGCTTCGGCGCCGCGGCCGGCGCCGGCGCGGGGCCGGTCGCGCCGGAAATGGCGGGCAGGAGGAGGCGGAAGGTGGAACCGCGCCCCGGCCGGGACTGGACGAACAGCGCGCCCTTGTGGCTTTGCACGATGCCGAGCACGGCGGACAGGCCGAGGCCGCGGCCGGAGAACTTGGTGGTGAAGAAAGGCTCGAAGATCCGCGCCATGACCTCGGGCGCCATGCCGCAGCCGTTGTCGCTGACCTCGAGGCCGACGTAGGTCCCCGCGGGCAGGCGCGGGTGCCCGATGGCGCCGGCGAAGTCGGCGGGCGCGGCCTCGCGGGTGAAGGTGGACACGGTGACCTCGCCCGTCGCCTCGCCGACGGCGTCGGCGGCGTTGATGATGAGGTTCATCACGATCTGGCGGAGCTGGGTGGCGTCGGCCAGCACCGGCGGCAGCGATTCGGCGAGCCGGAGGTCGAGCCGGATGTTCTTGTCGATGGCGACCTCGAGCAGGGTGAACGTGCCGCGCACAATCTCGCCCAGATCCACGCGCTCGGTGGCGATGCGCCCCTTGCCGGCGTAGGCGAGCATCTGCTGGCAGAGGTCGGCGGCGCGGCGGGCGGCGCTCTCGATCTGCCCGAGCTGCCGCTGCACGGGGCTCTCGGGGCCGCCGATCTGCCGGGCGAGCGAGGCGTTGCCGAGCACGGCGGTGAGGATGTTGTTGAAGTCGTGCGCGATGCCGCCGGCCAGCACGCCGAGGCTCTCGAGCTTCTGGCTGGCCTGCAGGCGGCGCTCCATCTCGCGGCGCTCCGCCTCGGCGTTCACGCGGTCGGTGATGTCGGTAACGATGCCGCCGAGCGCATAGATGCCGCCGGCGGCGTCGCGCAGGGGGAATTTCTGGACGATGCTGGTGCGCGGGCCGCCCGGGGCCGAGGCGGTCTCCTCGAAGGTGTGCGGCCGCCCGCCGCGCAGCACTTCGTCGTCATTGGCGCGGGAGGCGCGGGCCTGGGCCTCCGGGAACAGCTCGAAGTCCGTGCGGCCGACGATCTCCTCGACCGGGCGCCGGCACAGGTCGGCGTAGGGCCGGTTGAACAGCAGGTAGCGCCCGGCGGGATCCTTCACGAAGATGGCGCCCGGGCTGTGGTCGAGGATGGCCTGCAACCGCCCCTCGCTCTCGCGGAGTCGCTGCTCGGTGTCCTCGCGCTGGCGGATGTCGTCCTCGAGCAGGCGCCGGGCGGAGAGCAGCTCCTCGGTGCGCTCGGCCACCTCCCGTTCGATGCGGTGCGTGCGACGCAGCAGCGTATGCGCGAGCAGGGCGATCAGCAGGGTGATGAGGAATCCGCCGCCGAAAAGCAGGCCGGGCACGGCGGTGCGCTGGTCGGCCAGCCAGGTCGGATTCACCCGGATGAGCAACTGCCATCGGCGTCCGCCCATCTCGAACGTCTGCCGGTAGCCGGCACCGGACTCCTTGGCGCGCGTCGTCGCCTCGGCCCGCCGGCCCTCGCGCAAGGATTCGCGGCCGGCCTCGTTGGCGTAGAGCAGCGCCGGCTCCCCGCCCGCGGCGTCGAGATCGAGATAATAAAGGTTGAGCGCCTCGTCGGGCCCCATCCGGTGCGGCCGGCCGAGCATGACCTCGACCTGGAAGACGCTTTGCGCGTAGCCCTTGAAGGCGCCGGAATCCCCCGAGTCGTCCAAGGTGAAGACCGGCACGATGAAGATCACGCCCAGTTCGCCGTCCGGTCCGGTGGATTGGGCGAGGGGAAACTGATGGGTGACGGCGAACCGGCGGGTTTCCCTGGCGCGGCGGAGGATGGGGGCGGTCGGCGCGGTGAAGATGTCGTAGCCGAGCACCGTCTCGTTGCCGGCGTAAGGCTCGACATACTTGATGACGGCGTATTCCGGCCGCCGGCCGGCCGGCACGGCGCGGTTGGCGGAGTCGCGCTCCGTGATGCGGAACGGCTGGCCCAGCTCCCGCGACGTCCGCTGCTCGAAGGCGTCGCGTTCCTCAGCGGTGACGAACTGGACCCATTCCAGCGCCTGCACCGAATGGTAGCGCTCGAGCATGTCCTGGCTGGCGGCCCGGAATTCGCGGGGGGTGACACTGTTCTGCGCGTGGATGAAGTTGCGCAGGCTTTGCGTCATCTCCTGGAAAAGCAGCAGCCGCTGCTGGGCGATGCGCGCCTGGGCCTCGGCGCGCCGGCGGAACTCGGCCTCGATCCGCATCTCCTCGCTCCGGGCCGCCACGCGCCAGACGATCGCGGTCAGCAGCAACCCGGAGACGAGCAGCCCGCCGATGACCAGGGAGTGGCGGAGGGTCGGGCCGGCGGCAGGGCGGAGCATTCCGGCAAGTCTTGCGAACAGGCAGCGCTGATGGCACGCCTATTTACCGTCATCGGCGGGAGGGAATCCCCCAAAGAGGCGGGCGTCTTGCGAGCGCCGGGTCAGGACTTGTAGGGCAGCGGGAACCGGGAGGTCAGCGTGGCAACCTTTTGCCGGGTGGCGGCGAGGACCGAGTCCAATTCGGGTTTGCCGACGGCGGACAGCACGCCGTCGATGAGCGCGGCGATCACCTTCATCTCGGCCTCCTTCATGCCGCGGGTGGTCATGGCGGGCGAGCCGAGCCGGATGCCCGAGGCCTGGAAGGGCGAGCGCGATTCGAAGGGCACGGTGTTCTTGTTCGTGGTGATGCTGGCGCGGTCGAGCGTTTCCTGCGCGACCTTGCCGGTCAGGTCGGGGAATTTGGCGCGGAGGTCCACGAGCATGAGGTGGTTGTCGGTGCCGCCGGAGGCGATCTTGTAGGCGCGCTCCACCATGGCGGCGGCGAGCGCCTGGGCGTTCTTCACCACCTGTCCGCTATAGGCCTTGAACTCCGGCTTGAGGCACTCGGCGAAGCACACGGCCTTGGCGGCGATGATGTGCATGAGCGGGCCGCCCTGGCCGCCGGGGAAGACGGCGGAGTCGATCGCCTTCGCGTGCGCGGCCTTGCACATGGTGAGGCCGCCGCGCGGTCCGCGCAGGGTCTTGTGCGTGGTGGTGGTGACGAAGTCGGCGTGCGGGAACGGCGAGGGGTGGCGCCCGGTGGCGACGAGCCCGGCGATGTGAGCGATGTCGGCGAAGAGCAGCGCGCCGACCGACCGCGCGATCTCGCCCATGCGGGCGAAGTCGATGATGCGCGAGTAGGCGGAGGCGCCGACGGTGATCATCCTCGGCTTTTCGCGCTTCGCCACGGCGGCGAGCTCGTCGTAGTCGATGAGGCCGTTGTCCTCGCGCACGCCGTATTGGCAGAAGCTGTAGAGCTTGCCGGAGAAGTTGGCGGGGTTGCCGTGCGTGAGGTGGCCGCCGTGGCTGAGGTTCATGCCGAGGATCCTGTCGCCCGGCGAAAGCATGGCGGTGTAGACGGCGAAGTTGGCCTGCGAGCCGGAGTGCGGCTGCACGTTGGCGTGCTCGGCGCCGAAGAGCTGCTTCGCGCGCTCGAGGGCGAGCGTCTCGACCTTGTCCACCTGCTCGCAGCCGCCATACCAGCGTTTGCCGGGGTAGCCCTCGGCGTATTTGTTGGTCAGCACCGAGCCCATGGCCTCGAGCACAGCGGGGCAGGTGAAGTTTTCCGAGGCGATCAGCTCGATGTGGCTCTGCTGGCGGGCGAGTTCGCCGGCGAGGACGGCATGGACGGCGGGGTCGAGCTGGGCAAGGGTCGCGGCGTTGAGGGACATTGCGGAGTGCGGAGCGGGGATTGCGGAATGGAAAATCAGGTCTAAGCCATCCGTCTGCTCCGCAATCCGCAATCCGAAATCCGCACTTTGCGTGTCAGCTCCCCGGTTTCGCCACGAGGGTCCGAAGGTAAGCCAGCAGCCCGGGGACGGCCTCGACCATCTCGTCGCGGCAGGCCTCGTAGAGCTTGAGCGGTCCGCCGTAGGGGTCGCCGATCTCGATGCGGGCGGGCGGCGGCAGGAATTCGCGGAACAGGTGCAGCCGCTCCGGCGCCGGCGCGGCGCGGAGCTGGATCATCGCGCGGTGCGACTCCGTCATGCCGAACACGGCCAGCGCATCATCGAGCATCGGCTGGGTGACGGCGCGGGCGCGGTGGCCGCTGATGTCGAGCCCGACCTTCTTGAGCGCGAACACGGAGTTCTCCGACACCGGCTCGCCCGGCCGGGCGGCCACGCCGGCGGAGACGACCTTCAGCCCGCGCAACGGGCCGGTCTCGGCCGCGAGCGCATGGGCGAGCAAAGCCTCGGCCATCGGGCTGCGGCAGATGTTGGCCGTGCAGACGACGAGGATGGAGCCGGGCGCGGACATGACGGAAAGCCCGACTGGATACGAATCCCGCCCAAAGGCAAAGGTGGAATCCCGTGGCGGTAGCCAGACTACGAATCTACCGCGCCTTGATGGCGAGCAGCGCGCGGTGCAGTTGGATCGCGCGCTGGAGCACGCGGTCGGTGAGATGAGGTGCAGGTTCTTCACCGGTCTTCCTCGCCGCGGTGGGATCAGGTCCGGCGGGTGGCGCCGGCGAGCGGTTGCCGTTGGTGAAATCGCGCACGAGCGACGACTCGTCGTAGCGCTCCTTCTCGAGCCGGCCGTTCACGAGCGCGGCGAGCGGCACGCCGGTGTCGAGGGCATCGTAAGCGCGCCGGTCGGCGGCGGTGGATTGGGCGACAACCACCGCTGGTGCGGGAACGGACTCCTTGATGCCGATGGTGAGCACATTGGCGGGCGGCCGGGTCAGCGCGGCGGCGAACGCCGGGGGCGTGCCCGGGCTGACGAGAATGAAGAGCGGCGCGGAGGCCTGGCGTGAAGCAAGGGCCGTCGCCAAGCGGGCGGCTTCGTCATCTCCGGCGATGGCGTGGCGCAGATCGAGCACCAGCGCGCGGTTCTCCAGCAGGTTGGACGCGACCGCTTTCTCGACGGTGGCGTAATCATTCACGCGCAGGTAGCCGAGGCCCTGACCGAGGTCGGTCAGCTCCGTGGCGGAGGACGGGGCACAGAAAGCGGAGAGCAAGAGGATCAGGCCGAGCTTCCTGAGCATATCCCGAATGCCGTCATTCTGGGCCGAGCGAAGAATCCAGCGCGGCAGCGGGAGGGATCGTGCTATTTGATCCTTCACTTCGCTCAGGATGACATGCTGGATAGACTTCATGTCTGGCGGTTCAACTGCCGCGCACCGATGTCGCGACGGTAATACTTGGAGGAGCACCGGACCTTTTCGCAAGCGGTGTAGGCGCGGTCCGCCGCCTCGCGCAGGGTCGGAGCGAGCGCGGTGACGCCGAGCACCCGGCCGCCGGCGGTGACGACCTGCCCGGCGGCGTTCTTCGCCGTGCCGGCGTGGTAGATGAAGGTGTGGAGTGCGAGGTCCGAGGCGGAAGGGAGGTTGATGACGTCGCCTTTGGGGTAATTGTCCGGATAGCCCTTGGCGGCGATGACGACGCAGATGGCGGCGTCGGGACGGACTTCGAGCCGCATGCCCTTGAGTTCACCCCGCGCGGCGGCCCAGAGCAGCGCGAGCACGTCGGTCTTCAAACGCGGCAGCACGACCTGCGTCTCGGGGTCGCCGAAGCGGGTGTTGTATTCGAGGACTTTGGGAGTGATCGCGGCCGAAGAACCGCGCGGTGAGGGCACCGCGCCCACATTCTCCGGGCAGAGCATGATGCCGATGAACAGCGTGCCGCGGAAGTCGATGTCCTCGGCGGCGATGGCGTCCACGGACGGCTTCACGATCTCGCGGTCGATGCGCGCGAGCAGCTCGGGCGTGACGACCTCGGCGGGCGAATACGTGCCCATGCCGCCGGTGTTGGGGCCGGTGTCGCCGTCGCCGATGCGCTTGTGGTCCTGCGAGACGGGCAGGATGACGTAGTCGCGACCGGAGACGACCACGAGGAGGGAGGTCTCGTCGCCGAACATGCAGTCTTCGATGAGAATCTGGCTGCCAGCGGAGCCGAATTTGTTGCCCGCGAGCATGTCGCGGACGGCAGCCTCGGCTTCGACGGGGGTCTGCGCGACGATGACGCCTTTGCCCGCCGCCAAGCCGTCGGCCTTGATGACGATCGGCGCGCCGCGCTTTTTCAAATAGTCGAGCGCCGGTGCGATCTCGGTGAAGATGCCGGCAGGTGCGGTCGGGATGTTGTATTTGAGCAGGAGCTGCTTGGTGAAGACCTTCGAGGCCTCGAGCCGGGCGCCGTCGGCCTTCGGGCCGTAGGCCGCGATGCCGGCCTTGGTGAGCGCGTCCACCAGCCCGAGAGAAAGCGGCACCTCGGGTCCGACGACGACGAACTCGACGTTCTGCGCCTCGGCCAGCGCGACGAGCCCGGCGATGTCGTCGGTCTTGACCGGGAGGCACTGCGCCAGTTCCGCGATGCCGGCGTTGCCAGGCGCGCAGAGCAGGCGCGGCTTGGCGGGTGAGAGCGCGAGCGCGCGGACGAGCGCGTGTTCGCGTCCGCCGGAGCCGACGACGAGGACGGAGGAGGGAAGGGTCATCAGGGGCTAGGGTCTAGGCTCCGGGGTCCGGGGAAAAGTTCTTTGTTTCGTTCCCGGACCCTATGACCCGGAACCCAGACCCAAAATTCTCACAGCACCTGGAGGGTCTTGCGGTAGAAACGGAGGACCTCGTCGGGGTCGTCGGTGAAGAGGACGTAGTCCTTCATCCACGCCGGGGCGCGTTTCTGGGCGATCATCGCGTGGAACTGCTTGCGGAGATCCCGCCAGAAGCCGGCGCCGAAGAAGACGTAGGGCGTGCGCGGGCGGATGCCGAGCTTTAGGTTGCACAGCTCGATGCCGACCTCCTCGAGCGTGCCGACGCCGCCGACGTTGAAGATGCAGAAATCGGCCGACTCGAACCATTTTTGCCGGAAGTGGCGCGAGGTTTCCTGGAAGGTGTTGAAGAAGTCCACGCCCAGCTCGGGCGGCTGGGCCTCGAGTTCGAGGAAGCAGGCGCCGGTGAGCGCGCCCTGGCCGCGGGCGGTCTCGGTGGCCAGGCGCATGACGCCGCCGCCGCCGCCGGTGAGCACGCCGATGTTGGAGCCGATGAAGGTGCTGAGCTTCTCGACGAGGGTGGAGATGCGCGCGGTGTCGGCGGCGTCGAGCCCGACGGCGGAGCCGTAGAAGGCGAGGATGGTGCACTCCTGGAATTTGCGGGTCATCTCCTCGCGCACGAAGAACCCGTGGTCCTTCTTGTAGGTGTGCAGGTAGAGGTCCTTCGTGATCTCGTCATACCAGTAGACGGGGATGCCGAGGGAGTTGAAGTTGTCGAGGCGGGCGTGGGCGTTGCTGGAGAGGAAGTAGCCGTGGGTGCGCGAGGCGCGGCGGAAGATGACGCGCCGGAGCTTCACGTCGGCGATGCGCGTGATGAGCTCCATGTGCTCGAGCAGGTCGGGGAAATAGTCGGCGACGAGCGTGTCGGCGTCGGCGGGGGCGGAGTCGAGCGCCTGGATGACGGTGCGGCTGCCGAGCGGGCAGGCCTCCTCGGCGAGGAGTTTCCTGAGCTCGTCGTCGTTGGCGCGGACGACGATGGCGCGGTTCTCCATCGTGGCGCTCTGGCCGCGGACGGTGATCTTGGTCCGGGGCTTCGCCTCGGTGGTGTCGCGGGCGGGGTTTTCGTCGAGGCACTTGAAGAGGCCGCTGGTGGTGGCGAGGAGGCGCTGGCGCTTGCGGGCGAGGGTCTTGAACTCGGGATCCTCGGGCGGCGGGGCGCGAAAGACTTCGACGGAGACCATCGGGTTCACGACCGGCTGGTCGCCCTTGTTGTAGATCTCGAGCATGATGTTCGTGCCGAAAGTCTTGATGGGGTCGAGCAGCACGGCGCTGGTGTGGAGGCCGAAGTTGCCCTCGCCCTGGTTGAGGACGACGAAGTGCTCCTTCAGATACATCGAGCAGCTCGTGAGCACGCCGGAGCGCGGGGGGATGGTGAGCGGGGAGGCGTCGTGGCGGACCTGAACCTTGTCGAGGAAGCTGCGGCCGGCCTGGCCGCTGACGATGAGCTCGAAGTTGAGGCGCTGGAGCTCGGGCTTGAGCGTGTAGCTGACCTCGTGCGGGGTGAAGAAGACGCGGCCGCCGCTGTCGATGCTGACGGTGTTGGGGAGCTTGAGGTCGTTCTGCTTGAGGGCGGCCCAGACCTCGGTGCTGGAGAGCTTGGCGGCGGCAGGAGCGTGGAAGAGCCGGCCGGCGGGCGTGCCCTGGCGCAGGAGCTTTTTCCAGTAGGAGGCGTTGGGGAAGCTGGGATCGTAGAGCGAGGCCTCGACCTCGAGGAGCAGGCGGTTGTTGTCCACCGTCGGCGCGCTTTGCACGACCATCTCGATGCCGATGCGGGCGAGGGAGCTGCGCTCGGAAAACTGGAGCGCGTCAAGGCGCGCCTTGAGGAAATCCATCTCGGCGGGGTGGCGCGGCCAGAAGGCGAGGGTGAGCGCGGCGGAGTCGCCCTTGCTCTTCACGGTCAAAATCTGGCCGTCGGTGCTGTGCCAGAATTGGTTTTCGTTCATGGGATTGGGCAGGCTGGGGGCGGGGAACGGGGCTGACAAGCCCGCGGTGAACCGTCCGGCCGTGTCCGACCCGCGCCAAAGGGGTTGATTTTTTCCGGGGGGCTGAGCAACTTCGCGCTCTTTGACGGCACAAATCCGCCCGGGCCGTTTCCCAACCGGGTTCCAACCCTCCATGAAATTCCGCCATACCCTCAGTGCAGGTCTCGCCAGCCTTGGCCTGCTGCTCACGCTCTCCGCCCAGGAGATCACATTCCCTGCTCCGGCCGGCTCCGCCCAGAAAGCCCCTCCGCCGGCTCAGCAGCCCGCCGCCCCGGCGGCCCCCGCCATCAAATACACCGAGGCGCAGGTGCTCCAGGCCTACGGCTGGCTGATGGGCGCCCGCTCCGGGCTGGCGCAACTGGAGTTCAGCCCGGCCAACGCGGAGGATGTCGGCCGCGGCCTGTCGCTCGCGTTGCAGGGCAAGACCCTGCCCTTCGACGCACAGGCCATCGGCCCCGAAATCGAATCGTTTCTCGAAAAGAAGAGCACCGCCTTCATGAACAAGCTCAAGCAGCAGGGCATGGCCGAGACCTCGGCCTACCTGGCCAAGCTCAAGGAGAACAAGTCCGTCCTCGAGCTGCCCAGCGGCCTGCGCTACGAGATTGTCACGCCCGGCAAGGGCGTCTTCCCGAAGCCCGGCCAGACGGCCAAGGTCAAGTATTCCGGCGCGTTTGTGAACGGCCAGAAATTCGACGATTCCGAGGCCCACGGCGGCTCGGTCGAGTTGATCCTCCAGGAACCCAGCGAGGCCGACCCACGGGGCATCATCGGCGGAATGGCCGAGGGCATGCAAAAGATCAACCCGGGCGGCAAGATCCGCCTCCACATCCCGCCGTGGCTGGCCTACGGCGACGAGGGCGTGCAGGGTGGCATCCCGCCGGCGGCGACGCTCGTCTTCGACATCGAGCTGCTCGAAGTGAAGGACACGCCGAAATACGTGCCGCCGGCGCCCCCGGCCGGCGCGGGCAAGTAAGCTCGGCTCTGTCCGCCGTTTTCCGAGCGTCTCCCGGGGGGAGGCGCATTTTCTTTTGCGCGCCTGCTCAGCCTGCCGCGGCGGTGCGGAAATCCTGGAGCAACCGGTCCACGTCGGCCGGCTGCGTCGCCCACGAGCACATGAACCGGTATCCGTGCTCGCCGATGAACCGGTGGAACTGCCAGCCGCGCGCGGCCACGGCCGAGGCAAGTTTCTGCGGCAGCTCCGCAAACACTCCGTTGGCCTCGGGCTCGACGATGAGCTTCACGCCGGGCAGAGGGCGGAGGCCGTCGGCGAGCTTTTGGGCCATGGCGTTGGCATGGGCGGCGTGGCGCAGCCATGCGCCGTCCTCCAGCATACCACACCATTGGGCGGCGGCGAAACGCGCCTTCGAGGCGAGCTGCCCGGCCTGCTTGACCTTGTAGTCGAAGTCGCGAGCGCGGTCGCGGTCGAAGAAGATGACGGCCTCGGTCGTGTTCATGCCGTTCTTCGTGCCGCCGAGGCAGAGCACGTCCACCCCGGCGCGCCAGGTGAGATCGGCGGGCTTGAGGCCGCGCGCGGCGAGCGCGGCGGCGGCGTTGGCGAAGCGCGCGCCGTCCATCTGCACGGCGAGGCCGCGGGATTTGGCGAGGTCCGCCAACACACGCAGCTCGGCCGGAGTGTAGAGCGTGCCCCACTCGGTGGCCTGCGTCAGCGAGAGCGCACCGGGCTTGGGGGAATGCACGCCGTTGTTACGGAGGAGGACGGGCGTGAGCCCGGCCGACGCCAGCTTGGCGCCGGAGCCGGCGACCGGGATGACCTTGCTCCCGCCGCTGAAGAACTCCGGCGCGGAGCATTCGTCGGTGTCCACATGCGAGCACTCGTGGCAGATGATGCTGTGGTGGCTGCGGCAGAGTTGCGCGAGCGCGAGCGCGTTGGCAGCGGTGCCGTTGAAGACGAAGAACACCTCGCAGTCGCGCTCGAAGACGCCGGCGAGGAGCTGCTTCGCGCGGGTGGTCCATTCATCGTCGCCGTAGGACGGGACGGGGCCGCGGTTGGCCTGTTCGAGCGCGGCCCACGCCTCGGGGGCGAGGCCGGCGGTGTTGTCGCTGGCGAAGGTGCAGTCGGGACGGGCGGCGGGCGCGGACATGACGCGCGGAGGGTGCCGCATCATCCGCGGCTTGCCCAGCGCGAAGTAGATGTTGCCGGCCCGCGGCGGGCGGGCTTCCCTGTGCGCGATGGACGCGCCGCGGACCAACCTTTACCTCGTCGGCTTCATGGGCTCGGGCAAGAGCACCGTGGGCTGGCACGCGGCCCGGCAGTTGCGCTTCACCTTCCTCGACAGCGACCGGGAGATCGAGCGCGTGCAGAACACGACGGTCTCGGACATCTTCGCCCGGCACGGCGAGCCGGCCTTCCGGCGGATGGAGCGGGAGTTCGTCGAATCCGGCCATCCCGCGGAAGGCTGCGTGGTGGCGTGCGGCGGCGGGCTCGTGGCGCCGGAGGGGATGCTGCCGCTGCTGCGCACGCGCGGCGTGGTCGTGTGCCTGCACGCGCCGCTGGAGACGGTGCTCGAGCGCACTTCGCGCAACAACCTCCGTCCGCTCCTCCAAGTCGAGAATCCCGAGGAGCGCATCCGGCAGCTCTTCGCCCAGCGCGAGCAGGCCTACCGGAGCGCGGGCACCGTGGTGCTGACCGACAAGCGCCCGCTGCGCGAGATCGTGGCGCATGTGCTGAGGGTCTATCGCGGGGAAGTCCGCGACCGGATGAGAAAGTAAAGTATCCCCGGAGCAAGCTCCGGGGCATTTGCCCGAAGCACACTATGCTGTTTTCCGTTCCATTCTACTTCGTAGCCACGAGCGCCAGCGAGTGGACGCGCACGTCCAGTCCACTCGCTGGCGCTCGTGGCTACACCAAGCCGGAGCCAGCTCCGGGGTATCGGACCCACAGCGAATGAAAACGGCCGATCGCGCGGTGGTGTCGGGCGCGGCGCGCGAGGCGTTGCGCGCCCGGCTGCGCGGGCTGGGCTTCGACGAGGTGAGGTTTGCGCGGATCGAGGGACCGGCCGGCGTCAGCCTGCGCGACTGGCTCGCGGCGGACATGCAGGCCGACATGCACTGGATGGAGCGCTCGGCGGCCAAGCGCATAAACGCGAACCTGGTGCTGCCGGGCGCGCGCACCGCCATCCTGCTCGGGGTGAACTACTGGCCGGGCCGGGCCGTGGACGGAAAACTGAAGACCAGAGGAGGCCCGATCTGGGCGCGTTACGCACTGCACGAAGATTATCATGACACCATCAAGCCGGGTCTGGTCGCAGCTGGCAAAGTGCTGGAGGAGCTGTGCGGGGCCGCGGGCGCCGATTATCGCTACTACGTGGACACCGGTCCGGTGCTGGAGCGCGGCTGGGCGGCGCGGGCGGGAATCGGGTTCCTCGGCAAGAACGGCATGCTCATCTCGCGGCGGCACGGCAACTGGCTGTTCCTTGCCTCGATCCTCACGCGCGTAGAGATAGAGCCGGATGCACCGTTGCGCCGCCGCAAGCCCGTGACGGGCGCGGCCGAGGAGCCAGCCGGGTCGCTGTGCGGCAGGTGCGTGCGCTGCATCGAGGCGTGCCCGACCCAGGCCATCCCGCGGCCCGGCGTGGTGGACTCGCGGCGATGCATCTCCTACCAGACGATCGAGAACAAGGGCATCATCCCGCGCGAGCTGCGCGCCGGCATCGGCGCACGCGTCTACGGCTGCGACGTGTGCCTGGAGGTTTGCCCGTGGAACCGTTTTGCGCGAGCGGGCCGCTCGGTGCTGCTGACGGCCCGGCGCGAGCTGGCAAACCTGACTCTCCGCGAGTTGCTGGAGCTGACACCCGCGCGGTTCGCGGAGGTCTTCCGGCGGACGGCGATCAAGCGCGTGAAGCTCGCGGGGTTGCTGCGCAACGCCTGCGTGGCGGCCGGCAATTCCGGCGACGCCTCGCTGGCGCCGCCATTGCTGCGTCTGGCCGCGCACGAGTCGGCGCTCGTCCGGGCGCACGCGGTCTGGGCGTTGTTCCGCCTGCTGGACTGGAGAGACGCGCTGAAGCGGCTTGAACTAGTTCGCGCCACCGAGCGCGATGAATCCGTGCTGGCGGAATACACGGCGGAGGAGAGGTAGGGCGGATTGTCCCCAATCCGCCGGTCAATGCCGCAGGTGCGGGCCATCGGCGCGTTAAGGATAACGCGCCCTACCTGGCAAACAGCTCCCGCATCCGCGCGACGAACGCCGCGGGCGGGCGCACCGGCTGGCCGTCGTGGTTGATGAAGGCGTGCTTGGTGAAGCCGGTGACGAGCAGCTCGTCGCCGCGCCGGACCTCGTATTCGAGGTGGATGCGGAGCGCGGGCGGCTCCTTCAGGCGCGTGACGATGGTGAGCGTGTCGTCGTAGAGCGCGGGCCGGATGTATTTCACCCCGACCTCGAGCACGGGCAGCCGGTAGCCTTCGGCCTCGAGCTGCCGGTAGGGCAGGCCGTTCTCCTTGAGCAGGGTGGTGCGGCCGACCTCGAACCATGGCAGGTAGTTGCCGTGGTAGACGATGCCCATCATGTCGGTCTCGGCGTAGCGGACCTGGATCGTGGTGCGGGATTCGAGCATCGCTGTCAGGATGAGGGGAGCGCGGCGGGTTGTCCAAACAAGGTTCGCGCCGAGTCGAGCCAGCTGTGGCGCAATGCGTGGCTCCGGCCGGCCGCGCCGAGGCGCCGGCGGAGCGCGGCATCGTCGATCAGGCGGGCGAACACGGCGGTGAGCGCGGCGGGATCCTCCGGCGGCACGAGCAGGCCGGTTTCGCCGTCGAGCACCGCCTCGGGCACGCCGCCGATGGCGTGGGCGACAACCGGCAGGCCGTGCGCGCCGGCCTCGAGATAGACCAGGCCGAAGCCCTCGACGCTCTGCTTGTGCGGCACGCTCGTCATGGCGAAGATGTCCGCCTGCGCATAGACCCCGGGCAGTTGCGCGTCGGGCACGTCGCCCAGCAGCTTCACGGGGAAGTCCGCCAGCGCGGCGGCTTCACGCAGGGCGTGGTCGTAGCCCTCCTTGCCGTGCGCGCCGGCGATCCAGTATTCGATGCGTGCGCGTTGTGCCGCGGGCAGCGCACGCAATGCCTCGATGACGCGCATCTGACCTTTGCGCGGATGCAGCCGGGCGACGGTGAGGATCACGATGCGGGCGTCCGCCGGCTTGGTGGACGGAGCGGAGGCCTCGCGCGGAAAATCGCCGCGCAGCGCGCCCGGCGTCAGCGCTACGCGGCCGGCTGCGCTCGGAAAGTGCCCGAGCAGGAGGTCGCGCGTGTGCCGGCTGACCACGCTGACGCGATCGGCGCGGACAAAGAGCCGGCCGGCGGCGAGGCGTGTGCCCGCCCGGCGATGCAGACGGAGGATTTCCGATCCATGGAGCGTCAACACCAGGTGCGCGCCGCGCGGCACGCCAAAGTATTGCAGGAACAGCATGGCGAGGATCGGACCCGGCTCGGGCAGATAGAGGGTTGCGCCGCGCAGAGCATGGCGGTGGGCGAAGATTTCTCGGGCCATGCGCCACTGGCTCGACAGATCCTGCGTGGCCGGCATGGGCAGGCGCCGCAGCTCAAACGGCCAGGACGCCGCCCGCTCCGCTCCGCCGGCCTCGGGCGCCCAGACCTCGACGGCATAACCAAGCTGGATCGCGGCCGTGGCCATCTCCGCCGCATACACCGCGATGCCACCCCGGTGTGGGTGGAACTCATGCGTGATAAGCAACAGGCGTGGGCGGACGGGCTCCATGCAAGATGGGCCGGCAAGGAAGGACAGCGCGATGACGCACGGCAAAGATAATTTGACCAGAACTTCAAAAGCCGCTCCGGGTCGCAACTTTGCAACACCGCGCCCCCTCCGCGCACAATTGCGGCGAGGGTGGTTTTTGAGATTTACATGCCAGAGAGTCTCAACTTACTCCTATGGAAATGGCACAGGCAGTTAACACCACATCGGGCATCCCGCTCAAACCGTTTACGCCCGAGGAAGACGCAAATTTACGCGAAGCATTGAAGCGTTGCTCGGCAGCCACTTACGAGGCGTGCGCCCAGTTCCGCAAGACGGGCAACACCGAGCATCTGCCGGCCATTGTGCTGGGCGTCATCGAGCGTTACGTCGAACCAGACCTGCGCGCCAAATTGAAGGACGCCGACGATGATCTGCGCATCATCGAGGATCTGGGCATCGATTCGCTGACCATGATGGAAATTGTCATCCTCGTGGAGGATGTGCTCCAGATGTCCATCAACAACGATGAACTCCGCCACCTGCGCACGGTGGGCGATGTGAAGACCTTCATCGAATGCAAGGTGCGCGGCCTCCCTTTGCCCAAACCGACCAAATTCCTCCCGATCGAGCAGATTGTCTCGGTCATGCCCATCCAACCGCCTTTCCTTTTCCTGGGCGAGGCTTCGGTGAACGCGCACGGCGCCAACGCCAAATACAAGATCAGCGGCCAGGAGTTCTTCCTGCAGGGCCACTTCAAGGACAACCCCGTGCTGCCCGCCTCCATCATGCTCGAAGCGCTCGGCCAGCTCGCCGTGCTCTTCCTGCTCGAGGGCCAGGTCGGCGAACCCGGCAAGACGGTTGATCCGAAGACCATTTTCTTCACCTCCTGCGAAGGCGTGCGCTGCCACCGCGTGTGCCGCCCCGGCGAAGTCCTCACCCTTTCCATCAAGCCCAAGCGCCTGAAGCAGCCGCTCGCCACGTTCGAGGGGCAGATCCGCGTGGGACAGGAGAAGGCCGCCTTGGCCGAGGAAATCACCCTGACGTTCGCCCTGGCCGACGAAATTGCCGCACCGGTGCCGCAGGCCGAGACCGTCCACGAGGCCAGCAACGGCACCGAGCCCGCCGCGGCGGTCAATGCCTGAGCCCGGCGTCGAGAGGCTCCCGGTGCCGGGGTTGACCGGAAGGCGGGAACGGCTTTGATACGCGCCTGCGCGCGCCGCACCGCCGGCGCCGCCACCTGATCCCATGCGCAAAGTTTACGTCACCGGACTCGGCTTCATCACCAGCATCGGCAACGATGCCGCCTCGGTCACGGAAAGCCTGCGCGAGCTCCGCCATGGCATGGAGCTGTATCCGCCGTTCCAGAAGGCCGACGTGCCGGTGAAGGTCGCCGCCCCGATCAAGGACTTCGAGACGGACTCGACCGACGCCGAGGACTGGATCATCCCCGCCCGTTACAGCATCAAGCGTGAAATGCTCCGTGGCATGGCGCCTCACGGGGTCTATTCCTATTGCGCCATGCTGCAGGCCATCGAGGACGCGAAGCTGGCCGAGGCGGACGTCTCCAATTCGCTCACCGGCCTCTATGCCGCCTCGGGTGGTTCGCCCTTCCTGCTCGGCTTTTATCTCGAACGCATGCGCAAGCACGGGGTCATGCGTTGCCAGCCGCTCGGCATCGTCGCCTCCATCTCGGGCACGGTGAACTTCAATCTCGTCTCGCATTTCAAGATCAAGGGCGCCTCCACGGGGTTCTCCTCCGCCTGCGCGTCCTCCGCCCACGCCCTCGGCTTCGCCTACGACGAGATACTGCTCGGCCGCCAGCAGCGCATGTTCGTCGTCGGCGCCGAGGACGGCAACGTCGAGAGCATCCTGCCCTTCGCGGGCATGAGGGCGCTTTCCGTCCAGAGCGACCCGTCCATCGCCTCGCGGCCGTTCGACACCGGGCGCGACGGCTTTGTCGGCACCGGCGGTGCCACCGTGCTCGTGCTGGAGAGCGAAGAAGAGGTCGCCCGCCGCAAGGCCCGGGTGTATTGCGAAGTCGCCGGCTGGGGCCAGGCCTCCGACGGCCACAACGTCGCCATCTCCCATCCCTACGGCGCCGGGTTGTATGCCGCCATCAACCATGCCCTGAAGAGTTCGGACGTCGCGCCCGAGGCGGTGGACTACGTCAACGCCCACGCCACCTCCACGCCGATCGGCGACATTTCCGAGGCCCGGGCGCTCAAGAAGATCTTCGGCCAGTCGCCGACGCGGCCCGCCATCAGCAGCACCAAGGCGCTCACCGGGCACGGCCTCTCGCTGGCGGGCGCCATGGAGGCGGGATTCTGCTCCCTGGCCATCCGCGACGGCTTCATCCCCGGCTCGGCACACATCACGAACCTCGATCCCGCCTGCGCCGGATTGAACATCATCCGCGCCACCCTGCCGCAGCGGCCGGGCGTCGTGATCAGCAACAGCAGCGGCTTCGGCGGAGCCAACGTGGTGCTCGTGTTCCGCAGCGCGAACTGAATCGCCTCCGCCCCGCATGAACATCCCGCTCTCCGCCCGTTACCGCACGGCCTTGGTGACCGGCGCGAGCACGGGCCTCGGGCGGGCCTTCACCGGGATGCTGCTGGCGGAGGACGTGGCCGTGTGGGGCACCTCGCGCGACCCGCAGCGGCTGGGGATTGCGCACGAGCGGTTCCACCCGGTGGCGCTCGAGCTTGCCGACGGAACGGGCGCGGAGCGCGCTTTCCGCGAGGCGGAGCAGACCGCCGGCGGCTTCGACGTGGTGATCAACAACGCCGGGTTCGGCGCCTTCGGCGCGTTTGCCGCGACCGACTTTGCCGTGTGGGAAGAGCAGTTGCGCGTCATGCTCGTGAACACGGCGCGCCTCGGCCACGCCGCCCTGCGCGGCATGAAGGCGCGCAACCGGGGCGCGCTGGTCAACATCTCGTCCGTCGCCGGGGAGTTCCCCATGCCCTTCCAGGCGATCTACAACACAACGAAGGCCGGCCTGTCCGCGCTCAGCGAGAGCCTCATGTATGAGGTGCGCGGCACGGGGGTGATCGTGATCGATTTCCGGCCCGGCGACTACCGCACCGACTTCGAGGGCTCGGTCCGCCGTCCGGCGGGGGAGCAATTGCCGGGACAGGAGCGGGTCTGGGCGGCGTTCTCGGCCATGATGCGCTCGGGTCCGCCGCCCTTCCATGCGGCGGAGGCCTTGCGCCGCGCGCTGCGGCGCGGGCGCAGCGGCACCGTGCGGACGGGACGCTTCTTCCAGGCCGTGCTGGCGCCGTTCCTCGCGCGTTTCGGCTCGCTTGCGTTGCAGCGCCGGATTCGGGAAAGATACTTCGGTCTCTAAGATGTCGCGCGTCCGCATCCTCGTCCTCACCTCCAGCACCGGCGCCGGCCACGATCAGCGCGCCCAGGCCTTCGCCGAGTGGTGCTTCGAACTCTACCGGCACGATGTGGACGTGCGCATCGAGCAGATGCTCGAAAAGTCCTCCCGGTTCTTCAAGGCGGGGGTGAGCTTCTACAACTGGATCCAGAAGAAATCCCCCTGGATGCACAAGGCGTTCTTCGTGATCGTCGAGCTGTTGAGCCTGATCAACCGCCGCTCCGTCAGCTGGGGCCGGCGGTATTACGAGCAGGTGCTGCGCGACTACCGGCCGCACCTGGTCCTGAGCATGCACGACTGCCTGAACCGCGGCTACTTCCAACTCGCGCGGCGGATCCTCGGGGCGGATCAGGTGCGCTGCGCGACCTATTGTGGCGAATTCTCCGGCGGGTTCGGCTACAGCCGCAACTGGATCGAGCCGACCGCCGACCTCTACGTGGCGCGCACCGCCACCGCGCGCGACTACGCCGTGAAGCTCGGCATGCCGGCCGGGCGCACCCGGGTCCGGGGCTACCTGATGCGCCCCCGCGCGCACCTCGAGGTGCTCTCCAACGGCGCGCGGCGCGCCCTCCGGCAGGAAAAACTCGAGCTGTCGCCCGATGTGTTCACCCTGTTCCTCGCCACCGGGGGCAACGGCGCCAACAACCATCTCCAGCTGCTCCCGCGCCTCCTGCCGCATGCCGGCCGCCTGCAGGCGGTCGTCGTCTGCGGACGGAACCGCGAGGCCTACAACGAGGTCGTCCACTGGCGCGCCGAGCATCCGCAGCTCGCGTGTTACGTCGACGGCTTCTCCGAGGACATGCACCTGCTCATGCAGGCGAGCGATGCCATCGTCACGCGCGGCGGCACCACCACCTGCGCCAAGGCGCTGAATTTCCGCTGCCCGATCATCTTCAATGCCATCGGCGGCGTCATGCCGCAGGAGCAGCTCACGGTGAAATTCTTCCGCAACGGCGGCGGGGCCGAGTTGATCAACCACGCCGAAGAATTCGCCGACCTCATCCGGCGCTGGATGGCGGACCGCTCCGCCTACGAGCGGCTCCGCGCGGATTTCCTCAAGCTCCGCTACGACGAGGATCCCACGCTGCTCATCGAGGAGCTGGTCGGACTGGGCGAGCAGATGGCCGGGGTGAAGCTGGAGCGCCGTCCGTGGCCGCCGCAGCCGGGCAGTTCAAACCCGTTTCCGTTCGCGGCGAAGGCCGGATGAAGCGGAAGGGCCCGGCTTGGACGACGCCAGCGCGCGAACCCAACGGCGGTGCGGACCCGAGAGGGTGACATCTTCGAGTCCCGACAGCGGCACCCAAAGCAAAGATGCGTTGCGCGCCACGCGACGAAGCAGCGCCGGGCCGGGATTCACATCGTGGATTGATTCGGTGAACTGAAAACGCGTGATGGCGCGGCGCTTGGTGGCGAGGAGGGTTCCGGCCACGGGTTCGAGGCGCAGCAGCCCGGCCTCGGGCAGTTCGAGCAGCCCGGCGAGACGCTTCGCCCCGGCATCGGTCCGATGCAGCAGCAGCCGGCCGCGATGCACGCACCAGATGCGCGCCACGGACTTTTGCTCGACTGGCTTGGGTTTCAGCCGCGGCAGTTTTCCCGGGTCGCCTGTGCGTTGCGCGGCACAGAATGCCGCGACCGGGCAGACGGGGCATTTCGGACTGGCGCGCAGGCAGACGGTGGCGCCCAGTTCCATCATCGCCTGGTTGTGCTCCCCAGGGTCGGCGCCATTGATGAGCTCGCCGGCCAGGGGGGTGAAGTGTTTCGCGGCCTCGGAGCCGTCGCGGAAGAGGCGTTGCCCGGCCGTCAGGCGTGCCAGGATGCGGACCACGTTGCCGTCCACGCAGGCCGCCGGCTCGCCAAAGATGATGCTGGTGATGGCGGCGGCGGTGTAGGGTCCGACGCCGGGCAGCTCGCGCCACTCCGCCGGGGTGCGGGGCGGGGCGGTGAGTTTCACAAGAATCTGCGCGAGCCGGTGCAGGTTGCGCGCACGGGAGTAGTAGCCGAGTCCCTCCCAAAGTTTCATGACGCGGGACTCGGGCGCAGCGGCAAGCGCGACAAAGTCGGGCAATTCCCGGAGCCAACGGTCGAAGTAGGGCAGCACGGTGACGACCTGCGTCTGCTGCAGCATGAACTCCGAGACGACCGTCTGGTAGAGCGACGGCGCGGTCCGCCAAGGCAGCTTGCGCTGGTGGGCGCGATACCAGCCGTGCAGGGCGGCTTGAAAAGCGCGGCGGCGGGCAATCAAGGGCTGGATATCGGCCACAAGAGGCACAAAAGGCGCAAAACTTCCGGCTGGGAAGCCGTGATTTTCGTTTTGTGCTTTAGGTTCTTTTTGTGGCTAGTCGTCCCATGCCCAAACGGCCCGACGACACCGAGGAAAAACCCAAGACACTGACCACCTACACCATCAAGCTCGACGACACGCAGATGGAGAGGCTGCGCGCGGCGGTGGCGGCCAAATACTGGGAAGAGGTCGTGGTGCCGTATGCGCGTTTCGCCTTCAAGGGCCCCAAGGTCAACGTCACCGCCTACACGAGCGGCAAGGTGGTCGTGGCCGGCAAGGAGACGGAGGACTTCGTGCAGAACGTCATCGAAGCGTCGGTGACCGGCGAGGCCCGGCTCGGCTACGATGATGTGCATCACCCCGAGTGGTTCGAGCCTCACGCCGGGCTCGACGAGAGCGGCAAGGGCGACCTGTTCGGCCCGGTCATCACGGCGACGGTCATCGCGGAGAAACCGGCGATCGAGGCGTGGAAAAAAGCGGGCATCCGCGACAGCAAGACCATCGTGGATGCGCAGATCCTCAAGCTCGACGAGGTCATCCGCGACACGCCCGGCGCGATCGTGGAGACGTGCCATTGCGGCATGGCGAAATACAACGAGCTGATGCTCAAGCCGCACGCCAACCTGAACCGGCTGCTCGCCTGGCAGCATGCCACCGCGCTGGAAAAGGCCCTGCAGAAGAAGTGGGTGCCGCGCGGTCTGCTCGACCAGTTTTCCAAGGAGCCGCTGGTGCAGCGCGAGCTGAAGAAGAAGGGGTTGGAGCGGTTCAAGCTCGAGATGCGCACCAAGGCGGAGTCGGACCCCGTCGTGGCGGCGGCCTCGGTGGTGGCGCGCGCGGAATACGTGCGCATCATGATCCAGCTTTCGCGCGAGTTCGGCGACCGGCTGCAGAAGGGCGCGGGGGCGCCGGCCAAGGCGCAGGCGGCGCACATCGTGGAGAAGTTCGGCGCCCGCGCGCTCGGCCGTTTCGCCAAGCTGCATTTTCGCACCAGCTACGAGGTCGTCTCCGCCGCAGGGAAGCTGGGCGAGCTGCCGTTGCCCGTGCCGCGGGAAAAGACGGAGTGGCGGCGCTGAGCCGGGGGCGCGCCCGGCGCTTGCGTCGCCTTCGCGGGCGCCTACAACGGCACCATGCCCAAGCGCCGTCAGCTCCGCGGTTTCGACCTGAAGCAGATCTTCGGCTTCGCGGGGCTGATCGGCGTGGATGAGGCCGGGCGGGGGGCGCTGGCCGGGCCGGTGGTGGCCGCGGCGGTGCTGGTGTCGCGCGACTTCCTCGAGGGGCGCTGGGCGCTCGCCCGCGCGGGCCGGGTGAACGACTCCAAGCAACTGACCGCGCCCGAGCGCGAGGAGCTGTGGCGCGAGTTCGAGGAGCTGGCCGCCCAGGGCCAGATCCACGCCACCCATGGCGCCGCCAGCGTGGCGGAGATCGAGACCCTCAACATCCTCGGCGCGACCAAACTCGCCATGCGCCGCGCGCTCGAAGGCCTCTACCCGCCGGATGCGTTCCAATTGAAGGCCGAGCCGGACCTCTTCGCCAGCGCGGCGGAGCGCGCGGCGTTCCAGCCCGTGGTGTCGTGCCGCATCCTCATCGACGGGCTGCCGCTGCGGCATTTCCCGTATCCGCACCAGGGCGTGGTCAGCGGCGACGCCCGCTCCCTGTGCGTCGCGATGGCCTCCATCGTGGCCAAGGTGACGCGCGACCGGTTGATGGACGGGCTCGACCGGACGCATCCCGGCTACGGCTTCGCCCAGCACAAGGGCTACGGCACGGAGGAGCACCGGGAGGCCATCCTCAAGCGCGGGCGCTGCGCCGCGCACCGCGACAGCTTCCTGCGCAAACTGTCCGCCCGGCCGCGCGACATCGAGGGGCAGCTGACCCTGTTTGGTTGAAAGCCCACCGGCCGTCGCTTTCATCCCCGCACCGCCGCTCCCCATGAAGAACAGCTCGCTCGACAAGGTGCTCGGCCGGCTCGACCAGCTCGACGAGACCAACCTGCACAACCTCGTGCAGCGGCTCGCCCGCGAGCGCGCGCTGCTGGAGGCGGTGTTCAACACCCTGCAGGAGGGCGTGCTGGTGGTGGATGCGGAGGGCGGCATCGACTACGCCAACGACGCCGCGGCGCGGCTCATCGGGCTGAAGGAGGCCGCGCCGGACCTCTCGCTGGGGCGGCTGGTGCCGGAGCTGCGCGGCGCGCTCGGGGAAGCGACGGAGGCCGGCGCGCCGGTGGTGACGCGCGAGCTGGAGCTGGCCTATCCCGCGGCGCGCACAGTGCGGCTCTACATGGTGCCGTTTGCCGACGGGGTGGAGGGCCGGCGGCGGCACACCATCATCCTCTCCGACATCACGCGCGAGCGGGAGAGCACGGCGGAACGAATCGAGAGCGAGAAGGTCTCCTCCATCCTGCTGCTGGCCGCCGGCGTGGCGCACGAGCTGGGCAACCCGCTGAACTCGCTCACCATCCACCTGCAGCTCATCGAGCGGAAGCTGAAGAAGCTGACCGGCTCGAAGGAGACGCGTTCGCTGGCCGACTCCATCAAGGTCTGCCAGGACGAGGTCGCGCGGCTCGACGGCATCATCCGCAATTTCCTCGAGGCCATCCGGCCGCGGGCGCCGGACCTGGCCGAGGTCAACCTGACCGAGGTGGTGGACGAGGTGCTGCGTTTCCAGGCGCGGGAGCTGGCCGACCGCGGTCTCGAGGTCATCCGCGAGTTGCCGGCGCTGGCGCCGGTCATCATGGCCGATCGCGGCCAGTTGAAACAGGTGTGCTTCAACCTCATCAAGAACGCCACCGAGGCGATGGCCCCCGGCGGCCGGCTGAGCCTGAAGCTGCGCGCCGACGACGACTCGGTCTTCATCGCCGTGGCCGACACCGGCGCGGGCATCAAGGCGGAGGACTTGGCCAAGCTCTTCCAGCCCTACCACACGACCAAGGTCAGCGGGCACGGGCTGGGGCTGATGATCGTGCAGCGCATCATGCGCGACCACGGCGGGCACGTCGGCATCGAGAGCAAGGAGGGCGTCGGCACGGTGGTGACGCTGCGTTTCCCGCAGAAGCACCGCCGGGTGCGGATGATCGCGAGCGGGGGATAAAGAATCCCCGGAGCAAGTTTATCCGCCCCGCCATGGCGGGGCGACCAAGGCTCCGGGGCATCGGACCCGCAGGGGGTGAACCAGCCGGCCCGCCCGGCTCAAGGCTCGTGCGGCGGTTTGCTCGGGCCGTGGATGCGCTCGTCGCGCTCGCTCGGCGGCGGCGGGTCGTTGCGCGGTGGCGGGGAGTAGGAGGGTGCGGGCGGCGGGGCCGGGGCGGGGGCCGGAGTGTTGTCGCGGCGATGTCCGCCGGACCAGTTGCGCCCGCTGCCGGAATCGTGGTCTCGCGGTGTGCGATCGCGTCCGTCGTCGCCGCGGCGATAGTGGCGGCCAGGGTCCTCGCGCCGGTCCGCGCGGGGGGAGTGGTTGCGATTGTCGTTGTCGCGCGGCCGGTAGTCGTGGTCGGGGTGGTCGTTCCGATCCTTGGGCGGCGTGTAGGGTGGCGGCGGGGTGTAGACCACGGGCGGCTCGTAGTAATAAGGCTGGTTGACGTAGGAGCTGTAGTAGCCGTAGCCGCTGGAGTAATGATAGGAATCCGCATGGCCGGGGATGTAGCTGGAGGTGACGATCCGCCGGGCGCGGTTGCCGAGGGTGAACTCGGTGATGCGGAAGCCGCCGCCGGCGGAGAGGATGACGCGGATGAAGCGGCTGGCGGCGGCGGGGTTGTCGACGAGGGCGTTCGGCGTGTCCAGATACCCGCGGTTCACCAGGTAGCTGATGATGGCGGGCCGGCGGAGGGCGAGTTCATCGGCCGTGAGCGGGCCGTCCTCGTCGGCGATGATGAGCGCGGTGGGCTCGAACGGGGCGGCGGTCCGCGCCTGCGTCGCGTCCAGCACCGTCTGGCAGCCCGCCAGCAGCGTGCAGGCGAGGGCCAGCGCGAAAAGGAAGGATAGGGGCTTGGCGTTCATCGGGCGTTGCGCCGAAGGGCGGCGGGCGCTCGGGGGTCTGACGAAACCTTGCCCGGATGTATTCTCCGCGCAAGCGCGGATACGGGCCGGGAATTGCAACCAGCGGGCGCGAGCGGTGACGGGTGCGGGTCAGCAATTCTCGTATTTCCAGTTGCGGGACTTGCCTTGGGCGAGCCACTCCAGCGTGGTGACGAGCCGGCGGGTGCGGGTCTCCGGCCGCTTGGCCTCCGTGATCCACTCGATGTATTCACGGCGGTGGCTGGGGGCGAATTTCTCCCAGACAACGGCGGCGTTCGCGCAATTCTTCAAAGCGGCTGCGAGGTCAGGCGGTATCGGCAGGGCGGGGCGGGGCTTGGATTTGGCGCGGGTGGGTGCGCCAGAGTTGAGCAGTTCCATCGCGGTCCGGATGTAGCGGAGCATCGTCCGGTCGTCGGGCAGGTCGTCGAGGGATCTGATCTTCCCGAGGAGGCCTCGCCCGTCGTTGGCGCGGCCGTCGCGAGTGATGACCTTCTTCATTTCCGGGCTCCAGAAACCGAAGGCCAGGTGCGCTTTGAATGACGCGGCTAAGCACAGGATCTTGCCGTGGTGGAGGAAGAACGGGCTGCTCCATTTGATGGTCTCCTCGGCTTCGGGGCAGGCTTGATGGACGAGCTTCCGCAGGCGTTGCAGGATAGGCCGGGCAAACGGCGCCGCCTTGGCGATGTAGGCGTCGATGCGGGGGTCGAGGTTGGGTTTCATCAGGATATCAGGCGGACAACACCTGATCACTTGGGAGGATTGGAGAGATCAAGCGCATCACGCATGGCCTTGACCGCTCTTTCCACGTTGAACTGATCGGAAGCTGTATCATGGGTGGTGGTTGCGGGCTTCGATTCTGGGAATGCACTCTCCTCATCCTCTTCCTTCCATTTTTCCCACACAGGCCAGCAAGCCAGAAAGATTATGTGTGCTAGCCAATGGAATGAAGTAAGGGAACTGAGCATCAGGCGCTGAGAAATCCTGTTCCTCGTAACATCATGGTATCCGAGCTTAAGATCCATCCCCAGACCGATGGCCAGCCACCCGGCTAAACATCCAATAATGATGCCTGCAATAAGGGTCAGCACGCTAGCTGAGGTTGGCGCCCCAAAGTCGTGCTGCAACAGCTGACTAACGATCTGTGACTGTGCCACCTCGTCACAAATCGCCGTTGACCGGGGCAGGCGCGGCGGGCTTCATCGCGGCATGGTGCCCAGCGTCCTGATCGTTGATGACGAGAAGCACACCCGTGAGGGGCTGCAGCAGGCGTTGCAGGAGCATTACGATGTCTCCGTGGCGGCGAGCGCGGACGAGGGCTTCAACCTCATGGACGCGCAGGAGTTCGACGTGATAGTCACCGACCTGCGGATGCCCGGCAAAAGCGGACTCAAGGTCATCGACAAGGCCCTTACGCTGGCGAACAAGCCCACCGTCATCATGATGACGGCCTACGGCAGCATCGATTCGGCCGTCGAGGCGATGAAGCGCGGCGCCGTTGATTTCCTGACCAAGCCGGTGAACATCGAGCGGCTGGAGATCCTCATCCAGCGTGCGCTCAAGACCCGGACGCTCGAGGTCGAGGTGAAGCACCTGCACGAGCGGCTGGACGACAAATTCAGCTTCGACCACCTCGTCGGCCACTCGGCCCGGCTCGCCGAGGTCATCGACAAGGTGAAGCTCGTCGCCCCGTCGAAGGCGACCATCCTCATCGAGGGCGAGACCGGCACGGGCAAGGAGCTCTTCGCGCAAGCCATCCACCAGGCGAGCCCGCGGGCGCGCGCGCCGTTCCTGGCGGTGCATTGCGCGGCGCTGCCGGCCACGCTGCTGGAGAGCGAGCTGTTCGGGCACGAGCGCGGCGCGTTCACCGGCGCCACGGAGCGGCGCGAGGGGCGCTTCGAGGCGGCCGACGGCGGCACGGTGTTCCTCGACGAGATCGGGGAGATCGGCCCGGAGATCCAGGTGAAGCTCCTGCGCTTCCTCGAGACGAAGAGCTTCGAGCGCCTCGGCAGCACCAAGACCATGACGGTGGACGTGCGGCTCGTCGCCGCGACCAATCGCAACCTCGAGCAGATGGTCAAGGACGGGAAGTTCCGCGAAGACCTGTTCTTCCGGCTCAACGTCGTGCGGCTGACCACGCCGCCGCTGCGCGAGCGCACCGAGGACATCCCCGTGCTGCTCGACCATTTCATCCGGCTCTACGCGAAGGAGAACGGCTATGAGCCCGTGCAGGTGGAGCCGGGCGCGATGAAGCACCTCGCCGCCTACGGCTGGCCGGGCAACATCCGCGAGCTGCGCAATTTCGCCGAGAATGCGGTCGTGCTGCGGCGCGGCGGCCACCTGAGCGAGTTCGACCTGGAGCCGAAGTTCCGCGGCGCCGGCGCGCCCGAGCCGCTGCTTTCCTCCCCGCCGCCGGCCAATCCGCTCTCCATCGAGGAGAACGAGAAGCGCCTCCTCCGCGAGGCGCTCATCAAGGCGCGCGGCAACCGCACCAAGGCAGCCGGGCTGATGGGCATCAGCCGCCGCACGCTGCACCGCAAGCTCGTGCAGTGGCCCGAGCTCGATGTGGTGGACAACTGAGCCGACCCGGTGCCGGCCGCTCGCCGGCACCACCCCGTCCATGCGTCCGCTCCTTGCGTTGTTTGCCTGCACGATGGTCGCCGCACCGGCCGCCGCCGTCACCGTGCGGATCGCAGGCAGCGACCTGCTCGGCGCGCCGTTCAGCCGCGCGCTGGGCGACTCCGCCCGGCGGAGCGGCGCCGAGCTCCAGCTCGAGCTGCGGGGCACGCGACCGGGCCTCGAGGATTTGCGCAGCGGCCGGGCGGATGCGGGACTCCTTTTCCTGCCGCCAGGCGAGTCGCCGCCCGCGGAGCAGTTCTTCGTCTGGACCATCGGATGGCATGCGGTCGCCGTGGTGGTGCCGGAGAACTCGCCGCTCACCCGCATCACGCTCGGTCAGCTCGCCGAGGCCTTCGGCGGGGTTGCGGCGCGTCCCGGGGAAGACCGCCCCGCCTCCGCCCCCCTGATCCCGCATGCGCTGGCCTCGCCGTTGTCGCTGCCGCTGTTCCAGCGCGTTGTGTTGTCGAACGGCGCGCTCAAACCCGAGGTGGTGGTGAATGATGCGCCAGCGCAGTTCTTCCCCGGATTAGGCGCTTCGACCAACACCATCGGGTTGATGCCGGCCGGCATCGCGGTGCCGGCTGGTTTCAAGTTCCTGCCGGTGGCGTCGGATCGCGACGCGCCGTCACGGTTGCCGGTGGCGGACTCGCCCGACCAGGGCGACTACGTGCTGCAGATGCCGTTGCAACTCGTCTTCCGGCGCCAATCGGTGCCGCGGATCGCCGATCTCGTGCGCTTCCTGTTGTCGGGAGAGGGAGCCCGGGCGCTGGAATCGGCCGGGTTGGCGCCGGTGCCGTCCGGCACCCGTGCCCGGCGGTTGTTCGAGCTCGAACGGTTGTAGCAAGGATTGGAGGCGGGGTGCCCTCACCCCGCGGGTGAGGAAGCATCATTGCGCACCGATCCAGCGGGGTGGGGGCACCCCGCCCACAACCGAGCCGCAAGCAGGCTTGTCAGCCGGGGAGGGGGTCATTTCACTGCCCCGCTTCACCATTCATGGCCTCCATCACCAAGAGTTACGAGCCGCACCACGTCGAAAAGAAGTGGTATGCCGCGTGGCTGGAGGCCGGGGTCTTCGCAGGGAACGTGAACCCGGCCGGCAAGCCGTATTGCATCACGATCCCGCCGCCCAACGTGACGGGCGTGCTCACGATGGGCCATGTGCTGAACAACACCCTGCAGGACATCCTCATCCGCCGCGCGCGGCTGGAGGGGCAGGCAGCCTTGTGGGTGCCCGGCACGGATCACGCCGGCATCGCGACGCAGACCGTGGTCGAGAAGGAGCTGCGCAAGGAGAAGAAGCACCGGCGCGACCTCGGCCGCGAGAAGTTCCAGGAGCGTGTCTGGGCCTGGCGCGAGGAGAAGGGCGGCATCATCCTCCAGCAGCTCCGCGCGCTCGGAGCGTCGTGCGACTGGAGCCGCACACAGTTCACGATGGACCCGGCGTATTCGCGCGCGGTGCTCGGCGTGTTCGTGGACCTGTTCGCCAAGGGCCACATCTACCGCGGCAAGCGCATGGTCAACTGGTGCCCGGCCTCGCGCACGGCGCTGTCCGACGAGGAAGTCGAGATGCGGCCGACCAAGGGTTTCCTCTACCAGGTGCGCTACGAGGTCGTCGGCGCGCCCGGCACGTTCATCGAGGTCAAGACTACCCGGCCCGAGACCATCCCCGGCGACGTCGCCATCGCCGTGCATCCCGCCGACCCGCGCTACACCGCGCTCGTCGGCCAGAAGGTGCGCCGGCCGCTCGGCCCGTCCGCTGACATTCCGATCATCGCCGACAGCGCGGTGGACAAGGAGTTCGGCTCCGGCGCGCTCAAGATCACGCCGGCGCACGACCAGGTGGATTTCGAGATCGGCACGCGCCACAAACTCCCGCCGCTCGACGTGCTCAACGCCGACGGCACGCTCAACGACCTCGCCGGCCCCGAGCTGGCCGGCCTGGATCGTTTTGCCGGGCGCAAGAAGGCCGCCGAGCTGCTCAAGGAGCGTGGCGCCCTCGTGAAGGAGGAGCCCTACGAGAACAACGTCGGCTACTCCGAGCGCGCCGGCGTGCCCATCGAGCCGCGCCTTACCTGGCAGTGGTGGCTGCGTTACCCGCGCGTCGAGGAGGCCAAGTCCGCCGTGCGCGACGGCCACATCCGTTTCCACCCCGAGCGCTGGTCCAAGGTCTATCTCCACTGGCTCGAGAACATCCAGGACTGGTGCATCAGCCGCCAGCTGTGGTGGGGCCACCGCATCCCGGTCTGGTATCGCCAGGGCCTCGACAAGGAAAAGCTCACCGAGGCCGACCTCGGCGACAAATCGAAGGTGCATGTCTCCCTCGACGGCCCGGCCGACCCGGAGAACTGGATGCAGGAAGATGACGTGCTCGACACCTGGGCGTCGTCCTGGCTCTGGCCGTTCGCCACGCTCGGCTGGCCCGACGAGGCCGCGATGGAGAAGGCCGGCTACGGGTATTTCTACCCGACCAGCACGCTCGTCACCGGCCCCGACATCATCTTCTTCTGGGTCGCGCGCATGATCATGGCCGGCCTCGAATACACGCATCCCGGCCAGCCGATCGATCGCCGCGTGCCGTTCCGCGACGTGTATTTCACCGGCATCATCCGCGACGCGCAGGGCCGCAAGATGTCGAAGTCGCTCGGCAACTCGCCCGACCCGCTCGACCTCATCGCCAAATACGGCGCCGACGGGCTGCGCTTCGGCATCGTCTCCATCGCCCCGCAGGGGCAGGACATCCGCTTCCAGGAGGACCGCATCGAGGGCGGCAAGAACTTCTGCAACAAACTCTGGAACGCCTGCCGCTTCCGCCAGCTGAGCGGCCCGATGGCCGACAACACCTCGCTGGCGAGGATCATGGCACGGCTGCGCCCGGCGCAGTTCGATGCCGACGACCACGCCATCCTCGACCGGCTCCTCGCCACCACGCGCGAGGTGGACCGCTGCTTCGCGGCCTTCGAGTTCAGCGCCGCGGTGCAGGCCATCTACGGGTTTTTCTGGAACGACTTCTGCGACTGGTATGTCGAGGTCTCCAAGGCCAAGCTCCAGTCCGACGCCCTGAAGGACAACTGCCTCGCCATCCAGGACCTCGTCCTGCGCCAGACGCTGCTGCTGTTGCATCCGTTCACGCCGTTCATCACCGAGGAGCTGTGGCAGTTGCTGGGCTACGGTGATGAGCGAACATTTATCGGAGCCACGCCTTTGGATAACGCGGCGCAGCTTGTCGGTCGTGGTCTGGAAATCGACCTGAGCGCCGCCGCCATGGTTGCGAATGTGAAGGCGGTGGTTCAAGCAGCGCGGCAGTTGAGAGCATCGCTGGGCGTCGCTTCCAAAGGAGACCTGACGTATTGGTTTCCGGCTGTGGAACCGCAGGATTACCAGTGGCCGAATATTTTCAAAATGCTCGGCACTGATGCGGCCAAAGTGAAATGGGGTCTGACGCCAGCGACAACTTTGCCTGCAGTCGTTACGCCCATCGGTTCGATATACATCGAGGTTCCGAAGTCTGATCCGGCCGCCGAGAAGACGCGGCTCGCCAAGGAGGCCGAGACGCTGGCCAAGCACATCGCCGGCACCGAGGCGCGGCTGGCCAACAAGGCGTTTACCGACCAGGCCCCGCCCGCCGTCATCGATGGCGCGCGCAAGCAGCTCGCCGAGCTGCAGGCCAAGAAGACCGAGGTTGAGCGGTTGCTAGCGGCCCTCGGGTGACCAAACCGCTTGCCACCCGGCCTCCGGCCCGTCCACTTTGCCCCTTAACAAATGAAAAAAGCCCTGATCACCGGCATCACCGGACAGGACGGTTCCTACCTCGCCGAGCTGCTGCTCGCCAAGGGTTACGAGGCGCACGGCATCATCCGCCGCGCCTCGACCTTCAACACGAGCCGCATCGACCACCTTTACCGCGACCCGCACATCAACGGCGTGAAGCTCTTCCTGCACTACGGCGACCTCGCCGACGGCGTGCAGATGGTGAAACTCCTCTACGAGCTTCAGCCCGACGAGATCTACAACCTCGCGGCCCAGTCGCACGTCCGGGTGTCCTTCGACATCCCGGAATACACCGGCGACGTCACCGGCGTCGGCGCCATCCGCATCCTCGAGGCCATCCGCGAGGCCGGCCTCGTGAAGAAGTGCCGCTATTACCAGGCGTCGTCGTCAGAGATGTTCGGCAAAGTCCGGCAGGTGCCGCAGACCGAGGAGACGCCGTTCTGGCCGCGCTCGCCCTACGGCTGCGCCAAGATGTATGCCCACTGGCTGACGGTGAACTACCGCGAGAGCTACAACCTGCACGCCTCCTCCGGCATCCTGTTCAACCACGAGAGCCCGCGCCGCGGCGAGACGTTCGTCACCCGCAAGGTCACCCGCGCCGCCACCCGCATCAAGCTCGGCCTCCAGGAGGCCCTCTACATGGGCAACCTCGACGCCCGGCGCGACTGGGGCTACGCCAAGGAATACGTCGAGATGATGTGGGTCATGCTCCAGCAGGACAAACCCGACGACTACGTCGTCGCCACCAACGAGACGCACACCGTCAAGGAGTTCATCGAGGAGACCTTCGGGCTGCTCGGCCTCGACTGGCAGAAATACGTCAAATACGACGCCCGCTACGAGCGCCCCGCCGAGGTGGAGCTGCTCATCGGCAACCCCGCCAAGGCCAAGCGCCAGCTCGGCTGGGAGCCGAAGGTGAAGTTCAAGGAGCTGGTGAAGATCATGACCGATGCCGACCTCGAGCTCGCCAAGCGCGAGGCCCAGATCGCGCAGCTCCCGCAGCCCTCCAAGACGCCGTTCGCGTGAAGGTTTTTGATCACGGATTGCACGGATGGACACGGATTCAATCCACCCGGCGCGTCATTCTGAGCGCAGCGAAGAATCCAGCGGCATGTCGGTGGCAGGATCGAAACTGGATCCTTCACTCCGTTCAGGATGACGGGTTCTTGTTCATCCGTCCTTATCCGTGATATCCGTGGCTGAGACATGAAACTCTTCATCGCAGGTCACAACGGCATGGTCGGCGGCGCGCTGGTGCGCCGCTTCCGGTCCGACCCCGGCGTCCGGCTCGTGCTGCGCACCCGGAAGGAACTCGACCTGACCGACCAGGCCGCGGTGCGGTCGTTCTTCGCGGCGGAAAAGCCCGATGTCGCGGTCGTGGGCGCGGCCAAGGTGGGCGGCATCCTCGCCAACGCCACCTATCCCGCCGAGTTTCTCTACGACAACCTCTTCATCGCCGCCAATTGCATCGAGGGCGCCCACGCCGCCGGCGTGAAGCGGCTGCTCTTCCTCGGCAGCTCCTGCATCTACCCGAAGCACGCGCCGCAGCCGATGCCCGAGGACTGCCTGCTCACCGGCCCGCTCGAGCCGACCAACGAGGCCTACGCCATCGCCAAGATCGCCGGGCTCAAGCTCGCACAGTTCTACCGCAAGCAGTTCGGCGTGCTTTTCCACTCCGCGATGCCGACGAATCTTTACGGTCCGGGCGACAACTACCACCTGCAGAACTCGCACGTCCTGCCCGCGCTCATCCGCAAGTTCCACGAGGCGAAGGAGGCCGGCCGCGCCGAGGTCGTGGCCTGGGGCACCGGCTCGCCCAAGCGCGAGTTCCTGCACGTGGACGACCTTGCCGACGCCTGCGCCTTCCTGCTCAGGCTCGAAAACCCGCCCGACTGGATCAACGTCGGCACCGGGGTGGACGTCACCATCAAGGAGCTGACGGAGATCGTCGCGGAGGTCACCGGCTTCGGCGGCAAGATTGTCTGGGATTCCTCCAAGCCCGACGGCACCCCGCGCAAGCTGATGGATGTCTCGAAGCTCACCGCCCTCGGCTGGAAAGCCTCGACGAACCTCCGCGACGGCGTGGAGAAAACCTACCGGTCATTCCTCTCTGAGCAGTCCGCCGGCACGCTGCGAGGCTAGCTATCCGAGGTGGTCAGGCAAAGTTCGGGCTGTCGGTGAGTCACAATTGTCCGCCGGCTGGACCGAGATGGGTTCAGTAAACAAAGAGCTCCATGCCGATGATGACGCATGCCATGATGGTGACGACGCTCGTCCAGCCACTGGTGGAAGGCGCCTTGGGCCGCGGATAGTCCGGGGTCACACCGGCTGCGACCATCCGGTCGTAGAGATCAGGGTGAGACTGAAACTTGCTCTTGGGCTGCACTGACGGAAGCAGACTGAGCTGGTAAATCCGCTCCAAGGCCCTGGCATATACGGCTGGTTTCTCCGTGTTCTCATGTGCCACCTGATCAGCGCGCTTTTCCATGGACCGCATGAGCCGCACGTTGGCGATCCAGGCCATGACGACGATCAAGGCGAGACCTGCTGCCCCGGCTTCCTGCCATTCACCCCAGGCGGGGCGAATGAAGATCAAGGGTGCAAAGACGAACGAGCCGAGCACCCGGCGGATCAGGATCCAGCGCGACTCGCTTAGATGCCCTAGCTCATGGGCGCAGACCGCCTTGATCTCGTCATCCGAGCAGGCTGCCAGCAACCGGCGGGAAAAGATGAGTTCGCGGGTCGTCACGAAGGCGAGAGCGCCGGCGTCAGCCCGGATCATCTCCCAGGTGGCGCGCACGGGCACATTCATCGCGACACTTGTCTCGTCCACCAAGGCCTGGAGCCGGGCCGAAGCGGGGTGGAGCAGGCGGATCCAGCGTGCCAGACGGAGTCCGGCACCATAAAGCAGCCCAAACACGACGGCGGCAAAGACCACGGCGACCAGCCAGACGGTCCATTCCATCCGGGCCGGCATGAGGAGCGCGGCGACAACATATGCGGTCCACCCGGAGAGTTGCAGGAGCCAACTGCCGAGGACCATGTGCAGCCATTCCCGGAATCCGAGATCAGTGTTTGTGGCACGATCCATCGGGTAGTTGCCCGCGAGCGTGCCGAGAAAACCGAGCACTGCTACAGGGATCCAGGAAACCTCCGGGTAGAACAACTGGCCGAGCAGAGTGACGAGAACCGGGACGGCCCATATGTTCTGCTGCCGCGAGACGCGGGCTGGAAGCAACCGGCGGGCGCGCTCCGTCCAATGGGCATCCTCGGCTCGCCGATAGGAAATCAGCTCCAGTTCGTTGAGCACCCACGCCAGCGCCGCGGCAGTCAGAAATGCCAAGGGGAACAGCTCCATCGCGCTAATAAAGATGACGGGGTCGCTGCATTATCCCGTCTGGCCCGGACGAGGTCGTCACTTAATGACGGGAGATCTTCCCGAGGCAAGACCGGCGTGTTGGAGAGGCTGGTTTTGGAACGGTTCAGCAATTGCCGGCGCAGATACCGATCTTGCGATCATGCTCCGTGAGCCGAATGGGTCGGGCTGGCGCGCGCTCACAAGCCGAATACCTCGCGCACCCTGCGTTTGAGGGCGGAGATACGTTCCCAGCCGACACGGCCTTCCTGGCCGGTGATCCGTTCCCGGCGGATGACGTGATAGAAGGAACAATCCACGACAGTGCGGAATTCGAGCCCGTCCGCGCCGTTGAGCATGAATTGCGTCGGCAGTGCATCACCGGCGGGCGGCAACTTGGAACAGTAGAGCACGTTCAACCTCAACACGCGCGGATTCTGCGTGACGTGGTTGGGTGAGATGATGACGGCGGGATGTTCGTCGCGGTCCTCGGGATTGATCCGCACGCGGACGATATCCCACTGCGCCAGATTCATGGCATCTAACCCCAGCTCTCCTGCGCCCCATTGATCCGCTCGATTTCAGCTTCCGAGAGGACAAACGCCGCTTCCTTCGCCCGTCGCGCTGCAACGGCCTTGCGCGGTGCCTTGCGGACACGGACAGGTTTGCGGCGAACGGCGGTGGGCATGACGGATGCCAATCTGCGCACTCTTCCCGACCCGGCAAGCAGGTTTTCCGCAAGCAAACCCGCGTCCAAGGATGTAACGGGAGGCGGCAGGCACCTGGTCGGACGGCTATGGACCCCGGCGGCTTTGGAGCCTTCTTGTCCTTGTGCAAGTGGTGTTCAGGCCCCAGTTGCACAGTCCAAGTGTTTCGTGGTCAGGCACCAGCCGACCACGCTCAGGGCGATGCATGGTTGTCGCCGGCCTTGTCACCTCATGGTCAACTCCATTCGCAATTACGGTTCGGGACTGATCGCCGCCGTCTGCGTGTCCCAATCCACCGTGACGGTGGTGCCGTCGGCGAAGGTGGTGCGCTCCTTCCGGTAATTGGCGTCGAGGAACTCGTGGTTCGTCATCTCGGCGTGCGCGAGACGCACCTGCAGCGCGGCTCTCTGGCGGATGAGCTTTCCGTTTTTTTCGAGATCGGCGAGCATGTCGCCGGTCTGAGGCAATCCGCCGTTGAGCAGGCCGCGCAGCAGGCTCGGCGTGTCGCCGGTGCGGTAGGTGGTGATGATGGCGTCGTGATAGACGAGGTTGAAGAGCGGCACGTCCACGCACTTGCCCGGGCCGATGGGCGAGGAGATGTCGGAAAACGGCACGGTCCAGTCGCACGCGGCCTCGGTGCCGACGATGCCGAGACGGGCGCGCGTCCAGTTGTAGCAGTCCGCGCGGGCGCGCATGGCCTCGGTGCGGGTGACCGGGTGCTGCTCGTTGAAGTCCTCGTCGGCGGCACGTAGCCGAAGACGTCGAGATAAACGCCGTCGAGCGGCACGTGGTTCCGCGCGACGAGGTCGTAGTTCTTCCGCAGGTGCCCGAGCATGAAACGCGGGTTCAGGTAGGCCTGCTTGCCGCCGTCCCAATGGTCGAGGAAGGGGATGCGCCCCTCCTTGAAGCCGCCGAAACGCGAGCCGGGGAAGGCGAGGGCGGGGGTGCGGTCGTCCTCCTCATGCACGGCGAACTGCGGGTCGTAGGATGGCGCGTCCACGTAGTAGTCGCGGTATTGGTCGTGGAACGTGAACACGTAGCCGAGCTCGCGGCAGGCTTCGGCGAGCCGCCGCAGGCCGGCCCAGCCGCCGGCGACATCGGGCGGCGGCAGCTCGTCGGGATGCTGGCGGTCGTAGCCGAGGCGCGGCCAGCCGGTGAGGCAGACGTGGAGCCGCTCGACGCCCTGCGCCTTCATGTCGCGCAACTGCCGGGCGCGTTCATCGAAGGTGATGAGCCGGTAGTTCTTGGACGGGTCCTTCGGATCCCAGCGGAAGCTGCCTTCCTTGTAATTGCGCAGGATGCTCAGGCGGGTGAGCGGCGTGCCGAGCAACCGCGCTACCGACGGCGTGCGCGCGATCTTTTCACGCAGCGAGACGAACAGCCCGTGCTCCATCGCATGCCGGCGGTAGCGCTTGGCCAGCGTGACGTAATTGCCCTCGGCGAAGAAGCAGAAGCGCGCGGCGCGCAGGTAGCCGAGCCGGCCGAGCTGCGGGCGCCAGCGCGGACCGATGACGGTCGGGCCGCCTGCCGGGTGTTCAAACTGGTAGGCGGCGTCGTCGGGCGTCTCGACGACGACCATCATCGCGGACGGGCCTTTCTGGAAGCCCCACCAAGACATGGACCAGCACTCGATGACGTTGCTCTGGACGAAGCTCGTGTCGCCCGGATCGGGCTGGCCGATCTCGGCGACGCGGCGGATCGGGTGGTATTCCTTGGGCCAGTTGCGCGGGAGCAGGTTGCCTCGGGCGTTCGGCAGCAACGTGCAGTCCACCTCGCGGGCGTCGAGCGCGCCGGGCCAGTCGAGCTGCCGCACCAGCGTGCCGCGCTCCTCGGCCACGACATCGCAAACCAGTTCTTCCTCGGCGCCCTCGAGGCAGACGGTCAGGTGCAGCTTGGGATCGAGCGGCGCGCCGGCGTGGCGCCAGCCGGAGAGGGTGAGCTTCACGCCCGTCTTGTAACCGGTGTCGTAGGGCACGACGGAGATCTGGCCGGCGTCGGCGAGCCGCAGCGGGAACTCCGCGCCGCCGGACTTGACGAGCAGGTCGCCGGGTGCGGAGGAACCCATATCCCAGCGCGCCGGCCCGGTCTGCACGCCGAGCGCGAGGCTGGCGGCGTCGAGAGTGACGGTGTGCTTTTGACCGGCAACGGTCCAACGGCCGTCCTTTTCGGAGACGCTGACCAGCGGCGCGCCCCATTCGGCGCGCGGCAGGGGCTTTTCATCGAGGGCGAATACGTTCGCCGCGAGCAGGGCGCACAAAAGAGGCACAAGGCGGCCGGGCCGCCGGGGTGTGATAGCGAGGGGCGGGCGCATAGGGTGACGATACTCAATCGTTCTCCGGACAGATCAGGCCACACTCCCGCCGGTGGCATCGTTAAGCCTGCATCGCCGAGGTTTTCCGCTTGCGGCGACCGCCGGGGCGCCAAGGGTGTTCCGCTCCATGATCGCTCCCGAGACCTTCAACCATATCGAGAACATCAAGCGGCGCGCCGGCCACTTGGGGAGGTTTCTTTGACCTCGAACAAAAGCAGCGCGAGATAGAGGCGATGGAGGCCCAGATGGGCGCCCCCGACTTCTGGAACAGCAGCGACAAGGCCCAGAAGCACATCGCCAGGCTCAACGGCCTGAAGAAATCCGTCCTCCCGGTCGTCGCCTACCAGAAGAAGCTCGGCGACGTGGACGTGATGGTCGAGCTGGTCGAGTCCGCCTCTTCCTCCGAGCGCGAGACCTACGCGCGGGAGCTCGACGACACGGTCGAGAAACTGGTCGAGGAACTGGACGCGCTCGAGATCGCCTCGTTCCTCACCGGGCAGTTCGACCGGAACAACGCCATCTTCAGCATCCAGTCGGGCGCCGGCGGCACGGAGTCGAACGATTGGGCCGACATGCTCTTCCGCATGTATTCACGCTGGTGCGAGCGCCGCGGCTTCGCGGTCGAGCTGATGGACGTGCAGCCCGGCGACCAGGCCGGCATCACCAAGGCCACCATCCTCATCAAGGGCGAGAACGCCTACGGCTACGCCAAGGCCGAGCGCGGCGTGCATCGCCTCGTCCGCATCAGCCCCTTCGACGCCAACAAGCGCCGCCACACCTCCTTCTGCGCGGTGGACGTGATCGCCGAGATCGACGAGGACGTGAACCTCGACATCCCCGACAGCGAGATCCGCGTGGACGTCTATCGCTCGTCCGGCAAAGGCGGCCAGGGCGTCAACACCACCGACTCGGCCGTGCGCCTCACGCACCTCCCGACCGGCATCGTGGTGGTCTGCCAGAACGAGCGTTCGCAGATCAAGAACCGCGCCAGCGCCCTGGGCGTGCTCAAGGCCCGCCTCTACGAGAAGCGCCTCGACGAGCAGCGCAGCGAGATGGAGAAATTCTACGGCGAGAAGGGCGAGATCGGGTGGGGCAGCCAGATCCGCAGCTACGTGCTCCAGCCCTACCAGATGGTGAAGGACCTCCGCACCGGCGTCTCGACCTCCGACACGCAGGGCGTGCTCGACGGCGACCTCGACCGCTTCGTCAACGCCTGGCTCCGCGCCGGCGGCCCGCGCCACCGCAACAAGGACATCCAGATGGAGGACGAATAAGCGCGGAATGCGGATTGCGGATTTCGGAAAGCCGGCTTGCCTCCACTGTCATTCTGAGCGGAGCGAAGAATCCAGAATGATGGACGCGACGGTTGTGCTGATGGATCCTTCGCTTCGCTCAGGATGACCTGCATGGCTGCCGACCTTTCATATTCTTCGATCAAGTCCGCCCTGGCGGAACAGCCGCTGTTCGAGGACAAGACCTGGCGGCTCTCGCCCTCGGCGTGGCTGCTGACGTCGGAGCAGGTGAAGGAACTGGAGCAGATCGGCGCGGCCTGCCTCGAGTTCCACCAGGCTTTGGAGACGCTCTACCTGCGCTCCGCGGCCGGAAAGAACCTCCTGCGCAACAAGCCGCTGCTCGCGCCGTGGGTCGCCGACTACCTCGACCGCGGCAAGCCGCCGGAACTGGTCGCCCATGCCCGGCACGCGAAGAACCGCGGCGTCTTCCCGACCGTCATCCGCCCGGACCTCCTGCTCACGGACGACGGCTTCGCTCTCACCGAGCTCGACTCCGTGCCCGGCGGCATCGGGCTGACGGCATTTTTGAACCGGTTGTATTCCGCGCGGGGTGAGGGCACCCCGCCCACAACGCCGGCGGTTGGTTCGGGTGTGGGCGGGGTGCCCTCACCCCGCGCAACCGAACCGACGATCCTCGGCGCAGGCGACGCGATGATCGCGAACTTCCACGCCTCCTTGGCCGCCTTGCGCCCGGCGGCGCGCAACCCGCTCATCGCCATCATCGTCAGCGACGAGGCCGCCACCTACCGGCCGGAGATGAAATGGCTGGCGGAACAGTTGCAGCGGCAAGGCAGGCGGGTGTTCTGCCTCGGGCCCGGGGCCGTGTTTCCGCTCGGCGGCGAGCTGTTCTTCGACATCGAGGGCACGCCGGAGAAGATCGACATCATCTACCGCTTCTTCGAGCTGTTCGACTGGGCCAACATCAAGATGGCGCCGCACATCATGGAGGCGTGGGAGGCGGGCCAGGTGGCCATCGCGCCGCCGATGCGTCATTTTCAGGAGGAGAAGCTCGGGCTCGCGCTCTTCCACCACCACCTGCTGCAGGAATTCTGGGCGGAGAACCTGCCGCGCCGCAGCCTCGAGCTGCTGCGCCGGCTCATCCCGCAGTCGTGGGTGATGGATCCCGCGCCGCTGCCGCCCGGCGCCGTGCTCGACGGCCCGCGCGCCGGCGGCCGGATGCTCAACGACTGGCGGGATCTCGTCTCCGCGACGCAGAAGGAGCGCGACCTCATCATCAAGATCTCCGGCTTCCACGAGACCGCCTGGGGCGCGCGCAGCGTCGTGCTCGGCAGCGATTGCTCGCGCGAGGAATGGCAGCAGGGCGTCGAGCAGGCGCTCGATCTCGCGCCCACCAACCTGCATCTCCTGCAGGAATACCGGAAACCGAAGCGGGTTTCCCATCCGGTCTATCGGTCTGATGTTGTGGGCGGGGTGCCCTCACCCCGCGCGGTGGACGGTCGGCTACGGCTCAGCCCCTACTATTTCGTCGTGGACGGCCAGGCGAGGCTCTCGGGCGCGCTCGCGACCTTCTGCCCGCCGGACAAGAAGATCATCCACGGCATGCAGGACGCGGCGATGCTGCCCTGCCGGGTAGGGGTAGGCAGGGCGCGTTATCCCTAACGCGCCGTGCTGGCAGTCCGCAATGGCGGCGGATTATGGATAATCCGCCCTACCTGCAGAAAACTGCGTAAGCGTCGCTCCGGGCTTTCAATTACCCACAATTCTGCTGACTGAATCTGTATTGTCACAAATGACCGGTCGGTAGCAAAGGGCGATCTGGTATGGTGATAGGCATGAAAGCACGATTATCAGGATCCCAGCCGAGGGCGTTGGTGGATGCCAGCGACGCCGACTCGTTGATTCAGGGTGAACTGGAAGCGCACGGCGGGCGGCGCCGAGGAGATGATCGCCGGGAAGCGGCCGCGAGCTTTGCACGAGCCCGAGCCGGAGTTCACCGACGCTGCCGGGCGGGTGGAAGAAGCGGCGCCAGCGCGCGGCGAGTCCGAAGGTGAGCGGATCCGGCCAGAGAAAGACCGCGGCGCCGGCGGCGATGGCCACGGGGGCCGCGAGCTAGGGCCGGAGGATGTCGGCCGCCTCGATCTGCCACTGGTCGTTGACCGGCACGTCGCCGGTGTGGAGGTGGATCTCGTGCAGCCGGGCGGCGAAGACGAGGCCGGCGGCGCCGAGGGCCCGGCACCAGGACAACCTCTGCGCGAGTGGGTCGCCTCACCAACCATGGTTCTTGGTTCCTACTTGATCTCGATGTCGGCCCAGGCGGTCCAGTCCCAGCCCTGGTCGTTGAAGGGGCCGGGCAGCGTGCGGAAGTAGAGGCGGCCGCCGCGGTAAGGGGACAGGTCGAGCTGGAAGCCGAACAGGCCGCGATCCTCGGGCTTGTTGAGCGGATCGAGGCGGCGGCGGTAGATCTCGGTCGAATTGCGGCCGTCGGACCACGCGACGACGAAGTCACCGCCGTTCGTCCTGCCCCCGTCGGTGTAGGCGCCGACGACGTAGCCGAACCGGCCGCTCACGGTGGTGGCGCCGTCGGGCAGATCAAAGACCATCTCGCTGGGGGCGTGCATGACCATGACGTCCTTGTCGTCGATCTGCTGGATGGAGGGCTTGGCGCCGTTGTCGTAGGAGGCGGGCGGGGTCGCGAACATGTAGAAGATTTCGCGGTTGAGCTGGGCGAAGTAGTTCGCCGCGGCGGTGGAGGGCGGGAGCGTCGAGAGGGTGGCGGGCGCGGCGGGCGCGTAATACTTCCGGTCCTCGGCGGCGAGCGTGAGCATGATGCGGGTGACGGCGCGCTCGGGCTGGCCGGAGGCGAGGAGCGTGTAGCTCATCAGGTCGGCGATGACGGGGCTGAGGATGAAGCCGGCGCGACCGATCGGCGCGGCCATGCGGTAGGTGGCGGCGCGGCCCGTGGCATCGGTGACGGCGATGCGCAGCATGGGCGGCTTGTAGAAGAACGAGCGCAGCCGGCCGAGCAGGGACGGGCGCAGGCCGACCTCCAGCCAGAGGGTCTCCTTCGCGTGCGGGCTGAGGTCCCAGACCTCCCCGAAGGCGAGGTCCTTGCGGGCGACGACGGGCCGCGGGGCGAGGGTGAACGGGCCGGGCTTTTTCTGCCAGACTTGGAACGAGCGCTCGGAGTGGACGTATTGGTAGCGCTGCATCAGCACGGCGAGCACGGCGGCGTCGTCCATGCCGCCGAGGCGCTCGTCGATCGGGCTGATGCGGAGCAGGACGAAGTCCGGCGCGCGGTCGGAGAGGTAGCAGGCCTCGTTGAGGCGCGCGAGCTCCGGGGTGTAGACGGAGTAGCTCTGGAAGATCGGGCGCGGGCGGTAGTTGAAGTTGTTGTAGAGCGCGACGGCCTGGTCGTGGCCGAGGACGTCGACGGTGCCGTGGCCGACGAGTTCCCGGGTCCGGCGAAGGTCGTAGCGCTCCTTTTCCTGGCCGAGGCGGTGGTCGTATTCCTCGCGGAGGCGGGTCAGGTTCGCGGCGGTCCGGACGTTGTTCCAGATGCGGTTCTGGAAAATGGCGGCGGCGGCGTCGACCTGCGGCGGGATGGCGTCGCGCACGCCGAGGAGGCTGAGCGCGCCGACCGTGACGAGACCCCAGCGTTTCAGCCGGTGGCCGGGGCCGGACTCCTCGAGCAGGACCGGGAAGCCCACCGCGACGAGGAGCGCGCAGTAGAAGAAGCCGATCATGTGGCCGTCGGCGCGGACGAAGCCGTGCTTCCAGTTGAGGTAGAGGAAGGCGCCGAGGATGGCGGCGCGGGCGACATAGCGCGCGCGGTCGGCCTGCGTGAAGAAGTTGAGCCCGAAATAGGCGGCGAGGATCGCGATCACGACGAGCGCGCGGTGGAACGGGGCCGGCGGGGTCGCGATGCCCATGACCTCCTGGTAGCCCTGGCTGATGTGCCAGGAGTTGACGAAGTAGGCGGGGAGGTTGAGCGGGTTCTGCCGGCACAGCACCCAGAACAGGAGGAAGCCGCCGCCGAACCACGCGAGGGTGCGGAGGGCGTTGCCGCGCTGGCGCTGCCAGAAGGCAAGGGCGGCGAGGGCCGCCACGACCACGGCGGCGAGCAGCAGGTTGGTGAATTTCGCCACGCTCTGCACGGCGAGCAGCAGGAGGAGCAGCGACGAGCTCCACGCCCAGGGGCGCCCGGTGCGGCGGACCAGCTCGAGACCGGCGAGCGTGATGACGGTGACGTGCAGGCTGTCCTCGTAGCCGAGGCCGAAGAGGAGGAAGAAGCCGTAGTAGCAGACGCGCGACCAGCCGGCGGGCAGGCGCTGGCCCCAGCAGATCAGGATCGTCGCAAAGGCGCAGCTGGTGAACAGGTGCCACGCCATCAGGCTCCACCAGAGCAGGCCCGAGTAGGTCTTGACCATGAGGAAGCCCAGCGGCCCGTAGGTGAAGACCACGTCGCGGCCGAATTGCAGGCCGTCGAGGAAGAAGCGCCCGAGGGCCATGCGCCAGGACGCGTCGAGGTCGATGCTGGGCTTGAGCGGGAACGAGAAGGTTGCCGCCACGAGCAGCAGGAACAGCGGGGCGTGGGCGAGCAGCCGGCGCAGGCTCGGGAAACGCGGGGTGGGCTCGTCGGCGGGCATGTGGTCGGGGAATGTGGGTGATGGGAAATGGACCGTCTAGCGGGAAATTTCAAAGCGGAGGTCGGTCCAGAAAGTCCAGTCGCTGGCCACATTGCCGAACGGGCCGGGGTCGATGATCAGCACGACCAGGCCGCCCGGTTCGGCGGGGAACTCGAGGCGGAAGGCCTGCACGGGCCGGTCGGCCTCCTGTTCGCGCGGGCGGAGCAGCCGGCGGAGAAGCTCGTGCTCGGCGCCGTCGGCCCCGCGCCAGCGGATGATGAACTCGGCGCCGTCGGTCGCGCCGCGGTTGTCCGGGGCGTAGGCGCCCGGGCGGATGCCGAAGCCGCCGAGCAGGGCCGCGGCCCGCGGCGGACACCGATAAGTGAGGCGGGAGGGCGCGTGGGCGAAGTATTCCACGCGGCCATCCACGAGGTTGCGGCTCGCCCCGTGCGGCGCGCTGCCTTCGGTCAGCGGCACCTGCTCGCCAAGGACGCCGATGCCGAGCCGGGCGCGCGCGGCCGGCGGCAGCTCCGAAGCGGTTCCAGCGGTCTCGGCCGGTTCCCCGGCGGGGCGCAGCCGGTAGATCCGGTAGCCTTGCGGGATAAATTGCGCGGCTTCGACGACGCGATAGCGCGCATCGACGAAATCCCGCAGCGCTGGAAACGTATCCAGGGGATACTTCTGCCAGGAGCGGTTGGGTCCCGGGCTGCAATCGACGATGAACGCCGGCGGCCGGGCGGTGAGTTCGCGCAGGAGGGTCTCCCGCGCGCCCGGCACGATGGCGTAGGACGTATCCTTTCCCGGCGCCGTGTTGGTCCACGGGATCAGTCCCGTCAGGAACGACGCATAGACGAAGCGCGAGGCCGGCTGGCGGTCGGCGAAGAGATAGATGTCGGGATGGTAGCCCCAGACGAAGATGCGGTCGTCCGGGCGGCTGTGGTCCCGGACGTATTCGGCGGTCCGCAGCGACGAGTCGACCGGCAGCCGGGCCTGCCCGAGAAACGCGGCGACCGTGCGACCGGCCTGCACGAGGACGGTCGCGCAAAAAAGCCAGGCCAGCGGACGCAGCCACGCGCCCCGGCGGTGGTTCCGGGCGCACCGGGGCAGCGCATCGAGACCGAGGCCGGCGACGAGGCAGAAAGGCGGGAGGAACTGGATGAAGTAGTGATCGAAGGCGCGCCCGCCGGCGGCCGCGGCAGCCAGGGAGGTGACACTCCAGACCAGCAGGTAGAGCAGCGCGGGATTGCCGGCTTCCTCCGTGACGTCGGGTTTCCGCTGGAGCACGCGAAAGAGCGCGCAGCCCGCGCTGCCGGCCGCCACGGCCAGCACCAGCGGGTAGTGGGCGCCGAGCAATGCAAAGGGCCTGAACGCGGAGGCCACGCGCTCGGTCGCGGTGATTTCCGGGCCGTAGTAGCGGAGGTTGTAGGTCCAGCTGTAGAAAATGCCGTCCGCCAGCGCCCCGCGGAGAGCGAAATATACCGCCGCCGCCGCCAGCGGGGCGAGGAACCCGGCGCCGACCGGGGCCAGCCGGGCCAGGGTCCGGCGCGCGCCGGCGCCGTTCCGCCAGGCGGCATGGAGCAGGACCGCGACGGGCGCGCCCAGGTCGAGCAGCGCCGGCTGCTTCGAGAGGAAGGCCAGCCCGAACAGGATCCCGGCGCCCAGGCGGGCTCCGCGTTGAAAGGCCCACGCGGCCCAGCTGGTGAAGAGCGCCACGAACCATTCGGTGTTGAGGGCAAATGCGTCTCCGGGATGAAACAGGGCCGAGGCGAAGACCGAGAAAAGCAGCATGGCCCAGAGTCCGGCGCCGGTCCGCTGCCACTCCCGTCCGAGCAAGAAAAGGCCGGCGCCGGTCGCGGCGATGAGCGCGGCCGCGAGCGCGTGCAGGGCCCAGACATTGTTCGCGCCGGTGACGCCGAAGAGCGCCGCGACGGCGTAGTAGGTCAGGGGCGTGCGCTGGTCGACCGCGTCGCGGTAGAGCACGCCGCCATCGAGAAGCGTGCGGGCGACGGCGGCGTGGATGGCCTCGTCGACATTCCAGACCTTGAAGCCGAAGGTCGGCCAGCGCAGCGCGAAGATGCCGGCGGCGAGCGCCAGGATCGTCAGCCAGGGGAGCCAGCGGGGGAGGCGGGAAGGGGCGTTCATTTCACCCGGTCGAATTCCGGGGTGCTCCAGCAGGTCCAGTCCTTGATGGTGGTGATGCCGGAGAGCGTGCGGAAGACCAGGCGTGCACCGTCGGCGCCCGGTTCAGGCAGTTCGTGGTCGAGGGTCAGCAGCCGGCGGTGGTCGGGGTTGCTCAGCGGGTCGATGAGCACGTTCAGCAGGTTCACCTTGGTTTCGCCGTGCTCCCAGTCGATCTGGAAGGTGGCGCCGTCGGTCAGCGGCAAGTCGCCCGTGTAGGCGTCGGGCGGGAAGCCATAGCGCGCCTGGAACCTCGTGGCATGCGCCGGGACCTTGACGACCATGATGCCGGGAGCGTGCACCATGGTCATCTCAATGCCGTCGATGGCGCGCAACGAGACGTCGAAGCGGCTGCTGGCCTCGGCGATCTTGCTCCGCTGCATGATCGGCTTCTGCAGCCGGTAGACGGTGAAGGACGCGTCGTGCTCGAGGTAGAGGCGGCCGGCGACGTCGAGTTCCTGAACCTGGTCGAGGGTCGAGAATTCCCGGGCGGGCGCATAGTAATCCGAGAGCAGCGCCGGGCTGCGGCGGGCGAGACGATCGGTCTCCTGGGGGCGCAGCACCAGCCACTTGGGCTGGAGGAACTCGAGGAGCGGGATCCAGTCGTTGCCGACCAGCTGGCGGGCGCGAACCATCTCGCGCGAGGACATGCCCGGGAAGTCGTAGGTCTTGAGGTTGGAATAGAACCCGATGTAGCCGAGGGGCTCCATGAAGACGGTGTCGCCGGGCTCGGCGTGCGCCTGCAGCCATTCGCCGATTTTGCGCCGGGTGCCCTCCTCAACGTAGGTTTGCTGGGCGCGGAACTGCCGGGCGGTCTGCCAGGTCAGCCAGCCAGCCCCGGCGGGCACCGCCGCGGCGAGGAGGAGGGCCGTCGCGGCGAGATAGCGGGGCGTGGTGTTGCCGGGCTCGGCGGTCCGCCAGCGGGCGATGGCGGCCAGCAACTGCGCCAGCGCCAGCCCGAGCGCGAGGATGCCAAGCACGGCGGTGCTGGGCAGATACCAAGGGAACGGGAAATACGGGAAGTAACTGAGGTAGACGTGGGCGCCGAAGAACGCGAAGGAACAGGCCCGCGCCACCGGGCGCAGGAACGGGAGCAACCAGAGCACGGCGGCGAGGGCGGCGGGCGCGCTGGCGAACTGCAGCAGCCGCTCCGGCCAGCCGCCGATGAGGTAATAGGCGGGCAGGAAGGTGCCTTGCAATGAGCTGGTGTCGGACCAGGCGGTGAAAGGCAGGCGCAGCGCGGTCTGGAGCAGACCGGCGAGCGTGCGCGGATCACCGATGCCGCTCTTGGCGGTGATCGTGTGCGGCACGGCGGTGCCGTAGTAGAAATGCGCGAACAGCAGCCAGGGAAGGTAGAGCGCGGTGGCGACGGCGCCGGCGCGCAGATAAACCGGGAGCAGCGAACGCCGGCTGGCGCCGCTCTGCGCCGGGTCGTTGAAGACCCAGCAGCCGGCGGCGATGAGCCCGATGTAGATGAAGCTGTCGGGGCGCGTCCACATGAGCCCGGCCCAGGCGCCGCCGAGATGCAGCCACTGGCGCGGGCCCGGGGTCAGGTGCGACCGGAGCGCATGGACCAGGAACAGCACCATGAAGGCGGTCTCCATGCCGTTGATGGTGAAATCCACCGTCTTCGCCTCGAGCGCGAGCCAGACCAAGGTGAAGGCCGCGGCGGGGCCGGCACAGTCCAGCCGGCGGAGCAGTTGCGCGGCGAGCGCGGCCGCGCCGCCGAACGCGGCGATGCACATCAGGCGGAAGATCCACCACGCGGCGGGATCGGAGCTGTTGGCCGTGAGCAGGCTGGCCACCGCGGGCAGCAGCACGCCGAGCGGCGAGGTGAAGGTGTGCAGCCGGTCGCCGACGTTGAACACCAGGCCGTGGCCCGTCGCCAGGTTCTTGCTGGAGCGGTAGGTGATGTAATAGTCCTCCCACGCGTGCCGGGTGTGGAGCGCGCAGGCCGGCGCCACGGCGGCGGCGAGGCAGAAGGCCAGCAAGGGTGCGTTCAGGCGCGATGATCTGGTCATGACGATAGGCCGGAGGCAGCTAGGGGGATACCGGCCGCGGCATCAAGTCCGGGTCGCACGGCGGGCGGCGGTCACGGGTTCGGCGCGGGGTCGAAATCCACGCGCCCCCAGCAGGTCCAGTCCTTGGTGTTGGACCGCCCGGCCTCCGTGCGCAGGAGCAGGCGGGCGCGCCCCGTGGCGCCGGCCGGCAGGGCGCCGGTGAAGGACTGCATGCCGCGGTCGTCGGGCCGGTTCGCGGGATCGAGCGTGCGCGTGGCGAGCACGCGCCGCTCGGCGCCGTCGAACCACACGACGCTGAAAGTGGCGCCGTCCGTCTGCTCCTCGCCCTGGTAAGCGTCGGCGAAGAACCCGAACCGCACGGCGAACCGCGTCGCGTCGGCCGGCACGCGGAGCGACATCGACCCGGGGGCGTGCACGAGGCGGACCTGGGTGCCGTCGATGGCGCCGACGGGGGCGTCGTTTCCGAACGGATGCTGGGCGCCCAGGATCTCCTGCTCGGGCTCGAGCGGCACACGGCAGCGGTAGAGGGTGAAGTGGCTGTCGAATTGCAGCATGAAGCGGTCGGGCACGCGGGCGGCGGCGGCGGCGGCGGTGACATCGAACACCCGCACCGGCGCGTAGAAATGCGTGAGCACGGAAGCCGATTCGGCGCGGATCAGCTTCTCCTCGTGCGGCCGCAGCACCACCCATTCGGGGCGGAGCGAGAGCAGGAGGACGCCCCAGCCGTTGCCGTTGACCCGGCGGGCCTCGACCATCCGCGGCGAGGAGAGGCCCGGGAAATCGCAGGTGCGCAACTGCGAGAAATAGCCGATGTAGCCCAGGGGCTCGAGGAAGACGTGGTCGGCGGGCCGGGCGTTGGTGCGGAGCCATTCGCCGATCCGGCGCAGGTTGCCGTAGGCGATCTCCTGTTTGGCGCGCATCTGCACGGCCGACGCGACGGACAGGGCGCCCTCGAACAGCAGCATGAGGCCGGCGGTGGCGAGGCCCAGCCGGCGCCAGCCGGGGCGCGCGGCGCCCAGAGACCCGAGCACGCCACCCCACGCGATGGCGGCGAGGATGCCGGTGGACGGGAAATACCACGGAAAGGGGAAATACGGAAAGTAGGTCAGGTAGGCGTGGGCGCCGTGGAAGGCCAGCGAGGCGGCCCGGACCGGCGGCCGCAGGCCCGGCCAGCACCAGGCCAGCAGCGCCACCGCGCCGAGAACGCGCGCAAGATGGTGCAGCGCGCCAGGCCAGCCGCCGCCCTGGTAATAGGCGGGCAGCAGCGCGCCCTCGACCGTGGTCTGGCCGGTCCAGAGCTTGAAGGGCAGGGTGGCGAACGCGGTGAGGAAGCCGCCCAGGCTGCGCCCCGCGTTCAGCGAACCCTTGGCGATGATGGTGTGCGGCACGGGCGAGCCGTAGTAGGTCCAGGCCCACACGAACCACGGCAGGTAGAGCAGCGCGCAGACGAGCGCCGCACGCGCGAGCAGGACGAAAGTGGCCCGGCGTTCCGGCCAGGTCGCTCCGAAGAAACTGCAGGCCCCGAAGCCCGCGCCGAGCAGGCCGATGTAGATGAAGCCGTCGGGCCGCGTCCACATGATGCCGGCCCAGGACACGCCGAGGTGGCGCCACTGCCCCGGCCCCGGCGCGGCCAGCGCCCAGAACGCATAGGCGATGAACAGCAGGAGAAAGCCCGTCTCCATGCCGTTGGTGCTGAAGTCGAGCGCCTTGGCCTCGCAGGCGAGGAAGGCCGCGCCGAGCACCGGCGCCGCACGCCCGGCGCCGACGCGGGACAGGCCCGCGAACACGAGGCCGGCGGCGCCCGCCAACGCCGCCGCGCCCATGACCCGGAAAAGCCAGAGCGCGGCCTGGTCGGCGTTGCCGCCGGTCACCCAGCTGCAGAACGCGGGTAACAGGACGCCCAAGGGCGAGGTGAAGCTGTGCACCCGCTCGCCGGGCGTGAAGACCAGGCCGTGACCTTGCACCAGATTCTTGCTGCTGCGGAAGGTGATGTAGTAGTCCTCCCAGGCGTGCCGCGTGTGCAACGCGAAGGCCAGCGCGAGAAGGAAAGCACCGACCACGACCAACAGCAGGGCGCGCCGGTCGGACGGCGATCGGGAGGTGGCGATGGCGACGGACAAGATGCACCCAGGGCGACAGTGGCCCGGTCTGTTTCCGCCCTTGGGTGCGGTTTTTTGGCGCAACTAATCCGCGTGCGTCAAGCCGTCCGTATAATGCCTTGCGTGCAGGGGGGCGGCTTTCAGTTTTACCTGCCGTCCATGACGCCTCCGCCTGATCCAAACTCCGCTGCGGCGCGACTGGCATGGGTCGGGGGGCTGGCGGTGGTCGCGGTCATCGCTCTGCTGCCTTGGTGGCGGAACCACGGATACCTGCGGGATTTTTACGACTACGGCCTGGTCATCGCGGGCAACGCGCGGATCGGGCACGGAGAGAGGCCGTATGTGGATTTCGTCACGCCGATCCAGACGCTGATCTTCCTGTTGAACCGCGGGGCCGAGCGCCTGGGTGGCAACACTTTCATCGGCATGACGTGGGGGGCGGCGGTTTTCATCGGCGCGGCGGTGCTGCTGTCCGCCGGGATGCTGGCGCGGCGCATGGGCCGGGGCGCGGCGCTGGTTCTGGCGGGCGCCATCGTGGCCTGCAGCGCCAGCCAGCACACGATCATCTGGCACAACGCGCTCGGGGTCTTTGCCCTGGCGCTGGTGGCGTGGAGCTGCGCCGTTGCGCCGGTCTGGCGGCGGCCAACGCTCGGCTGGCACCTGCTCGCCGCGGCGGGCCTGGTGCTCGGCGGGATGACCAAGCTGAATTTCCATCTCGTGGCCTGTGCGATGGCCGCGGGCTGGGTGCTGCACGCGCTCATCGTCCGGCGGGAGCGGGCTTGGCGGGGCCTGGTGATGCTGGGCGCCGTGGGGCTCTGCGGCGGGGTGCTGCCGATGGCCGTGGAGCTGGCCTGGACGGGCGCGAGTTTCGCGCAATGGCGCTACAACGTCGTCGAGCTGCCGTTCAGTTCGCGGGCCGACACCCTCGGTTCTCTCCGGTCGCTGCGCTTCTATCTCGAAACCGTGCACGCCTACTACGGCGAGATCCGCCTGCCCCAAGCCGGGGCCGGCTGCGTGGCGCTGGCTGGCCTGGCCGCGCTGGCCGGAGGCCGGGTCGCCGCGCCGGACCGGCGCTGGCTGGCCTGGACCTTTGCCGTGCTCGCCGGGGGGGCTCGCCGCCCTCTCCGGGGCGGCGTTGCTGGCGACAAACAACGACATCGCCTACCTGGCCCTCGCCGCCGCGCTCGTGCTCGCGACCAGCCTCTGGCTGGGGTTTGGCGCGCCGGTGCGCGGCCCGTGGTTCCTGGCCGGGTTGCTGGGGCCGGCGCTGTTCGTCGGCGCCGCCGGCTGGGAGTCGGCCTGGCGCGGGCAGCGTTCGCAGTTCGGGCACTCCGGCGACCCGCGGCCGACCTACCTCCCCGGTGAAACGGCGGGCCGCGATTTCGGCTACCTCCGCGGCCTCCGGTTGCCCAAGAGCTATGTCTGGTCCTTGCAGGATGCCGGGCGCCAGCGGGAGGAGCAGCCGGAAGCGGATCGCGCGGCCACTTATTACGGGCCGGCGGCCGAATGGCTGGTGCGCATCTGGCCGGTTGCCAAGCTGCCCAGCCTGCCGTTGTGGATGCACATCGACACGAGCCATGGTCCGCGCGAGGCGGAGGCCTTGGTCGCGGCCCTGCGGCCGGGCGGGCCCTACCGCTACCTGCTCGTGCCCGAGCCTTGGGACCACTGGGGCGACGAGGTCGACCGGCAGTTGCAGCGCTCGTTCATGAAGGTGCGGATCGGGCCGGTATGGTTTGCCCACCGTTCGCTGTCCCAGGAGGTCCTTTCCACCGAACCCCTGGGCCAGCCGGGGGCGGGGTTGGGCGGCAATCTCGATTCCACGCGGCTGGTTTCGGCGATGCCCCGTTTCGTGCTGTCGGATGGCCGGCAGTTCCTCGGGGTGGAATCCGGAACCGGCGAACTGAAGGTCATGGCGCCGAGCTACCGCGCTTCCGGCGAAGTCGTGCTGCAGCGCCGGGGCGCGCCGGGCACGCTCGGGCCCGTGCGCTTCGAGGTGCTGGGCCTGCAGGAGGAGGCGCGCATCCCGCGCCTGTCCCTGGAGGTTTCGCTGCCGGAGGGCCGCGACGAGCTGGTGGCGCCGAACAAGCTGGATTCGAGCGGCCTGCCGCTGGCCTTCACGGTCACGGTGCCGCCGGAGCTGGCGGGCCGCATCCGCGCGGGCTGGCGGGCGCCGGCCTTCTCCCATGCCGGAAACGAGGACACTCCGCTGCCGCCGCAACTCGTCACCGGAGCCAGCCTGCCGCGCGACGCCTCCGCCGAGGAGCGCGCGGCGCTGCTGCCGCCGGAGTTTCGCGATTTGCGGGTGGTGGTGCGCAACGTCCGGGTCGAGGATGGCCGCCTGCGCGTGCCGCTGGGGGGCGAGGTGTGGGTCAAGCTGCCGGGCGTCTATCCCCGGATCATCCTGCGCCTGGCCTCCTGGCAGGCCGTGACGGGCCCGATCAATCCCGTGCTGCGCGCCGTCTTCTACAAGAGCGGCCGCCTGGAGACCCTCAGCCACACGGTCCTGCCGGACCCCAATCCGCAGACGGTGGAGGTGTGGTCGCCGGAAGGCGGCGGCTGGATCGGGCTGCTCGACATGTCGGAGCGGACCAGGCCGGACATCACCGTCCGGATCGAGGCGCTGGTTCCGCCCCAGCCCTGAGCGTCCCTTACCCGTGGTCGAGCCACGCCTCGCGCGCGAGGTCGGCGTGCCTGGGCAGGATGCGATCGGCGGCGTGGAAACGCAGCACGCGCGAATAGGCCGTCGGGGCGAGCGACTTGCCGCTGCGCTCCTTGGCCAGGCAGGTCTGGATCATCCGCGCCAGCTCGGCGTCGTCGCCGGGCCGCACGAGGTAACCATCCTGCCGCTGGCCGACGAGGTCCGCGATGCCGTGGACGTCGGTCGAGACGATGGGCGTGCGGAAGGCCATGGCCTCCATCACCACGCGCGGGAAGGACTCCTCGTAGCTGGAGCAGACGAAGAGGTCGGCCGCCACGAACCAATCCGCCACCTCGCGCGTCTCGGGGACGAAGACGAGGTTGTCGAGCCCGAGCCGGGCGGCGTCGCGACGCAGCAGCTCGAGGGTGAGGCCCTCGCGGGCGCCCACCAGGGCGAAGCGGAACGGCGCGGCGCCCGGCCGGGCCGCCCGGTTGAGCCGCGCGGCGGCGCGGAGGAAGACGTGCTGGCCCTTGCGCTCGCAGACCGTGCCGATGTTGGCGATGACGACCTCGCTGTCGCGCAGCCCGAGCTTCCGGCGCAGTTCCGCGCGCGGGTGTTTCGCCCGGAAAGCCTCGGCCGCTGCGAGGTCGATCCAGCTCGGCACGATCCGGAAATTGCCGCGGTCGTCGTCGGCGTGGTAGGCGCGGCTGGCGGCGCAGAGGAAGAGCGTGCGCGTGGCGCCGGCGAGGGCGGCGTGGACGCGGGGATGCAGGCCGAGGGCGAGCTTCGTCTCGAAGGCGCGGAAGACCGCCGTGCTCTCGTGGATGTAGAACAGCGCGGGCCGGTCCGCGCGGCGGGCCAGCAGCACGCCCCAGAAACTGCCGAGCGTGTTGGCGACGACGAGGTCGGTTTGCGCCCAGTCGGCCTGCGCACCGAGGGCGGCGAGGGCGCGGTCGAAGGCCGCGTCGTCCGCCGCGGCGTGCAGCGGGCCGGGGTCGACCACGGTGACTTTGGCGCCGAGCTCGGCGAACGACGCGCGCAGCGGGCCGTCCTGGGCGGCCAGCACCGCGAGGGCGAAGCCCTGCTCCCGCGCCAGGTGGCGGGCGTATTCGAGCAGGAAGAGCGGCGCACCCTCGAGGTTGAGGTTGTGCGTGACGAGCAGGAGGCGGAGCTGCCCGGCGCGGCGGGGGCGCGCGCCGCTGCCGGGTGCGCAACGCACCCGGGCGCCGTCCAGCCGCCAGTGCGGGCTGAAATACGGGTCGCGGTAGCCGGCGTAGCGCCGCATCCACGCGATGTGCTCGGCGTGGTCGAAGGTCACGCCGCGCGTCGCGCTGCCCCAGTGCATGAGTTTCGCCTGCGGCGTGTAGAGCACGCGCCGGCCCGCGGCGCGCACGCGCAGGCAGTAGTCCACGTCGTTGTAGGCCACGCCGAAGTCGTGTTCCTCGAAACCGCCCAGCTCGCGGTAGAGGTCGGCGCGGGTCAGCAGGCAGGCGCCGGTCACGGCCGAGACCTCCCGCGCCGCGGCGTGCCAGGCCAGGCCGGTGTCGCGCTCGGCCAGCCGGGCGAACGGCGTGTCGGCCAGGCCGCCGTGCGGGCCGATGACGATGCCGGTGTGGTTGAGCGTGCGGTCGGGGAAGATGAGCTTGGCGCCGACGACGCCCACGTCGGGCTGCGTGAACCAGCCCGCCATCTCCTCCAGCCAGCCGGGCTCGAGGGCGTTGACGTCGTTGTTGAGGTGGAGGATCAGCGGCGTGTCGATGTGCGGCAGCGCGGCGTTGACGAGGCGCGAGTAGTTGAAGGGCGCATGGGCATCGTCGAGCCGCACGACGGCGCAGCGCAGGTCGGCGCGCCGCTGGATGCGTTCCAGGTAGGCGAGGGCGTCGGTGTCGCGCGAATGGTCGTCGACAATCACCAGCTTCGCGTGGCGCCAGTCGACGGTCTCCTCGAGCAGCTCGACGCATTCCTGCAGCAGGTGCAGGCGATCGCGCGTGGGGATGACAATGGTGACAGGCAGCGCCGCCAGCACGCCGTGGTCCCAGCGCAACTGGTGGAAGCGCCGGCGGAGGTGGTGTCCGGCTTCGGGAAGGAAAGGCGCGGCGGCCCAGCCGCGGCGCCGGACAGCGTCGGCGAGCGCGAGGCGCGCCTGTTCGTAGGCGGGGTCGGCGAGGTCGAGTTCGCGCGGCGAGCCGGCCCAGGCGTGGTGGCACACGAGCGGCACGTGCGCCACCTGCGCGGCCTCCAGGCCGTCGCCGAGGCGCAGCAGGAAGTCATACCAGGCGACGGCGGCGAACTTCTCGCGGAACGCGCCGAGCTCGACGAAGCGTTGGCGGCGGACCGCGCCGAGCTGGCCCGGAAAGAGGCCGGAGAGGGCGAAGGCCGGGCTCCAGCCGGGCTTGAAGTCGGGTTCGCTGCGGCGGCCGGCGCCGTCCATCCGGTCCTCGTCGGTGTAGGCGAGCTCGAGGCGGGGCGCCGCGGCGAAGCGCTCGGCGAGCTCGAGCAGCGCGTCGGGCGAGAGGCGGGAGTGCCCCGGCAGGAAGGCGAGGAGCTGCGCGCGGGATTCCCGCGCGGCGGCGTTGAGCGCGGCGATGCCGCCGGCGCGATGGGTGAAACGCGGCTCCCGGGCGGGCGGGGCGACCGGGCCGGCGAAGCAGGCGCTCCAGCGCGGATGGATCTGCTGCTGCAGCGAGGCGGCGAGCGCGGCGACCTGGGCCGAGGTGCAGCCGTGCGTGTCGGCCAGCAGCAGGAAGTCCGGCCCGGCGGCGAGCTGCTGCGCGGAACGGGCGAGGATGGCGCGGAGCCGCGGCGTCAGGCGGCTGTTCTCCTGCCAGGCGAGGTAGGGATCGCGGCCCGCGGTGTCGGGGGGGATGGCGGCGGGCGCCTCGTGGCGGCAGAGCGCGCAGGCGGCCTTGAGTCCGCGCCATTGCGCGGCCAGCGGGCCGGGGTCGACGCGCAGGCGGCCGGCGGCGGCGCGCAGCGCGAGGGCGCAGCGGAGGAATTCGCCGCGGTCGAAGACCGGCAGCGGGCGCTCCCAGACGTGGCAGGGGCGCGGCCAGAAGCGGCGGGCGAAGACGAGATGCCGCGAGCCGTCCTCGAGTTCGGCGAAGAGCTTGATGAGCGCGGGCGCGGGCGCGCGCTCGTCGATGTCGAGCATCCCGAAATACTGCGAGCGGGCGGCGTGGGGATGGCCGGGGAAGAGCTGCGCGGCCTCGGGCCGCGGGCGGTCGCCGTAATCCAGTTCGTTCCCGAGCAGCGGGCCGGTGCTGCCGAGGAGCCGGCGGATGCGCTGTTCCTTGTGGATGATCCAGCCCTCGACGCGGACTTTGCCGTATTGGGTGCCGCCGACGAGTTCGGGTTTTTCGAGGGCGCCGAAGAAAGGCGGGTTGGGCAGCGTGTCGACCGGGACTGCGGCGCCCTCGAGGATGAGTTCATCGGCGAGCGGGGCCAGGTCGGCTGCGGGGTCGGCGCGGCGGGCCTGCAGCAGCCGGTGCAGGTGGTCGGGCAGGAGGGCCGGGCGGTAGGCGCCGGGGCTGGCGGGGCCGGAGCGGACCTTGATCGGGGTGCGCCAGATCTCGACCCAACGGTGACCGGCGTCGAGCAGCTCGAGCCGCAGTTCGCCCGCGCCGCGCGGGGGTTGGAGACGCAGCAGGAAGCCGGCGTGGGGCAGGCCGCCGCCCGGGCGGTAACGAGCCTCGATCTCCGGGCGCGGCAGGCCGAGGATGCCGGGGTGCGGCACGCCGTCGATGACGGCCCGGATGTCGGAGAAGGCGGCGCCGGTCTTGGACACGAACCAGCCGCTGATCCACCCGGGTTCGCCCGCGAAGGTCCATTGCCGGGGCTCCTCCACGTCGAAGATGTAGGCGTCGTTCTCGTTCACAGGGCGGCAGCCAATAAGGCCGGGGGGCGGAGCGAGGGCAAGTCCGGCGGCGGCGCTCAGGCGCGCCGGCGGGCGACGGCCCGGGCGAGGGCGGCGTGCTGCGGGAGCGAACCGGCCTCGTGGTATTTGCGGAGCACGGCGGCGCGGGCGCGCCCGGCCCGCGCGCGGTCGCCGGCGAAGTGCGCGGCGAGCGCGGCCTTGAGGGCCTCGGCCAGCCGGTAGCGGTCGCCCGGCGGCACCAGCCAGGCCTCGTCCTCGGCCAGCATCTCGGGGATGCCGTTCACGTTGGTCGTGACGATCGGCAGGCCGAAGGCCGCGGACTCGAGCAGCACGCGCGGGAAGGATTCTTCGAAGCTCGTGCAGACGAAGGCGTCGGCCAGCCGGTAGAAGTCGAAGATCTCGCCGGTCTCCGGCACGAAGGCCACGCGGTCGCCGAGGCCGCAGCGCGCGGCCTCCTCGCGGAGCATCTCCAGGTAGAGCCCCGGCCGCGCCCCGACCATCACGAAGACGATCTTCCGCCCCGGGTAGGTGAACCGGAGCTCGTCCTTGAGGAGGTCCGCGGCCTGGAGGTAGACGTGCTGGCCCTTGCGCTCGCAGAGCGAGCCGATGTTGACCAGCAGCACGGCATCGGGGTCGAGCCCGTGCTTGCGCCGGAGCGCGGCACGGTCGGAAGCGGCGGCGAAAGCATCGACCCGTGACACGTCCACCCAGCTCGGCAGGAGCACACCGTTGCCGCCTTCGTGGAGCCGGGCATGGACCTGCTCGGTCGCGGCGGCGGTGTAGACGACGCGGTCGGCGAGGCGGAAGGCATCCTCCGCCACGGCCTGCAGGGCGGGCGACAGGCTGCGGGCGAAGAAGCGCCGGACCGCCGTGCTCTCATGCACGTAGAGGAGCGAGGCCTTGCCGGCGCGGCGGGCGGCGTGGACGGCCCAGAACGTCACCATGGTGTTGCCGATGACGAGGTCGGTTTCGGCCCAGGGCAGCGCGGCTGTCGCGCAATCGAGGGCGGCGCCGAAGGCCGCGGCGTCGGGCGCGGCGACCGCCGGGCCGACATCGACCACCTGCACCGGCAGGCCGGCCTTTTCAAAGGCGGCGCGGAGCGGGCCTTCCTGGGGCGACACGACGCGCACGGCCGTGCGCGGCGAGGCGGCAAGGTGGCGCGCCAGCTCGTAGATGAACCACGGCGCGCCCTCGAAGTTGAGGTTGTGCGTCACCACGAGCACGCGCAGGGGCGTCTCGGCCCCGGCGGGGGCGGGCGGCAGCGGGGCGGCAGGGCGCGGACTGCGGGTCGCCGGCGCCTCGGCGGAGTAGGCCGCCCACGCGGCGCGCAGCACGGGCCGGAGTTCACCCGGCGGCGAGGCGGGCAGGTGATGGCGCCGGGCGGCCTGCCAGAGCGCCCACGCGGCCGACCAGAAGGTGCGGCGCGACAGCGCCGGCAGGGGGGCCTCGGCGCCGGCCAAGACCCGCGGTTGGAAGCGCTGGGCGAACACGAGGTGCTTCGAGCCGTCGTCGAGCATGGCGAAGACCTTGAGCAGCACCGGGGCGCTCGCGCCGCCGGGCAGATCGACGTGGCCGAGGAAAGCCGAGGTGGCGCGGCCCGGCAGGTCGGCGAAGACGCTGCCGATGTCGTCACGGCGCAGGCCGTGCAGCAGCGCGACCTCGAGCAGCGGGTCGATCATGGCGGTGACGCGGGTGATCTTCGCGGTGCGGTGGGCGATCCAGCCCGTGACGGAAATGCGGCCGTAGCGGAGCCAGCCGTCCTCGCGCGGTTCCTCGAGGGCGCCGAAGAACGGCGGCACGGGCAGGGAAGCGAGCGGCTCGCCGAGACCGGTGGACAGGGTTTCATCGGCCAGCCGGCCCCAGGGCGCGGCGGGGTGGGCGGCACGGCGGCGCAGGAGAGCGTCGAAGTGCCGGCCCATCGCGGTGGCGGTCGCGGGCGGCGGCGGGCAGGCGATGGCGCCGGCCGCGACGGTGATGGTGGTGCGGAAGAATTCACGCCAGCAGCCGCGCTCGTCGCGCACTTCCAGGCGGCACAGCGAGGCCCCGGCATGCGGCTCGACCAGCAGGGTGAAGCCGGCGTAAGGCGGCCCGGGGCGGCCGAGGAACTTCTCGTCGCGGCCGGGCTGCGGCAGGCCGTGGATGGCGAGGAAGGGCCGGCCGTCGATCCATCCACGGAGGTCGGTCATGAGCCGGCCCTGCTTCAGCCACAACCAGCCGGCGACCCAGGATTTGCCGGCCGGGAAGGCCCAGCCGGGTGGATGCACCTCGATGGCGAACTGCCAGGCGTCGGTCCCGGTCATGGCGTGGACTGGCCGGCCGCGACAGCGCGGGCGAGGGCGAGGTGGCGCGGCAGCACGATAGCGGCCGCGAAGCCGGTTTCGACGCGGGCACGGGCGCGTTGGGCACGGGCGCGGGCCTCGTCGAGGTTGTTCAGGACCCGGGCGAGGGCCCCGGCCCATTCCGTGGTGTGGCCCGGGGCGACGAGCGCGGCCTCGGTGCCATCGCGCGCCATCTCGCTGATGCCCGGGATGGCGGAGGCGAGCAGGGGCGTGCCGCAGGCCATGGCCTCCAGCACTACGCGCGGCGAGGACTCCTCGAGGCTGGAGCAGACGGCGAGGTCGGCCGCGGCGTAGTAGCCAAGGAAGTCCGGCGTCTCGGGATGCACGACGAGATTGGGCAGGGCGAGCCCGGCGAGGGAGTCCCCCACGAAGCCGTCGAACCAGGTCTGGCGGCCGCCGAGCAGCACGAAGCGCACGCGCTGCGCGAGTCCGGGGTGGCGGCCGTTGAACAGCGCCACGGCGCGGGCGAAGCCGAGCTGGCCCTTGCGGTCGCAGACGGTGCCGACGTTGGTGACGAGGAGTTCGCCGGGCTGCAGGTTGAAGCGCGCGCGCAGCGACGCGCGCGGGTGCTCCGCCAGCCAGCCGTCGATCCACCGGAGGTCGACCCAGCCGGGCGTGAGCACGGCATTGACCCCGGGGCCGGTGTGGTGGCGGCGGGTGGCGTCGCTCGTGAAGCTGACCGCGTCCGCGAGGCCGATCGCCTCCTCCACGAGGGCAAGCGCGGCGGCCGGGATGTCGTGGCGGTAGAACGCGGCGGGGCTGGTGCTTTCATGCACGTAGGAGAGCACGCGGGCGCCGGCGGCCTTGGCGGCGTGCACGGCCCAGAAGGCGGTGAAGGTGTTGGTGACGACGAGGTCGAAGGCGGCGAAATCCAGCGCGGTCCCGATGGCGGCCAGCGCGGCCCGGGCCTCCGCGGCATCGCGCGCGCGGAAAACCGGCGCGGCGTCGACGATGACGATCTTCGCCCCGAGGGCCTCGAAGCGCGCGCGCAGCCCGCCGTCCGAGGGGCTGGCAACGGTCAGCCCGATGCCGGCGGCGGCGTAGGCGCGGGCGAGATCGAGCAGGAAGAGCGGCGCGCCCTCGCGGCTGAGGTTGTGCGAGGCCAGCACGGCGCGCCGCAGGGCCGGCGCGGCGCGGGCGCCCGGCGGGCGGACGGCCGCCGGGGCGGGGCGGAGGTAGTCGGCGCGCAGTGCGTCGACCGCGGGTTGGAAGGCGCCGTCGTAGATGAGGCCGAAGCCGCGCACGCGCAGCGCGCAGCGCCAGGCCTCGGCGGCCGCGGCGAAGTCCTCCGCCGTGCCGCGGCAGGCGGCCTTCTCGATCTCCGCGTCGTGCCGGCGGGCCGCCTGCACCTGGACCAGTTGCAGGCCGGAGGTTTCGGTCCCGGCGTAGAAACGAAGCACGACCGGGTTGGGCAGTTGCGGCGGCACGTCGGCGTAGCCCTCGTAGCCGGCGGCGGCGGCGTGGATTTTGCCGGGGAACTGCGGCGCGATGTTGGCCGTCGGCCGGCCGAGGATCAGCGGCTGCAGGGTCTGCAGTTCCGCCGTGACCCAGAGCTGCCGGATCTTCTCGGTGGCATGGAAGAGGTAACCGACGGCCGGCAGCAGGCCGAAGCGGCTGCGGTTGGCGACGGCGGGTTCGTCCGCATGGCCGAAGAACGGCTCGGCCGGCTTGAGCCGGTCGGGGTCGACGGGCACCTCGGCGGCGAGTTCGGCGGCGAGGCGGGTCCACGGGGCGTCGGGCCGGCGCAGGCGTTCGCGCAGGATGAAGTCGAGGCCGCGGGTGAATTCGTGCGGGCGCAGCGGCTTGGCCTGGGTGAAGGGCGTGGCGGCGCCCGCTGCCCCGGAAACCTGGCAGCGCACGGCCTGCAACGGCGTCCAGCGGCCTTCGATCTCGAGGGCCTCGAGCACGACATCGTGGGTGCCGGCGGGCAGGTCGATGGACACTTTGAAGCCGGCGAGGATGGGACGCCCGGCGCCGAATCGGGCCGCGAGGTCCGGGCGCGGATAGCCGTGGACGCCGGCAAACACGCGGCCATCGAGGCGCAGCCGGACGTCGACAAAGTGGCGCCCCGGTTTCGCCCGGGCCCAGCCGGCGAACACACACCGCCCCGGCGCGAGGGCGGCACCCGGGGCGGGGGACTCGAGGAGGGAGAAGCCGGCGGCGGATTCGTGCATCAGGCGGAGGCCGCGATCCGGGCGGCGAGGGCGGCGTGGCGGGGGAGGAGGGTGCGGGAATCGAAGGCAACGACACCAGCGCGGGCCCGGGCGGTGAATTCGGCGGCAAGGCCGGGGCTGGAGAGGGCGCGCGCGAGGCCTTCGGCGATTGCGTGGCTGTCGCCCGGCGGGACCAGCCAGCAGTCGCGGCCGGATTCCAGCATTTCGCCAATGCCGTGGACGCCGGTGCTGAGGATAGGGACGCAGCAGGCCATGGCTTCCATGATGACGCGGGGGAAGGATTCCTCGTAGCTGCTGCAGACGAAGAGGTCGGCTGCGCCATACCAGGCGAGGGGCGTGGCGGTCGCGGGCACGATTTCCAGGTTTGGGCGGCGCATCTGGCCGAGCAGCCGCCGGATGTCGCGGTCGAACAGGGTGTCGTGTCCGCCCACCATCACGAACCGGCCGGTGGCGGCCAGCGCCGGCGCCTGCCGCCAGAACAGGTCGACCGCGCGCGCGAAGATGTGCTGGCCCTTTCGGTCGCAGACGGTGCCGAGGTTCACGACGAGGCGCGCGGCGGCATCCACCCCGAGGTCGCGGCGCAGCCGGTCGCGGGGGTGCTTTGCGAGGTAGTCATCGATCGCGCGGAGATCGATCCAGCCGGGATTGATGCCGTGGTTGTCCGGGCCGAGCCAGGGCCGGTAATAGATGCGGGTGGTCTCGGTGAGGAACGAGACCCAGGTGGCCAGGCGGAGGGCGCGCTCGATCACCGGCAGGACGGCCGGCGGGAGATGGCCGTGATAGAACGTCGCCGGCGTGGTGCTCTCGTGGATGTAGAACAGCGAGGGCCGGCCGGCGCGCGCGGCGAGGTGCACGCCCCACCAGGCTGCGAGGGTGTTCGCGATCACGAGATCGGTGCCGTCCAGCGGCAGGTGGGCGGCGAGCTGGCCGAGCGCGCGGTCGAGTTCGGCGGCGGACCGGGCCGCCGCCAAGGCGCTGGTGTCGACGACGCGCAGCTCGGCGCCGATCTCCGCGTAGCCGGCGGTGAGCGGGCCGTCCTGCGCGGAGACGATGCGCAGCTTCGTGCCGCCGGTGGCGAGGTGGCGGGCGAGTTCGAGGAGGAACAGCGGGGCGCCCTCCCGGCCGAGGTTGTGCGTGACCAGCGTCACATGCCGCGGGGGCGGCGCCGACAAGGCCGCGGCGGGGGTCCGCGAAGCCGGGTTGGCCGGACGGGGGGCGGGGATCTCGCGATGGATTTCGCGGATTTCCCGGCCAAGCGCGCCGCTCCACGGCACATCGAATCCGCGGGCCCGGCCGGCGCGTTGCAGCGCGAGGACCAGCCGGGCAAAGCCGGCCAGCCCGACGCCCGCGAGGGGCGCCTTGCGCTGCTCCTGGTCGCACACGTGGGTGCGTTGCACCGAGCAGAGATGCCAGCTGCCGTCGGCCAGTTGCGCGCAGACGCGCACGGTGAGCGGCATGGGCAGCTGGGCCGGCACGTCGATCCAGCCGCTGAGGGCGCAGTCCTTTGCCGTGGCGAGCTGCGGAAACTTGGCCGCGACGCAGGACGCTTCGCCGCCGAGCTTCAGTTCCTGCCAGATCTGCAGGTCGAGGCTCGCGACGACGCGTTGCAGCGCGCTCGTCTCATGGAAGAGCCAGCCGTCGACGAACAACCGGCCGAACAGGATGTCCCGGAGCAGGACGGGCTCGTGCAGATGGCCGTGGAAGGGGAGATGCGGGTAGCGGAGGGAGGCGGGCCGGGGCAGCCAGCCGGCCACGGTTTCCGCGGCGGCGGCCACGGGTTGGGAGCCGGCGAGACGCAATGCGCCGCGCAGCGCCCGTCCGAAATCCGGCGGCGGAATGACGCCGGGCGGAACCGGGGCGGGCGCCGGGATTTCGCCCGTGCCGGTCAGGCGCACGCCGCCAAGTTCCCGCCAGCGGCCCGAGAGATCGAGGCCCTCGACCCGGAATTCCCGCGGACCGGCGGCCAGGTCCACCGCGGCTTCGAAACCGCCGGCGAGGAAGGCGTCGGACAGCCCGAAATGGGCGGCGAGATCGGTCCGGGGGAATCCCAGCACGGCGGGCCGCAGGCCGTCGGGCGCCCGGAGCCGCAGGTCGGCGAAGGGCATGCCGCCCGGGCCCGCGACCCAGCCGCGCAGGCGCACCAACCCGGCGGGCACGACGGCGCCGTCGGCCGGCTCGTCGAGATGAAAGAATCCGTGGGGTGTTTCGTGCATGCCGCGGCTGGAAGGGCACACGATGCCGTGCGGCCCAGTCAACTTCAAGTCGCACGGCGGCGGCCGGGAATAATTGGATTGCTGCGCCGGGGGCCGGGATTTTCCTGCCCCGGCCTGTCCGGACCGGAAGCCCCGCGCGGGCAGAGCCGCGCTCTGACCGCGCGGTTCGTTGCGACCCTGGCGATCCATGTTGTCTGCGCCATCTTCAACTGGCGCGCGCCGTTCATGCCCGGGCGCGAGTTCCGGCAGGCGCAGACGGCCATCATCAGCCATTACATCGACCGGCAGGACAATTTTTCGCTGCTCTACGAGACCCCGATCGTAGGCAAACCGTGGGTCGGACTGCGGATGGAGCTGCCGGTCTACGAGTGGGCGGTGGCGCTGCCGGCGCGGGCGCCGCGGCCGGGCGAGGTGCTGCGCTTCATGACGCGGCCGAACGGCAGCCATGCCTACGACTGGGCCTGCTGGTCCGGGATCGCCGCGCGCTGAGCTCAGCCCAGCCAAGCCTCGCGGATCACCTCGAGGTGCCGGGGCAGGGCGCGCTGCTGGTGATAGTGCCGGGCGGCGCGGGCGCGGGCCATGGAGATCATCCTGCGGTCGCCGGCGAAATGGTCGGTGAGCGCGAGCTTGAGCGCGGCGGCAAGCTTGAACGGGTCGCCGGCGGGCACGAGCCAGGCCTCGTCCGTGCTGGTCAGCATCTCGGCGATGCCGTTGACGTCGGTGCTGACGATGCGCGTCCCGAAGGCCATGGCCTCGAGGATGACGCGCGGGAACGATTCCTCGAAGCTCGTGCACACGAGCAGGTCGGCGAGATGGTAGAAGTCGTAGATGTCGGGCGTCTCGGCAAAGATCCTCACCTCCTCCGGCAGGCCCAGGAGCGCGATGTCCTCCTGCAGCGATTCCATGTAGAGGCCGTCGCGGGCGCCGACCATGATCCACTGGATCTTTTTGCCCGGGTGGAGCGCGGGGAGCTCCTTGCGCAGGAGGTCGAGGCCGCGGATGTAGATGTGCTGGCCCTTGCGCTCGCACACCGAGCCGATGTTGGCGACGACGACGGCGGCGGGGTCGAGGCCGTGCTTGCGGCGCAGGGCGGAGCGGTCGTGCGCGGCGGCGAAGGCGTCGATGCGCGCGAAGTCCACCCAGCTGGCGAGCGTGCGGAAGTTGTCGTTGGCGTTCAGCTCCTCGTGGATGGCGCGGGTCGACTGCGCCGTGAACACGACGCGGGTGGCGAGGCGGAAGGCGTCCTCGACGACCGGGTGCATCGGCGCCGGCAGCACCGGCGCGAAGAAGCGCCTCACGGCGTTGCTCTCGTGGATGTAGAGGGCGCTGGGCCTGTCCAGGCGCCGGGCGAGGTGGATGGCCCAGAAAGTCAGCATGGTGTTGCCGATGATGACATCGGCGTCCGCGCAGGGATGCCGCGGGGCGAAGGCCTTGAGCGCGGCGGTGAAGGCGGCGGGGGCCTTTGCCGCCGTGAGGGAGGAGGCATCCCAGATCTCCACCGGCATCCCGGCCTGCTCGAAGCGGGCGCGCAACGGGCCGTCCTCGGGCGAGACGACGCGGACCTTCACGCCCGGCTGCCCGGCGAGGAAGCGCGCGAGCTCGAAGATGAAGATCGGCGCGCCCTCGAACTTCAGGTTGTGGGTGACCACGAGCGCGGTGAAGGGCCGCGCGGTGCGGGCGTAGCGCTGGTGATAGGGATCGAGCGGCAGGTGGCGCGGCGGGAACCGGAGGGCCTCGCTGTGATATGGGTCGCGGCGGGCGCCGTGGCGGGCGATGTATTCGAGGTGCTCGCGCTCGGCGTAGGTGCGGCCCCGCGAGGCGCTGCCGACGTGGGTCAGCACGGCCTGCGGCGTGACGACCGGCCGGAAGCCGGCGTCGCCGGCGCGCAGGCAGTAGTCGACGTCGTTGTAGGCGACGCGGAGCTTCGCCTCGTCGAAGCCGCCGAGCCGGCGGTAGAGATCGGTGCGGGTGAGCAGGCAGGCGCCGGTGACGGCGGCGACGTTGCGCGCGGCGTGCGGCAGGAAGAGGTAGCCGAGGTCCGCCGCGGGCTCGCGTTCGAAGAGCACGTGCGGCAGTCCGTCCCCGCGGCTGAGCGAGATGCCGGCGTGGTTGATGGTGCCGTCGGGATAAAGGAGCTTGGCGCCGACGACGCCGACGCCCGGAACGGTGGACCAGCCGACCATGTCCTCGAGCCAGCCGGGGGCGAGGGCCTCGACGTCGTTGTTGAGGTGCAGCACGAGCGGCGTGGCGGCGCGGGCGGTGCCGAGGTTGACGAGGCGCGAGTAGTTGAAACCCTCGCCGTCGTCCGGGGCCGGCACGACCTCGACGCGCAGGTCGGTGCGAGCGGGCAGGGAGGCGAGGTAGGCGACAGCCTCCGGGTCGCGGGAACAGTCGTCGACGACGATGACGGAGACGTGCTCGCGCGGCACGGTGCGGGCGAGGGAATCCAGGCAGGCGCGGAGAAGGTCGCCGCGGTTTTTCGTCGGGATGACGATGGTGACGGGGTTCTCGCGCAGGAGGTCCGGGCTCCACTTCAACTGGTGGAGGCAGAGCGCGTAATGCTTCGCGAACTCCGGCAGCATGGGCTCCGCGCGCAGGCCGCGGCGGGCGGCGGCCTCGGCGATGCCCTTGCGCGCGGCCTCGAAGAGGTAGCCCTTCTGGTCGCCGCGCGTGGCGGTGCTCTCGGCGTGGGCGCGCCAGTGATAGCCGATGAAGGGCACGTGCGCGACGTCGGCCGGGTCGGTCAGCTCCCAGCAGCGGAGGAAGAGGTCGAGGTCCTGCGCGCCGTTGAAGTCGGGGCGGAGGCGGCCGGCCTGGTCGACAATGTCGCGCCGGATGACCGAGAGGTGGTGCGTGTAGTTGTGCGTGACCGCCAGCTCGGGGCTCCACGCGCCCTTGAACTGCGGATCGAAGCGGCGGCCGGTGTCGTCGATCTTGTCCTCGTCGGTGTAGAGGTAGCCGGCGGTCGGGCGGCGCAGGATGGCCTCGGCGACGTGGAGGAGCGCGTCGGCCGGCAGCACGTCGTCGTGGTCGAGCAGGGCGACGAATTCGCCGGTGGCGGCGTCGAGCGCGGAGTTGGTGGCGCGGGAGATGTGGCCGTTCTCGGCGCGGAAGACGGGCTTGATGCGGGCGTCGGCCTTGGCGGCCTCCCCGAGCAGGCGGCGGACGTGCGGCTTCGGCGAGGCGTCGTCGGCGATGCAGAGCTCCCAGCGCGGGTAGATCTGGTCGCGCAGGCAGTCGAGGAGTTCGCGGAGGTATTTTTCGGGGGTGTTGTAGGCGGGGACGACGACGCTGATGAGCGGGCCGCCGGCCTTGACGGCCGCGGCGGCGTCCGACGCGAGCACGGCGCGGAGGCGGGGTGTCATCCGGTTGTGCCAGCACCAGCGGGTGTAGGGATCCTGGTCGCGGCGGCGGACGATGGCCTGGGGGATGGCTTTCGGTTCGCTCCGGCCGAGGCTCGTGGCGAGGTGCTCCCGGAGGCGGGTGATCTCGGCGCGGGCCTCGGGCCAGCTGTCGAAGACGTAGCGCCCGAGCAGGCGGCCGCGCAGGAAGGCCGCGGCGACCTTCCAGAAGAGGGCGGGCCGGTAGATGGGCACGGGGCCGGTGTGCTCGTCGCGCCGGCTGAGATACATGCGGCGGGAGAGCGCCAGCGCGCGCGGGCCGCCGGCGGTCTCGGCAAAGACCTTCAGGTTCGCCGGGCTCGGCGTGTCCTTGCGGATGTCGACGAGGCCGTAGAAGCCGGACTTGAGCGCAGTGGCGTGGTCGGCGCGGTGGCTGGCGACGTCGGGCCGGTCCTTCGGGTAGACGAGGCGGTTCTCGGTCAGGACGTCGGTGGTGGCGCTGAGCTGCGCGAGGTCGCGGCCGACGCCGAAGGCCCAGCCGGTGACCCGGAATTTCTCGTAGCTGGCGTTGATCCAGAAGCCCGGGGTCTCGATGAAGCCGAGATAGCCGGCTCCCTTGGTCACGTCGCTGGTCGGCGTCAGCACCTCGCGGAGCACGGCGTCGGTCTCGCGGCAGAGTTCGCCCCACGGGGCGCGGTGGAAGTGGCGGTAGAGGTGCTGGAGGGTCTGGTAGACGACGCCGGCGCGGAGGATGCGGGCGGGCTTGGTGGCGTCGGCCGGCAGCGCCGAGGTGTCGAGCGGGGTGCGGAAGAACTCGCGCCACTCCCGGCCGTCGTGCCAGTCGAGGGCGAGTTCATGGGCGCCGCGCCAGACCTGGACATGCTGGATGAAGCCCGTGCGCCGGGCGGCCAGGGTGCCGCCGAAGGCCTGCTCGGTGTCGGGTCGGTCGAGGCCGTAAATCCCGAGGTAGGCGCGCCGGTCGACGCGGGCGCGGATGTCAAGGCAGGGCGTCTCTTCCCCCGGGTAAAACCAGCCCAGGATCTCGAGCCCAAGGATCTCCGGCCGCCAGGTGGCGGGGCGGTCGACGTGGAACTTCGGCGCACCGGGGCTGCTCATGCAAAGGGCGGCATTAAGCGGGTCCGCCGCCGGGGGAGTAAAGCCTGTTCCGGCGCGGAAGATGCGGGTTGCGTGCGATGGCCCTGACGGTTGGCTGGGCCGATGCCACACGACGAGCACCCGGACCGCCCGCAGCCGTGGTGGCCGGCGGCGGCGGTTTTGGCGCTGGCGCTGGCCTTCCACGCGTGGGCGGCCGCCGGTGGTTGGAAAAACGGCAACCTGCCGGGCAACGAGTTCCGGCAGACGCAGACCGCACTCAGTGCGATGTTCATCCAGCGTGACGGAGATTTTTCGCCGGCCTACCCGACGCCGGTGCTGGGCAAGCCGTGGTCGGTGCCGATGGAGTTCCCGCTCTACCAGTGGACCGTGGTCAAGGTCAGCGATTGGACCGGCCTCCCGCTGCTCCAGGCTGGGCGGGCGGTGAGCCTCGCATGCTTCTACGGCGCGCTGGCCGCGCTGTTTCCCCTGCTCGGCCGGCTCGGGCTCGCGGCCGGGCCGCGGCTCGTGGTCATGGGCTTTGTGCTGACCTGCCCGCTCCACATCTTCTTCGCCCGGGCGTTCCTGATCGAGACGATGGCGCTGATGTTCTCGCTGTGGTTCCTGGTCGCGTTCGGCCGGATGATCACGGCGCCGTGCTGGCGGTGTCTGGCGGGGGCGGCGGGGTTCGGCGCGCTGGCCGGCCTGGTGAAGGTGACAACCTTCTCGGTTTACCTGCTGGTCGCGGCGGTATGGACGCTCAGCGAGCTGCGCCGGCAGTTTGCGGCCGCCGGCGGGGCGGGCGCGGTCCGGCGCGGCGCCTGGGCGCTCGGCGCCGTCGTCCTGCCGGTCGGCGCGACGCTGGCGTGGACGCGGTTCGCCGACGGCGTGAAACGGCAGAACCCGCTGGCTGATTTCCTCGTGTCGGGGAACCTGACCAACTTCAACTTCGGCAACGTGCAGAACCGTTTCTCGGCCGAGACGCTGGGCGCGCACTGGCGCCACCTCATCGAGAACATGGCCGGGCCGGTGCTGCTGGCCGCGGCGGCGCTCCTGCTCGCGACGGTGAGCCGGCGCTGGTGGCCGCAGGTGGCGCTTTGCCTGGCCTGCTACCTCGTGCCGCTCGCGGTGTTTCCCACGCTTTATGCCTGGCACGACTATTATTCGATGGCCAACGCCGTGCTGCTGCTGGCCGGCCTCGGCGTGACGGTGGCCGGCGCCCTGTCACTGCGGTTGCGCTGGCTGCCTTGGGCGCTGCTCTTGCTGCTGCACCTTTCGCAGGCCTGGGTCTATCGCACGCGCTATTACGAATGGCAGCGGGTCGTCAGCCCGGGCGGCAGCGAGATGACGAAGGCGGTCGGCCTGATGACCGAGCCGGAGGAGGTGATCGTCGTGAGCGGCTACGATTGGGATTCCAGCGTGTCCTTCTACGCCGGCCGGCGCGCGCTGATGCTCCGGCACGGCACGGAGCGGGACCGCGCCTATTTCGAGGCGGCGTTCCGCGTGCAGGCCGGGCTGCCGGTCACCGTCTTCGTCGTGCGCGACGTCGAAAAACAGGACGTCGCGCTGCTGCAGGCGGCCGTGCGGCGCTTCGGCCTCGATCCGCGGCCGTTGTTCCGCTGGCAGGACATCACCGTCTTCGGGCGGGCGGACCTGCGGGCGCGCATGACCGGCGCGCTGCGCGAGGAGAAGAAATCCATCGAACTCCGGCTCGATGAATCGACGCGCGAGCTGGAGCCGGGCCAGACCGGCCGGCGGGTGCGGACGGCCGACCGGTTCCGGCGCGAGCGGGCGATGTTCGCGACGTTCTCGCCCGAGCCGGAGAGTTTCTATTCGCAATACGGTGCCCGCCCGGCGGAAGAGGGCGGCCGGTCGGGGCTCTTCGCCCATCCGCTGACGCAGCTGTGGTTCGAGGTCGCGCCGGGCCGGCGGACGGTGGAGGCCGGCTGCCTGGTGCAGGCGGCGGCGTATGGCGGTCCCGTGGGCGACCGGACCGACGGCGTGGAATTCATCCTCGAGACGGAGCAGCCCGACGGAACGCGGACGCGGCTCGCCTCCCTCCTGCTCCAGCCGGCGCAACGCGCGGCCGATGCCGGCTGGCACACCCTGCGCTGGCAGGGCGAAGTGGCGGCAGGCAGCTCGCTGGTCCTGTCCTCCGGTCCCGGCCCGGCCGGCAGCTTTGCGCGGGACTGGGCGATCATCGGGCCGGTGAAGATCGACTGACGCGCCGGCAAATGCGGATTGGCAACACCGGGGATCCGGTCATGCCTTGGCGGGTGACCGCCGGCTCCACTCCCGCTGCCGGCCGGCGCGGGGAACGCGCGGGCCTGGTGCTGTTTGTCCTGCTGGCGGGGTTTCACTTCTGGGGCGCGACGGTGGGGTGGAGGAGCCTGAACCTGCCCGGGGCGGAATTCCGCCAGGCGCAGACGGCCATCTCGGCGCTCTTCATCCAGCGCGAGGGCAACTTCTCGCCGGCCTACCCGACGCCGGTGCTGGGCAAGCCGTGGTCGGTGCCGATGGAGTTCCCGCTCTACCAATGGACCGTCGTGGGCCTGAGCAACGCCACGGGGATCGGCCTGACGCCCGCCGGGCGCACCGTGAGCCTCGCCTGTTTCTACCTCACCCTGCCCGCGCTGTTCCTGCTGCTGAGACGGCTGGGGATGCCCCGGCCCGCGCGCTGGGTCACGCTGGGCCTGGTGCTGACCTGCCCGCTCTACATCCATTATTCCCGGGCGTTCCTGATCGAAACGATGGCGCTGATGCTGAGCGCGTGGTTTCTCGTCGCGTTCCTGCGGGCGGTGGAGCAGCGCAGCGCGGGGTGGCTGGTGGCGGCCAACGTGCTCGGCGCGGGCGCCGGGCTGGTGAAGGTCACGACCTTCATGCTCTTCCTGCTGCCGGCGGGCGGCGTGGCGGCGCACGCCCTGTGGCGCGCCCGGGCGCGGCCAGGGGGCACGCTGGGCTGGATCACGGCCGCGGTCGCCGCGCCCTTCGCCGCCACGCTGTGGTGGCTGCGTTTCGCCGACGCCACCAAGCGGCTGAACCCGAGCGCGCAGTTCCTGCTGTCGGACAGCCTGACCGGGTTCAATTTCGGCACGGCGGCCACGCGGTTCTCGGCCGAGACCCTCCAGCTGCACTGGAAAAACCTGGCGACGGCGTCGGTCTGGCCGCCGGTGCTGGCGGTGGGCGTCCTGCTGGCGTGCCTCGCCGGCCGCCGCTGGTGGCGGCCGATGCTGCTCTGCCTCGGCTGCTACCTCGCGGTGCTGGCGCTGTTCCCGGTGCTCTATTCCCGGCACGAGTATTACGGCGTGGCCAGCACGGTCTTCCTGCTGGCGGCGCTGGGCTTCGCGCTGGCGGGCCTCGGCGAGTCGCGCCTGCCGCGGTGGGCGGCGGGGATCGTGGTGCTCGGCGTGCTGGCCGGGCAGATGCTGCTCTATGTGCGCGATTTTTATCCCGGGCAGAACAACATCTCGCCGGGCGGCAGCGGGCTCACGCAGGCGCTGCGCCAGATCACGGAACGGGACGATGTCCTCGTGATTGCCGGCGATGACTGGAGTTCGATCACGCCGTATTTCGCGGAGCGGCGGGCGCTGATGATCCGCGACGGCCAGCAGGATCGCAAGGAGGAGCTCGCCGCGGCCTTCGCCAACCTGGCCGGCGAGCGGGTGGGGGCGGTCGTGCTGGCCGGATCGATGCGAGGGCACCACCATCTGCTCGCGCGGCTGGTCGCGGCCTTCGGCCTCGATCCGCGGGCGGTCTTCACCTGGCGCGACGCCACGGTCCACCTGCCGGTCGAGGCCCGCGCCCGATCCATCCGCCGGCTCGACGGGGAGGCGTTCGGCGGCGTCGTGCTCGCGGCCGATGCCGTGCTGCCGCCGCCCGGCGCGCTCGAGGGTGAATGGCGGCGGATGAGCGATCTCACGCCGGAGCAGCAGGGGCGGTTCGGGGGGATGTCGCCGCGGCCCGCCGGATTCTTTTCCAGTCTGGGCCCGGCGGTGGAGTGGCGCGAGGGCGAACCTTGGTTCAACGCCCACCCGACGACGCGGCTGGGTTTCGATCTGCCGGCCGGCCGCCGCCATCTGCGGACGAAGGTCGTCCTGCCCGAGGTCGCGTATAGTTCGACAGATCCGGCCAACCCGCGGACCGACGGCGTGGAGATCCGTGTGACCGTGCATGACGGCGCGGCGAAGCCGCGGGTCGTGTATGCCCGGCAGCTCGATCCGGCCGGTGTGATCGCCGACCGCGGCGAACAGGTCATCGACGTGACTTTCGGACTCCCCGGCCCGGCACGAGTGGATCTCTATTTCGGACCCGGGCCGCGCGGCAACGACCGCTACGACTGGATCCACCTTGGCCGCGTGACGATCGAGTGACGTCCATGCCGCCGGGGGCTAGCGGATCTCGATGCGGCCCCAGTAGGCCCAGTCGTTGACGGGGTTGTCCCGGGGGCCGGGCGTGATCTTGAAGACCAGCGTGCCGCCGAACGGGCCGGCGGGATCGAGCGTGATCGCCTGCACGCCGCGGTCGGCGGCGACCTTCGCCGGGTCGAGCGTGCGCTGATAGAGCAGGCGGCGCAGGCCGTCGGGCCGGTTCTCGAGGATCTCGACGGTCACACCGTCGGTGATGGCCGGGCCGCCCGGCTGGTAGGCGGCGTCGGCAAGCCCGACCTCGGCAAAGATGCGCATCGCCCCGGGCGGCGGGGTGAAGACGATTTCCGAGTCGGGGTGCGCGTTGATGACCTGGCGCTGCCGGCCGTCGGTGCCGAGGCTGATGCCGAACCTGCTGCGCGCCGCGACGGGGCGCGGCGACACGTTGGTGAATTCGAGCCGGCTGATGTCGTTCTCGGGCAGGGCCTCGGGGTTCAGCGGCGCGGCGGCCTGGATGGTGAAGGTGACGCCGTCGAACCGGCCGCCCTGCACGGCCTTCGCGGCACCGGCGATGGCATCCTCGGTCAGGTAGAGGTCGCCGTCGGGGCCGGTGGCGAAGGGCGTCGGCGCGAGGTGGAAGCGCGCGATGCGGGGCTTCATGAACTCGAGGTAGTGCGGGCGGCGCGGGTCGTGCTTGAGCAGCAGGGCGGTGACGCGGCGCGGCGGCAGGTTCTTCAGGATGTCCTCGAGCACGTCGAGGTCGTCGTCGCGGCGGTCGGGCACCATGATGGTGCGGCGCTGGGCATAGTAGGCCATGAGCGGATCCCAGTCCCAGCCGTAGACGAGGAGCACGCCGTCGGGGGGCGTGGTGGCGCGGATGACGGCGGGCATGGCCGGCGGCGGGGGCGCCTCCTTCCAGTAGTAGTAATGGTAGCCGCGGTCGAAGGCGCGGTATTGGAGCAGGAGGACGACGGCGAGGAGCGTCCAGCGCGCGCCGGCGGTGAGGCGGGGGTTGTCCCAGGCGGAGGCGATGAGCAGGCCGGCGCCGCCGGCGAGGAGCAGGGCGTTGGCCGTGTAGTAGTAGTCGTGGACGTGATAGAGGTTGGCGAAGATGAGCGGGCCGGCGAAGAAGCCGGCGACGCCGACAAGGGCGGCGCGGCGCGCGGCCGGCGCGGCGAAAGTGGCGGCGACCAACCCGAGGGCGACGGCGCCCTCGCTGAGGACGTTCTCGGTGACGTTCTTCACCAACTGCATCCAGAAGGAGAGTTCGAGGCGGAGGCCGGGGGAGCCGTAGTTCCAGCGGTGGAGCTCGCTCGAGGCGAGGAAACCGGTGAAGGGGTTGGAGTGCTTGAGGGCGTCGCCGCGGGCCACCCACCACCATGTGGCGCCGAGGGCAAAGGCGACGGGCAGGGCGGCGAGGAGCCCGGGGACGGCCGCGCGGGCCGGGCGGAAGCCATCGGGGCCGGTGGCGGCGCGGCGCATGGCGGCGAGGGTCAGGATCGCGGCGGGCAGGGCGTAGAGCGTGAAGGTCGTGATCTTGGTGAGCGCGGCGAGCAGCGCGAAGGCGCAGGTGGCGGCCAGCCAACCGCCGTGGCGCGTCGCCAGTGTGCGGTGCAGCGCATAAAGGAACCACACCGCGAGGCAGAGCGCGGTGGACTCGATCATCACCGTGCGCGGGTAAAACAGATAGACCGGCGTGCCCACGACGATGGCGAGGGCGAGGAGGCGGCGCGGCCGGGCGAGGCCGGCGAGCCCGAGCAGGCCGTAGGCCGCCGGCAGCATGGCGGCGTAGAAGAGCAGGCTGACGAGGCGACCGGCTTGTTCGAGGTGCAGCCCGGTTCCGTTGGAGAGCAGGGTGACGATCCACTGGTAGGTGGGGAACTCCATCGGGATCGTCCACGGCGGACCGAAGAGCGGCGTGGGGTAGTCGAGTTTCAGCCCCTCCTGCTTCATCCAGAAGACGCTGAGGGCGGTCTGGAGCTGGCGAAATTCGTAGCGGTCGAGGATGGAGGCGTGCCAGGAGTTGGTGAGCTGCCAGGCGGCCACGCCGAGCATGAGAAGAAAGACGGCGAGGCCCAGGCGGTGGCCGGAAGCAGGCGGGGTGGTGGCGGGGTCGGCGGCCATGGCTCAGTGCGCGGCGTAGCCGGCGGCGGCGCGGCGGATGCCTTCGTCAAGCGAGACCTGCGGCCTCCAGCCGGTGGCGGCGGCGAAGCGCTCGTGGGAAAGGCGGCTGTCATCCACGTCCCAGGCCGGGGCCGGGGCCGGAGTGAGCGGGATAGTTCTCCCGGTATGCTTCTCCGCCAGCGCGATCACCTCGCGCACGGTGTGGGATTCGCCGGCGCAGAGGTTGAACGTGCCGGCGGGCCGGCGGCGGATGACCTCTCCGATCCCGGACAGGAAATCAGTGTAGTGGAGAAAGTCCTTCCGGGCATGGCCGTCGCCCCAGAGGGTGAGCGGCTGCGCCTCGACCGCGCAGCGGAGGGCGTGCGGGATGACGCCCTGCAGGCGGCTCTTCGGGACGGGATAGCCGTAGGGATTGGAGATGCGCAGCACGGTGCAGCCGAGGGCGTGCGCGGCGGCCAGCCGGGCGATGAGTTGCTCGGCGGCGAGCTTCGCGCGGCCATAGTTGCCGAGGGGGCGGCATTCATCGGTCTCGAGGCTGGGCCGGCCGGGGGCGTTGCCATAGACGGCGCCACCCGAGGAAAAGAAGACGAAATGCGGCCGCGAACCGGCGGGTCGGCCGGCGAGGGCGAGCAGGAGCTTCTCGAGCGCCGGCAGGTCGGTCGCTTCCTCCGCGCCCGGATTCCGTTCCGAGGTGGCCGGCAGCGTGCTCCAGGCAAGGTGCAGGAGGAAATCGTGTTCCGCGAGGGCGCCTTCGAGATCCCCGTGGTCGCGGAAACCGTCCTGCGCTTCGCGCGAATAGAGTGTCACTTCGTGGTCCGGGGCGCGGAAATGGTCGGCGAGCAGCGAGGCCAGCCGGCCCCGCCCGCCGGTCACCGCGATGCGGATGGGCTTGGATGCGGACAGGGGCATGGATCAGGCAACGCTCAGGGTCTGGTAGAACTTGGCAAGCGCATCCGCGCTTCGGGCCCAGCTGAAATGCTCCGCGGCGTAGGCCGCCGCGCCCCGGGCGAGTTTCTCCCGCAGCGCCGGATCGGCGCGCAGCGTGCGCACCGCCGCGGTGATGCCGGCGGCGTCGGCGCGGTCGAGCACCCACGCGTCCACACCGTGCCGGAGGGTGGCGCCGAGGTTGGTGCGGGGCAGGATCACGGGCCGGCCGAGCGCGAAGAACTCGGGCAGCTTGGACGGGAACCGGTGGTCGTTGAACTCATCGGGGCCGCCCGGCTGCACGAAGAGGTCGGCCAGCGCCAGCAGCGGCGGCAGGTGGCGATGGTGGAGGATCTGGCCGAGCGACAGGACATGGGGCGCGCTATCCGCGGCCAGCGGGCCGAGGAAGTCCACCCGGTCCAGCCCGGTGCGGAGCAGGACGACGGGCGGGCCGGTGCGGTTGAGCTCCAACACGGCGGCGTAGAGCGCGCGCATCTCGGCGGCGTTGGCCGCGTGGACGTTGCCATGGTAGGCCAGCACGGTCGTGCCCGGCCGCAGCCGGAGCGCGGCGCGGAATTCCGCCGGCACCGGCCGGGGATGAAAGTGCCGTGCGTCCGCCGCAGGCATGATGGTAGCGCAGGGTTTGCCCGTCGGCACAAATTCACGGAGCCGGTCCATGATGACAGTCACCCCATCCGCGGCGGCGAGGAACGCGCGGGCGCGGCGCGGATGCGAAAGGTCGGGGGGCACCAGCCGGTCGAGTTCCGCGTCCGGCAGTCGCTCGAGCTCCGCCATGGTGCGGTGGAGGGAATGCGCGAGCACCTGTTGTTCGTTGTCCTCGAGATGCACGACAAGCCGCGCGCCGTGGCGCGCGCGGAGTTTTTCCGCCAGCCCGCGGACGTTCTCGCGGGTGGTCCAGGCATGGATCAGGTCCGGTCCTCGCCCGTTGGGAAAGGTCAAGCCCCGGGCGGCTTCGTGGTGCGCGAGCCCGCGAAACGACGGCTGGTCGTGGTGGGCCAGGGTTTCCGGGTCATGGGCGACCGCCACGGCGCAGGCGTGGCCGTGAGCGGCAAGTCCGGCGGCGAGCGCGATGACGTGAAGGGCGTTGTTCGAGGCGAAGCTGCCGGGCAGGATGAAGACGATGTTGAGCAGCCGGCCGGTCTTCTGCCCGGGGCTCCCGGCGGGGCGCGGGGCGCCGCGCTCCAGCGCGACGCGCGCGGCGGTGAGATCCAGTTCCGGCCCGTGGTTTTCGTCGGTCGCGACGCTGAAGGTGACGGACGTCGGCACGACGCGCACGCCGCCGCCGGCCAGCCGCGCCTTGATGCGCACGGGACCGTGCCCGGCGACGAGGAAATCGCCGCTGATGAAACCCGGGCGCCGCGCATGAGGCACAGCGGGGAACGAAGCGGCGACGTCGTCGCGCGGCCGGTCGAGGACGCAGGCGATCTCGCGATGGCCGTAGCGCAGGGTGAGTGTTTCGATCGGGCGCGCCGGGTCCAGCGCCCAGCCGCCGACCTTGACGCGGTCGCGCAACACGCCCTCGCGGACCGGCTCGTCGAGTCCGGCGAGGAAAGGCGGGGCTTCGGCGGCGATGACCAGTTGCTTGAATACCCGCCATTCCCCGCCGGGCAGCTGCGCCTCGCAGAACGCGTGATGGACGCCGGGCGGCAGGGCGCTCTCGATGGTGAAGCCGCATTGCGCCGCCCCCGGCTCTTCCGGCAGGAGGGCGGGCACGTCCGTTCGCGGCAGGCGGGCTGTCATCGGAAGGACGTGCTCCCCTGCGCGCAGCCGGACTGGCGGAGCCTCGGGAGCGCCCGCGACGAGACACCAGCCTTTCAGCGAAACGAGCCCGCCCGCGGCCCGCACCGGCCGCGGCGTCTCGATCTCGCCGTGGAGCACCGGGGCGCTCATCGGCCGCCGGATTTTCCGCCGAGCGCGCGCAGCCACGCCGTCCAGCGCCAGCTCCGGCTGGATTTGACCGCGGTGAGCTCGGATTCGAGCTGGCGGACCGTGGTTTCAGCGCGCACGAGTTCCTCCCGCCGCCGGGTGATCTCGGAAGTCTTCTCTGCCAGCGCGGTCTGCGCGGCGGCCAGCTCGCGCGCCAGCGGTTCGGAGCGGGCCTGCAGACCGGCGGCGTGCGCCTGCGTGTCGGCCAGGATCTTCGCCGCGTGGGCCGCCTCGTCGAGCTTGGTCTCGGCCAGCGATTGTGCCTGGGCGAGCAGCTGCTCGATCTCCGCCAGGCGCGGTGCGAGTCCGTCGCGCACATCTTCCAGCTCCATGATCCGCACCTGGGCCAGGAGCAACTGCTGGCGCAGTTGGTTCACCAGGGCGTCGGACGGCTCCGAGGGCGCGGGCTTCATCGTGGCCGCACTCAACGCATCCGGCGCCGGGAAGGGAAGCCCTTTCGGGCCGCGCTCCGGGGGTCAGAACTGGCGGCCGGTTGCCCGCGCGTCGTTGGCATGGATGTCGAGCCTGCGGTGGAGAGTTCCGGCGTGGCGCCGGTCGGTTACGCCTTGGCGTCTTGGGCAAGGATCATCCCGGCCGCATCAAGCAGCGAGCGGGCGGTGAAGTGCGGTTTTGTCCGCAGCGCCTCGGTGTAGCCGCGGTCGAGGAATATCGTGCGGCAGCCGGCGGCATGCCCGGCGTCGATGTCGCCCCAGCGGTCGCCGACCATCCAACTGCGGGTCAGGTCGAGGCCGAGGCGCGCCGCGGCGTCGAGCAACATGCCGGGCGCGGGTTTGCGGCAATCGCACGGCTGGCCGTGGGCGGCGCCGCCATGGCAGCAGACTTGGACGAGGTCGAGCGACGGGATGAGTTCGCGGAGCCGGGCGTGCATGGCCTCGACGACTGCGCGCTCCTGCTTGCCGCGCCCGACGTCGGGTTGGTTGGTGGCGACGACGAGGACATAGCCCGCGGCTTTGAGCCGGGCGCAGGCCTCCGCGGCACCGTCGTGGAGCCGGAAGCCGGCGAGCGTGTCGGGCGGGTAGGGTTTGCCGTCGCGCACGACCTCGACATTGAGGGTTCCGTCACGATCGAGAAAGACGGCGGGGCGCGAGTCCATGCACGAGGAGGTCGGGACATCCGGTTTCCAGGTCACCAGTCCTTGAAGGCCCTGATCGTGGCGGCGACGTGGGCGACCTGCTCGTCGGTCAGCTCGGGGAAGATGGGCAGGCTGAGGCACTCGCGCGAGGCGCGTTCGGCGACGGGGAAATCGCCGGGCTTGTGGCCGAGGTGCGCGAAGCATTTCTGCAGGTGCAGCGGATGCGGGTAATGCAGCGCGGAGCCGACGCCATTGGCCTCGAGGCGGGCCTTCAGCCTGTCGCGCGAGGGATGGCGGACGACGTAGAGGTGATAGACGCTTTCGCAGCCCGGCGCCTCGAGCGGGAGGCGCAGGGGCGTGTCGTTGAGCAGCTCGTGGTAACGGTGCGCGATGGCGCGGCGGCGGGCGTTCCAGTTGGAAAGGTGCGGAAGCTGCACACCGAGCGTCGCGCCCTGCAGGCCCTCCATGCGGTAATTGTAGCCGACCTCGTCGTGGTAATAGCGGACGGCGGAGCCGTGCTCGCGGAGCGAGCGGGCGCGCTTGGCCAGCGCCTCGTCGTTGGTGACGAGCGCTCCGCCCTCGCCGAGAGCGCCGATGTTCTTGCCGGGATAGAAGCTGTAGCCCGACATGGCGCCGAAGGTGCCGACCTGCCGGCCCTTGTAGCGGGCGCCGTGCGACTGCGCGGCATCCTCGACCAGCGGGATCTTGCGCGCGCGGCACTCGGCGAGGATGGGGTCGAGATCGAACGGGTGCCCGTAGAGGTGGACGGGCATCACGGCCTTGGTGCGCGGGGTGAAGGCCTTGGCGAGGAGCTTCGGGTCGAGGTTCATCGTGGCCTCGTCGATGTCCACATAGACCGGCTTGGCGCCGAGATAGACGACGGCCCAGCTCGTGGCGATGAAGGTGTAGGGCGTGGTGATGACCTCGGCGCCCGGGCCGACGCCGAGGATCTGCATGGCGACGTGCAGGGCGGAGGTGCCGCTGTTGAAGCCGACGCCGTGTTTCGCCTCGCACCACGCGGCGAAGCCGGCCTCAAACCTGGCCACGTCGGGGCCGAGGCAGAAGGAGCACTGGTCGAGCGTGCGCGCGATGGCGGCGTCGAGCTGCGGGCGGAGCGGGCGGAGCCGGGCTTGGAGATCGAAGTAGGGGACTTTCAAGGGAGTGAAAGCGAGGGTGAGGGCGAAAGTGAGCGGAAGGACGGCGCGGGTCAGGCCTTTTTCTTCTGCAAAACGCGAGCCGGGACGCCGGTCACGATGACGCCGGGCGAGGTCGTGGTAAACGACCATCTTTGGATCTTCGTCGCTGAACCGCGCCGGTTGTGCAGGCTCGGGGCCCAGGGCGGACTATGCTGAAGAAGGTGAACGTGAAGCCGGGGTATGAGGCGGGGGAGGAGAGGAGGAGGGTCGGAAGCCGCTGAGCACTCGGGCGTCGCTTGATCCAGCGACACCACGCAGACTCAGCTGGGCTCTGAGAAGCGTGCCAGCCCACGATCCATCCCGACATGGCCGGTCGAGTCGCACGGCTGACCCGTTTATTTGCGGCATGGCCGCCGGGACGACCCGACGAACCCAGCGAGGTTGGCGCCCGCCTTCGCCAAGGCTTCGGCGCGGCCAGGGGACAAAATTTTGAGGTGCGGCCTGCCAGCCATAGCTTCAGCGACGGCTGGAGGCTAAAGGGCATCGGCAAAGCGTCCCCTCTGCCCTCAGAAGCTCGGCCGGCGACAATTATTCGTAGCGTTGGCCTGCGCGGCATCCTCTTCGCTATTGGTTGTCGCTTTTCGATGTCAGGAAGTTCCGGAAGAATCTGTGAGCCGGACTGAGGGTTCGATGCAGCCAGCCTGCTTCACGTCCGGGCAGTCGGTATCCGCCTTGGGTGGATAAATGCTTGCCCGCCTGTGGCTGGTTCCGTGGGCTTTTCGTCATGGAAGTCGTCTTTCTCGGCACGGGCACGTCGCAAGGCGTGCCGATGATCGCATGCAATTGCGCGGTCTGCACGTCGACCGACCCGCGCAACCATCGCACCCGGGCCTGCATCCACGTCGTGATGGACGGGCTGCACGTGCAGGTGGACGCCGCGCCGGAGTTCCGGCAGCAGTGCCTGCGCGAGAAGATCGACCGGATGGACTGCTTCATCCTCACCCACGGGCACGCCGACCACATCGCGGGCATGGACGACCTGCGGCGGTTCTGCGACCTGCTGGGGGGCACGGCGATGACGGTCTATTCGACCGACGAGGGCATCTCACGCGTGCTCGCGATGTTCCCCTATGCCATCGCCGAGCGCCCGGTGTCGAAGGGCTACGCGGCCTTCAAGCTCCTGGAAATGCCCGCGGCGCTCGAATTGCCGCAAGGCACGATCCGCTCCACGCTGCTGCCGCACGGCGGCATCAACACGCTGGGGCTGGTGTTCGAGGAGAAGTCGTCGGGCCGGAAGTTCGCCTATTACAACGACTGCAAACGCATCCCGCGCGAGTCGGTCGCGCTGGCCAGGGGCGCCGACGTGGTGGTGCTCGACGGGCTGCGGGTCGAGCCGCACCCGACGCACATGAACATCGCGGAGGCGTGCGCCGCCGCGGCGGAGATCGGCGCGCCCGTCACCTATCTCACGCACCTGACGCACGGCGTGGACTTCGAGACCTGGAGCCGGAAGCTGCCGAAGGGCGTGCAGCTGGCGCATGACGGCCTGCGGTTGAAGTTGTAGCCGGGGTCGGTGACCCCGGCCTCCCGCGCCACATGCCACACTCCCACATCCGCCGTCTGGACCGGGTCTGGGTTCGTGATCCCTTGTTTTTCCTGACTGTCTGCACCGCGAAGCGACGGATAGTTCTCGCGAATCCTTCGGCAGCAGCAGCACTGATTGAAGAGTGGAGCGCCGCCAAGGAGAGACACGGCTGGCACATCGGCGCCTACGTCATCATGCCAGATCACGTCCATTTCTTCGCGGAACCAGATGTCGGTGCGAAGGAATTGAGCGTATTCATCGGCAAATGGAAGGAATGGACGGCCAAGAAACTGCTTGGACTCAAGGTGGCGCCCGCATCGCCGGTCTGGCAGCCGGAGTTCTTCGATCACGTGCTGCGCTCGGAGGAGAGCTGCGCCGAGAAGTGGGAATACGTGAAGGCCAATCCGGTGCGGGCGGGCCTGGTGAAGACGGCAGCGGAGTGGCCGTATTGGGGGCACATACACTTTGCCTGAGCGGGCCGGGGTCACCGACCCCGGCTACAACCGAACCAGCTGTCGCCAGGCTCGTTGAACCCGGCCCGATCTTCGGGCGTCGTCAAGCGACGCCCCTACAGAATGGACAGGGGGCAGTGTTGTAGCGGCGGTCTATGACCGCCGTCGGCCGGCGCTCATAGAGCGCCGCTACATCTCAAAACCCCCACACTCTGGGGATGACATACATCGCCACGAGGAAGCAGACGATGTTCATCGGCACGCCGATCTTCACGAAGTCGCCGAAGCGGTAGCCGCCGATGCCGTAAACGTAGGTGTTGGTCTGGTAGCCGATGGGCGTGGCGAACGCGGCGGAGGCGGCGAAGGTGACGGCGATGATGAACGGCCGCGGGTCGAGCCCGGCCTCGGCGGCGAGGCCGAGCGCGATGGGCGCCATCAGGGCGGCGATGGCGTTGTTGGACATGATCTCGGTCAGCACCGTGGTGACGAGGTAGAGGCACGCGAGCATGACGAGCGGTTTCTGCGGGCCGGCAACGAACTGGTCCACCCCGGCCACGATGTTGTGCGCCAGCCAGGCGGCCGCGCCGGTGTGCTGCAGGGCCGCGCCGAGCGCGAGCATGCCGAAGATGACGAAGAGCAGGTTCCACTCGATGGCGGCGTAGGCCTCCTTGGGCTTGAGGCAGCCGGTGAGGCACAGGAGCACGCTGGCGGTGATGGCGCCGATCTCGATCGGCACGAGCTTGAATGTCTCGCCCAGGACCACCGCGGCGATGGCGCCGATGACGAGGGGGATGCGCCGGTGCAGCGAGACGGAGGGCAGCGGCGGCCGGTCGAAGAGGATGAGGTCGTCGCCCTGCCGCAGGGTGCGGATGGCCTGTTCGGTGCCCATCATGAGGAGGATGTCGCCCATCTCCAGCGGCAGGGTCTCGATCTTCTCGCGCACGTTCCTGCCGCCGCGGTGGAGGGCGAGCACGACGACGCGGTAGCGCTGGCGGAAGTTGAGCTCGCTGATGGTGCGGCCGACCAGCTCGGACGTGGGGGCGACCGCGCCCTCGAAGATGACGCCCTCGTGCGCTGCGATCTGCTCGAGGCCGGCCTCGGCCGTGAAGTCGAAGCCCGGGGTCGAGCGCGCCGCGGCGACGCCGGAGGGCCGGCAGGCCAGCACGAGCCGGTCGCCCGCCTCGAGCGGCGTGGCGGCCGGGTCCACGGTGATGGCGATGCCGTCGCGCACGACCTCGATGACGCGGAAGCCGCGGGCCTTGATCAGCCCGGCGGCCTTGAGGCTCTTGCCGACGAGCGGGGAGTCCGGCGGCACGAAGGCCTCGGTGAGGTATTCGCGGCGCTCCTCGTCGGTGAGGATGGAGGTGAGCATTTCGCGCGCGGGCAGCAGCCGGCGGCCGGCGAGGGCGAGGTAGAGCGCGCCGATGATCGCCGCGGGCACGCCGAGCCAGGCGAGCTCGAACATGCCGAGGCCCGGTTCGCCCCGGTCGAGGAGGATGCCGTTGACGACGAGGTTGGTGCTCGTGCCGATGAGCGTGCAGGTGCCGCCGAGCACGGCGGCGTAGGAGAGCGGGATGAGGAATTTCGAGGCGGGCAGCTTCATCCGGCGGGCGAGGCTGAGCACCACGGGCACGAAGACGACGACCACGGGCGTGTTGTTGATCCAGGCCGAGACGAAGGCGACGAAGGCGACGAGCAGGAAGAGGGCGAGGGGATAAGGCAGGCCGGCGGCGCGCTCGAACCAGCCGGAGAGGCGGTCGATGGCGCCGCACCGCACGAGCGCGGCGCTGAGGACGAACATGGCGGCGACCGTGATGGGCGCGGGGTTGGCGAAGACCGCGAGCGCTTTCTCGCGCGGGAGCACGCCGCTGACCAGCAGGAGGCTGAAGACCGTCAACGCCACGATGTCGGCCGGGTATTTCTCCCAGACGAAAGCGAGCAGCGCGAGGAGCAGCAGCCCGAGGACGAAGGCGATCTCCCAGGTCATGGCTGGCTGAAATAGCCGCTTGTTTCAGCCGGGCCGAGGCAATTCGCGGGCTTAGGACGCGGAGGGGGCCTGTTCGGCATTGTCATCGCGAGGCCTGCGACGCGGGCCGTGGCGATCCAGATGGATTGCTTTGTCGGCCCGCGACGTGGGCTTCATCGCAATGACACCTCGAAGAGGGGGGGCTCAGAACGACCAGACGGCCGGGATGACGAAGAGGGCGACGACCATGCAGAGCAGGCCGAGCGGCAAACCGAACTTGAGGAAATCGGCGAACCGGTAGCCGCCGACGCCATAGACGTAGGTGTTGGTCTGGTAGCCGATGGGGGTGGAGAACGAGGCGGAGGCGGCGATGCAGACGGCGATGATGAACGGCCGGGAGTCCACCCCGATCTGGTCGGCCAGGCTGAGGGCCAGCGGCGCCATCAGCGCGGCCACGGCGTTGTTGGAGAGGATCTCCGTGAGCACGGCCGCCACGAGGTAGAAGGCCGCGAGCATGACGACGGCCTTGTGCTCGGGCGGCACCACGGTGTTCACGGCCCAGATCATCCGGTCCACGAGCCAGGTCGAGGCGCCGGTCTCCTCCATGGCGAGGCCGGCCGCGAGCATGCCGTAGATGAGGAAGAGGATGTTCCACTCGATGGCGCGGTAGCCGTCCTTGGGCTTGAGGCAGCCGGTCATGAAGATGACGGCGCAGGCGAGGAGGGCGGCGATCTCGATGTTGAGCAGGTGGAAGGAGGAGGCGGCGATGACGCCGGCGATGCAGCCGAAGACGATCATCAGCTTGCGGGGCGAGGTCTTGGCGGGCTGGTGCGGGCGGTCGATGAGCAGCAGGTCGTCGCTGGCGCGGAGGTTCTCGATGGCGTGGTCGGTGCCCATGAGCAGGAGGATGTCGCCGAACTTGAGCGGCACGGTGTCGATCTTGTCGCGGAGGTTGCGGCCGCGGCGGTGGATGGCGAGCAGCACCATGCGGTAACGCTGGCGCAGGTTGATCTCCCGCGCGCTGCGGCCGATGAGGCTGGAGTTGGGGCCGACGATGCACTCGACGATGGCGCCCTCGTGCGCGGCGATCTGCCCGAGGTTGAGCTTCAGCTCGGCCATGAGGTCGAGCCCGCCGAGGGAGCGGGCGTGCGCGATGCCCTTGGGGCGGCAGGCCAGCACGAGCCGGTCGCCGGCCTCGAGCCGCGCCGTCTCGAGGTCGCCGGGCAGCGCGACCTCGTCGCGCACGATCTCGACCACGCGGATGCCGCGGGAGGCGGTGAGGCCGGCCTGCGCCGGGGTCTGGCCGATGGCCGAGGACTCCGGCTGGGCAAAGACCTCGGTGAGGTATTCGCGGCGCTCGTCGTCGGTCATCGTGGCGGTGAGCATCTCGCGCCGGGGCAGGAAACACTTGCCGGCCAGCGCGACGTAGAGGCCGCCGACGGCGACAAGCGGGAGGCCGATGGAGGCGAGCTCGAACATGCCGAGCGGCGGCAGCCCGCGGTCGCGCACGATGCCGGAGACGACGAGGTTGGTGCTGGTGCCGAGCAGCGTGCAGCAGCCGCCGAGGATGGCGGCGTAGGAGAGGGGGATGAGGAATTTGGAGGCGGGCTGCTTCATCTTGGCCGCCAGCCGGAGGATGACGGGCACGAAGACGACGACGACGGGGGTGTTGTTGACGAAGGCCGAGATGCCGCCCACCCCGAGCATCATCAGCAGGATGATGGTGAAGTAGTGCAGCCCCGACATCCGGTCGAGCAGCGCGGCGAGCCGGTCGATCGCGCCGCATTTCACCAGCGCGGCGCTGAGCACGAACATCGCGCCGACCGTGAGCGGCGCCGGGTTCGACAGCACGCTGAGCGCGCGGGCCTCGGTGAGCAGGCCGCTGAGGACGATGACGAGGAAGAGCCCGAGCGCGGTGACATCCGGGGGAATCTTCTCCCAGACGAAGGAGACGAGCGCCGCCAGCAGCAGGAAGAGGACGAGGGCGATCTCCCAGGTCATGCGGGGCCGAGGGTAGTGGCTCTGCACGGCACGCCGAGAAAAAAGCTCATAAGGACGATGAGGTGAGGTTGAGCAGATCTCCTTGTGGGCGGGGTGCCCTCACCCCGCAACCGCAGCGAGACTGATAGCCTGCGGGGTGGGGGCACCCCGCCCACATCCCGGGTCAGGCGGGCCGGCGTTTTTCCGAGGCCTGATACCAGCGGTAGAACGCGAGGGCGAAGACGGTCATCGAGACGCCCATGCCCGTGAGCTTCATCATGCTGCCGGCCAGGACCTGGTCCTGGTGCGGGGTCAGGCCGGTGAGGCGCGGGGCGAACTCGTAGGTGGGGTAGAGCACGTCCTGCGAGAAGGTGAGGTAGGCGAAGATCGGGGTCATCGCGATGGTCAGGCCGACGAGGTAGAACATCTGCCAGGCGTGGGTGGCCGGCGGGAGGTCGCGCGACGGGCCGGCCAGCGGCCACCACATGAGGAGCGCCGCGCCGAAGAACGAGAAATGCTCGGCGATGTGGACGGTGCGGTCCTGCAACGCCCAGTCATACATCACGGGGGCGTGCCAGGCGGAGATGACGACGACATAGACGATCCCGCAGATGATGGGGTGGGTCAGCAACCGCAGCCAAGGCCGGAGCGTCGGCCGGCTGGTGACGGGCCGCAGCATCCAATCAGGCAGGCCGGTCAGGAAGAGCAGCGCGGCCGGATAGACCAGCAACTGGTGCTGGAGCATGTGCGCGCTGAAGAGGAAGCGTTCGCCCGCCTGGTCGAGCGGCGAGCCGACGGCGAGGTAGAAGACGACCAGTGAAAGATAAAACCGGATGGCGTGGCGGCGGGGCCAGGGCTCGCCCGGCGCCAGCCTCGGGCGCAACGGACCGGCCAGGATGGCATGGAGCCAGCCGAGGAACACGAGCCCGCCGATGAGGAACGGCTCGTTGTGCCAGTGGGTCCAGTCGATCATGGGCGGAGGAAGGTTCTAGTTGAGACTGGAGTTCCGGGAGATGGAAGAGCGATTCTGCGGGATCGCCGGGGAGGTCACACGAAGAACCGAAGGAACGAAGCCGATCGTATCCCACTATCGGTAGCCCTACCTGTGAGGACAGGGAGGTGCGCGGCGGGGTGCGGGGACACAGAGGGCAGGAAGAGGGTGGAAGAGGTCACGGAGCAGGGAATCCTATCGGGCGGGGAATGGTTACGGCCGGTTCGGTGCGAGAGTGCAATTGGGCAATCCGGCCTGCGTCAGCTTTCTTGTTGGCCAAGCGCAACGAGATCCCAATCGGGCTCGGCCGAGGCTCGATCGGCTTGAGTGGCTGAAATACTGGACCGGCCCGAGATAAAATAAAATGGCCCGTCCGGCTGACCCTCGTCCTGGGGAGTGTCACAGGGATGTCCGATTTGACACTTGTCTCGAACAGGCTGGGGGGGGGTATCAATCCAATGTTATCCCAATAACACACCACCCTATGAACAAATTACTCAATGCTTTCTTGCTGTTCGTGCTTCTTTCGTGCTCAGAAAGCCATGCACAAACTGGCTTAGTTTTCATTAATCGTGTTCTTGGCGGCACGCAGCCACTCCCTAGATCCGACATATTGTCACATACGCTAGTAGCCGCGGTCGAGAACGGCACTATAACACGAATTGCCTCGTGGGGCTCCTCTGCAAACACTTCAGGATGGTCAGTGAATGATCCGATGGGTATCGCTGGAGCCCAAAGCGCGTTCGCGAACGGCCTATACGAATTGGTCCTCCCCGGACTTACTACTGCCCAATTCGACACTGTATTGAGTTACCTCTCGAGCCGGCCTGGCCACATCAATCTCGGTCCGATTCTAAACTGCAAATGGGAAGCATGGGTTTTCAAAGATCGGGCAGACAACCTGATCGCATATGGAAATCCCAATCATACTCCTCCACTTTCACTCGCCGACATTCACTTCTTTGCTGCCGACCCCTACTTCATGACAAACGATGCAATGTGGTCGTTTATTCGCGAGCGCTTGGACGTCGGCCTCGACATGGTCATGCGGATGGCTCGTGCGGATATCGAAAATGCCGATATTATCCTAGGGCAGTATTTTGCCCTCAAGGGCGCTGAGGAAATCGGAAATCAAAACGAAGAATGAACTATCCAGGTAGAGTTGTCATCTTCGCGTCCCTCCTGCCGTTGGGCTTGGGCGGCTGCCAGAGCCGCTCCAGTTCCTTTGTCGATGCCATGAGCGCATACCGGGGTGAAGGCGCAATCGAGGATACCACGGTTCGCTCTCTGTATATTGTTGCTCCGGGCTTTCGCATCACGCTGCCGCCCATGATGCCGGCGCCCAATCGGGAGTATGTTTTCCATCTTAATAATCTTCCCACGACCAGACACAAAGAACTCGGCTTGTGCCTGCAGTTAGAACCTAGAATCGACCTGCGCGCGCATGCCTCGAAGGTCGCCCTTTCCTTGGAATTGCGCGACGCGAATGGCTCCACCATCTACCAACATTCTGGGATTTCCGCAACGCACGCAGAGAAAGTCCGCTACTCCAAATATTGGGACGATCACACTTGGGTGTTTGGTGCCCCCTATTGTCCCTACCTCGGAGGAGAGAGCTATACGCTGCATGTGCGCTACTCCACGACGGATCCCGCATTTGCCCCCGAACTCGTCTTAATCGCTTGGAGCGGCGGGTTTCTTTAGCGCCGAAAGGGGAACTGCCCGCTGCGGAGCCAATCGGGCGTGGGTTGCAGGGAAGCTCACACGAAGAAGCAAAGAAACGAAACCGACCCCGGCTCTTTCGCTGATTGGCTGCTTCGTGTTTCCTCAATCGGGAAACGAAAAGCCGCGCCTTGAAGAGCGCGGCGGGGAGAAAGATAAAGAGAGTGAGAAAGATCAGGGGACAATCAGGCCGAGCGTGGCGGAGAGCGGCTTGCTGGCCTCGGCGCCGAAGAGATGGAGCAGGGCCCACATGGTGCCGCCGGCGAGAACGAGGCCGATGAAGAACAGGATCGTGCAGAACACCTTGTCCCACCGCAGGTGCATGAAGTAGAAGATGACGAACATGAACTTCACCGCGGAAAGGATCGAAAGGGCGGTGATGACGAGCCAGGCGGGGAGCGGGAGATAGACGAGCACGACCTCGATGCCGGTGATGACGGCGAGGATCATGGCGATCTGCACGTAGATGTGGAGTTTGCTGGCCTCCTTGTGGGGGTGCGCGGCGGAATGGTCGGTGGCGGCGTGGCTGGTCATGAGACTGAAAGACGAATGACTAATTCTAATTAGCTTTCAAGGTGAGTGTTAAAACGGTATACGGTTGGCATGTCCAGACCATGCCGAATCGACCCGGTTGCAATAAGACGCGCGCGTGCCGTGGTGGCGCGAGCGCACGAC
>Ga0187894_10000152_pt1 | contig 89249 bp, 84 predicted proteins | sample GBC1701081metaG_FD_136650 | JGI IMG/M metagenome (GOLD analysis project Ga0187894, IMG submission 136650) | White microbial mat communities from a lava cave in the Kipuka Kanohina Cave System on the Island of Hawaii, USA - GBC170108-1 metaG ...
AAATGCGCTCGCGAAGATCCCCCGAATATGGCTTGCCCATGATCCACCTCCAAACACGGTGAATCACAAACCAGCCCGCAAGGGAATCCCACGCGATTCACTTTTGGAGTCCGATGCTCTAGAAGGCGAGCTTGCCTTTTGCGGCCAGGACACAGGCGAGGTCAAGCGGGTGGCCGCGGAGCGCGGCCTGACCCGGTTCGGGATGGTCTCGGTCGACCCCCATTCGGGAGAATGGATGCATGCGGACGGGATCGGGTCTCTCGTCCGGGCCGGCTGACGCAAGGCTCAGCCCATTGTCCCGCCTTCGCCGCCGTTCACTCGCTCGGCGCCGGACCGCCGGGCGGCCACGAACGCCTTGAGACTTTCCACCGGCACCAGTGTCGATCGCCCAACCTTGATCGTCTCGATCTCGCCGGCGGCGATGCAGAGATAGAGGGTCGAGCGGCCGATGCCGAGCATCGCGGCCGCCTGCGGGATGCGGACGGCGACGGGCTCGAGCGCACCCAGTTCGCGCCTCGCCCTCATCCGTCCCTTCCCTTCCGCGGTCCTTGCCGGGAGCGGCAGAACTCACGGTCGCTCTCCAGGAAGGAAGCGAGCATGGCCGGGATGAGCTCGGTGACCGGCACGCCCGCGCCATAGGCTTCCTCATAGGCCTTGGCGTAATCGGTCAGCGTCTCGTGAAGATCCGGCGCGACGAGGATCGCCAATTTGACCGGAGTCCGGTCGGGGATTCGGGCGAGTTTCAGCATAAGGGTCAACCCCTCCAGGGCCTGAGGACGAGGTCCTTGTGGACCAGCACCCGGACCGGAAATCCCGGCCGGACGCGGATGGTCGGCTGGATGTCCAGATTGCGCTCGACGATGCGCTGTCCGGCCCGGTCGGCGTTGCTCTGCGCGGATTCCCGTAGCGCCTGAACGAGATCGGCCTCGCTGCCGCCGAAGGTGAGCTGGGTCCCCACGCCGAGCAGGGTCGAAAGACCGATGCCCCGCAGCAGTCGCCAGGTGTGGAAATCGACCCGGTCGGCGACGCCGGCATAGCCCGCGGTGTCGGTGGCCGGCAGGTTGTCGAGGGAAATGGACGAGCCGTCCGGAAAGACGATGCGCTGCCAGATCAGCAGGGCTCGGCTCTGCCCGAAGGCGACCACGCTGTCGTAGAGGCCGATCAGCCGCGCGCCCTGAGGCACGAGGAGGGTGCGGCCGGTCGCGCTGTCATAGGCATTCTCGGTGACCTGGGCGACGACCATGCCCGGCAAATCGGAGTTGAGCCCCGTGACCAGGCTGGCGGCGATGACGCTGCCGGCGCTGAGCTGCCAGGGCGACGCCGGGCCCTGCAGGCGATGCGGATTGATGGTGCCGCCAGTGTCGCGCGCATTCGCGAAGGCGATGTTGCGCCCCTGCCCCGCCGTCGTCGTGGCGCCGCCCTGCTCGGGCTGTGCCGCAACCTCCGCGGCACCCGGCGAAACGGCACCCGCCGGCTCGGCGGCGGCGGTCCTCGCCAATTGCATCAGCACCGGCGCCTCCCGCGCCTGGCGCGCCTCGGCGATGCGCCGCTGGCGCTCGGTCTCGGCCGCCTGGGCGGCCGCATCCACCGTCGGCGCCGCCGGCGAACCCGGCGTTTCCACCGCCATTTCGCGCTGCCGCTCGAGGATCGGCCGGCCGAGATCGCCGGGAAGCGGCGGCCCCAGGCGCGGCACGTCCCCATAGCTGTGGGGCGCGGCCGCCAAGACGTCGGGGGCGGCGTTGGACGCCGCCATCGGCCGGTCGTCGCCGGATGCCACCAGGCGCATGGTGGCAGGCTGCAGGGCGAGCCAGGCGGTGCCGATCAGCGCAAGCGATCCCAGACCGGCGATTGCCACGATCACGCCGCGCCTGAAACGGACGACTCTGCTCGGGCTGCCCCGAAGCACCAGCGTCTCCGGATCGACCTTCTCGGTCCGAGGCTCGGCCATCATCGACCGATCGTCGGTCATGACGCCCTCCGCCGGCGCTGGGCGCGCGTCGCATCGTCGCGGCTGATGCGGACGACCGTCTGCCGCCCGGCGCCGAGGCGCAGCTCCGCCCGGGCGAATATGCGGTCCACGACATAATAGCGGCCAGCCATGCGATAGTTGACCAAAGCGGCCTCGCCCCCATCGTCGAGCACGAACAAAGGCGGCGCGGCTCCCTGCGCGATGTTCGCCGGAAACTCGATGAAGGTCTGGCGCCCGTCGTCGAACGCGCGGAGCGGCCGCCATGGCGGGTCGTCCCCGCTGATCCTGTAACCGAACCGAAGGCTCTCGACCGCGAGGCCGGCCGCGACCGGCGCCGCCGAGCCCGCGCCCGCGCCGGCACCCTGAAGCGCGATGAGCGCGTCCTGGGGGTAGATCCAGGAGAGGGCCGCCATCGCCGTCGCGCCGGTGCTTTCGAGCTGAAGGTGGTAGACGCGCCGGTCGGTGGCGATGACGAGGTTGGTGGCGAGGCCCGCCGAGGACGGCTTGACCAGGATGTGGGTGCGTCGCGAAGGCCCGCTGCCGCTGGTCGTGTCGCCGACGATCCAGCGGACCGTGTCGCCCGCGGCGACCGAGGTGACGGCTTCGCCGGGCTGAAGCGCGATGTCCGTCACCCGCTCGGGCGCGGCGTAGAGCCGGTAAAGCGTGCCTTCCGAATAGGGATAGACCTGGACCGCGTTGATGTAGCCGGCGCGCGTCGGTTCGCGAAGCGCCGCGCGGTTCGCCGACTGGACGCGCGCGGTGGGCGCCGCGTCCCGGTGGACGCGGCGCTGGGCCTCGGCCGGTGCGGCCGCCAGCGCGAGCAGGCACAAGGCGAGAGGGATCGGACGGATCATTGGGCGTTCCTTTCGGGGGAAGTGGGTTCGTTGGCCGGGCGCGCCCGCGCCGCCGGTGCGAGCGGCGAGCCCTGGGGGATGGACGCCTGCGGAGCGCCCGGCGCCGGCCCGAAGGCGGGAACCTCGCGCGGCGGAGCGGGTTCGCTCGGAGCGGTCCGGGCCGGCGCCGCGGCGGCCGGCGCATCCAGCTCACGGCTCCAGTCGATCGCATCGACATAGATGCCGAGCGGGTTCTTGCGGAGAACATCGGCGGAGCGCGGCGGCCGCTGCTGAATGGTCAGGATCGCGGTCCAGCGCGACGTGCCGGTGAGGCTGCCACGCTCATATTGGCTTTCGGTCCATTTCACCTGAAACGAAGTCTCGGACGCACGCACCACGCTGGTGCCTGGACCGAGACGGTCCTGTCGCCGATGTCGGCGAACGGATTGCTGGCGCGCGCATATTCGCCGAGGAAGAGCGCGCCGCGCTCGGTCGCGAAGTCGTAGGCCGAGAGCCAGTTCTCGCGCATCAGCACGGCATCGAGCGACTTCGAGCGGATGTTGGAGATGAACCGCGAGAGATGCCAGGCGATCTGCGGGTCGGTCGGCCGATAGTCGGAGGCCGCGGGCGAGACCGCACGCGCCTCACCGAGGGCGTCGACCTCGACGACATAAGGGACGACGCGGCTCTGCATGGATTGCCAGACCAGCCCCGCGGAAAGCCCGGTTGTCAGAAACAGGCCGCCGAACGCCATCAGGCGCCAATTGCGCGCCTGCACCCGCGCCGAGCCGATCCGCTCGTCCCACAATTGCCCCGCGCGCTGATAGGGCGTGTCGGGTTCCGGAGTCCGTCCATAGCGCTGGACGGCACGCTTGAATCGCATGGGTCAGTCCCTTTCCTTGATGTCGGGGGTGGCGCCCGCGCCGCGGCTCGAGCCGGCGCCGAGCATGTGCACCGCCAGCTGGCGGTGATGGCGTGAGGTCTGGTCGGCGCGGAGACGCTGCGCCCAGGCAGGGGCGGCATCGCCGCCCCCGGCGCCGGCGCCGGCCGCTGCCGCCACCGTTCCAGGCGACGAGGAGCTAGAAGCCGGCCTTCCAGTCATCGCCGACCAGGCCGCATCGCGGCCCCGTTCGGCGGCGGCGCCAAGACCAAGCGAGCCGCTGAGCCGCTGTGCTGCCGCGCCCTTGGCGGCGGCGGCCATGCCGCCGATGCTCGAGCCTCCGGTCTCGCGGCCGAGCTGGGCGGCGGTCGAGGCGGCGGCCCCCATCGTCGTCCCGGCGCGGATCGCGCCGAGGCCGGCGCCGGCGACCGCGCGCGCGCCTCCGACCGCGGCCGCGCCGCCGAGCGCGAGCGTCGCTCCCGCGCCCGCCACCGTCCCGACGGCGGCACCCGCGCCGAGCTGGGGCGCGCCCGACACCAGGCCCGAGGCGATGCTCGGCCCGAAGATTCCGAGGCCGAAGAGGGCCAGGCTCGCGAGCATCAGCGACACCGCCTGCTCGAGGCTCGGCTCCTGTCCCTGCAGCGAGTTCGTGAACTCGGAGAAATAGTTGGAGCCGATGCCGACGATCACGGCGAGCACCATCACCTTGATGCCCGAGCTGATCACGTTCCCGAGGACGCGCTCGGCGAGAAAGGAGGTGCGGTTCCACAAGGCGAAGGGAACCAGCACGAAGCCCGCCAGGCTGGTCAGCTTGAACTCGAGGATCGTGACGAACATCTGGACGGCGAGGATGAAGAAGGCGATCACGACGATCACCCAGGCGATCATCAGGGTCATGATCTCGACGAAATTGGTGAAGAAGGCGATCGGGCCGACCAGCTCGGTCGCCTGATCGAGCAACGGCTTCGCCGCCTCGAATCCGGTCCCCGCCAGCCGCCCGGGCCGGAGCAAATCGTCGGCGGTGATCGTGCTTCCGCCGGCGGTGAGCCCCAGGCCCGCGAACGAGCGGAAGATGATGCCCGTCAGCGTCGAGAAGCTGTTCAGAATGAGGGCGAAGACGCCCACATAGAGGATCTTCTTGATGAAGCGGCCGATGATGTCGTTCTCGCCGCCAAGCGCCCAGAACAGGCCGGCGAGCGTGATGTCGATGCCGATCAGCACCGTCGTCAGGAAGCCGACATCGGGCCCGAGCAGTCCGAACCCGCTGTCGATATAGCGGACGAACGTGTCCATGAATTGGTCGATGACGTTCAGGTCTTCCACTGGCGTCGGCTTTCGAATGTGGTCCGAGGAAGATGTCGCGGGGCCCGCGGCCCAGGGGGAGAGGCCTGACGGCCCCGCGACGAGACGTGCACCGGATCGGGGCGGATCCGGTGCCGGCTCAGCTCATTGCCGCGGCCGCGGCGTGTAGGCGCGCCCGTCCCCGAGGAAGCGGCGCACGCCCTCCCGGGATTCCCGTTCGATCTGTGCGCGCTCCGCCTGCTCGACCGCCTGCGAGCGGAAATGCGCCGCCATCAAATTCTGGATCTGCAGCTGCTGCTGGGCGGTGAGCGCGAGCAGCTGGTTGGTCGCCTGCTGTGCTGCAAGCGCGCCTTCCGCACCCTGGCTTCGCGCGACGATCTGCGAGAGCGCCTGCGCATCCGCGCGCGCATTGGCGACGATCTGGCTCTGGACGCCCATCGTCTGGCGGAACTGGGACATCGCCGCATCCAGCCTGGCGCGCGCCGTAGCGGCCCGCTGATCGCGGGTCAGAAGCTGCTGGAAGCTCTCGGGATAGAGCTGCCGGAACTGCTGGTCGAGCTGGTCGACCCGGAAGTCGATCCCGCGCGCCTGGCCCATCAGCCCGTCGATCTGCTGCAGCCGCTGCTGGAGCTGCTGCATCTGCGGAAAGTCGATCCGGCTGAGATTGCGCTGCATGTTCTGAAGCATCGCCGCCTCATTCTGCAGGCTCTGGATCTGCTGGTTGATCTGCTGGAGCGTGCGCGCCGCGGTCAGCAGGTTCTGCGCGTAGTTGGCGCCGTCGAAGACCGGGATGGCATGCGCCGGCGCGGGCATGATCGCCAGCCCGGCGGCAAGCGAGGTCGTCGCGAGCGCGAGGCCGAGCAGGCCGGTATTGAGCAACTTTTTCATTGGTCATTCTCCTTCTGGTTTTGGGTGGCATCGAAGCGGCCGGCCAGGGCGGCGGCCCAGGTCAGTCCGGAATCGCGGAGGTACGCGGCCGCGAAATCGCCCGGGCCATGCTCCGCCAGCACCGCGTCGATCTGCTGCTGCGAGGCGGGGTCGGAGGCGCCGCAAAGGGCAAGCGCGACGGAGCCGAGCCCGAGCTCGAACAGACGGTTCCCGCGCGCGGACTGGAGATAATATTGCCGCTTGGGCGTCGCCCGGCTGATCAGCTCGATCTGGCGGTCGTTGAGCCCGAACCGTTCATAGGCGGCCCGGCTCTGCGGCTCGATCGCGCGGTCGTTCGGCAAGAGGATGCGCTGCGGGCAGCTCTCGATGATCGCCGGCGCGATCGCGGAGTCGGCAATGTCGGCGAGGCTCTGGGTCGCGAACACGACGGCGACATTCTTCTTGCGCAGGACCTTCAGCCATTCGCGGATACGCGCGGCGAACAGGGGATGATCGAGGAACACCCAGGCCTCGTCGAGGACGAGCAGGGTCGGGCGCCCGGTGAACCTCTCCTCGAGCCGGTGGAACAGATAGGTGAGGACCGGCGCGACGACGCCCGCCTGCCCCATCAAGGCCTCGGTCTCGAAGCACTGGACGTCGGCGATGCTGCCGACGCCGTCCTCGGCCGCGTCGAGCAGTCGGCCGAACGGTCCTTCGAGCGTGTAGGGGGCGAGCGCCGAGCGCAAAGCGGTCGATTGCAGCAGCAGCGCAAGGCCGGTCAGCGTCCGTTCCGCGACCGGGGCCGAGGCGAGACTGCCGAGCGCCGACCAGACGGCTTCCTTCACCTCCGGCGTGACCAGCACCTTCTCGTGCGCCAGCAACGCGCCGATCCATTCCGCGGCCCAGGCCCGCTCGGCCGCGCTGTCAATGCGGCGCAGCGGCTGGAAGGCGATGGCCTCGCCGCCGTCATGGCCGGCGTCCTCGCCGGTGCCCTCACCTCCCAGGCCGAGCGCATGATGCGCGCCGCCCATGGCGAGTACCGCGGCCCGCGCCGAGAATCCCTTGTCGAAGATGTAGACCTGGGACGCGGGATAACGGCGGAACTGGAGCGCCAGCAAAGCGAGCAGCACCGACTTGCCGGCGCCGGTCGGCCCGACGATCAGCATATGGCCGACGTCGCCGACATGGGTGGAGAGCCGGAACGGGGTCGAGCCGCTGGTTTCGGCATAGAGCAGAGGCGGCCCGTCGAGATGAGCGTTCCTGGCCGGCCCGGCCCAGACCGAGGACAAGGGCATCAGATGGGCGAGATTGAGGCTGTGGACGAGCGGCTGGCGAACGTTCGCGTAGACATGGCCGGGCAGCGAGCCGAGCCAGGCCTCGACCGCATTCGCGGTCTCGCGGATGGACGTGAAGCCGAGGCCGTTGATCACCCGCTCGAGGCCGCGCACCTTCTCGTCGACCCGTGCGCGGTCGTTATCGGCCACGGTCACCGTGGTCGTAAGGTAGCCGAAGGAGACATGATCGCCCCCGAGCGCCTGCAGCGCGAGATCGGCGTCAACGACCTTGTTGTCGGCGTCGCTGTCCAGCAGCTGCGCGGGCTGGTTGTACATGACCTCGCGGAGCAGCGCGGTGATCGACTTTCGCTTGTTGAACCATTGCCGGCGCAGCCGGGTCAGGGCCTTGGTCGCCTCCGTCTTGTCGAGCGCGACGAAGCGCGTGACCCAGCGATAGCCGAAGTCCAGGTGGTTGAGCGCGTCGAGGATGCCGGGGCGGCTGACATTGGGAAAGCCGAGGATGGTGAGGGTGCGCAGGTGGCTCTGCCCAAGCATCGGCTCGAGCCCGCCGGTGAAGGGCGTGTCGGCGAGCAGACCGTCGAGATAGAGCGGCGTCTCCGGAACGGCGACGGGATGGCGCCGCTCGGAGATGGCGCCGTGCAGGAAGGTAAGCGTCTCGCCATCGTCCAGCGCCCGGATCTCGGGCATGAACCCGGAGAACAGGTCCAGCGCCCGGTCGGTCTCGGCGATGAAGGCCGCCAGGGCCTGGCGCCAGTCGCGGCCCTTGAGGTCGTCGCTTCGCTCCACCAGGGCCCGGCCCGCCGTGTCGGCCTGGTCGGGTGCCGGCAGAAAGGTGAGCGTCAGATGATAGCGGCTCTCGAAATGCGCGCCCGCGGCCTCGAAGCTCGCGCGCCGTTCCTCGTCGACCAGCCAGGAGGCGGCCTCGGGGAAGGTCCCTTCGGGATAGCCGAGAGCCTGGCGCCGCTCGGCCTCGAAATGCAGCGCCCAGCCCGAGCCGAACCTCTTCAGCACATTGTTCGCGCGCGCGCACGCGGAAACGAGCTCGGCCTCGGTCGCGCTTTCGAGGTCGGGCCCGCGAAAAGCGGCGGTGCGCTGGAAGCTACCGTCCTTGTTGAGGATGACGCCGGGCGCGACCAGGGCCGCCCAGGGCAGATGATCGGCGAGCCGGTCGGCCCGATTGCGATATTCGCGCAAGGCTAGCATGAAAGATGGCCCTTCTGCCGAAGGTGGCGCGCGATCACGGGACCGAAGTCGGGGTCGCGCTTGGCTGCGAACACGGCGACGGTATGCCCGAGGGCCCAGAGGATCAGGCCAGCGATCCATTGCTGCAGGCCGAGGCCGAGGGCCGCCGCGACCGTGCCGTTGACGATCGCGATCGCGCGCGGCGCGCCGCCCAGGAGGATCGGCTCGGCGAGCGCGCGGTGAAGCGGCGCCTCAAAGCCTTCGATATGCGCTCCGGTCCCCATCATCCGATCAGCGCCCCGCCGCCGAAGCTGAAGAAGGACAGGAAGAAGCTCGACGCCGCAAAGGCGATCGAGAGCCCAAAGATGATCTGAATGAGCCGGCGAAAGCCGCCCGCGGTCTCGCCGAAGGCGAGGGTGAGACCGGTCACGATGATGATGATCACCGCGACGATCTTGGCGACGGGCCCCTGGACGGACTCGAGCACCTTCTGCAGCGGCTCCTCCCAGGGCATGCCGGATCCCGCCGCCTGCGCGCTCGCGGCGATCGCAAGTGCAAAACCGATGGCGACGCCGAGGCGGAAGATGGTCCGGCGATCGGAAATTCTGGTCGGGTGCATGAGTCATTCTCCTTGCGTGAGGGATTGTGAGGCCTGGTCTTCGGCCAGGACGCGGTAGCGGCCGTCGGCATCGAGCCCGTCGACGCGCACGATCGTCTCGACGCGGCGGCCGAGCCCGCGCCCGGCGATGAACACGATCATGTCGATGGCCTCGGCGATCAGCTGGCGCGGCACGCCGACCACGGCCTCCTGGATGAGCTGCTCGAGCCGGTAGAGCGAAGAGACGGCGTTGTTGGCATGGACGGTCGCGATTCCGCCCGGATGGCCGGTGTTCCAGGCCTTGAGCATGTCGAGCGCCTCGCGCCCGCGCACCTCGCCGACGACGATCCGGTCGGGCCTAAGGCGAAGCGTCGAGCGGACGAGGTCCGCCATGGTGACCGCGCCCGCGCGGGTGCGCAGCGCGACCACGTCGCTCGCCGCGCATTGCAACTCGCGCGTGTCCTCGATGAGGATGACCCGCTCGTCGAGATGGGCCATCTCGGCGAGCAGCGCGTTGGCGAGCGTCGTCTTGCCCGAGCTCGTGCCGCCGGCGACGAGGATGTTCCTCCGCTCGACCACCGCGAGCGAAAGGCACCGCGCCGCCTCCGCGGCCATGATCCCGTCGCTCACATAATCGGCCAGGGTGTAGACGCGCGACGCGGGCTTGCGGATCGAGAAGCAGGGCGCGAGGCTCACCGGCGGAAGCACGCCCTCGAACCTTTCGCCTGCGCCCTCGCCATGAGGCGGCAGCTCGGCCGAGACGATCGGAGCGCCGGCATGGACCTCGCTCCTGGCATGGCTCGCGACCAGCCGGATGATCCGCTCGACCTGCGCGGGCTCGAGGCGGACGCCGCTGTCGACCCGCCCCTCGCCCAGCCGGTCGAGGCGGAGCGCGCCATCGGGATTGACCATGATCTCGACGACGAGCGGATCGGCGAGCGCGGCCGCGATCGCGGGACCCATGGCGCTCGCCAGCATGGCGCGCTTGCGCCCCGCGGATTCCGAGCCGCTCATTGGCCCTCCTCCGCGGCAAAGCTTCGCCGGCCGCTCGCGAGCTGCTGGGCGACGCGGGTGATGAAGGCGGCGAAGCGGTCGCGTCCGATCGCGCGGGAGACCTCGTCCTCGTCCGCGAGCGGCGCGTTGACCGTCAGCATGTAGCGGATGAAGAGCGCGAGGCTTTCGATCTGGACATGGCCGTCGCGCTCGATCCGGGCGAGCGCATTCGAGATGCGGTCGAGCCTGAGGCTGAAGCGCTCGTCGAGCTCGTTCGCGCCGCGCCGGTCGAGGAAGGCGCTCACCGCAGCGGCGAGCAAGGAGGATTTGGAGACGCCCGGCTTCGCCGCGAGCGCCTCAAGGCGTTCGCTCGTCTCCCGGGGCAGGAAGAGCTGGTGGCGGACCTGGTCCTTTCGAGCCATGACGCGCACCCTCAAAAGCTCGGCATCAGGTCGCCGTCGCGGCCCGATCCTTCGTTGACGGCGTGGGCCGAGAGCACCGGCGCGAGCGGCGAAGCGCCCGCCATGGCGCCGGCGTCGACGACGGGATTGGAATCGTCCTCGCCGAGGCCGAGCAGATCGAGTTGCTCGGAACAGTCGCGCTTCGCGCGGCGGCGCGGGGCAAGGCCTGGATGGCGCTCCTGCTGAAGACCGCCGCCCGTGTCGCTGGCGAGATCCGCTTCGGATTCCTCGGGCGGGGGCGAAGCGATCGCGAGCCCGCTCCAGTCGTCGGCCCGGGGCTCGGGACAATCCGGATAGCCATCGGCGCCGAGCGCCGGCACCGGCAGCACGCGTGCGGTAAAATTACTGTCCTCGAAGTAGCGAAGCTTCGCGGCGCGGATCGGCGCATGGCCCGAGACCAGGACAAGCTCGTCCGAGGGCGGGAGCTGCATGACCTCGCCCGGCGTCAGCAGCGGGCGCGCGGTCTCTTGCCGGCTGACCATGACATGGGCGAGCCAGGGCGCGAGCCGGTGCCCGGCATAGTTGCGCATCGCGCGCTGCTCGGTCGCCGTGCCCAGAGCGTCCGAGATGCGCTTGGCGGTCCGCTCGTCATTGGTCGCGAAGGCGATGCGGACATGGCAATTGTCGAGGATCGCATTGTTGTCGCCATAGGCCTTGAGGATCTGGTTGAGGCTCTGGGCGATCAGGAAGGCGCGCACGCCATAGCCGGCGAGGAAAGCGAGCGAAGTCTCGAAAAAATCGAGCCGGCCGAGCGCCGGGAACTCGTCGAGCATCAGCAGCAGCCGCGCCTTGGGCTTGCCGCCTTCGTCATGCAGCCGCTCGGTCAGCCGCCGGCCGATCTGGTTCAGTACCAGGCGGATGAGCGGCTTGGTGCGCGAGATGTCCGACGGCGGCACCACCAGATAGAGCGACACCGGCGCGGCGCCTTCGGCCAGGTCGGCGATCCGCCAGTCGCAGGCCGAGGTCACCGCGGCCACGGTCGGGTCGCGATAGAGGCCGAGGAAGGACATGGCGGTCGAAAGCACGCCCGAGCGCTCATTCTCCGACTTGTTCAGCACCTCGCGCGCGGCGGAGGCGACGACGGGGTGCGGGCGGTCGCCGAGATGAAGCGTGATCATCATCGCCCGCAGGGTCGCGACGAACGAGCGCTCCGGGTCGGAGAGGAAGGTCGCGACCCGGGCGAGCGTCTTCTCCTCCTCGGCATAGAGGATGTGGAGGATCGCGCCGACCAGCAGCGAATGCGACGTCTTCTCCCAATGGTTGCGCCGCTCGAGCGCGCCTTCCGGGTCGACGAGGATGTCGGCGATGTTCTGGACGTCGCGGATCTCGTCCCGGCCGCGGCGGACCTCGAGCAGAGGATTGTAGCGTGCCGAGCGCTCGTTGGTCGGATCGAACAAAAGGCAGTGCGAGAAGCGCGAGCGCCAGCCGGCGGTCAGCTCCCAATTCTCGCCCTTGATGTCGTGGATGACGGCCGAGCCGGTCCAGGAGAGAAGGGTCGGCACGACCAGGCCGACGCCCTTGCCACTGCGGGTCGGCGCGAAGGCCATGACATGCTCGGGGCCGTCATGGCGCAGATAGGCCTGCCCATGGCGCCCAAGAAAGACGCCGCGCTCGCCGAACAAACCGGCGCGGGCGATCTCCTTCGAGGTCGCCCAGCGTGCCGAGCCGTAGGTGGTGACGTGCTTGGCCTGCCGCGCCCGCCAGAGCGAGCCGAAGATCGCGGCGCCGCAGCCCAGGAAGCCGCTCGCGCCCGCCAGCGCCCCGGCCCGGTCGAACACATGCGGCGCATAGGCTTCATAATGATACCACCAGCCGAACAGCGCCCAGGGCCGGTAAACCGGCAGCGCGCCAAGATGGAACCAGGGAAGACCGAGCTGCGGCTGGTAGCCGAGCATCGAAGCGGCCCACTGCGTCGCCGCCCAGACGCCGAACAGGATGATCGCCAGCACGACGATGATCTGGCCGATCAATAGTTTGGTTGGCGTCACCGGGCTTCCCCCAAGGCCCGCGCACCACGCGCCGGCCGAGGCCCGCACAATCGCGTCCGAGGCGGCCAAACGACATCGCGCCTCCGACGAATCCGGCTCCTGTTCGACGAATTCTGCGCGAACTGCTTCAGAAGACCGCAATCGCCAACAAGACTCGACTAGCGATTTGACGAGTTGAATCGAGGCATGCGCCCAGGCGACGCTGTCAACGAATGCGAGGCTTCTAAGCTTGGGGTCGCAGGTTCGAATCCTGCCGGGCGCGCCAGTTTTCCGCCAAAAATTTGTTACCTAGCCACGCGTCAGGTAACGCATAGGTAACAGGCGCGCGAGATACGATGACGCGTTGAGACACTTGTTGGGGCATCGGCCTCAGCCAACAGATGGCAAAAAGTGGCCGCTAATGCTGCCTCGGCCTTACCGTCACGCAGCGATCTCCTGAGGCTTGTAGAACGGGTAGGCTTCGTTGGGCGAGCTCCCAAGGGTCAGCTTTCCTCCAGGCGGTCGGGTTTATCGCGGGGTGCGGCTCGAGCGGCGAGCTGTGAAACATGATCTGGTCCACATCGCGCGGCTCGTTCTCGATGCGATCATGGCACATCCTGGGTCCCGCAACGCCCCACCTTCACCAAATTGAGCGCTTGGGCATCCCATACCAGGGACCTATAGTTAGCTAAATTATGAGATATTTTTTTGCGTAATTGACAGACTACAGCGTGCAATATATGAGCTGTGGGAGGCAATCCAAGGGGTCGAATGATGGCACAGAGTGCTCGATTGAAGGCGGTGGGTGAAGCACAGGCTTCACCGAAACGCACAAAATTTGTGGAGTTGGCTGGCCGTAGGACCGTTAATGCGATCAAGGCCATCCGCGTGATCGCTAAGCTCGGCAACAAGTCCGCCTATGACTACACCGAAGCTGATGTGAAGAAGATCACGTCCGCTCTGACCAAGGAAATCGAAGCGCTCAAAGCCCGCATGCTCACGACCGGATCGCGCGAGACAATCGAATTTGAGCTCTAGAGACGGAGGATTCGATGACCGCGGCATTCGATCCGGAGACTCTCTGCCTCGCCCTCCTCCATGCCGACGCGGAAGCGCAGGTCGTGGAAATTCTCTCGAAGGCCGGTCTCTGGGATGATGCGGCGCTCTGGCGCGACCTGGGCGACGAACCGGAGAACTACTCTACGGTTGGGAACCAGCAGAGCCGTGCTGAACAGGCACTGGTGGAAAAGCTCGTCAATGCAATCGACACAAAACTAATCGCGGCAAGTGTGGGCGCCGGTGTGGATCCTGAGGGACCTGAGGCCCCCTCGACGATGAGCGCAGCCCGTGAGCGTTTCTTCGGCGAGCAGCTCAAGGATCTGAACAGCCTGTCGAGGTCGATCACAGTCGCGGCGACCGGTGCCAAGTCACCCAAGCATATGTCACTCAGCATCGCCGACGACGGAGAAGGCCAGACGCCTTTAGCGATGCCCCGTACCATTCTATCCGTGATGAAGGGATCGAAGAAGCTCATCCCGTTTGTCCAAGGCCGATTTCACATGGGCGGCACGGGCGTCCTGGAATTCTGCGGAGTCGAGCACAATCTCCAACTCGTCATCAGCCGCCGTAATCCGATATTGCGGCCTAACCCGGCAGAAGATCCCTCCGACAACGACTGGTCGTTCACGGTCGTGCGGCGGAACGATCCCGCACCCGGATCTCCAAAGGGTAGCAATTATGTCTATCTGGCGCCTGGCCCTCTCGGGCGCGATGGCCGCCGCACGTTGCTGCACTTCAGTGCTGCCACGCTTAGAATTCTCCCCGACAAAAACGAGGCTCATGTCCGAGACGCCTCTTGGGGCACGCTCTTCAAGCTGTACGAGTACGAGCTTCGACTGAAATCGAACATCCTGCTCGACGATGGGCTGATGCGTCGCGTGCGTTTGATGCTGCCCGAGCCCGCGCTCCCGATTCGATGGCACGAATGCCGCGCGTTTCGCGGCCACACCGGAAGCTTCGACACGACCATGAAGGGCGTAATTCCGACACTCGATGACGATCGCCGCGACCCAAAACGCGACAATGTTGAATGGTTCGATCGTTTCAGCCTCGATGTCGATGGGGAGGCATTCGAAGGCCGCATCTACCTCTTCAAGAACTCGAAGGCGGCCGACGTGTATCGCCGCGACGAGGGAATCGTCTTCACGCTCAACGGTCAGATGCACGCGACGTTGAGCAAGGACTTTTTCCGCCGCCAGTCGGTGAAGCAGGACTATCTCTGGAACAGCTTGCTGGTGTTCGTTGATTGCACCGCCATCTCGGTGCGTGCGAGAGAAATGCTGTTCATGCCCTCGCGTGATCGCCTCCGGGACCGCGGCTTTCGCCGCACGCTCGAAGAGGCGCTTGAGGATAAGCTCAAAAGCCATCCAAAGCTGAAAGAGATCGCCAGTGCCCGTCGCGATCGGGAGAGAGCCGAGGCGCCGCAGATGACCGAAAGCTTCAAGCGTTTCCTCGAGGAAATGCTGAAGCGGCATCCCCAGCTGGCGGGTCTCCTCGGCCCAGGGCTCCAGATCAAGAACCCCCACAAGCCTCTATCCGTCGTAGCGAACGACCAACCGCTCGATCTCCGCCGCTTTCCGACTTACTTCAGGTTCAAGAACGTCAAGGACGGGGAGGTCTACAAGCGTGACGCGCATGTAAATTCCCAGGTTCGGCTCACTCTCGAGACCGACGCCGAGGACGATTATTTCTCCCGCGACGAGCAGCCTGGATCGTTCAAGTTGCGGATGCTCGACGCGGGTGAATGGGTCCCGGCCAAGAACTGGAAGTCTCCCAACCTGGCCGGAGGTGAAGCGCACTTTTCGCTGGCGTTGCCGGCCGACTCCTCCGTCGACTCAATCGTCGAATACGAGGTCACCGTCACGGACCCCAGCCGCGTCGAGCCGTTGGTCAATCGCGTGGCGTTCGCGGTGAAGCCCGAGCGAATTGCACCATCTGGGCCGACGGTCACCCCGTCGCCGATCCGCAAGCAGCCGAGTCCGAAGCGTGGTGATGGTGCGACTACGGACAGCACGCTTGCAATTCCGGAGCCGCGCGAGGTTGAGGAGGCGAAATGGCCAGATCACGAAGGCTTCGACAAGTACACAGCGCTCGTCATCAAGGCGGCGCCAGATGCGCCTGAAGGTCAAGTGGTCTACGATTACTATGTGAACATGGCCAATGTTCACCTTGCGAGCGCAATCCGGGCTGCTCCCAAGAAAACCGCCGACATGCGCCGCCAATTCAAGCTGGGCATGACCATCGTGGGGCTCAGTCTCGTTCAGGAGGACATGACACGGACCGCTCGTGAGCGCACTCGTGAGTACGATCCCGACGCGCCCGCGCCCCTCGCAGTAGCCGATCAGGTCAGGATGGTGACGAGCGCGATGGCGCCGTTCCTTATCCCGATGGTGGCGATGCTGGCGTTAGACGCGGTCGACGACGAGCCGCTGAGCGCCACGGCCGGCGAAGCCGCTTAGACCTTCTCAGCGAGGCGGAAAAATAGAACGACCTCATGGGCGGCGGCAATTGCGCCGCGTTGATCGGCATACCACCTTCTCCCAGGCACCCGGCGCCATAGGCGCCCGTCAGGCGTGTCCAGATCAGGAAGGAGGCGCTCGCTCAGCCCCGCCGCGCGCGCGGCTTCGATATAACGCGGCAGCTGCCAGTCCGGCGAGCCGAACGCGACGACCTGGACGAACACGGTTTCGGGATCGGCGAGGGCAGCAGTGGATGCAAGCGTCGATTCTAAATTGTCGAAATAGGTCCTGAGGCCCCGGTTCTTGCGGTGCCCGAGCGTGTAATAGGACTCACCCGAGCCGTCGAGCCGGTTGGCGATCCAGAATGGTGCCGGTGTCTCCTTCCGTCCGTCAACCTGCCATCGATGGTAGAGGACATGGACACCGGGATAGGGCGGTGAGGTTAGGACGAGGCGAGGCGCACGTATCCCGTCCATACGCTCATCGAGCTCCATTCCGGCCGCGCTGCGCTCGAGACAGATCATCAGAGGGTCTCGACCGATCGCCATCGCCGCCGCATCATAGGCTTCGCTGAAGCTGCAGGCATCGATCAGCATTGCTCTCGCGCTTGCGATCAGATTTTGCTTGAATTCCGTTAGTCTGGGCGGCCGCTTGCGTGCGTCGAACGCCCAATGGCTCGCGCGCAGAACCGCACAACGAGCCAGCATTTCCGCGTTGGCAGGAAGAGGGGTAACCGAGGCTAAAACTTGGCCAATCGCCTTGCGCAGCCGCCAAAATGAGCGGCTTTCGATATTACGCAAATAACCGGCTTCCTCCCACGCGGAGACGGGCGGCGCCGGCGCGCGGATGTTAATCACGCCCGCGACATCCTCGACCCAAGCTTGGAAGAAGGCAATCTCGGTGCCGCTCAAGCGCAATGCTTTAGCTTCAGAGACGAATACGGCAAGTGAACTGATGTCTATGCCTACGACGTCGCGCGCGCTCGCGAGCGCTTCAACGATCGTGGTGCCGCCACCGACGAACGGGTCAAGGACGAGATCGCCCGGCTTGGTGAAAGTCTCGATCGCCGCGCGAGCAAAGCGCGGCGAAAACCTTGCCGGATACTTGTAGTGGTTGTGGGTAAGTCCACTCACGGGCCGCATATCGCTCGCACTGGCAACCAGGCGCGCGACGGCGGCGGCGCTCAACTCCAGATTCGGAGGGCGATTGTTCGGGGCCACCGCCTGGGCAAACGCGTGCGCTGCCGCATGGTGTGGCCGCGCAGGCTCTGTCGGTAAGCCGTCAATCGGGATTCCCTTTATGGGTGCCATTCCTGTCACCGGGGAGGTCTTCCTACTCTCGCGTCTCGCGCCGCCTTAAGAAGAAACTCCAAAGCTGATATCACTTTATCACTTAAAATGACATCAGTTTCAGGGGGCCCCTGATCGGGCAGCTCACCCGTTTCGAACGGAGGTTCCCATTCGCCAAGCCGCGCTAGCCCGCTTTCAATCTTCAATCGGTTCGCTTCTATCACTCTTCCGGATTTTAAGAATCGCGCGAGGGTCATCGGATCGACATGGAGCGTTGCGGCGGCATCGGCTTTGGTCGAACCACTCTTGCTAATGTAGGCCGCGAGAGCATCTCGAAGCGACGGATTCGGGGCGACGACAGGCATTGCTCTCTTAGTATCATTATATCACTATATGGCTCAAGTGATATCTTCCGCCAGCGTGTCGCATTCGCAGTCTTACATACCGGATGCTCCTGGGGCTGGCGCGCAGTGCTCAGGCACAGGCTCAATGAAAGCTCCTAATTTTCTCGAGCCCTGCGTCATCCGCCGGCGACGGCTCTTTCCCCTCCAGCCGCTCCGAAATCTCATCGAGCAGCCGCTCGAAGGCTTCCCTCGCCGACGCCAGCTGCGACGGATCCGGGCGGGGCAGGCCGGAGGCGACCTGCAGCTGGTGGCGCATCAGCCTAGCCAGGATCTCCCACTGAAGCGCCACGTTGCGTTGCACCCGCTCCGCCCTGCGTTCGAGTCTCGTTAGGGCCGCATCGAAGCCGTCTTCTTTCGAGGGTGCGTGTCGCCGCAATAGATAGGCCTCAAAGGCGTCCTTTAGGATGTCCGATCGCGAGCGGCCGGTCGCATCCGCCATCCGAGCGAGGCGAGCGCTATCCTCGGCGGAAAGGAAAAGCTGGTGACGGATCTTGCGCGGCTTCATCGAGACGGCTCCGGGGACGAGACAAGAGCTTAGCCCCCTGCAAGCATTGGCCGGAGTGTCTCTCCGCCGCACCTCAACGCACCGCGCATCGCACTCCACTCTACCAGCCGATCTCCGGCCCGGAGCGTTCGCGCCCCAGCGTCCAGCTGATGGCCCCTGAACCACGAACCCTGGCCGTGATCTCGTGCCCGATCGCGCGCTCCAGCTCCGGCCGCCACGGCACCAAGCTGAACTCCCGCGACCGCTCCACCAGCGCATAGCTTCCGGACGCGGTGTCCACGCGGCGCCGGCAGATGCCGGATATCTGCTCCCCCGCCACCGGCTGATCGAAGTTGAGACCGAGCTCCTTGCTGAGCTGCGCCGCCACCGCGCGCAGCTCCCGCTGCCTCAGCTTCGCGTCCATGTCGGGTGCGAACAGAAGCTTGTCCCCCTGCACTTCCGCGAACCCCTGATCGATCAGCCACTGCTGCCGCTGGTAAAGGGCGCTACGGACTTCGCCGCCGTACCCATGGTTCGGTATGTTCGCCGACGCGGACTTCCTCAGCTCTCCATCGAGCCAGCTCGGCGCGTTGTTGACGGCCTCGGCCGAGAGATCGAGGCGCGCCAGCATCTGGATGCGGACGGGCACGGCGCGCGCGGCGCGACCTTCATGCTCCAGCACCTGATCCGTGTAGTCGGCCGGAATACGCCAGATGCCGTCCGCGTCGCGCCCAACGCCGACGCCCGCGCGCCGCAGCGCCTCCAGCCTGCGGATATGAGCCTCGACATATTCGCTGGAAGCCTTGTCGTCCTGCGCCCAATGGTGCCCAAGCGAGTACTTCCCGCCGTTCGCCTCAGCGACGGCGGCGATCGTGACGTCCGCCTTCCGCAGCTGCGGCCTCACCGGCTCGATGCGAGCCACGCTGCCGATGGGCGTGGGCTCCGCGGACCGACCGATGTCGATGTAATGGGTTCGGCCGTCGACGCCGTCGATCACAAGACAGCGTCGGTCGTGTTCGTCGTCCGCAGGCCCGCGATGCACCACCTTCCCGACTACCGCAGCCGGCTCGGCCTCCAAGCTGTCGATGACGTAGAGCTCCGGCCGCCGCGCCAGCTTCGCCACCGTCATCGCCCGATGCATGGTGGCGATGATATCGCGGCGCCGTCCGAGATCGCGGAGCGTCGCCTCTGCGTCGGGAGAAAGGCGCCAGGCAAGCGGCCCCTCCCGCTCCGCAAGCTCCATTCGCTCCAGCTTGCGGGCGCGTGCGACCAAGAGCTGCTGGTACGTTCCCTCGCCGTCCCAAGCGCCACGCTCCTGTCGCAGGTCAACCACGCCTTCCCGCGCACGGGCGAGCAGGCTCCGGTCCAACGAGGTCAACCCCTCGGCGTCCACCTCCCGAGTGAGCTGCTCCTGCACCTCGAGCTCGCTCTGCTGCCCGAGCCACCGCGTCATGATCTCCGAGGCGCGGCCTCTAATCCCGTGCGCGATATAGTCGCCGGCAATGTTGAGGGTCTTTCCATCCTCGGTCACGCCGCGGACCAGGACGTGTGTGTGCGGGTGTCCCGTGTCGAAGTGATCGACCGCCACCCAATCGAGATTGGTCCGGAGATCCTCCTCCATCTTCGCCATGAGGTCGCGGGTGAATCCGCGGAGGTTCTCCAGTGCCGCCCCGTCCTCGGGCGAGACGATGAACCGAAACTGGTGCCGGTCGCCCTCTCCGCGCTCGAGGAAAGCCTTGCCGTCGGCATCGTCTGTGAACGCCGAGTAGAGCCGCCCCTGTTCGCCCTCCCGCGTCACGCCGTCGCGCTCCACGTAGCGGAGGTGCGCTGCGGCCGCTGCCACCGCCTTCGATCCGCGCAGCTTAACCACCCGCGCCTTGACCGTCACCCGCCGTGCCCGAACCCGCATGGCGGAAAGCGGATCGCGCGACCAGCCGGAGCCTTGGCCGAGGCGCCCAGCAATATGGCTGCCCCGCCCGCGGGCGTTGAAGCGGCCTGATCGCGCCGGCTCACGGGCGATCGACGGCATCTTCCGCGCAGCCAGACCAGCGCGCGCCAACCGCTCGATCAGTAGACCCTGGAGCGAGCGAGCGCTCCGCTGCCCCTTCGCGCTGCGCATGCGACCCAGCCGCGGCTCAAACCTGTTCTCGTCCTCTGCCATCCAAAAGGATATGCGCCAGCGGCGAACACGGCTAAAGTATCTCGCGAACGAGTGGCGGAAATCTGCCGTTTCGTGCGTCGAAAAGGCCGGTCACTCTCTCAGCAGCATAGGCGCAGAGACAAACTATCTCCCGAAAAAAAGATGTGCAGACAATCACATGGCGGCATTTCTGCGACGAGCTGAAATCCGCTTTATCTTGCCTTCCCCTGCCCCCTTCCCCACCCAAGGCTCAATCCCAGACAGTCGAGCAAAAAAAGAGGAAGCGACGCACCTGGCGCCGCTCCCTCAGGAACATGTCAAACCCACCCGGCTAGTTGCCCCGCGCGAACACCGCCTCCGCCTCCTCGCGCTCCTCGAATGACTGCTTCCAAAGCAGATCCACCGCCATTCCCTCGCCATCGACCAGGCATGCGCCGGCATGCCATTGGCCGGCATAGGCGCTGAGCACCGCGACCCGCGAAAGCTCGATGTCGTCGTCATCCGGGGGGAAGCAGATGTCAAAATGCTGGCCGAGATAGCGCTCCTTGATGCGCGCCTCCCAGAGAAAATCGACCGCCTCTGCCTCGATGATCCGACCCGCCAGGATCGCTCCGAACTCGGCCTCGAGCGCCACGATCCGAGCCTCCGTCGCGCCGTTTCCAATCGCTGAAATCATCGTCATTTGCCGTCTCCTGCAATGTCTTCAGGATCGAAGACGGCGCTTCAGGAGCGGGCGGCGGAGCGGCTGTCAGGGACGCCGAAGGCGCCGCGAAGCGGGGCGTGGGGGAGCCGATTTGCGAAGCAAATTGGGGGAACCGCGCATCCTTGATCAGCCGCTCCGCCGTCCGCCACACTGGGCAGACACGAGACAAGACCCCAACCTCGGAGGTCATTCTCCCGGCTGGATCACCACTCGGCGGGGTTGCCATAAAGGCGGCATGAACGATGAAGATCGCCACCGTCTCCATACGCGTATCACCGAGGCGCTGACCTCGACCATGTACGCTCTTGCAGGCGATCCCGACGAGGAGCCAACGCCGCTCAGCATGGGGTCGACCCTCGCCCACGCCGCGCTCAGCACGATCGAGCAGTCCGGGTTCGAGATCGTCAGGAAGCCCTGAAAGCCACCCCAGAATGCAAAGAAAAGCCCCGGCGGCGCCGCCGCCGGGGCGATCAGGACGGCCTCGGAAGGCTCGTCCTATTCGAGCTCGGGCTGCTCTTCGGACGTTTCGCCCTGCCGCGGACGGCTGAGGAACTGGACGTCGTCGGCGATAATCTCGCAGCCGTAGCGGTCGACGCCGTCCTTGTCGGTCCACTTGCTGTAGTGGATGCGGCCGCGCACCGAGACCAGCATGCCCTTGGCGGCATATTGGGCAACGACCTTGCCGAGTCCGTTGAAGCAGGTGATCCGGTGCCATTCGGTGTCCTTGGCGGTGAAGCCATTCTCCTTGTAGGTCTTGCCCTCGCTGTCGCGCTTGGGCCGGCTGGTGCCGAGATTGAAGGTGGCGATGTCGGTGCCGCCATTGGTCGAGCGGAGCTCGGGGTCGGCGCCCAGATTGCCGACGAGAAGGACGATGTTGGTCATGTGACGTCTCCTGTTCCGTCGTCGGGACCACCCCGATCGACAGCCCCAGGAAAGGCGAGGCGAAGCCGCGGAACGCACCGCAGGGCAAAGCCCAAGGGGAACCCCGGACCAAGGCCGGCGCGGGCAGCCCGAAGGGCAACACGGGCCGCAGGACCGCGGGTTGCGGGCCGCAGCTGCCGAGACAAAAGGGGCTGGAAGGAGGAATCGGGGAGGTCTGGCGACCGCAGGGAAGGTGCTCAATGACCCTGAAATCGATCCGGGACGCGTCTGCGCGCGATGCCGCTCAGGTCGCTCCGGCGGACCCGGCCGCCACCCGCAATTCCTCGAGGCGCTCGCGCGAAACGGCCTCGACAAGGTCGCGGAGCCGCCGAACGCCGTCGGCCAGGGCATCGAGCTCCTCGCGGCTGATCTCGTAGTTCGCGGAATAGCGGGCTTCGACATAGGCCCGCTTCAGCAGCTCGAACCGGCGTCGATCGAGCTTGGTCGCGCGGGGCCAGGCGCCGATCAGTCGGGGCTCGCTGTCCTCCGCAAGGGAGCGCAGGAACTTGATGTTGTGCGACCGCGGAAAGTAGAGCGTTCGCACGAGCAGGAAGCAGTCATAGGCTCGTTCGGTGGCCTGGTGCAGCAGAAAGGCCGCGTCCTTCAGCACACCCTCGGACTGCGCGAACGATGCTAGCTTGATCGCACTATCGATTTTCCCGAGCCAGTCCTCGAGATACGCAGCCGCCATGGCGTAGGCGTCGGCCGGGGTCAGAGGCCGCGGCATGGCCAATGTATGTTGCGGCAGCTCGTAGAGCGCGATCCCGTCGCGCACGATATCGACCCAGAAATATTCCCCGCGCGTGAGCGCCTGGTTCACCTCTTCGATCGAATGGACGACGATGTTGACGAGCCGGCCGATCGCCGGATCGCGCAGGATCCTGTCTTCCGCGACATACCAATAATCGGCGATCTCGGTCAGGTCGCGGTGGCTGACGACGATCAGCAGATCGAAATCGGACTGGTAGCCATTGTCCGGTTCGTCGACCCAGTCGTTCCGAGCATAGCTTCCGAACAGGATGATCTTGTAGATCTTCCCGTTTCGCCGCGATGGCTGCGTGGCGCGCCCGGTGGCTTGCTCGAACTCGTCCATCAGAAGCCGAACGACGCGCGCGAGCTCGTCCTGCTGGACCTGCGGAAGATGGTCGATATTCGTTCGCATGAGGCTTTCGTTCCCGTTTCGAGGGCGAGATGCAAGCGGGCATCGATGACGAGATCGCCGCGGGCGATGTCGAGAACAAGCTTGCGGCATGTGGCAGGCCTTGTGTCGGCGCGACTGGACCAAGCCGTCCTGTCGAGCGCAAGAACCAGCGAGTCCTCCCCTCCCCACGGGAGCGGTCTGTACGGGCAAGCGTATTGAACAGTCTGCCGTCGAAGATTTCACCCTCATGTACCCTACAGTAATATTTTTGTGGGGTACGGGTTGATTTGCCTCCTGCCCCACAATATTATTTTAGTGTGACAGGAGCACGAACATGGACATTCGCTATCATTCGCCCACCGCGCAGGCGGCTTATCACGACCTGTTGTCCCTGCTGCTCGATGAGGCTGTTTCCGAAATCCGGGGCAGCCCCAAGCTGAAGGAGCGGGACGGCAAGGGCTATTGGTACGACCATTACCGGCTGGGGACCGACGTCAGGGACCGCTATCTGGGCGAGGACACGCCGGCACTGCGCCAGCGGATCGAACAGCACCAGCAGCTCAAGGAGGAGGCAGCGACGCGAAAGCGCGAGCGCTCCCGCCTGGTCCGCTTGCTCAGGAGCGAGCGGTTCCTCGGCATGGACGCAGCGACCGGCAGCCTCGTCGCGGCCCTCGCCAGGACCGGGGTCTTCCGCCTCGGCGGCACGATGGTCGGGACGAACGCGTTTCGACTCTATGAGGGCGAATTGGGGCTGCGCCTGGCCTTCGACCAGAATGCGATGACCAACGATATCGACATCGCGAGCTTCGAGAAGCTCTCGCTGGCGCTCGAAGATGCCGTCGAGCCGAACCTCGCCGAGGTCTTCGGAGAGTTCAATTTCTCGGCGGTGCCAGACCTCGAGCGCGGCCGCGCCTGGCGCTGGCGGCAGTCCGACAGCGCGACCCTCGTGGAGTTCCTGACGCCCTCATTCGCCGAGGACGAGGGCCTGCGCGACCTCGCGGCGCTCGGCGTAAGCGCGCGCGCGCTCCACCATCTCAACTATCTGATCGCGGAGCCGATCGATGCGGCGGCGATCTATCGCGACGGCATTCTGGTGCGCGCGCCGCGGCCCGAACGGTTCGCGATTCACAAGCTCATCGTCGCCGACCGGCGGCTCGAGGGACGGGACAGCCTCAAGTCGCGCAAGGACCTGATGCAGGCGGAGACGCTGATCGCCCTGCTCGCGCGCGACCGCCCGGGCGATCTCGCCGAGGCCTATCGCGACGCCATGGAGCGAGGCCCCCGCTGGCGCGAGCGGATCGAGCGCAGCCTCGCCCGTTCGGCCGAAGCCCGGGAGGGGCTCGCGCAGGTAGCCTGAGCCACCGGCCTGGCGGTCGCGAGCTAGCCCGTGGACGCGGCGAGCCGCGCCGCATGCTTCGGATGAACGCCGAGCGGACCGCGGCGATCGACGACGCAAATGCCCTGCTCCTTGGCCTGGATGACCAGCCGCTCGAGCACGCCATTGCCGGCGAAGGCGACCAGATAGCGGGGCTTGAGCGCCAGCATCTGCTCGTTGCGGCGAAAGCCGGCGCGTTGCCCGAGCCGAGAGTCGAGACGGAAGGCGATCTGGGCGACCTTGCGGCGTTCGGCCCAGGCGGCCGCGAGGCGGTCGACGCCCTTGCCGTCGGCGCCGTGGACGAGGACCATGTCGGCGAGCCGTTCGCGCACTTTGTCGAGCGTCTCCCAGAGATTGTCGGCGAAGGTCTTTGCGTCCTCGCCGGTCGCGAAGGACAGCCGCCCGCCGGCGAACAGGACCGGCATGCCCTGCGGCATCGCGGCGCTCCGGCGAGCCTCCGAGCGAGCGCGCAGATAATCGCGCCCATCGACGACCGCCGACGTGAGGCCGGCGGAGTGGTTGAGCCGCGAGCCGCCAGCGGGGCGCCAGGAGGAGCCGGTCTCGTGCAGATAGAGGGCAGCGGCCGTCTCCCGGAAGCCTTCGAGCCCGAGCATTGCAACTTCGGCCCGGCGCGCGCGCTCGATCTGCTTCTCGAGCTCCGAGGTGTGGATCTCCGAGCCGTCCGCCGAGGCGATGAGGCAGCGTATCTCGTCGGTGGCGCGGTCGATCTGGGTGCCACGCTTCGCCGCGGCCCGGTGGAAGAGGTTGACCATGCCCCAGGCCAGCTCCTCCGCATCGTCCTCGAGCGCGGTCTCGGGGAACAAGGCGAACAGATCCGACCAGATCGCTGCGAGCGTCTGGGTGACGGCGTCGGGCTCCGGCGGCTCGCTAGGACCGGCGTCGACCCGCTCGATCTTCAGGTGGCCGAGCTCAAGCTGGGCGAGCTGGGCGGCAAGGCTGGTATGCATCGGTCATTCTCCCGCTGGGACGCCGGCCTGTCCGGCGACGGGAGCCCAAAGGACCCGGCCAGGCCGCCTCTCCCGCACCGCGCGAAGCCGCGGGAAACCCCCGGCCGAGGCTGGCGCGGGCCGCCTCGCGCAAGCGAGGTAACACGGGCCGAGAGCCGGCGGGTTGCGGGAATGCGGCGCCGGGTCAGGGCGATCTCTCGCGCCGACAGGCGTCCCCCGCGCTGGAAGACATACTGCAGCAAGCGTGGTCAGCCGGGTGAGCCGCACCTCCTGGCCGCACAAGTTCGATCTTGCCGCCCGGCGGACCAAGGCACCCATGGTGAGACCCCGGCGCTTATGGAAGCTGGGCTTTGAGTTGCCCCTGATCGCGCGATTCAAGTTCGATCGGCTGCAGGATGTGGTCTCCCGCCGTGATCTACATGCCCGAGATCGGTGGAGAGAGGGTGCCGAGCCACGCAACGAATGCGAGAATGACGACGGCGCTCGCGGTTTCGACGGCGATGCTGCCGCACAGCGCTCGGCGGCTGGCGCCGCTATCCCCGGCCTCCAATGCCACTGCAAGCCTCGGCGTGAGACGGAAGCGATTCAGCGCGGCCAGCGACAGCATCAGGCCGAAAAGCGCGAGTTTGGCCAGCAGCAGCTGGCCGTAAAGCGAGCTGGACGAAGCCTGGACCTGGTCGAGCCCCACGGTGAACCAAAGGTTTGCCAGGCCGGTGACCACGATGACCGCGACCAGGAAGGTTCCGACCGAGGAAAAATCGGCGAGCGCCCGAAGGGCAAGCGGGAGCCGCTCATCGTTGCGCAAGGAGCCCCAGAGCAGAAGGAGCAGGCCCGCCAGTGCGCCAAGCCAGGCCGCGGCAGACAGCAAATGCAGGATGTCGGCCGCCAGGTGGATCAGTCCCGGATTGCCCTCGTCCATTGCGCCGTGGCCGTTCCAAGCCAGTGTGCCGAGCGCCAGCCCCGAGACGATGGTCGAGACAGACCAGGCCGTCCGGGGCGGGGCGACGAGAGCCAGCATTGTCGCCAGGGCCGCAATGCGCGCGATCCAGGGTATGCCGGCGGGCGTCTCGAGGAGCACCATTTTGATCGACGCCATTTCCACGTCGCGCAGCGCAACGCCGCTCATTCCCGCCGTGAGGACCAGAAGATCCAGCGCGGACAGGGCCAGCCCAAGCCCGCAAAGCATCCCGATCGCGGGGCGGAGCGGGAGCGGCAGCGCCCAGCCGCGCTCGCTCGCCCGCAGCGACAGGCGCACAAAGGCCGCCAGCCCAAACAAGGTCATCAGGTCGACATAGAGCGCGAACCGGACTGCGATGGCGAGCCAGTCGCTCATCCGTTCACCTGACCTCGAAGCCAAAGCCGCCGGCGACGCGATGGGTGTCTCGCGAGACGGCGTGCCAGTTGACACGGTACGTTCCCGGCCGCAGCCGAGCGCCGCTCGTCAGCACCAAGGTGGTACCCGTGTTCGTAACGGCGCTCCGCACCGGCACGGCCATGGGCTGATGGCCACTCATCCCGGGCATTCCGGTCATCAGCAGCTCCCCGCCCGAAAAGGCCGGCACAAGCGCTTCGGTGAAGCGAAGCTGGATGGACGTGACATTGCGCACGACGGCCCCGTCGGCGGGGTTGGAAGCCGTGAGCCTCGGATGGGCCTCGACTGTGGCGGCCAGAAAGATCGTGCCGGCGGCGAAACCGAGGGCAAGGCGTGAAAAATAAGACATAGAAATTCTCCAAAAAAGTTGTTTCGTCAGCGCGGCGAGCGCCTCACCGTCAGCCTCGGGCCTACAAGCTAGCTTCCTCCTTCGCTTCCCCGCGCGTGCATAGCCAGAACACCAGGGAGCCCACCACGATGATCAGGCCACCGATTAGAAAATTGTCGGCTGTCGAATGGCTGATCAGCCAGACCGTTAGCAAAAACCCGATGACGGGGATGGTCAGCCCCCCAGGCAATCTGAACTGCCCTTCCTCGGCCGGGAGCGTCTTTTCGATATGAGGCAAGGACGCAATGCACAGTGCGTAGCTCAACAACCGGGCGAAGGTGCTCAGCGTAACCAGCCAGACAAAGCCCTGGCTGACAGCCATGCCAATGCTGAAAAGGCCGCAGAACAGAATCGAATTGACCGGGACCCGGCTGCGTTCGTTCACCTTGCCGAACCAGGCCGGCAAGCTGCCATCGCGCGAAAGCGCGAAGGTGAGCCGGGGAGCGGTGAGCAAGGAGGTCAGGCTCCCGCCCCCAACCGAGAACACGACTCCAAGGCCGAGGACGAGCGCCCCCGCGGGCCCCATGAGCCTCCTGGCAACCTCGACAAGCGGCGCCTCGCTGGCGCCGAGATCCGGCCCCACCGACACGATCACGAGCTGGATGAGCGCATAGCAGAGCGCGATCGCGATGACCGTGCCGACTAGGGCCTTGGGTATCTCCCTTCGCGCGTTCCGGGTCTCGCCGGCCGCGATGAGGCTGAATTCGAAACCGATGAAGGCATACATCAGGACGAGCATCGTTTGGCCCAGCGATTCCGTCTCCGGCATGCCGGCCCCCGCTACCATTCCCCATTCGACGGACGGAAGGCCGACGAGGATCAGGAGAAGCAGCGGCGCCAGCTTCAGGACGCTGATGATGTAGACCGCCGCCATTCCTGCCCGCACGCCGACCGCGTTCAGGATCGTGGCGAGAGAGATATAGCCGACAATAAAGGCCGCCCGCGGGCCACCGGATGCAAGCGGACTCCAGAGGGCGGCGGCGTAGCTGACGATCAGATTTGCGCTCGCCGCAATCGCGGCGACCCGGCTCACATAGATCAACAAGCCTGTCTGGAAGCCGACGAATCTTCCAAAAGCGTGGGTGGTGTAGACGATCGGGCCGCCCGTGATTTCGAAAAAGCTGGCAGCTCGTGCAAGGGTGAGGGCGACTGAAAGGATCAGAATCCCGCAAAGAACGAAGACCCAAGGGCTGAAATAGCCGGCTTGCGCGATCGCCACGGCCGGCAATGCGAAGATGCCGGACCCGATGACGCCATTCATGGCGATCGTCGCCACGCCGATCTTTCCGATCTCGCGCCGCAGCAGTGAGTCGGGAGCCGCCGGCCGATTCATTCGACGACCTGCGGTTCCGGGAGCTCTTTGTACCCGCTCGACGTTGCAATCAGGACGATCGTCTCGTCGCGTGAAATCCGTCGGTCCTTCAAGAGCAGCTCCAGCCCTGTGAGGGTCGCGGCCGAAGACAGCTCCGCATAGCAGCCGTGGCGGGCGAGACAGATCTGGTCGCGGGCGACAGTCTCATCATCCACGACGACCGCGCCGCCCCCGGTTGCGCGGATTGCTTCTATCGCCTGGTAGGTGACCGTTGAGCCGCCGATTGAGATGAGCTTCGTCATTCCGGGAAAGGAGCCAGTGACCCTTTCTCCGCCGAGCACCGCGCTGATCCTCGCGAACGGCTCGACCGCGAACAGTCGGGGCACCGACCTGATCAACCCGGTCGTCTTGAGCTGATTGAAACCCTCAGCGAGACCCCAGATGAGGTCGCCTCTCGACGTCGGAACCAGCACGACATCGGCCATCTCCGCGCCAAGTTCTTCGAAGATCTCGTAGGCGACAGTCCTTAGCCCATCCAATCCAAAATGATTGCTGCCCACCGGGGGATTGAGATAGTTCGTCGCCGGGAACCACCCCGGCTCCTGCGCCATCCTGGCAACATATTGCCATCGATCGAGGCTGTCCGGCGCGGTGACGATCTCAGCGCCGGTCATCGCGATGGCGCGCCGGTAAACCGGCGACAGAGAAGACGTCGTAACGATGCGGCACTGCAGTCCGGCAGCCGCTGCGTAGAGCGCCAGGGAGGCGCCACCATTGCCGCTTGAAGCGGCGACGATCTTCGTCGCGCCGACGTCAAGCGCCCGCGTGACGGCCAGACAACTCATCCTGTCCTTGTGCGAACCGCTCGGATTCTGGCTTTCGTTCTTGATGAAGATCGTGGCTGCTTTCACCTCATCGGCCAGTGAGGAAAAGCGCGCGCAGGACGTGCCTCCCTCGCCCAGGGAAACCCACGATGTATAGGGCATCCAGGCCGCGTATCGCTCCATCCCCCGTTTGCGCCCATCGCTCAGCCTATCCGGCCATTCTCGATATTTGGACCTGACGCTCGACGGCGCATCGCGACTGAGACAAGCTGGACAGCCTTCAGGATAGTCTCCGATGGGGAGATCCGCGCAGCATCGGATGCACGAAAAACCAACGAGCGCTGGATTGAGCGCATAAGCGCCCGCTGCGCGAGAGGCCGGCAAGTTCTCTGTACTGTTCATCCGGATCGTTCGCTCCCGGGCTGACGGGCGGCTGCGCCTTCAGGGCCTGCGAGCGACGGTCGCCGTGCGCGCCCCTCGTTGGTCGCCGCGCCCGCAAATCGCTCAAGCGGCCCTTTCATGACGCTCGAGACGCGATGGGGACCGAGCCGAGCCGCGCAAAGGCAGACTCGAGGTCGCAGATCAGATCCGTGCTGTCCTCGAGCCCGGCGTGGACGCGGATAAGGGATCCCTCCTCGAGAACCGAGCAGTTGCGCACCGCCGGCGGCCAGGCGGGAACCATCAGGCTTTCGAAGCCGCCCCAGCTCGCCCCCATCTTGAACAGCTGAAGCCCGTTGAAGAAAGCCGAGCTTTCGGCGGAGGACATCGGGTCGAGCAGCACGCCGAACAGGCCCGACGCGCCGTCGAAGTCGCGCTTCCAGATCGCATGGCCGGGGTCCGACGCAAGCGCTGGATAGAGCACTTTGCGCACCTGGGGCTGCCGTGCGAACCAGGCGGTCAGCTCCAGTGCCGTCCGATGGTGGCGCTCCAGCCTGACGTCGAGGGTGCGAAGTCCCCGGTGAACGAGATAACAATCGTCCGCGCTCGCCGAATTCCCCCAGCGGGCGGCGCTGTCCTTGAGCCGCTTGTAGATATCCTCCGTTGCGGCCGTCATCGCGCCGAGCATGACGTCGGAATGACCGGAGAGGTATTTGGTGGCGGCCGCGATCGAGATATCGACACCATGTTCGATCGGGCGAAACAGCATAGGGGTCGCCCAGGTATTGTCGAGCGCGGTGACGATGCCCCGCGCCCGGGTCACCGCGGTGATCGCCCCGATATCGGGCAGCTCGAACGTCAACGACCCTGGGGTTTCGAGGAACACCATGCGCGTGTTGGGCCGGATCAGCGAGGCGATCCCGCTGCCGATAGCGGGCGGGAAATAAGAGACTTCGACGCCATAACCCGCCAGGATCTCGTCGCAAAACCGGCGGGTCGAGCGATAGGCGGTGTCGATCACGAGGAGATGGTCGCCGGCCTTCAGAAAGGCGGACAGGCTCAACGCAATCGCCGCAGTCCCCGACGAGGTGATCACCGTCTGATAACCAGCTTCCAGCTTCGCGATCGCGGAGGCTAGCGCGAACGTCGTCTCGGTTCCGTAAAGGCCGTAAATGACGCCGTCGTAAATCCGGCTGTGGCGGCCGATATAGTCCTCGACGGTATCATACAGGATGGTCGAAGCCCGATGAACCGGCGGGTTGAGGAGACCCGCCTTGCTCGCCGAAGGCGACGTCGAATGGACAAGCGTCGTCGTTGCCGACGCTATGCGGGGTCGACCTCCGGCATCACCGCGATTGGCGGTCACGTCATTCATTGCATTCGTCCTCTGAAAACGCGGCCCGTTCGGCTGCGCCGAAGTGCCGCTCGGCACACGGGTTCCGGGAACAGTGCCGCCCTGACCTCGCCCGATCACTTGCGGGGCAAACGTCCGCCGGCCGTCCGTTGTCGCCTGGCCTTGCAAGTCGGCGGTCGGGTATTTCCAAAGTCATTCCTTGCTTCCACGATTGGGCCTTGGCCTATAACATTCGGAGATGACCGAGGAGAGCGTTTGATGAACCTGCGTCAGCTCGAAGCATTCCGGGCGGTCATGCTCACCGGATCGGTCACGCAGGCCGCCCAATCCATGCATCTGTCTCAACCCGCGGTCAGCAAGCTCATCGCCGACCTCGAATATGCCATCGGCTTCAAGCTCTTCGTGCGCTCGAAGGGCAGCGCTCTCACCGTGACCCCGGAGGCCGGATATTTTTTCCACGAGGTCGAACGCAGCTTCATAGGTGTCGACGCCTTGAAGAAAACCGCCGGCGACATCCGAAACCTCTCGACCGGCAATCTTCACATTGCTTCGTTGCCGGCGCTCTCCTTCAGCTTCCTGCCGCACGTGATTCGCGCCTTTCGGGAAGATCATCCTGGCGTTTCGATCCATCTCGACACGCATAGTTCGTCGACCGTTCGCCAGTTGGTCGCGAACCAGCAGTTCGACGTGGGCCTCGCGACGCGCGCTCATGAGGTGTCGGGTGTGTCCGGCAGCACTTTCCTGCGTTCGGTCGGGGCATGCGTGCTGCCTCCGGGACACCGGCTCGCGGGACGAGCCTATATCGAACCGGCGGACCTCGCCGGCGAGCCCTTTATATCGCTCATGCACGGCGACCAGACGCGGCGTCGTGTGGACCGCATCTTCGAGGACGCCGGGGTCGAGCGCGATCTCGTCGTGGAAACCCAATATGCGATCACGCATTGCAACCTGGTGACGCTCGGGGTCGGATGCTCGATCGTCAACCCCGCGACGGCCATCGATTTCGTCGCGCAAGGGCTGGTCATTCTGCCCTTCAGGCCGCGCATCGAGTTCGAATATATGCTTTATACCCCGTCGCTGCGTCCGCTCTCGCAAACCGCCCTGCGTTTCATCGACACGATGACGCGGGTCCGGGACAGAATGATCGCGGACGGCGTGTTTGAAGAACCGAAAGTCGAATGATCCGGGGCTCCAGCGAACCCTGACCTGACCGCGGGCGGCCGGCGCCGGCCGCGTGCCAAAGTCGCCCGCGTGGCGCTCATCTCCTGTCTGCACAGCGCGCGGAGCGCGGCGGGGCCTCCCCTCCCACTCGTGGGGCGAGGGATTGGTCGCTGGGATTTTGGGGCGCGCCAAACAGCGTACCATTGGACAATCCTCCGCTTTGTGACTCACGGGGGGGGGGCCGTCCGCCGGCTCGGAACGGTTTGCGCCTTATGGCAGGTCAGAACCTCGCCGTCCCGCGGACGTACCAGAAACCGCCATTGAAGCCGATCGGCGAGAATCGCAGATACCTGAAGCCGTTGATCAGTTGTGATGGCCGTACCTCACGATCGGGATAGTTGTCGAAGATGTTGCTCCCACCCACGGCCAGCGTGAAATGGTCGTTCAGGCGGTACGAAAGTTCGGCATCGACGAGAATCTCGGCCCCGCCCGTCTGGTCGTTGGCGAGGTTGGGGCCAAAGTCAGTCCACTTGCCGTAGTAGCTCGCCGTCGTCGACAGGCCGATTCTGTCGCCCTGGTAATTGAATGCGAGGCTGCCCTTCCAGTCAGGAACGAAATCTTCAAGCTCGAGCAGCCGCTCTCGATCAGCGGCGATGAGGGGACCCGCCCGCGTAACCTCGGATTTGGTGTAATTGACGTTGGCGCTCAGCGTCGCGTTGCCGCCGGGCAGGCGAAAGCCATAGGTGAGGACTGCGTCGATACCTTGCGTTCGACTGTCGAACGCGTTGCCGAAGAACTGGATCGTCCGGAAGTCGCCACCGCCGGGAATTCCCGCGGCGACGAGCTGATCGCGCTGCGCCTGCGTCAGATTGAAGCCGCCGGAAAGGCCAATGCGATTGTCGATCCTGATGTTGAAATAATCCAGCGTGAACGTCAGTCGCCGCGCAGGAGTCAGGACGAGGCCGGCGGAGATATTGAATGAATCCTCAGGGCGGAGCGGTCGCGCGCCGAAGAGAAGAGCGACCGGATTGCTCGGCGACACGATGCCGGTGATGAACGGCTGACCCGTGATCGCGTCGATATTGGCGAACGTCGATGAGACGTTCGATTGACCGGGCGTCGGGGCGCGGAAAGCCGTGTTGACCGACCCACGCACCGCGATCGCATCCGAGAATTGAACACGGCCGACGACCTTCCAGGTGAAGGCCGAGCCGAAATCCGAAAAATCCTCGTAGCGTGCGGCCAGCCCAAGGGTGAGCCATCTGGTCACGTCGCCCTCAAGCGCAGCATAAGCCGCCCAGTTGTTGCGCGAAAAAGTGCCGGCCTGCGACGGCCCAAGCCCAGGAAAGCCGCTCGAGCCCGCCGGCAACCCGACGCGGTCAGTGGGATTAGGCGTGTCGGGCTCGAGCACGGAGGCGAATGGTCCGACCTGATAGGAAGCCAGTTCGCCTGGGGTGACTTCCCAGGTTTCACGGCGATATTCGAGCCCGCCCGCCAGGGTCAGCGCTTCGGCGAAACCGAGCTCCAGCGGATAGGTCAGATCGAGGTTGAAGTTCAGTTCCCGCTGCTCAAGCTCACCCGCCCTGAACTTGGTCGGCGACAGCGGCCCGAGCGAGGGGTTCACCGTATTGGTGATCCGATACTCGACGTCGTTGCGCCCATAGGAGCTGCTCAGATCGTAGGTCAGGCCGCCGGCAAGGTTGCCGCGCAGCCCACCGACCAGCGAGGCATCCCGGGTTGTCGCATGGAAATCGGGCGAAAAGCCGCCGGGGAAGAGCGTCCGGAAGGTGAAGCGCGGTCCGCCGGGCGTCTGGGTAAGCGGAACGCTGTTGAAAAGCGAATTCGTCGGAAAGGGGAATGGGGGGTTGGTTCCCGGGTAGCGATAGAAGAAGGCGGTCGTCCCTGCGCTCCAGCTATAATTGCCGAAGGTGTAGAATTTCATCGTATCGCTGAGGTCGAGACCGGCGTTGACGAAGATGCGGGCCGCCTCGTTGGAGGGGTTGCCGGTTCGCTGCGCCGGCACGGGCACGCCCTGCACTCCCGCATCGATGAGGGCCTGGGCGTCCGGCCGCTGGTCCTGGCGTGAGGTAATGCCCGAATTGACGTATTCGCCGCTGATGTTGACGAAGCCGTTCGCAGTGAAGGGAAGGCCTATATTGCCCTGGATGAGGACATCCTCGCCGTCGCCTTGATAAAATTGTCCGTAGCGGGCGATCAGAGTCGCGCCCTCGCGTTCCGTCCGCAACCTGAAGTTCAGGACGCCGGCAATCGCATCGGAACCGTAGTTTGCCGAGGCACCGTCGCGGAGCACCTCCAGTTGCGCGATCGCGATCGACGGAATGGTCGCGAGGTCGGGACCCTGAGACCCGCGGATGTAGGGAATGTTCGAGAGCTGCACGGTCGCACCGCGGTGTCGACGCTTGCCATTGACGAGCACGAGCGTCTGATCTGGCGGCAGGCCGCGCATGCTATAGGGTCGAGTGAACACGGAGCCGTCGTTGCTCGTGAAGCGCTGGACGTTGAGCGCAGGGACCTGCTGGCGCAGGATGTCGTTCACATCCGACGAGCCCTGGCTGAGCAGCTCTTGCGAACTGATGATGTCGATGGGCGTGGGAGAGTTGGCAGCGGTCAGGTCGTTGCGGCGGGTGCCGGTGACGATGATTGCCTGGTCCTCCTCGGTCGCATTCGCGGCTTCCGTTCCCTGAGAAGGGGCAGGGCTGCTCGCTTGCGGCGGTCCTGGGGGAGGCGCCTCCTGGGCCATGGCGGCCGTGGCGATCCCAAGTGAAAGAATTGAACCCGTCGCCAGCGCTGACGCGGTAAGTGCTTTCCGCCCTGCCATGTTGCTCCCTCCGTGATGCGCCATTCGGTCTCTGCCGATGCGGCGTTCCATCGTGCGAAGCCTTAGCGCGAGCCCGGCCAGCCTCACAGGATAAATCGAATGTTATCGCATCTTTCGAGGAGGTCATCAGCATTCGTTATGGGTTTGCTCAACGGGTCATGAGGCCGGGTCGCGAGGTCGGCCGAGCGACCGAGACGTCGCCCAACTAGCGACCGTGTCTGAAGATCGTCACTTCGACCCGAAGCATCTCGCCGTTCGCCCCGTGGAGCATGAACCCCTGGCCGCCGCCAAGCTGCGGCGGGCCGCCGTACGGCCCCTCGATGAAATAAGGCTCTTCGAGCTCGGCGACCGATTTCTGCCGGGCAAGATGGCTCTGGATGGAGCGGATGAGGCTCCCGCATGTGTTGGTTCGCGCCATCTCAGAACCCTCCAACGCGGTCGAGCTTGACCGGCGCGAGGTTGAGTATGGCAAGGCCCGCCCTGTTGCCGACGATCCCGCCCTCGACGGGCTCCATCCCCTCTCCGAAAAAGACCTCCATGTCGACGCGGTAGCGGTCCTCTGCGACCAGGGCCTGAAGCCGATCGATCAGTTGGTTGACGGTCATGTCTATTCTCCTTTCATGCATGAGGAGGTTGGGAAGGCCGCTTACCAGAAGCGCCACCAGGGCAGCTCCTGACGGGCGAGCGCCCGGTCCAGTCGGTACAGCGCCCGGGCGAGGAGGCGCTCCGTTGCCTCTGACGAAATGCCGAGGCGCGCTGCGATGTCGGCACTCGAAAGCTGCTCGCGGGCGCTGAGGACAAGCACCTCGCGCTCATCTGGGCGGAGGCCCTTCGCGGCCTTTTCGACCCGGGCAGGCGTTATCGACGAGCGATCTCTCGCCATGGTATCTCTCCTCGAAGTCTCGGCACGGGTTGGGGACGGCGGGGAAACCGGGCGGCGATCCGTCCCGGCCGTTGCACCATGGTCGCCAATCTCCTGTGAGGCGTTCGCCGCCCGTCCGGACGGGTGTTGGCGAACAGGTCAGTGAGGCCCTCAGCTAGGTGCGTTGGCCGGCGTCGATCGCGGCGGTAAGTAGCGGCGTGCTCGCATGTCCCTTTGAGCACGCCCTCTGGCCAGTTTTCACTAGGTCCGGTTCGTGGACTTTCGTCCCGTGCGCCGACCCCAGCCGGTGCCGAGAGAAGCGGGCGGCCCCCGCAAGGAGGCCGCCCGTGAGAAAGGGCCTGGGAGACGTCAGGCCGCTTCCTCGATCGGTTCGGCGGCGGGCTCGTCCGCTGCCTGCACCGACATTGCTGTGACGTCAGCCGCCTCGGACGCGGCATCCTCCGAAGCGCCGCGGTCAATGACCGGCGCGAACCGCATGGGCTCCGGAATCCAGGCCAATGCCGCCTCCTTCACGTCGACTTCGGCGATGAAGTCCCCGGCGAAGATGCGCTCGCACGCCTGGGCGAGCTCGACCTTCTTCGCCTTGGCGTAGCGCCCCGCCAAAGCGGGGCCGCCGATCGCCTCGAGCGCCGCGAGGGTGACGCTCTTCGGCACACGGTCGAAATAATTGGCGCCGGTCGGCCGCCACCAGCGCGCGACCTCGACGCCGACCAGCTGCCCAAGATGGTCGTGGAAGGCGCATGACCGGTCGCCGGGGAGAAGGAGGCTGGCTTCCAGAGTCCTCGAGACGGCATGGCCGAGCCAGGCGGCGCGAACCTCATCCGGCAGCGCGCGGAAGGCGTCGAACCGCTCGCTGCGCGAAGCCCCTTCCGTCCAGCTGCGGTCGAGCGCCTCGCTCGCCTCGGCGCGCGCGATCGTCGCCGCGGCGTCGGGGGTCTTGAAATCGAGCACCGGGTTCGAGGGTGCGGCCGCGACAAGCGAGGACCCGCTCTTCTCCGAGGAATAGCCGGCTTCCCGATCGATCATCAGGAAAATGGCGAGGTCGAGGGCCAAGGCCGGATCGGCCGCGACATGCACCGCCAGAATGTCACGGCGCTGCATGGCGAGCTCGTCGACGAGGCGCTGCGACAATCCCGCCGCCTTTTGCGGCTTGGCGACCGCATCGGCCGGCGCGACGTCGGGATCGTCCTCTTCAGCCTCGTTACCGGGCGCGACTTCCGCATAGAGGCCGGCGTCGAGCCGCGGGCGACCCTGATCGTCGAGGAGCAGGAAGGCGCCGACGCTGGCTTTGATCGCCTCGTCGATCACCGGCGGCTTGTTGACGATCGCCTCGATCCGGTCGTTGAGCGAGCGGATCTTCGTCTCGGCCTCGTCGCGCTCGCGCTCGTCGGTTTCCTCGTCCTGAAGCAGGTCGACGAGGTCCTCGATCTCGCCTTCGAGCGAGTCAACGCTCGCCGTCTCCTCGTCGGTGAGCGGCACCGTCTCGACCGGAACGCGGCGAAGCCCCTGGACCTGCTCGTGCGCGATCCAGCTGTTGAGCGTCGGCCGCACGAAGGCGTAGCCGAGCTCGGTGGCGGTGCGCGCGGCTTCGGCTTCCAGCTTCTCGCATGCGAGCCGTTCGACGATCGCGATGTCGAGCCAGCGCGCCCCCGAATCGTCCGAGAAAAGGTCACGCTCGACCCGTCCGCCGGCCGCGACATAGGCCTCCTCGCCGATGAAGAGCGCCCGCCGGTCGCCGGCGCCGATCGTCGCCTGAGTCATCATCCGACGGATGCTGTCGGGATGCGCGGCGCCATAGCCGCGGCTCATCTGGTCGAAGACGAGGGCCTGGCGCTCGCGGTCGGGCGTCGCCGCATAGGCCTTCGCGACATCGAGGCTGATCTCGCCGGCGCCGAGCGCATCGAACACGACCGGTGCGAGACCGGCGAGGCGAAGCCGCCCCTCCACGAAGCGGACGGTGAGCCCGAAGCGGCGGGCGATGCCCTCGGAATCGGCGCCTTGCTCGATCAGCTGCTGAAAGGCGAGGCATTCGTCGGCCGGATTCATGCTGAGGCGCTGGAAGTTCTCGGCGAGGCTCGCCTCCTGGGCGGCGGGGCCGCGCTCCAGCACCAGGCAGCACACTTCCTGCGTCTCGGGCAGCGAACTCGGCGGCAAGGGCACTGAGCGCCGCGAGACGCCGGCCGCCGGCCTCGACCGCGAAGGAACCGCGCGGCTTCGTCGCGCTGGTCACCACAAGATTCTGAAGAAGGCCGCGGGCTTCGATATCAGCCTTGAGCTGGAGGTCGGCCTGCTCGTCCGTCGTCCGCCGCACATTGCGTGGCGATGGCACGAGCTTGTTGAGGGGGATGGTCCTGATCATGGGGGGTCTCCGGATTGAGCCGGTGCGGCCATCCCGCACCTGTCGCTCAACCGGCTCCCGCCCCCTTTCCTCTCCAATGGCTTGACGCCGGGGTCCGAGCTCAGGCGAAGCCCTGCAGGAGGCTCGCGAGTGAATCCCAGCCGGCCCATGCGAGGAAGATCAACAGCAGGACCAAGCCAAGCGGTTTAAGCAGCGAGAGCAGAGAGGCCGTTGCGAATGTGCGAGCTCCGAAGCTGGCGAAGCCAAGCAAAGTGCTCAAAATCGGCGCCTTTCGGAACTTGCCATCCTGGCCGCGGTGGCAGAGCTGGCGAAGCCACCAGATCCGCGCCCGTTCACCCCATGTCGCGGTCATGTCGATGCTCGATACATGCGCATAGGCAACCATGAGCCGCAGATCCTTCGGCATGCCCTCGATCAGCCGGGTCGCGCTTGTCGCGCCGATTTGCAGGAACAAATGATCCTCATGGGGCCGGCCGAGATCTGATCTGGCCGGATAGAGGATGGTCGAGAATTGGCCCGTCGGTCCCAGGCTGTACACTAGGGAAGGTCCCGCCTCGACCGCGGTCTTCTTCTGGTCGGCGGTGGCGCGAAACATAGAGCGGTGGCCGAAGCTGAGCTGCAGCGTGTCCTTGACGGCGCGGCTGACATAGAAATTATAGACATCCTCGAGAGCGCTGAAGCCGCGCACATTCCGGGCCATGCCGAGGATTGCGTCATCGCTCTGGTTCCTCAGCAGCGCGAGTTCGTGGCGAGCATCGCAGCGCACTTGCCACTGCAGGGAGAGCGGGTTGCGATCGCAATCGTCTGCAGGCGTCTTGGTCATCGAGGCGCCTCTTATTGCCGCGGTCGAAACTCTCCAAGCCTCATCGGTTGCTGTAAGTGCGGAGGTGCGCGCCAGCCGCGGGAGGGGACGCGCGATGGGAATGCACGCCGGAATTCCCGGTACGTCTGGCCGCCGTAGCTCAAGTGCCGTCGCGCGTTAGATATTAGCGCCGAGCAGCCGATTAAGCACGGAAGCGGCCGTGTCTGCAGGCACGAACAGCCGCGTCTGGTAGCGGATGATCTCGGTGAAGCAGCCCTGCGCCTTGTACCAGGCGAGCCGGGCCGCAGAGAATCCGGAAATCTCGAGGCGCTGGCTGCCGTTGACCAGCGAGCGCTTCAGAAGCAGCTCCTCCGGGCCCTTGAAGGGCATGGCCTTGCCGGTTCTCAGCACGGTCGCGGCGAGCTCGTCGGGGGGCAGGTCGAGCGAGAAGTCGAGGCCGAGCTTGGCGCCGAGCTCGCCGAGGTGGACCATGGCGATCTCCCGGCCGAGGAGCGAGCGACCGTCATCGGCCGCGATCCGGATCACCTGGACGTGATCGTCGGAGAGCTTGTCCCAGACCGGGAGCAGCAAGCCGGTGGCGAGATGAACGGTTTCGCGGCGCGGCGTGGCCGCGGCCTCGTGGACCTCCGCCTGCCAGGCTTCAAGGAACCGGCGCTCGGAGGTCCGCGACCAGCTCGTCTCGTCGATCGCATCGCAGCGCAGATAGTCGCGCCTGGTCGGCCTGATCAGCTCGTAGCGGGCGATCGACAGCCCTTCGTCCGAAGTGAGGCTGCGCGCGGCGACGCGGAGCGCCGCCTTGCCCGAGCGGTCGTTGAGCATCGGCACCGCATCGGGTCGGCTCGCGAGCATCGCCTCGATCCGCTCGAGGCCGAGGGGGCGCAGCCGCCGGGCGAGCTCGATGCGCAACAAATGCGTCGTCGCGCCCGAGCCGGGATCGGTGCGAAGGATCCGGTCGTCCAGAATCTCGAAGCTGTCCACCGGCACCGTCTCGACGCCCAGATCGAGGGTCCCGGCTTCGCGCGCGGCCGCGACGCGGGCTTCGATCAGCCCCAGGAATTCCTCGAAGATGGCATTCTGGACGGCGATGCGGAGCGCGAGCAGGCGATTGAGCCAGCGCTGGATCGGCGGGAGATCGTCGCGCAGGCTCCCGCCCTCGCCTTCCAGCTTCAGGCCGGTCACTGCCTGGAAGCCGTCGAAAGTCACCGACCGGATCTTCCCCGCATAGAGCAGATGATACCAGCTGATCAAAGCGTCCTTGGCATAGTCGCTTTCGAGATTGTCGGCCGGATCGAACAGGTTCTGGCCGCCGGTCTGGCGCTGGCCGCGGGTGAGCGCCCCAAGGGAATCGAGACGCCGGGCGATGGTCGAGATGAAGCGGCGCTCGCCGCGCACGTCAGTCGTGACCGGCCGGAACAAGGGGGCCGAAGCCTGGCGGGTGCGGTGGGTCCGCCCGAGCCCCTGGATGGCGGCGTCGGCGCGCCAGCCCGGCTCGAGCAGATAGTGGATTCGGCGCGCCTGGTTCGCGGCGCCGAGACAGGCATGATAGCTTCGCCCGGTTCCGCCCGCGTCCGAGAAGACCAGGATCTTCTTGTGGCCGCGCATGAACGCGTCGGTCTCGCGCAGGTTCGAGCGAGGGGTCCGGTTCTCCAGCTTCTGGCGACCGTCGAGGCCGACGACGAGCCGCCGGCTTCGACCGGTCACCTCCGCCACATGCTCGGCGCCGAACCGCTCGATCAAGGTGTCGAGCGCGGTGCCAATCGGCGGAAGCGCGCAGAGCTGCTCGACCAATGCGTCCCGCGCGCGAAGGGCCGCCCGGCAGTGAACAGGACGGCCCTCGTCGTCGGACATCGGCTCGGAGCGGGCATTGCCTTCGGCATCGGTGAAGACGCGCATCTGCCGGGTTGGGAAGGCCGCCTGCAGATAGTCGATCACATATTCACGGGGGCTCAGATCCAGCTCCAGAGCTTCGCGCTCGTCGGCGCTGAGATCCGCGAGCCTTCGGTTGAGCATCGCTTCGGCGGTGGACACGAGCTGGATCACCACCGCATGACCGGCCGCGCGATCGCGCTCGATCGCCGGGATCAGGCTCGGCAGCTTCATCGACAGCAGCAATTGGGCGAAGAAACGCTGCTTGGTCCCCTCGAACCGGGACAAAGCGGCCGACTTGGCGTTGGCGTTCAAGGTCGCGCCGGTCGCCGCGTCGGTCACGCGCGTCGCCTCGAGCGCGGTCTCCAAGTTGGCGTGGATGATGCCCCAGGCGTCGGCATAGCTGTCATAAATGTCGATCTGCTCGGGCGTGAGCCGATGCTCGAGCACGTCATATTCGACGCCAGCGAAGGACAAGGCGCGGGCCGCGTAGAGGCCGAGCGCCTTCAGATCGCGCGCGACCAGTTCCATCGCGGCGATGCCGCCCTGGCGGATGGATGCGACGAACTGCGTCCGGTCCGCGAAGGCGGTCTCGGGACCCCAGAGGCCGAGCCTCGCGGCGTAAGCGAGATTGTTGACGTCCGAGGCGCCGGTCGCGGAGGCGTAGAGAATGCGCGCGCGCGGCAGCAGGTTCTGCAGGCGAATGCCGGCGATGCCCTGCTCCGAGCCCTTCACCTTGCCGCGCGAGCCTTCCCCGCCGGCTGCATTGGCCATCGCATGGGCTTCGTCGAACGCGATCACGCCCTCGAAGCCGGGACCGGCCCAATCGACGATCTGGCGAAGCCGCGTCGCGTCCGTCCGGCCGGAGCGCAAGGTCGGATAGGTGACGAAGAGGATGCCGGCGTCCATCTCGACCGGCGCGCCGAGCTTCCACTGCGACAAAGGCTGGATGTCGAGCGCGAGACCGCAGAGCGCCGACCAGTCGCGGCGGGCGTCTTCCAGAAGCGTCTCGTTCTTGCTGATCCAGATGTGGCGCCGGTTCCCGCGCAGCCATTGATCGAGAATGATCCCGGCGACCTGACGGCCCTTCCCCGCGCCGGTGCCGTCGCCGAGAAAATAGCCCGCGCGATAGACGTCGCCGCCATCGTCCGCCGCCTCGAGATCGCACCCCTCGCCGATGGGCAGGAACCGGCCGAGCAGGTCCCGCGCGAAGGCAGACCCCGCGTAGATGAGGGTTTCGAGCTGGGCGTCCGAAAGCCGACCGTCGCTCGCCAGCCGCTCGGGCAGGATGGGCACATGATCGGGCTTCGGCGCCGCGATCGAGCCCATGGCCAGCGATTCGACGAGCGGCGTCGGATGCGAGGCGGCGCCGTCGATGAGAATGCGGCTGGGTCGGTAAGGAAGATAGATGCCGACCTACTCCTCGGCGGCGGCGGGCTCCTCCAGTACCCGGTAGGACAACGGCACGGCCGAGGCGGACGCGCCGGCCGCACCGCCCGCGCCGGCACGCGGGACGGGCGTCACCGCCACCGCAACGGAACGGCGGAACATGGCGAGCGGGTTCGCACTGGGCTGCGAAACATCGACGCCGCCGCGCGGGGGAAGCGCATCGATCGGGGGGATCAACTGGTCGAGAGCGTCGATCTGAATCGAGACCGGTTCGGCCGCGACCACCGCCACCTTGTCGAACACGACCAGGCGAACGGCGACCCCGGTGCCGTGCCGGGCGAAGGCGCCGGGTGCGATCAGGGCGTCGAGCCGCTGCCGCGCCAGCCGCCCGGCCCGGGCACGAAGCTCGCGCCCGGAACCCGTGGCGCCGAAGCTTTCCGGCATGATCGCGACGAGCCGCCCGCCCGGCGAGAGTCGACCAAGCGCGGCGAGCAAATGGCGGGCTCCGGCATAACGGTCCTCGCCTCGGCCGTCGCTGCGCGCGAAAGGCGGGTTCATGAGGACGAGGCTCGGCCGTAGATCCGGCGCGAGGAGGTCGTCGATCAGCTCGCCGTCATGGGCGGAGAGCTGCGCCGCCGGAAAGGCCTCTCCGAGGCTGGCGAGCCGATCTCCATCCAGCTCGTTGAGGAGCATGCGGCATTCGCTCCGCGCTGCGCAGCAAGCGAGCAGTCCGTTGCCCGCGGACGGCTCGAGCAGGATATCGTCCCGTTCGGGCCGGCCCGCGCGGGCGGCCAGAAAGGCGAGCGCCAATGGCGTCGAGAATTGCTGGAGCGCGACCTGGCCCTCGGACCGGTAGCTCTGCACCAGGAGCCGCGCGGCGAAGACGCTGAGCCTCGCCAGCGTCTCGCGCGGATCGGGCGCGGCCAGGGGACATTTGGCGTCGAGGATGTAGAGGATCTGCGCGAGCTCGAGCGCATCATAAGCTTGCCGCATCGACCAGGCGCCGCTGGCGTCGGACCGCTCGGTCGCCTGCTCGAACAGCTGGCGCAACCGCCCTCGGTCGATGGCGACCGCGCCACGAAGATCCCCCACAAGTGCGCGCGCGATGTCGAGGTGCAGCGGCGCGGTGGCGACGGGCGAGAAAGAGGTGGCCATTGCGGGTCTCCGGCCCGGGTCCGCGACATTGCCGACCGGGGTCGCAAGTCAGCCGCCTCCTCTCCTCTGTCCGGCCTCGCCAAAGGCCGACGCCATCAGCACGTCGTTCCAGTCGTCGCCGGCACGGTCGGGATAAAGGGCCTCGATCGCTGGAATGTCCGGATTGGCGGCCCGCGCGAGCGCCTCGGCGCGGCGGCCACCCGTGTCGTTGTCGAGGAAGAGGAGCAGCTCGGTGACGGTCGGCGGGATCGCGACGAGCGCGAAGCGCTCCGTGCCGAGAGTCGCCCAGCAGGGCAGCCCGAACAATGCCGTCGCCGACAAGGCGGTCTCGATTCCCTCCGCGAGGCCGAGCTTCAGACCCGGTCCGCCCAGACGGACCGCGCCTCGGCCGAACCGGCCGAGGCCGCTCCTCATGCGCACGCGCAGGCTGCCGGCATCGTCCAGGGTTAGGAAGGTCCGGTGCACCCCGACAAGGCCGCTGCAGTCGCGAACGGCCGCGATCAGGGCCGGACGGAAACGGGTCAGAAGCTTGGGGCCGTCGGGCGTGCGCGCGAGGAACCGAAGCTCGTCGGAGGCCGTGCGAAGCCCGCGACCGGCAAGGTAGCGCACCGCCGGCGTACCGGGAATGCCGCGCCCGGAGCCCCACAGCCGCAGCGCCGCGGCCTGCAGGTCCGGCCGGTCGCGAGCCGAGTGCACGAAGTCGGCGGCGGCCGGCGCCCCCGGCTCGAGCACCCGCGCGGAAGTGAGCACGGCCAGGATCCGGGCGGCATCGCAACCGGCGAAGCAGTGCAAAAGGAGGCGCGTCCGCCCGGGCCGGACGCTGAGCGATGGGGTTCGATCATCATGCGCCGGACAGAGGCAGAGGCCGCCATTGCCCGACCAGCGGCCGCCCAGACGCTCGACGAGCAGGCGTGCTTCCTTCTCGAGGTCGGACGGGGCTGACAATCGCGACATATTCGAATCTCCGCTGGGCGCCAGCGCGACCGCCGCCTCCACTCTCCCGACTCCTCGCTCGATCAGGACGGCCGGAAGATGATCACGGCCGCGCCGCGCCGCGCAGCGCGAAGAACAGGGAAGGCGGCGCCTGAACAGGAGGTGCTTCGGCCCTGCCTAATTGCGGTTGCCGCTCGGCGCGCACTGCGAACAGCGAACGGGGATCGCCCCCTGCGGACGCCAGCGCGACGGGCCGCGCCAGCGGCCGGGAGGCACGCGCGTCACCGGCGACCTGAGCCACATAGGCAACGGTTTCCGAGGGCAGCCGGAGACCGCGGCTCAGATGCTCGGCGTAGCGGCCCGGCCCCGCATTATAGGCCGCGAACAGCCCCGGATAACCGAAGCGATCGTACATGGCCCTCAAATAGGCGGTGCCGGCGAGGATATTGTCGCGCGGATCATGGGGATCGGCGCCCAGCCCTTGCGCGGCGCGCAAGTCGCGCCAGGTGTCGGGCATGACCTGCATCAGGCCCTGCGCCCCGGCGCGGCTGACGATCGGCCGGCCGGCAAACGTCGTTCGTCCGCCGCTTTCGGCCCGCATCACCCGCCTGATCCATGCTTCCGGGATGCCGAAGCGGGCGGACGCCTCGGCGATATAGTCCGACCAGCGATCGAGAGGGTCCGCGGCCGCGGGGGTCGCCGCGGCGAGCGCCGCTGCCAGGACAAGCAGTTTCAGCCGCGCCATAGCAGCCTCGCGGAGCCGAGGACCTGGCTTGCGCGGGTGATCCCGAAATAGCGCCCGTCGAACTCGGCGCCCGCGCCCGGAGCCAGCAGGAAGAGCTCGCCTTCGCGAAGCCTTTCGCAGCCTGTCCACCAGGGCATCGGCCGGCCGGACGGATCGTGGCTGCGGCGGAGCGCCTCGAGGCGTCCGTTGACGAAGATCGCCTCGCCGGCGGCGCAGACCTCGTCGCCGGCGACCGCGGCGACCCGCTTCACGAGCGGGACGTTCGCGGGAATATAATGGCGGGCCGCGCCGAGCCTTCGCGCCTCGTCCGGAAGCCAGGCGATGACCATGTCGTCGACGGCGACGCGTCCCGGCGCCTGGACGACATAGAGCCCGGTCGGGCTGCTCGCGCTCGCATTCCAGACCAGCAAGGGCTGCGGCGGCCAGAGCAAGGTCGCAAGCAGCGCCATGACGATGAACGTGCAGGCCGACGCGAGAAGAAGGGTCCGCCGGCTGGCTCGCCGCGCACAGCGGTCGCGCCGCAATTCCTCGCCCCAGCGAAACAGCGGGAGCTCGCGATGCTCAGGCATGGGCGGCTCCGGCGCCGGACTGACCCTTCGACCAGGTGTCCAGATCGTCGATATGGTAGCGGACGTAGCGGCTGTGACGTCGGAAGCCCGGGCCGTTGCCGGCCGCGCGCATCGCCTGCAGCTTGCGTGCGCTCAACCCCAGATAGAAGGCCGCCTGCTCGGTCGAAAGGAAGGGCGAGCCCTTCTTCGCCCGCGCCGCGCGGGCGATGTCGTCGTCCATTGAAGCCTCCTCGCGCTGTGCGGCGCCCCGATGCGCGCCCTTGCCGTCATGGGTGACGCGTTTCGGCGAGCGCGCAGAGGCTCGAAAAACGGCCGCCTGAAATTCGAGCCCCGAGGGCAAGCGGCATCCGCCTCGGTTCCCGAGACCCTGTCTTGACGCAGTTCAGGCGGCGGACCGAAAGCCGAGCGCACCTTTGCAACCGTGCGCTAGGAAGCCAGCCCCTTCCGCAAGCCAGCCGCCCGCTTCGCGACTCCTATTTTCGGGTTTGCCGCGAGCGCATGCTCATAGGCCTCGAGCGCCGCCGCAGGATCGCCATCCGCTTCCTCGATCTCACCGAGCAGTCGCCAGGCATCGGCGATAAATCGTCGATCCTCATCGGCGAGGGCGCGGGCCACGCCGGTGCGAAGCGCATCAAGCGACAGGCCTGTCGTAGGCTCGCCTTCGGCCAGCGCCTTGCGGATCACATAGAGCGTCCCCCGCTCCACCTCGTCCTTCAGCCAGAGGCGCCGATCGAGGAAATCCCCGTCGAGCGAATAGTCCAGGTCAGGGCGGTCCCGGCGAATCATCCGGATGCGGCGGCCGCCTTCCGGAAAGGCATAATCGCTGGCCCAGCCGGACTCCGCCGTCCAGGCGGCCCTGACCTCGCCCGCTTCAAGATCGAAGACGGTGAGAATCGAGCTGTCCGGCGAGCCCGGCGCATTGCAGGTCTGACAGACGGCGAGGCGGCCGTCGTCCGACAGCCCGTTGTTCAGAAGGTTCGCGGCGAAGCGGCGAAAGAGGATCGGGCTGCCATCCGCCCGGAACGCGTGGAACGTGCCGGACAATGCGTCGCTCCCGCCCCAGTCGTTGAGGATGAAGGTCCCGTCGTTCGCGACCTTGCCGTCCTGCGGCCGCTCCATCCTTGCGTCCACGATCACTCTGTCGCCGTCGATCAGCAGATAGCGGCCTTGGAGAATTTCATCGTCGATCCAGCGGCGGTCGTGCCAGACCAAAACGAAGCGCCCGTCGGCCGAGGCGGTCCGCTCGCCGACCATGTCGAGCTCCGGGATCGAGACGATCCGCCGGCCATGCGAGGCGATCCTCACGTGCACCTCGCCTCCCGGCACCGCCGCCGGCGCCCCGCCTCGCATCTCATCCTGCGGCGCCGCGCATCGCGCCTCCGGCGGAAGCGACCCGCCGAGCAACCACCTCAGCCAGGACATGCATCCGCCTCCCACTTCGCGGCGCGCGACGGGCCGCCGATCCCGAGCCGCTTCAGCAGCCGCGCCGCCATCGCCTCCTTCGTCTCGTAACATTGCCGGTCGGCAAAATCGCCGATGAACGCCTGGAGCGCACGCTGTTCGTCGGCGTCCAGCTTCTGCAGCTTCCTCAGCAGACGGTCCTCCTCCTCGAACAGCAGCGGCCGGCTCATCTTGAGCGGATCACCCGCCTGCCAGTGGCTGTTGCGCTCCGCGAGCCAGGCGAGCGCGTCCGCATCCGCGATACCGGCCCGCTAGCCCGCCTAGCCAACGACTTGAACCAGCGCGGCAGCGATTTCGGCCGCCCGGCTTCCAGCGCCTCGATACCGTCCGCGTCCGGCATCGGCCCTTCCCAAGCCATGTCGACGCCATGGCCTCGGTCCTGAGCACGAGCTCGTCCACCGACCAGCCGAGCCGTTCCCGCTCCCGCCGTGTCCATGCGGCCGCCGCCTCAACCTGCTTGCGCATCCGTTTCTCCGCCGCGAGCCATAACCGCCAGCGCGCCCGGTCTAACCGGCCTTGCCGGCCTGTATCCAGAGCGGTCACGCGCCCTGGGCGCATGCCGCGTGATCGACGGCCTCCGCGGCGGGCCGGCCGAGACGACGTCTCGTCCGCGAGCAGAATTTCCGCTTCCGCCAAACTTGAACTTCACCATGCCAGTTCTATGTTGACCTCGAGCGCCGTCATCGTCGGCGCGGCCGCTGCCATGGCGAAGGGCTCCTGGTCCAACGAATATGAAGTTCAAACGACCGCTCCCTCATGACGGCCGTTTGAGACGAGCAGCGCGTCTCGACCAGGCCGGGATGAAGGACGTTTACATGTTCTCGACGATCGACGGCGCGAAGAAGCGCGCCAAGGCGCTCAAGAAGCTGCTTGACGACAGCGGCTTCGCTTTTCCCCTGCGCAAATGCCAGGAAGCCGTGGCGCGCGCCGGCGGCTATCGCGACTGGCACGACCTCGACGCCGCGCTGGGCCGGGGCGCGCGTGGCCGCCGCGTGGAGCCGGAAGTCTATGAAAGGCGCCTGCTCGCCATCCTGCCCGACCCCTGCCGGCCGCCGCTCGTCGCCTGGCTCGACGGCGAGCCGCCCGAGCCGGCGCCGGATCCGCTGCTTCCGCCGCGCTGGTTCCACGATGCGTTCCGCTACATCTTCGCGAGCGCGATCCTGCATCGCAGCCGCACCTTCATTCTCAGGCCCGGCTCGGGCGAGGGCCAGCGTTTTCGCGAGAAGCTGGTGGTAGGCCTGCTCTCGAACCAATATCCTCGGCCCGGCGCCGTGCCCCGGCTCGAGCCGGACACGCTCGCGGTCGTTTATCCGGGCAGCCTCGCCGAGATTTACGGCGCGGATGCGGGCCATCCGCGGTTCGAGCTGGAAATCGGGAAGCTCGTCAGCGCCGGCGTCCTTGAGATCCTGCCGAACGCGCTTCGGGTGCTTACTCCCGATGCCGACGCGGTCAGGGATCATGTCCTCAATGGCTGGATCGGCAAGGCCGAGCATTGGATCGACGAAGGCCCCCGGGAAGCGAGGAGCGCCCTGCACGAAGCGCTTGCCGGCATCGGCGTGCGCAATGCGGTCCGCGTCGCCGACGCGATCATCCACTTCGGCTCTGACGCCTGGATCACGCCGTCCGGGCCCGCCCTCGACCTGCTCACCGAGCTGGCCGAGGAAGGCGAGCTCGAGATCTTCTCGAAAGTGTTCCGCCTGTTCGCCGGGCTTCGCCCGCAAAATGCGGCGTTCATGCGCCGCCTCGTGCCCGCCAAGATCTCGTCCAGCTATCTTGCCCGCAACCGGAGGCTCAGCCTGAAGGCGTTCACGGCCTTCACCGCCGCGCATCCCGATTGGGCCGAGGCCCTCAAGTCCAGCGTCGACCGGCCGGGGAAATTCGCGCAGAAGGTGGAGGCGATGGCGGCGGCAGTCGAGCGCATGGGGGAATATTGAGATGACGATTCTCGACGAGGTTCGGGCGCTGATTCAGAGGCTGTCCCCGCAGGCGATCTGCGACGATTGCATCGCCGAACGGCTCGGCCTTTCCGTGCGCCAGCATGCGAACCACAAGACGCGGGAGCTCGCCGGCACGGCGGGCTTCGAGCGCCGCAGGGATCGCTGCAGCCTCTGCGAGGGCGACAAGCTGGTCATCCGCAAGGCCTGAACGCCGAGGGTGGAGCCGAAGCCGACTCAATAGGAGATGCTGAGGCTGCCGATCACGCGCGGAATGTCCTTCACGACGATCCCGCCTCCCGTGTTGAACGTCCAGCGATAGAGGCCTTTCTCATGGTCGGCATCGAAGCTGTCACCCCTCGCTCTGAAATAGTCGAGCGATACGGCAACGCCCCGGCCGGCGAGCCAGGCCGCGATCTCGGGGTAGCGACCGAGCCAGGCTCCGGTCCCGCCTTGCGGCAGGTCGATTTCGGCGCCACTCGCATCATCGATCGCAACCCAGCCATGTAAGTGGGTGGCGGGGATCGCACGTTGCTCGACGCTGAATTCATAAGCGCTCATCGACCGCAAAATGGGGCGCGATGCCGGCCGGCGCAAGCCGGCGCAGGCGCCTAGCGCAGCAGCGCGCGATAGCCGCCGCCGGCAAAGCCGCGCGCCGCCCGAACCAGGCGCTGGACCTGCGAGCGAAGGCTCGCGGCATCGACCCGCCACCGCGCTTCGGCGGCCGCATCGCCAAGCAGCCGGGCGGCGATCTCGCGCTGGCTCGCGCCCGCGGCCAGCGCGTCATGGGTGCGAAGCGCCAGGATCCAGCGCCTCGCCTTTGGTTCTCGCGGATGCAGCGTCCTGCTGAACCGGCCGGTCTCGGCGAGGGCGAGCAGGCGCCGCAGCGCCAGCAGCGGGCCGTTCGCCGAAGCGCGCCCGGCAAGCAGATAGTGAAGCTCGACTGGGCCCTGGGTGGCGGTTCCGTCGACCAGATCGAGCCGGATCGCGCGCAGGCCATCGCTCAAGAGCCAATGCTCTCCGTTCCCTTCCGCGGCGTCCAGCGTGGCGAGAGCGGCGAAGCGGCCGAACTCCACTGCATCGGAGGGCGAAGCGGGCGGCACGGCCCCGGCCTTCAGCACAAAGGGATGATGTCTGGCCTGCCACAGCGGGCGTGCGCCGGGGGCGCCCCTGTCCGGGTCCTCGAAACGATGGAGCCCCCAAAGCGCTGCGACCGCGACACCTGCGCCATCTTCGGCACCGTTTGCCGCGGCCACCCGATAGCCGGGGTCGCGGCGAAGCCATTCCCAGGCGAAGATCGGGCGGTCGGCATCGAGGAGCGGCGCGTAGGCGCCCGCTTCCTTCCAGTCCGCGCCTGGCCCGAGCCGTTCCATCGGTCAAGCCAAGCGCAATCGGCCAGGCTAACCCATTCCCCCATCTGGGGGAATTGCACCGATCAACGCCGGTCCCGGGACGGCGAGGACCGGGCACGACAAGCCGCGGGCGGCTGGTCGCGTCATAAGGGCCAGGCCCGCTTCACCGATCGATGGACTTTCTCAGGACCGCGTCGCTGCGGTGCTTCGACCCCGGAGGAACGTCTCGGGTCAAGGGCCGCGTGGACGTAATGCGTAACCTCAAGAGGGCCAACAGGAGGAAGCCACGATGGAATCCCATCAGTCTCACGGGTCGCACTACAGGATGCTGGCCATCAATCTCGCGGTCAGCGCGGTCATCATGTATCTGGTGATGTTCGCCATGATCGACACGCTCGACGAATTCTACAACAACCTCAACATGCTCTACATGACCATGATGATGATCGCGCCGATGGGTGCGCTCATGCTGCTGATGATGGGTTCGATGTATGGGAACAGGAGGCTCAACCTCCTTCTCTATGCCGTCTGCGCCGGCCTGTTCGTGCTCGGGACGGCCGGAACGCGGGCGCAGGCAGGAATCGGCAATGTCCAGTTCCTTCGCTCGATGATCCCGCACCATTCGGGAGCCATCCTGATGTGCCGCGAGGCCTCGATCAGCGATCCCGAGATCGTCGCGCTCTGCGGCAATATCCAACGCTCGCAGCGCGCCGAGATCGACCAGATGAAGCGCATCCTCGAGCGCTATTGAAGGCGGCATGATCAGCGCCGTTTGCAGATCGATCGGGAATTGGTAGCCCACCCTGATGGCGAACCCTGTCGAGTCAGCCGAGCAGCGCCGGACCCTCCAGTTAGCGCTCGGTCTCAACCTCGCGATGTTCGCGGTTGAGATTGCGGCCGGGATCCTCGGCAATTCGATGGCGCTTGTCGCCGAAGGCCTCGACAATCTCACCGATGCGGCCGCTTATGGCATTGCCATGCTTGCGATGACGCGTGGCGCGATAGTCAAGGCTCGGGCCGCGACGTCGAGCGGGATCATTCTGCTGTTGCTCGGAATCGGCGTGCTGATCGAGGTGGGACGTCGCGCTCTTCATGGCGAGGCCCCGGACGGTCTGTTGATGCTGGTCGTGGCAACAGTGTCGCTCGCGGTGAATGGGACTGTACTGCGGATGCTGGGCAAATATCGCGACGGTGACGTCCATCTGCGGGCGACGTGGATATTCACCCGCGCCGATGTGATCGCCAATCTGGCGTTGATTGTCTCGGGCGCCGTGGTCCTGTGGTCCGGGTTCCGGGAGATTGACCTGATCGTGGGAGCCGCAATTGGATGTTACGTTATTAAGGAAGCCCTGGAGATATTCAGCGACGCACGAAAGGCTCGGACGTAGATGAGGCCAGCTTGCGTTATCCCCGGCTCGCGGCCTGTTTCGCCCGTCTGCGCCGTCGTTTCCACGCATTGTAGCCAAGCCGGCTCGGAAACAGGATGAGGCCGGTCACGACCATGACTAACGCCAGCGCGGTGGCGACGATGAGCAGCGGCGTGTTGAAATCCTCATGGTTCCTGAAATCCATGATGTGGAGCGACCAGAGGAAATCGTAGACGCGCCACAGGGTGGAGCGGCGAGCGCTCACCGCACCGGTATCGGACGCGACGTAGAAGGAGACCGCATTCTCGCCTTCGAAGTCCACCCGCCAGGCCGGCAGCGCGCCGCGATATTCGGGAGATGCCTCGCTGACGAGCTGCACCGATGAGGCGCGGGTGTCGCCGACATGATCCCGTTCGGCGATGGCGACGGCGAGCGGCGCGGGGATCGGCGAGACCTGGCGACCGCTCGCAAGGTCGTAAACGCGCGGCCGCGGCGCGCCGCCCGTGACCAGGGCTACGGGGCGACCCATCATCGCTCGAAGCTCGATCTTCTCGCCCGGCCGGGCTCCGCTCTGGGCGATGCGCTGCATCCCGGCCGCGGCATCTGACATCGAGATCGAAACCGGCGGCGCCTGCGCCACCAGATGCTCGCTTCGCACCCGCTCGATCGGGAAGACCGCGAAGAACAGGCCGCTGACGAACCAGAACAGGATCTGGATCGCCATCAGCAGCGCCAGCCACTTATGAACCTTGCCCGAAATGCGCGCCGCGGCCGACATGCCATTCTCCCCCTGGACCAATTGGCATACGCGCGAGCCTGCCCGCCCCCTCAATCGGGATCAACGCGGCAAGGATGTCAGCGTTGGCGGACGGCCGAGCGAGTTGTCCAATCTTGATCAGCGACTAGACTGGCCGAAGCTCGGCCAGCCGCGCTCGCGCCCGGTAGAGGCGCGTTTCCACCGCCTTCTCGCTGATCCCGAGCACGTCTGCCGTCTCGGCCTGGCTGAGGCCCTCGATGGTGCGAAGGATCAGTGGCTCCTTGAGGGTCGCGGGCAGTTCGGCGATCGCCGCCCATAGCCGTTCCAGCTCCTCGCGGTCGGACATCGCATCCGGGGCCGCGGGCGCGGGATCGGGCACGTCGTCAGCCGCTCTGGTCAAGGAGCCGGCGGCGAGCAGCAGGCGGCGCACCTTGCGCCGCCGCGCCCAGTCGCGGCATTTGTTGATCGCGATCCGCGACAGCCATGCCCGCAAGGGCCGCGACTGGTCGTAGCGATCGAGATGAAGATAGGCGGAGGTGAAGCTTTCCTGGACTAGGTCGAGGGCGTCGTCGGCATTGCCGACATAGCCGCGGATCAGCCGGAAGATCGGCTCCCGATGGCGCCCCATGAGTTCGGCGAAGGCGGTCTGGCGTCCGGCGAGCGTGAGCGCGGCGAGCTCGCCATCGGTAAATTGATCCCGCTCCACGTCATTCCGGTGCGGAGCTGGCGGTCAGCGCCCGAACGACCGCACGGTCGAACCGCTCCGCCTGATCGGGCCGCAGGACCGCCCGCATCGCGAAGATATGGGCGAGCGTCTCTTTCTGGAGATCGCCCATGACACGGTGCGACCGGTCGACCTCCGCGGTCACGCGCGGCCCATAGCCATGCTCGGCCTGGATGGCCGCGGCGAGACGCGCATTGTCCGCTCTTATCTCGAGCTCGCGCGCCCGCCGCCGCGTGGCGAAGCTCTCCTCCAGCGCCTCGATCCGGGCGCGTTGCTGCTGGTCCAGATCGAGCTGCTCGTGGACCAGATCGTGAAGCGCGCTCGCCTGCTCGCTGCGAGGATTGGAGATCGAGCGGCCGACGAGCACGCCGATCAGTGCGGCGAGGAAGGCCAGCACCGTCATGAAGATGATTCTGCGGCCGAATGTGGTGATGCTACTCATCCGCCGAGCAGCGAGGATGGCGCCAGCCGGGACGCCGGGGCGAGCGGGTAGAGCGATGCATCGCTCGCGGGATTCTGGCCGGTGAAGAGGCCTCCGGCAATGCCGATGGCGAGCGCCGCCGTCACCGCGGCAAGGTAAAAGCCCGACGGCAGGTCGCGCAGGCGCGGCCCCAGCGCCGCGATGCGGCCAAGGACGTCGGTCTCCGCCTGGGCAAGCGCGCCGGGCACGGGCTGGCGCGACAGCCTTTCCAGGGCCCTGTCGATGTCGTCGCTCATCTGATCCTCCACCCCCTCGCATAGATTATACGCAAAGGGGCTGCCACTCCCTCACGCTTCGGTCAGGGGGAACCCGCGGCCCTGCGTATTGCATTATGGAGCAGGTCGGCGGGTGGAGATCCCGCATCGGCAGGGGAGGATTGAATGGAACTGTCGCTGAATCCGTCCAGACGCGAGCTGATTTCAGGAGCGGGCGCCGCGATCTCGCTTCTGCTCATCGGCTGCGCCCCTTCGAGCGAGCGGAAGGCGGCGGACGCAAAGGGTGGCGGCACGGACAAAGCGCGGCCTCCGCGTCTCGCCATGATCGTCCATCGCGATCCGAGTTGCAGCTGCTGCGAGGCCTGGGCGCAGCTCGCGCGAACTGCCGGCTTCGACGCGCGGACCGTCGATGAACCCGACATGGCGGGGGTCAAGCGACGGCTCGGGGTTCCGCAAGCCCTCGCCTCCTGCCACACGGCTGTCGCCGAAAATCTCGTGTTCGAGGGCCACGTGCCGCTGGCGCAGGTCCGCCGGCTGCTCGATACGCGTCCGGGAGGCATAAGCGGGCTGGCGGTGCCGGGAATGCCGATCGGATCGCCGGGCATGGAAATGCCCGACGGGCGCCGGGAGCCCTACCAGGTGCTCGCCTTCGACGGGTCGGGGCGCACGAGCCTGTTCTTCAGCGTGGCATGACGAGGCACTCGGGTTGCTCGCGGCCGCACTGGTTCGCTCATGAAAGAAGGGGGATTGAGATGCGAAGCATGATCTTTGCCGTCCTGTTGTCGGTGGCGGCGGTTCCGTCGGGCCCGGCTGCCGCCCAGCCGCGCCGGCAGGCGGACAGGGAGGCCGTGACCCAGGTCCTGGCCCAATATCGGGCCGCGCTGGAGCGGCTCGACGCCAGCGGCACCGAACGCCTTTTCGCCGAGGATTCGCAGATGTTCGAATCCGGGGGCGTCGAAGGAACCTACGCCAATTACCTTGCCCATCATCTCGGCCCGGAATTGCGCGAATTCCGCAGCTTCCGCTTCTCGAACGTGAACGTCGAGGTTCGGTTCGAAGGGCCGGTCGCCCTCGCGACCGAAAGCTACACCTTCCGCATCGAGCCGGCACAAGGCGCGGCGGTCGAGCGGCGCGGAGTCACGACGAGCGTGCTGCGCAGGACCGGCGCGGGCTGGCGCATCGTCAGCAGCCACAATTCGTCGCGAGCGCCGAGGCCGCCTCAGCCCGCCCATTGAAGGCGTCGTCATCAAGGCGAGCCGGACACTCCGGCCCTCCCGAAACGCTGTCGCCCCCAGGCTAATGCGACATGTTCGCCATATCGCTCATGTCATGGCCGGCATGCGGATCGGCGGGCTCGGCCTTGGGCCGGGGCGCAGGCCGCTCCGGCCGTTGCGGTGCCGGTGCAGGTGCTGCCCGTGGCCGCGGCGCCGCCGGGCCCGCATTCTGATCCGCGGCCTCGGCCCTGGAAACGTCGGCGGCCTGGTACTCGCCGGTTAGCAACCGCTCGAGCGCCGCGATGTCGCGAGTCTGCTTCTCGACGGTGCTTCGCGCCATCGCGACCAGTTGCGGATCGCCGCCCTGCCGCACGAGGATGTTCGACATCTCGACGGCGCCCCGGTGATGCTCGATCATCATCCTCACCCAGGTTTCGGACGGGGTCGACCCGGTCGCGGCCATCATCCGCTCGTTCATCCGATTCTCGGCTTCCACGAACGGATTGGGTGAGCCGCTCCGCGTCGCCCTGATCCCGGCCCGCAGCATCCGTTCCAGCTGCTCCTGGTCGCGGCCCTGCTCCTGGGCCGTCATCCGCGCCTTCTCGAGCACATTGGGATCGCCGCCTTGCGAGATCAGGGCCTCGCTCATTTCGATCGCGCCGCGATGATGCTCGATCATCTTGCGAACCCAGGTTTCCGGAGCGCTCGCGCCCTCAGCGCCGGCCATGGCGCTCTGCATCCGCATGTGCGCGTCCATGAGCGGATTGGAGGGAGCGGCCGCCTGATTCTGGTTGGCGGTCGCCAGGCGGTTGATCTCCTCGGCGCTGACATTGTTCGAGGACTGGCCGCCGCAGGCGGCGAGGATGGGGACGGCGGCAACCACCGTCAGTAGGGTCACCAGGCGCTTCATCATGCTTTCCTTTTCCTTACGCCCCCAGGCGCTCCGCCGCGTCTCTCATCGCCTAGAAGGCCATGTGCTCCATGCCGTGGGTCAGCGTCGCTCCAAGCCAGCCTTGCACGAGCAGCAGCAAAGTCAGGCCGCCGAGCAACCAGGTAATCGCCCGGCTGTTGACCGACTCCATGTGGCGCCAGGCCCAGATGGCGACACCTCCGACGAGGACGGCCAGCGTCGTCCCGAGCCAGCGATGCCAGGTCTGGATGGGATCCTCGTCGGTCAGGCTGAACCCCGCGTTGAGCCAGCCGAGCGACGCGGCGCCCACCGCCGCGATGCCGGCGAGGATGATCACCGCCCGGATGACGTCGACCGCATGGCCGCGCCTGCGCGCAAGGACGAGGGCGATGAAGCTCGCCGGAATGAGTGCGATCGGGAAGTGGACCGCGAAGGGATGCATGTTTCCCAGCCACCGCATCAGCCGGCCCGAGAAGGTGGTCGGCCGCTCCTCCTCCGCCCCGCCATGCTGATGGCCGGGCATCCCAGCCATCGGGGCCATGTTGTTCGCCATGGTGCTGTGATGATCGGCCTGGGCCTGCTGCTCGGCCGCCTCCTGCTGCTCATTGTGCTGGTGAGCGGCGGCCGGCTGCGCGAGCGCCACCAGCAGCCCGACGAAGAGCAAAGCGACAATGCGCGTGACGTTCAGAACCATGTCCTCACTCCCATGACGAAGCGGAAGCCGCCGGCATCCTCGCCGGCAAGCCTCCGGAAACGGGCGGTGTCGCTAAAGGCGCGTTCGTAGACGACGCCCACATAAGGCGCGAACTCGCGCCTGATGTCGTAACGCAGCCTCAAGCCCAGCTCGGCGTCGCTGAGCCCCGAGCCGATGCGGTTCTCCGGCACGTCCTGCGCCGAGAAATTGATCTCGGCGCGCGGCTGAAGGATCAGTCGCTGCGTGATCCTCTGGTCGTAATATCCTTCGGCGCGGGCGAGCAGGTCGCCCTTCTGGGAGAGGAACAGGAAGCCCTCGACCTCGAAGAAGCCCGGGGCCAGGCCTTCGACGCCGAGCGCCGCATAGCCGCGCGACGGCCCCGGCTGGAAATCGTAGCGAAGGCCGCCCTGCAGGTTGAAATAGGGGCCGATCGCATGGCTGAACAAGGCCTGGATTTCGGCGCGTTCGACGCCTTCCCCAAACGCGCCCTCACCTTCGCTCTTCAGCCAAAGCCGGTTGATGTCGCCGCCATACCAGGCCTCGCCGTCCCAATGATAGGAATTGCGGCCGCTCTGCACGCGATATTCGGCGAGGTTGAACATCACCTGGTAGAAATTCCCGCCGCCATGCATGCGCTCGAGGTGGCGGCGCGCATGGGCCATCTCCATGGACGGGTAAGCCTGGTCCGCGGCGCGATCCGCCGGAATCGGCGGAGGCGGCGCATTGCCGGCCGGAAGATCGGTGCCGGCCGGGGTCATGGCGCTCATGTCATGGCCGGCCGGCATCTGCATTCCGGGCATCTGGCTCATGTCGTGGGCGGGCGTGGCTCCGGATTGCGCCGGCATCTGCATGCCCGGCATCTGGCTCATGTCGTGCGCCGGAGCCGTTCCCTGGGCAGGCATCTGCATGCCCGGCATGTTCTGCATGTCGTGCCCCGCGGGCGGCGTCGCGCTCTGCGCCGGCATGTTCATCCCCGGCATGGAGGACATGTCGTGGCCCTGGTGCGACTGCGCATCGGCGGGCGCCCCGGTCGCCGGCGCCTGCATTCCCGGCATCGATGACATGTCGTGGCCGGCATGAGGCTGGGCCTGCCTGCGGACAGGGGCACGCCGCTGGGCCGGACGGGCGGGGCGGGCCGCGGACCGGCGCTGGGCCTGCCGTTGCGCGGCGGGGCGCGCCGGAGCCGGGCGGCGGGCGGCGCGCCGCGGCGGAGCCGGCGCTGGATGATGCATGCCCGGCATGTTCATGCCCTGCATGTTCATCCCCTGCATCGACTGCCCTTCGGCGGGAGCGGCGATCGCGAACGGCGCGGCCGCGGCGAGGAATAGCCACTTAAGCCGCTTCATGGTTCGCCTCTCCCAAAGGCCGGACGGTCACGACGCGCATCATTCCGGCGGTCATGTGGTAGAGATTGTGGCAGTGGAACGCCCAGTCGCCGGGCGCATCAAGGGTCACGTCGAACGTCACCGTGCCGCCGGGAACGACGTTCACCGTATGCTTGCGCGGTGCGTGGCCGCCATGGCCGGTGACCAGCTCGAAGAAATGGCCGTGCAGGTGGATCGGGTGCGGCATCATCGTGTCGTTGACGAGCTTGATCCGGACCCGCTCGTCCTTCCTGAACGGGAGCGGGTCGGCCGGGTCGCTGAGCTGCTGACCGTCGAACGACCACATGTAGCGCTCCATATTGCCGGTGAGATGGACCTCGAGCGACCTTGAAGGCGCGCGCACGTCCGGGTTGGGCTCTAGCGCGACGAGGTCGCGATAGGTGAGCACCCGGTGATCCATGCCCTCCAGGCCTTGCGGGGGCTCGCCGGTGCGGTCTTCGGGCATGGGTGAGATCGTCTGAACGCCCGGCCCCATCCTGACCTGGGGCGCGTTGCGCGGATCGCGCATGTTCATGCTCATCGAGCCCGAGCCATGATCCATGTTCTGCATCGCGCCGGCCTGGCCGCCGGTCTGGCCCTGTTCCATGCCCGGCATCGAGCCATGATCCATCCCGGCCATTGGCGGGGCTGCTCCGGCCTGTGGGCCGGTCGGTTGGCCCATCGCTCCATGGTCCATGCCCGGCATTGCGTTGTGGTCCATGCTCGACATCGCCGCCGCGGCGGCGCTGGCCGGCATCGAGCCATGGTCGGTCGGCGCGTTCCAGCCGGTCAGCCTCGCCAGATTCCGGGACGCATTCTGCTCGGCCGAGGGGTCGACGCCGCGAAGGGCCGCGACATTGGGCGGGTTCGGCATGTCCATGCCGGGCATGTCGCCCATGCCGGCCATATTCCCGTGGGAGCCCATGCCCATGTCGCGCATCGTCACCAGCGGGCGGGGGCGAAGCGGCGGCACCGGCGCCGACATGCCCTCGCGCGGCGCCAGCGTCGCCCGGCCGAGGCCCGAGCGGTCGATCGACTCGCTGATGAAGCTGTAGGCGCGGTCTCCCGGGGTGACGATCACGTCGAACGTCTCGGCGACGCCGATCTGGAACTCGTCGACGGTGACCGGCCGCACGTTCTGGCCGTCCGCCTGGACGATCGTCATCGGAAGGTCCGGGATGCGGACGTTGAAATTGGTCTGCGCGGCCGAGTTGATGATCCTCAGGCGGACGCGCTCGCCCGGCCGGAACAGGCCGGTCCAATTGTCGAACGGCCCGTGGCCGTTGATGACGAACGTATAGGTCGAGCCGGTGACGTCGGCGATGTCGGAGGGATCCATCCGCATGCCCGCCCACTGCCGCCGTTCGGCCGCCGTCAGGTCACGTCCGGCGAGCTGCCCGGACAGGGTCAGCCGCTGCATGTTGAAATAGCCGCCGCCCATCTGCTTCAGCTTGCGGAAGATGGTCGCTCCGGACATCCGGCTGTGGTCTGCGAGCACCAGCACATGCTCGCGGTCATAGGCGACAGGATCCTCGCCCTCGGGGTCGATGACGATCGGCCCGTAGAGCCCGTCCTGCTCCTGCTCGCCCGAATGACTGTGATACCAATAAGTGCCGGACTGGACGACCGGGAAGTCGTAAATGAAGGTCGAGCGCGGCCGGATGCCCGGGAAGCTGATCCCGGGCACGCCGTCCATCGCGAACGGCACCAGCAGGCCGTGCCAGTGGATCGAGCTGTCCACGTCGAGATTGTTGGTGACGGCGAGGCGGACGTTCTGTCCCTTGCGCAAGCGCACGATCGGGCCCGGCACGGTGCCGTTGATGCCGATCGCCGGCATCCGAACGCCGTCGACCATCAGCGGCATCCGGTCGATCGCAAGCGCGATCTCCGGCCCGGAAAGCTGCGGCATGGCGCGCGTGATTCCGCCGGAGACCGGCTGCGCCCATGCCGGGAACATTCGGGAAAGGCCGATCCCCGCCGCACCGAGGGCGCCGGTCCGAAGCAGCGTCCGGCGGCTGATGAACTGGTTCACGTCTGTCATCCTCTGAACCGCGGACGCGCACCGGCGCGCGAACCCGAGGCTTTGTCCTTCGGGAATGTAGGGGCGCTCCCCGGCGAGAGATTCGAGCACGCGCAGGCAATCATCAAAGGCTCCGGAGAAAGAAAGGCTGGTTGTTGCCCTCAAGCGCTATACGCGCCCGGCCGCCGCGCCCCTCACCCGTCCGACGAATTAGCGATGCTCCGGCATAGGCGGCGCGGGCTCGGCCATGGAAGCACGACCGTCGTGCGGCATCCCGATGAGCGAGCGGCCCTCGGTATAGAGGAGCAGCTCAAGCCCGAGCAGCAAGGTCAGCAAGCCGGGCGCGGGTCCCGGCGCTCCCTCGCGCTTGTCGGACGAGAGCAGGCCGCCGATCGCCATCACCAGCAGGGTCGCTCCGATGAAGCGATGCTGCGCGACGAGCACGAGCATCGGGACGTCGGCGCCGTGCTGGGCATGCGTGAAAAAGGCCGCGCTCGCGGCCAGCAGGATCAGGCAGATCGGAAAGCGCCAGACCAGGCCGCGCCGCCGCTTGGCCATGCGATAGAATTCGGCTCCAGACCCGGCCAGCAGGAGCAGGCCGAGCCCGATATGCTGCGCGGTCTCGGCGGCATAGTCTTTCGGGGCGGCCATCCCGTGGAGGAGCGGATCGAAGATCAGCGCTAGGCCGAAGACGAGCAGGGCCCCGGCGACCAGAAATTCGGGCCAGCGCGCCTTGATCCCCCGCTCCGCATGGACAAGCATCGCCAGCGAAAAGGCCACCAGCCCGGCCCCGAACAGCCAGTGGACCTGCTCGGACGTCAAGTTCATCGTCGTTGCCCCTTCGTCAAATATCCTCGCCCCGGGCAAGCCGTGTTCGCCCGCTGCGCCGGCCGGATATGCGACGATCGTCGCCACCATCGCTCACAGCACGAACCGGTCCCAACCCGCATAATGCTCGCGGCTGCGTTCGCCGCGCGGCAGGCTGAGGGCGACCAGCACCAGAGCGATGACCACGCTTGCAATCGTGGCCGGCGCTCCGGCGGCGCCGAGCAGGAACGGCGCCGCGATCAGCCAGATGCCGAGCACGGCATTGACGAAGCGCAGCAGCCGCACCGGCTCCGAAAGCGCGATGATCGAGACGGTGATGACGAGCGCGCCGACGACATGGTCGCTGTTCGCCATCGGCCCGCTCGTTCCAAAGACGATGCGCGTCAGCATCAGCAAGCCGCCGAGCAGGATGCTTGCAATCAGCGTCGTTGGAAGGGTCATCCCCCTGACCGAGTCCGCCCACCAGGCCGCCGGATTCGCCATGACATCCTCGTCGTCGGCCTCTCCGTCCTCGACCGCGTCGCCCCTGAAGAAGGTGCGAATGAGCGGCTTTCCCCGGCACTTGGCCCAGTAGAGGAACTGGCCCATCGCGATCACCTCATCGATCGCGAAAGGCACCATGATCAGCATGGCGAGCGCGGCGACCAGCGCGAGCGTGCTCCACGTGCCGATCATGATCGGCTGGATGATGATGAAATAGACGCTGACGATTCCGAGCGGGATGACCAGGATGCCGAAGAAGGTGACCATCCAGGGCATGGTCCGCCATCGGTCGCGTGTGCCCATGACCGCCATCAATATCTCGAGCATGTAGCTGACCGCGCCGAGCCCGGCGTCCGGGATCGGCCAGGCCTTGGACACGGCCGAGGTGATGATCTCTTCGGTGCCGTTGCGCGGGTCGGCGGCAGCGCCGGCGAAGAAGGGTTCCCAGACGCCGTCGATATGGCCGAGCTGGTAGGCGGCGAGGTAGCGCGAGATGATCAGGCCGACCAGACCCATGGCCGCGATCGGAAGGCGCTGGGCGTCGGTCGAGGGCGAGTAGGTCCAGCCGGGCGGGATGTTTTTCGGGTCCATCATCCCGGCCATGCTCATGCCCGGCATCATCGGCACGAGGATCGAAAAGGCGATCGCGAGCGCGCCGACGATGAGGTCCATATTGTACTGCGCCGCCGCCGGGCTCCAGAAGAAGAGCGGCGCGAACAGCAGCCAGATCCCGACGAAGGCCGCGCCCCATTGGCCGAGCCACCTGCTTTTCGCGGAGAGCGACAATGCGCCGAACAAAGCGAGCGCAAGGCCGCTCGCGACGTCGCTGATCAGGAGCGCGCCTGCCCGCCACTCGACCGGCGGCAGCCCGCGGTCAACGGTGACCGCGCGCACTGTGTCGCTGACGCTGCCCGCGCTGAAGGCATCGTAGATGAGCGGGCTCGACGCCAGCCACAGGCCAAGCCCGATATTGGCGAAATGCGCCCAGCGCAGCCGTCGCTGGTCGCGCTCCATCATCGCCATATGATCGTGATCTTCGGTCATCGCGCCATGGCCGGCCCCATGCTCCTGCGGCTCAACCTCACTTTCCGGGTGCTTGCGCCCGGGCTCCGGCCGCTCGCCGTACCAGGCGACCAGCGCCGGATTGAGCTTGTTCTCCTTGTACCAGGCGACCGGGTCGCGCTTCAGGGCGGCGATCATCGTCGGCAGGGTGTCGCGGAGCTTATGCTTCGGTTCCCAGTCCAGCAGGGATCGGGCGCGCCCGATGTCGAGGATATAATGGTCGTTCGCGGCCTCGATCATCCACGGCTTGATGAAGCTGTCTTCGCCGAGGACCTCCTCCTGGAGCCAGGCACCCGCCTCGGCGAGCGGCTGCGGAATGCGGATGGTGGTCCATAATTCGCCATGAAGGGCGCAGCCGATGATGTTCTGCACCTCCTCATAACCGAGCGCGTCCGGCTCCCCGACCAGCAGCGGCAGCTCCGCGGGCAGATCGCCGCGACGCTCGACCAGCCTGGCGACCGCCTCGGTGAGATCGTCGAGATGGACGAACGACTGGTTCGCGCAAAGCATGCCGGGATAGAGATGCGCGGTCAGGCGGTGCTCGTAGATGCGGGAGATCTGCTGAGCGATGAAGGGCGAATGGCCGATATCGTCATAGACTCCGGCGATCCGCAGCAGGACCAACGGAATCGCGCCATGGCGCTTGCGAAGCAGCTGCTCGGCTTCGACCTTGGACTCGGGATAGGCCCATTGCGGATCAATCCGCCGCTCCTCGTCGATCGTCTCGTCCGGGCGGCGGGTCGGCCGATGGACCAGCATCGAACTCGCGAAGATGAACTGCTCGACGTCGAACGATTGCAGCGCGTCGATCAGCCGCCCCGTCCCTTCCACCGTGATCGATTGATAAAGCGGATTGGGCTCGCCGGAGACGTCGTAATAGGCGGCCAGGTGGATGACCGAGGCGATGCGGTTGCCGAAGCGCTCCCGGACCTTCTCCAGGGCCGCGCGCACCGCTTCATCCGAACCAATATCGAAATCGATCGCCTGCGCGGGCCTGGGCGGGTCCGGCGGGCCGGCCCGGTCGAGGCCGACAAGGGTGTAGGACGATCCAAGCCGGTCGATGATCGCCGAGCCGATGAACCCGCTCGCGCCGGTGACCAGCACGACACCGTCGACCGACTCTCGTCCGGCCTCTCCACCACCGGTAGCTTCCGACATGCGCATGCTCCCGCTGTGAAAGGCGAGCCGCGGTTTCGCTTGCACGCCCCTTCGAATAATACGCGGCGACAGCCGACGGCCCTTGCCGTCTGCGACCGTCGAGCCGTGAACGCCGTGTGAATGCCGCGCTCAGCGCGGGTTAAATCCATGACGCGCATTGTCGGCGGATCACTCATTGCGGCTTGGAGGACAACATGCGCAAACTTACTGCGACAATCATCGGCGGCGTCACGGCACTGGGGTTCGCGGCGCCCGCGGCAGCCCAGAGTTACGGTTGGCAGGACCACCATCGGCAGGAGCACCGGCAGCTTCGCGCCGTCCATCATGAGGAGCACGACCAGCTCGGCGATGAGCATGCCTATGCCCATGAGACGGGGCTGAGCCGGCGGGGGCACCGCCAGCTGCATCGGGAGCTCCGCTACGAGCATCGCCAAGCGCACCATCAGCTTCGCCACGAGCACAGAGATCACGACCGCGATGACAACTGGAACGGTGATGACGGCTATTGAAGCCGCCCCCTGGCCGAGAGTGCTTTTCTGAAGGAGTCGCGGGCTTCGGACATCCGGGGATGGAGCGCGGGCCGGCGGCGGTCCAAGGTGACTACGATGCAGAAGCGGTCCAGGCCTTCGACCGCGCCGAGCCGATGAACCCGCTCGCGACGATGCAGCGGCTATCCTTCCCGGTTGCTGCCGGGTCCTGACCCGCCGCCATATATTCCCTGTGCACGGCCGGGGCGGAAGGAGACATCACTCCCCGTCTATGGGCTCGTCCTCATCATTCTGCGGAGCGACCTCGCCGTCCGCTCGACCCGCAGCCGCACCGATGCGCTCCAGATAGAGCTCGGACAGCGCATAGTGGATCGCGACGGACCTGGGATCGGCGGACTCGCGGGCGCGCTCGATCTCCTCCTCCGCGCGCCGCTCGAAATAGGCACGATCCTCGTCCTTCACCGGCGATTCCAATTCCAACGATGCGAAAGGGGCCATGCTCGGCGCGCCGGCTATCGCCGGCACACGCGAACCGGCACGTCCTCGCCGGCATAATCGTCATATTCCCAGACCGTGCGGCAGCGGCGATGATGGGAACGGCGGTAGCCATAGCCATAGCCATATGCTCCGGCCGGATAGCCGTAGCCGTAATCATAGGGGTAGGCGCCGTAACCGGAGTAGGGATAACCTCCGTAATAGCCCCCGGGCGCGTAGAAGGTACCGAACGTGAAGCCGCGACCGTGGCCGCCATGAAAGCCACCGTGCGAGCGGAACGAAGAGCCGGAGCCGTGGCCGAACGAGCCGTGGCCTCCCGAACTTCCATGGCCGCCATGGCGCTGCGCCAGGGCCGGCGCCGAGCCAAGGCCGAGCGCCAGCAGGCCGATTGCGATTGAAACAGACCGAAGAAGTTTCATGACGACCTCCGCCAGGAAATGCGAAACGTCAGGCGTCTCATGGTTAATACGCACTTCAGGCTTTCATCCCTCGCCCATGCCCAAGCCCCTCACCTGTCGCCTCCTGCAAGCCGTCTTCGCCCGAGCAGCTTGTAGATGGCCGGAAGCACAAACAGCGAAAGCAAGGGCGCGGTGATCATGCCGCCGATCATCGGCGCGGCGAGGCGTTGCATGACCTCCGAGCCGGTGCCGTGCCCGATCAGAAGCGGGAACAGGCCGGCAAGAATCACCGCCACGGTCATCGCCTTCGGACGAACGCGCAGGACGCCGCCCTCGATCAATGCGGCATCGAGATCGTCGCCGCTCGATAACCGGTTCTCCTTCTCTCGCTCTCCGATCGCGCGGTCCAGATAGACCAGCATCACCACGCCGAACTCGGCGGCGAGGCCGGCAAGGGCAATGAAGCCCACTGCGGTGGCGATCGAGAGATTGTGGCCGAGCAGGAAGATCAGCCAGACGCCGCCGACCAATGCGAACGGCAAGGTCAGCAGGATGATGAGCGGCTGGCGGACGCGGCGGAAAGCGAGGAACAGCAACAGGAAAATGATGGCGATCGTCGCGGGCACCACCCATTTCAGCCGTTCGCCCGCGCGCTGCGCATATTCGAACTGGCCGGACCAGGCGATCGAATAGCCGGGGGGCAGGTGCACGGACTGTGCGACGCGCTGGCGGGCGTCGTTGACGAAGCCGACGAGGTCGCGCCCCCGCACGTCGACATAGACCCAGACCGAGGGCCGGCCGTTCTCGCTCTTGATCATCGTCGGGCCGCTCGCGATGCGGATCGTCGCGACCGAGGAAAGCGGCACGACCGCGCCGCCGCGCGCGATGATCGGCAATTGGCCGAGCGCCTCAATGCTGTCCCGGGTCTCGCGCGGAAAGCGAACATTGATCGGAAAGCGGGCCAGGCCCTCGATCTTCTCGCCGACCGGCGTTCCGCCGACCGCGACGGCGGCCGTCTGCTGCACATCCGCGATCGAAAGGCCGTGGCGCGCCGCGGCGAGGCGATCGACCTGGACGTCGATATAGCGGCCGCCCGAGACACGGTCGGACACAGCCGAGACCGTCCCGGGGACCGGCCGCAATGCCTGCTCGACCTGCTGGCCGAGGCGCTCGAGCACCACGAGATCCGGGCCGGAGATCTTCATCCCGACCGGGCTCTTGATGCCGGTGGCGAGCATGTCGATCCGGTTGCGGATCGGCTGGACCCAGACATTGGCCAGTCCGGGTATTCGCAGCCTGGAATCCAGCTCTTCGATGATCCGCTCCATCGTCATTCCCGGCCGCCATTCGCTGCGCGGCCTGAGCTGGATCGTGGTCTCGAACATTTCGAGCGGCGCGGGGTCGGTCGCCGTATCGGCCCGGCCGGCCTTGCCGAAGACGGTCAGCACTTCGGGCACGGTCATGATGATCCGGTCGCTGACCTGGAGCAGCTGCGCGGCGTCCGCGGCGGAGAGGCCGGGCAAAGCGGTCGGCATGTAGAGCAGGTCGCCTTCCTCCATCGGCGGCATGAACTCGGCGCCGAGCCGGGAGAACGGGAGCGCGGTCAGCAACAGCGCGACGGCGGCGATCAGCAGCGTCAGCTTCGGCCATCTGAGCACCCAATGCAGCGCCGGCCGATAGGCGGCGATCAGGCCGCGGTTGATCGGGTTCTCGCTCTCCGCCCGGATGCGCCCCTTGATGAACATCGTCATCAACACGGGGACGATCGTTACCGAAAGCCCGGCCGCCGCGGCCATCGCATAGGTCTTGGTGAGCGCCAGCGGCCGGAACAGCCGGCCCTCCTGAGCCTCGAGCGTGAAGATCGGCAGGAACGAGAGGGTGATGATGAGCAGCGAGAAGAACAGCGCCGGGCCGACCTCCACCGCCGCTTCGAGAATGAGTTGCCGCCGCCGCGAATCCGCGATCTCGCCTTCCTCGGCGCGCGCGTGCTCGAGCTTCTTGTGCGCGTTCTCGACCATGACGATCGCCGCATCGACCATGGCGCCGATCGCGATGGCGATGCCGCCAAGCGACATGATGTTCGCATTCACGCCCTGAAGGCGCATGACGATGAAGGCGGCGAGCACACCGAGCGGAAGGGTGACTATCGCGACCAGCGACGAGCGGAAGTGTAGCAGGAATAGCGCCACGACCAGCGCCACGACCAGGAACTCTTCGGCGAGCTTCTCCCAGAGATTGGAAACCGCCCGCTCGATCAGGCTGGATCGATCATAGACGGTCACTACCTCGACCCCTGGCGGCAGGCTCGCGCGCAGCTCGGCCAACCGCGCCTTGACGGCGTTTATCACGGCCAGCGTGTCCGCGCCCTGGCGGACGACAATCACCCCGCCGACGACCTCGCCCTGACCGTTCAGTTCCGCGATCCCGCGCCGGAAGTCCGGTGCCAGCTGAACCCGCGCGACATCGCCTACCGTGACCGGCGTTCCGCCATTGGCCGAGAGGGGGATGTTGCGGAACTCGTCCAGCGTCTGAAGGTAGCCGCCGACCCGGATCATATATTCCGCGCCGCCCTGCTCGATTGCCGATCCGCCGGCTGCGCGGTTGGCGCTTCGGATCGCTTCGATCACCTGCGGGACGGAGACCCGATAGAGCTGGAGCCGTTGGGGATCGAGCTGGACTTGATAGGAGCGCACCATGCCGCCGATGCTCGCGACTTCGGCGACGCCGTCGATCTCTTTCAACTGGAAGCGCAGGAACCAGTCCTGGAGGGCGCGGAGCTGGCCGAGATCGTGGCGGCCGGTCCGGTCGACCAGCGCATATTGATAGGCCCAGCCCACCCCCGTCGCGTCCGGTCCGAGCGTGGGGGTGACGCCGGGTGGCAGGCGGCCCGACGCCTGGCTCAGATATTCGAGCGTGCGCGAGCGCGCCCAATAGAGGTCGGTGCCGTCCTCGAAAATGACGGTCACGAAGCTGTCCCCGAAGAGCGAAAAGGCGCGCACGGCCTTTACCCTCGGCGCCGATTGCATCGTCGTCGCGAGCGGATAGGTGACCTGGCTCTCAACGATATCGGGCGACTGACCCGGATAGGAGGTCCGGATGATGACCTGTACGTCCGAGAGATCCGGGATCGCGTCGAGCGGCGTCCGCGTCACCGCATAGATCCCGCTCGCGGCGAGAAAGAGCGCGCCGATCAGGATCAGCATGCGGTTCGCCGCCGACCAGCGGATGACCCGTTCGATCATCGCGCGGGCGCCGCCTGATTGGATTGCCCCATGCGGGACACGAAGCCGGAAAGCGATGCTTCGGAGTCGATCAGGAATTGCCCGGAGGCGACGACCTGATCGCCGCGCGCGACGCCCGACACTATCTGCGTCCATTCGCCAAGCTCGCGCCCGGTCTGGACCTCGACCGGCTGGAAAGCGCCGTTTCGCCGGACGATCACGACCTTGCGCCGGCCGGTGTCGATCACCGCCTCGCTCGGCACGACCAGCGCCATGCCGCCGGTTCCCTGGATGGCGACATTGGCGAACATGCCCGCCCGCAGCCGGCCGCCCGGATTGGCGAGCGTTATGCGCACCCGCGCGGTGCGCGCCTCGGCATTGAGCTGGGGATAGATATAATCGACGCGGCCCGGGCGGACATCGCCGGCATAGGCCGGAAAGGCGACTTGCGCGGGAAATCCCACGCGGACCTGGCCGAGCATCGCTTCCGGGACTTCGGCGACGACGAGGACGCGCGACAGGCCGGCGATGGTGACGATCGACTGGCCGGGGGCGACCTGCGCGCCGGGCCGGGCCCCGATCTGGGTGACGATGCCCGATGCGCGAGCGACCACGGGATAGGTGCGCTGGGGCGCGCCGCCACGCTCCAGCCGTCTTATCGCGGCGGCGGGCAGGCCGAGCAGGCTCAGGCGGGTGCGCGCTGCCTGTCTCAGCCCGGGCGAGCCGACCGCGCGCGGCATCGCCAGCACCGCCCGATATTCGTGCTGGGCGGTCAAAAGGTCGGGCGAGTAGACGCTCGCGATCAGGCGGCCCTGCGCGACCGGCTCGCCGACCGCGCGCACGGCGAGGCTCTCGACGAACCCCGGCGTCAGCGTCTGAACCTCGGCGATCAATCGTTCGTCGAGCTCGACCCGCCCGACCACGCGCAGGCTCGGCGCGAGGTCGCGCATCTCGGCGGTCGCCAGCCTGATGCCGAGATTCTGGGTCATCGCCGGCGACACGCGAACGCCCGCGCCGTCCGCTTCGTCGGCATATCTTGGAATGAGTTCCATGTTCATCGACGACTTGCCGGGACCGGGATAGCGCTCCTGGGGCACCATCGGGTCGTACCAGTAGAGGATGCGGCGGCCGGACGCATCGCTGGTCAGGGCGCCGCCGCGGCCGCTCAAAAAATAGCCCGCCGTTCCCGAGACAAGCGCCAGAGCGACGGCGGCGCTCGCGATCAGAACATTGCGACGTCTCGCGCCACCGACGACGATCGTGGTTTCATGCTCGGTCATGGCGCGCACTCCTCGACATAGAAGAGGAGGTCGGCGCTGACCCTAGCGAGGTTGGCGCGCTGCTCGATCTCCTCAAGCTCGGTTCGCGTCGTACGCTCCCGCGCCACCAGGATGCTGTCGAGATCGCCGGCGCCGCCGGCATAGCGCGCCTCCAGCGCCTGCTCGGCCGCGCGCAAGGCCGGCAGCGTCTCGCGCGTCGTGGTGTCCAGCCGCGCCCGGGCCGCGGACCATTGCGCCAGCGCGCGGTCGAACTGGGAGAGAAGGTCGCGGCGCGTATCCTCGACCCGGTCCCGCGCGGCCGCGGCCAGTTCGCTGGCCTCGGCGATGCGCCGGTCCTGCAGCCGCGACCGGTTGAACGGCAGCTCGATCGACACTTCGAAGCCGACCATGTCCGACCGGTTGCCGACCCGCTGCCCATACATGGCCGACCAGCTCCAGTTCGGCCGGCGATCGGCCGTGGCGACGTCGATCGCGCGCTCTGCGGCGACAGTCTGGCGCTGCGCGACGGCGAGCATCGGGTGCCTGCCGATCATCGGCAGCGCATCGGCGCGCGCCGGCGGGCGACAGATCGGGAGCCCGCCGTCCAGGCGAAGATCGGCGGCATCGCCGAGCCATCTGGCCAGCGCCGCGCGCCCGACCTGCTCATCCCCCTGCGCGACCGCGAGATCGGAGCGCGCCGAGCCGATTTCCGCGCGTACGGCGACGACGTCGGCAGGGGTCGCCCGGCCGGTCGAGACATGGTCCTCCATCGCCCCCATCCGCGCCTCGAGGCGCGCGATCAGGCTCCGCAGCACTTCCTGCTTCCGCTGCGCTTCGAGGACCGCGATCCAGCCCAGCATCACCTCGCGCTGGATCCGGCGGACGAGAAGCTGCTGCTCGGCGAGCGACACATCACCTTCGGCAAGGATGCGCGCCGCCGCCGCCTCTCGCCTGGACCGCCGCACCTGCTCGCGCCCGATGCCGATCGTACGCATCGTCATGTCGTCGGACGTGAAGCTCAGCGGATCGCCGGTGATCGGCAGGTTCTGGATGCCGACCGTCAGCCGCGGGTCCGGAAGCTGTCGCGCGGCCACGGCCGCCTCGTTCGAAGCCTGGGCGGTGCGGGCATAGGCATCCAGCGCGGGCTGATGCTCGAGCGAGATGCGAAGCGCATCGTCGAGCGTCAGCGTCCCCTGGGCCAATGCAGTGGAGGGCAGGATCATCGCGCCGGCGGCCAGCAGCGCGGCAATGCGTCGGACGAGAGGTGCCATCGCCCTATTGCGCCTTGCCGAGCGAGGTCAGCGGATAGTCATTTCCCTGCTGACGGAATTGGAACGTGACGCGATCGCCGACGCTTATCCCGCGCAACATCGCCGGATCGCCGGCCGGGAAATTCATCGTCATGGCGGGCCAGCCGAGACCCTCAACCGGTCCGTGCGCGATGGTCACCCGGTCGCCGGCGATGGCAGTCACGTTGCCTGCGGCGGAATAAGCTGTCCGGCCCGCATCAGTTGCGGCGCCGGCGGCGCTGTTTTGGTCGGTTCGCCCGCCGCCGCATGCGGCGACGGCAAGCGACAGCGCAATCGCGCCCGCAATCGAAACTGGTTTCATCAATCCTACCTCGGCCTGAAATGAGGTTGCCCGCGCACTTGCCGATGGCGAGCCTCATCCGCGCGACCGCTCGGAAGCGGCGGCGGAGCTACTGGGGATGCCGATTGCACAGGCGCGGGGGTTTGCGGCGCCGGGCTGCGCAACGGCCTCAGCTGGTGCTGGTTCGTGGGGGAGGATCGGTTGTGAGGGGACTGACCGAAGGCAGGAAGTGGGGCGGCAACGTCACTGCCGGAGCCGATGACGGTTCGACCGATGCAAGGTCGACTAGCTCCGCTGCGAGCAGGGCCGGCGGACATGTCATCGCGCAATCGGACCCGCAGCAGCCCATCTTGTCGTGATTGGCCATTCCACCCGGCGCCTTGGTCATCGGGCAGTCGGCCGCGGGCACGGCAAAGGCCGGCCCGGAGGCCGTCGCCAGCGAAAAGGCGAGCAGAAGTGCCAACAGCAGTCGCGTCATGCGCACGAGACTAGATCGCGGGCCCGCCGCGATCAAGCGGGCGCGCCCAAGGGCAAAGGACGCTGAAGACGTAAAGAAGTCTTGAACGGGGCGCAGACCTCTCACAAAATCGGATAAGAGCACCCCATGCTTTCGGTTCTCGCCAATCGGACCTACCGCCACCTCTATCTCGCCCAGGTGATCGCGCTCGTCGGCACCGGCCTCGCGACCGTCGCGCTGGCCCTGCTCGCATTTCAGATCGCGGGCGGCGAAGCAGGGGCCGTCCTGGGCACGGCGCTGGCGATCAAGATGGCTGCCTATATCGGCGTGGCCCCGATCGTCGGCGCCTTCGCCGACAAGCTGCCGCGACGCGGGTTCCTGATCGCGATGGATCTGGTGCGGGCGGGCGTCGCCGTGACGCTGCCGTTCGTCGACCAGGTCTGGCAAATCTATCTGCTGATCTTCCTGCTCCAGTCGGCTTCGGCTGCATTCACACCCACCTTCCAGGCCACAATCCCCGATGTCCTGCCGGAGGAGCGCGACTATACAAGGGCCCTATCGCTTTCACGTCTTGCCTACGACATGGAAAGCCTCACGAGTCCTATCCTCGCCGCCGCCTTGCTGACGGTGGTCAGCTTTCACTGGCTCTTTTCGGGTACCGCCCTCGGCTTCATGGCCTCGGCGCTGCTCGTATCGACAACCGTGCTTCCGCAGCCGGCCGGGGTCGGCCGGCGCGAGGGTGGCATCTACGCCAAGACGACGCGCGGCATCAGGATCTACCTCAAGACGCCGCGCCTGCGCGGACTGCTGGCGCTCACCCTCGCCGCCGCCGCGGCGAGTGCGATGGTGATCGTCAACACGGTGGTGATCGTGCGCGACATCCTCGGCCTCTCGCAGCGCGACGTGGCATTCGCCCTCGCCACCTATGGCGCCGGCTCGATGCTCGCCGCGCTCCTGCTGCCCCGAATCCTCGACCGGATCGGCGACCGGATCATCATGATCGGCGCGGCAGCCGTGCTGGGCATCGCACTGGCGGCGCTGACCATTGTCTTCCGCAGCGCCGGGGGGACGGAGCTGTGGACGACCGTCCTCATCGGCTGGTTTGTCCTCGGGATCGCTTATTCGATGACCGTCACGCCGACCGGCCGCCTCCTTCGCCGCTCCGCCAATCCGGAGGATCGGCCGACGCTTTTTGCCGCGCAATTCGCGCTGAGCCACGGCTGCTGGCTGGTCGCATACCCGCTCGTCGGATGGCTCGGCGCGAGCGCGGGACAGACCGCGGCGCTCGCGGGCATGACTGCCCTGGCCATGCTGGGGGTCGTTTCCGCCGCAGGGCTCTGGCCACGACACGACCCCGCCGCGGTCCCGCATCGGCATGACGACCTGGCGCCGGGCCATCCGCACCTGCGCGAGGGCCGTGACGAAGACGCGCCCGCGCATGATTTCGTCATCGACGATCTGCACCGACACTGGCCGAATCGAGCCTGAACGTGCCGCAACTCCGAACTGGCCGGACCCTGGCAATCGTCACGATCGTCGCAATCGTCGGCGCAGCGATATACGTGCTCGTCGGCTGGGTCGCGACCTGGGCTCCATGCTGGGCCTGCTCAGGCTCCTGAGACTGCCGGCAGCGATCGTCGTGCGGCGTGCTGAAGCCGGCCGGCCGGAGCTCGTGAGATAGCGCTTGACCTTCCAGTTACTGGAACTGGCACTGGCGGCGCACCAGATCCGAATCACAGGTGCCCAGATGAACAAGACGCATAGCTGCCACCATGACCATGACCACGGCGACGCCGCACCCGACATGGCTATCGACCCGGTCTGCGGGATGAAGGTGGACCCGGCGACGACAGCGCATCATGCGCGGCACGAGGGACAGGACTATCATTTCTGCTCGGCCAGATGCCGCGAGCGGTTCGAGGCGCGCCCGGAAATCTTCCTCGACGGATCGACGCGCGAAGCCGCGCCGGGGCCGAAGGACGTGATCTACACCTGCCCGATGCACCCCCAGATCGAGCAGATCGGTCCGGGCACCTGCCCGATCTGCGGCATGGCTCTCGAGCCCAGGGGCGTCGCCCTGCTCGAAGGCCCCTCGGAAGAATATCTCGACATGCGCCGGCGCTTCGTCGTCTCGGCGCTGCTCAGCGCACCGCTCGCGCTTCTCGTCATGCTTCGCCATTTCTGGCCGCTTTCGGTCGAGGCGCTGGGCGCGCGAACGCTCGACTGGGTCGAACTCGCGCTGGCGACGCCGGTGGTGCTCTGGGGCGGCTGCCCGTTCTTTGTGCGCGGCTGGCAAAGCCTCCTTCGAATGCGCTTCAACATGTTCACCCTGATCGCGCTCGGAACCGGCGTCGCCTGGGCCTATTCCGTGGTCGGAGCCGTCGCGCCGCAGATCTTCCCGCCCTCCTTCCGGACGATACATGGCGGGGTCGGCCTCTATTTCGAGGCGGCGGCGGTCATCGTGACGCTCGTGCTGCTCGGCCAGGTGCTGGAATTGAGGGCGCGTGAGCGGACCGGGTCCGCCATCCGCGCCCTGCTCGACCTTGCGCCGAAGACCGCGCACCTCGTGGAAGCGGGCGGCGGCGAGCGGACGGTCCCGCTCGACCTCGTCCGGACTGGCGACCGGATGCGGGTCAAGCCCGGAGAGGCAGTCCCCGTGGACGGGACCGTGGCGGAAGGCTCGTCGGCCCTCGACGAGTCAATGCTGACCGGCGAGCCGCTGCCCGTCGCGAAGCAGGCCGGTGACGAGGTCACCGGCGGCCCGATCAACGGCGACGGCGCCTTCGTCATGACCGCCGAGCGGGTCGGCTCGGAGACGATGCTCGCCCGGATCGTGCAGATGGTCGCCGAAGCTCAGCGCAGTCAGGCGCCGATCCAGAAGAAGGTGGATCAGGTCTCCGCCTGGTTCGTGCCCGCGGTCATCCTTGTCGCGCTCCTCGCTTTCGCCTTCTGGTCGTTCGCGGCGCCGCCGCCGAGCGTGCCGTTCGCGCTTGTCGCGGCGGTGTCGGTGCTCATCATCGCCTGCCCCTGCGCGCTTGGCCTGGCCACCCCGATGTCGATCATGGTCGGCGTCGGCAAGGGCGCCCAGGCGGGCGTCCTCATCAAGAATGCAGAGGCGCTCGAGCGCTTCGCGTCGGTCGACACCCTGGTCGTCGACAAGACCGGCACTCTCACCGAGGGCAAGCCGGCGCTCGTCGCGGTCGAGCCGGCCGCCGGGCGGACCGAGGAGGATATCCTCATAGGGATCGCCTCGCTCGAGCAATCGAGCGCGCATCCCCTCGCCCATGCGATCGTCGCCGGCGCCGAAGCTCGCGGCCTCGCCCTCCAGCCAGTCGAGGGTTTCGAGTCGGTTTCGGGCAAAGGCGTCGCTGGCAAGGTCGGCGGGAAGCGCGTCGCGATCGGCAATGCGGCGATGATGCACGAGGAAGGCGCGGACGAAACCGGAATGACCGATTCCGCCGGCCATTATCGGGACGAAGGCGCGACCGTGATGTTCGTCGCGATCGACGGGAATTATGCCGGGCTGGTCGCGGTCGCCGATCCGGTCAAGGCGACCACAGCAAGAGCCGTCGAGCTGCTTCACGCGGACGGGCTCCGGCTGATCATGCTGACCGGCGACAACCGCCGCACCGCCGAGGCGGTCGCCCGCAGGCTCGGCATAGACGAAGTGATCGCCGACGTGCTGCCACAGGACAAGGACGCGGCGATCGAGCGCCTCAAGCGCGAAGGACGGGTGGTCGCCATGGCGGGCGACGGAGTCAACGACGCCCCAGCTCTCGCGAGGGCCGACATCGGCATCGCGATGGGCACCGGGGCCGACGTCGCGGTCGAGAGCGCCGGAGTGACCCTGGTCAAGGGCGACCTGCTCGGGCTCGTGCGCGCTCGGCGCCTGTCCCGCGCGGTCACCGGCAACATCCGCCAGAACCTTCTGTTCGCCTTCGGCTATAACGGCCTCGGTATTCCGGTCGCTGCGGGTCTGCTCTATCCTCTGACCGGCCTGCTCCTGAGCCCGATGATCGCGGCCCTCGCGATGAGCCTGTCCTCGGTCTCGGTTATCGGCAACGCGCTGCGGCTGCGGGCGCTGGACCTGGAGACGATCCGATGAACATTGGCCAGGCCTCGGAGCGCTCCGGACTGCCGACCAAGACGATCCGCTATTATGAACATATCGGCCTGCTGAAGCCCGGGCGGCGGGACAATGGGTTCAGGGACTATGGCGAGCGCGAAGTGCATGAGCTGCGCTTCATCGCCCGGGCCCGAGGGCTCGGCTTCAGCGTCGAGGAATGCCGGCATTTGCTTGCGCTCTATCGCGACGAAGGCCGTGCCAGCGCGGACGTGCGCGAGACGGCGCAGCTGCACATCGAGGCCATCCGGGCCAAGATCGAGGCCCTGCATTCGATGGAGAAAACGCTGTCGCACCTGATCGAGCGCTGCGCCGGGGACGAACGGCCCGGCTGCCCGATCCTGGATGGCCTCTCAGGCGATTGAGCGGCGATTGCGGCGGCGCCCAAAGCGGCGCCACGCGGTCCTCACGCGTGAGGGGGAATCGCCTCTTCGAACGTCACCACTGCGTCCCGCAGGCCGCAGGCGACGAGCTGGGCACGGCTGACCACGTCATAGGCGGCCCGCGCCCTCTTCACATATTGATGGGCGGTCTCGACGCTGATCCCGAGGATCGCGGCGATTTCACATGCGCCGCCGCCTTTAGTCGCGAACGACCTGGACATGCGCGACGGCCACCCGGCCGATTTTCGCCGGTACCACAAGCGAGGTTCTCACGCCTCGGCGCCAATTGGCGCCCCCTAAGCATAGATTGGGGTTGCGGAAGTTCAAGCGCCTGGGAAACCGCGCCGCCGACGCGGGCCGGGGCTAGGCGGCTTTGGGCAGCATGGTGCGGGGACCTGACACAAGCGGGATGATCGCCCGGGCGGCCAGATCCTCGAGGCCGTCGGTGATCCAGCGCGAATAATGACGCTCGATCATAACGACGCTGGTATCGTGAAGCGCCGCCACCAGCCGGATCGGCAGACCGGCCTTGATGCCGCGCACGATCGAGGAATGGCGTAAGGCATAAGGCACGACCCGGTCGACGCCGGCTTTCTCGCAGATCTCATTCCATGGCCGGAGCATCTCGCTCGATGACGTCCAGGGGCCGCGGCGGTCGCGCTTCCACATATTCACCCCGAGCTGAACATAGCGCCACTTGCATAGAAGCGGTTCGCGGCTGCTGCGGCCCTCGCAAACAGGTCGAAGCGCGGCGAGCACGTCCTCGCCGACGCGAATGGCGGTATAGCTGTCGTGCCGGCGCTTGCCCTTACGGCTGTTCGGCACGATCAGGCGTGATTGGCTGAACTGGACATCGCCGACGATCATCCGGGTGACCTGGGAGAAGCGTGCGCCCGTCGCCGCGAGGAGGATGACCAGGCGCGCCATGTCGCCGTCGAGATCGGTCTCAATGGCCGTGGAGATGATCGCGCGAACTTCGGCGTCATCGAGGATCTGGTTCTCCCGTGCGCGCTCTTCAAAGCTCGGACCTTCGTCCTCGAAGCTGAGGCCGAGGCGGACGCTTTCAGCGAAATCGGGCGGCAAGCGCTTGCGATACGGCCGATAGGCGGCGTTGAGCGCGGCCTTCAGGTTGGTGGCGGTCCGCACGCGGCTCACGCGCTTCAGCGAGGATGACAAATCCTGCCGCCACGCTCTCAGGCCCTCCTCGGTAATTTCATCCAAGCGCTTTCCAGCGAGGGTCGACGATCGCAGGACGTGCTTGCCAAGATTGCTGCTCGCGTCCGATTTGATCGGGCGGCCCGCGAGTTGGGTCGAACGCGCGTCGCGCAAGGCTACGTAGCTCCGGATTGCATCCCCAACCGTAGGCAAGGGCTCAAGGCTCGCTTCCTGCTCGGCTTTGCGAAGGGCGCACACCTTGTCTCGGGCAGCCCGAAGGGCCTCCTCGTAGCTCAGCGTTCCGACCGCCAGCCGATCGTCGGCTGTCCCCAAGGGCGCTTGGCGGTACTTCTTGTTACCCGCGTACCAGCGAACCAGCCAGCGGCCGCCGCGCCTGCCTTTGCGATATCCAAGGGTGACGTCGGGATCGATGCTTCGCCAATGAAGTCCCTGCCGCAAGTCCTCCCGCGCGGACCGCGACTGGAGTTGTGCCTGGCGCTTCTCAGAACCCATCTTCCGACCCCAAAACGTGCAATTTTCGTCAAACCAACGGGGGTAATTTCGGAAGGATAACGACGGACACCATTTAGTCAAGCCTTTGATTTTACTGGACGTATTTGGACGCAGACGGAAAAATTCGGACAGCTCTCACGGCGAAAACACGGGTTCGAGTCCCGTAGGGGTCACCAGCGAAATCAATAACTTAGTGCGCGAACTTGCTACTCCGTAGCATGCACCCCCAATATATCCCCACTATTCATCCGTGGATCGACACGGATCGGCACGGAAGAATGTTCGGCCACGGCGCGCCAGCCGAGATGGCCCGACATCGCCAATCGCGCGCGTAAACGAATCGGTTTCCGAACATTGGGTGGCCGCCAGAGGCTAGATTTCGCGATTTCCGGTTCGTCAGCGGCGACCGGCACTTCCTAGCATCGCTCCAACCCCATAGAGGTCGCGAACGTCACGTCCGGCGCAGGGCCGAGAAGCGTGCCGGGCAGGATTGACGCGGGACCAGGAGCGAGAATGCAAGACCCACTGCGCAGAATGGGCGGAACCTCAGCCCTTCGAGAGTTCCTGCGCAGCGAGGCGGCTGGCGGCATCCTGCTGATGGGCGCCGCCGCACTCGCTTTGATCGTTGCCAACAGTCCGCTCTACGACCTCTATCACCACGCGCTGCACGAGCCGATCGGACCTGTCCTGACGCCGAAGCTGGGGCCGATGACGGCCCATTTGTGGATCAATGACGGGCTGATGGCGATTTTCTTCCTGCTCGTCGGGCTGGAGATCAAGCGAGAGTTCGTCGACGGCCGGCTGGCGACCTGGAGCCAGCGCCGCCTTCCCTTCATCGCCGCTGCGTCGGGAATGGTCGTCCCGGCGGCGATCTATCTTGCGATTACATCGAGCCAGCCAGGCCTGGCCAATGGCTGGGCGATCCCCGCGGCGACCGACATCGCCTTCGCGATCGGCGTGCTGGCCCTCCTCGGCCGCCGCGCGCCGACTTCGCTGAAGCTCTTTCTGACCACCGTCGCGATCGTCGACGACATGGGCGCGGTCGCGATCATCGCCGTTGCATATACCGCTTCGATTGACGTCGTGGCGCTCGGCGCCGCGACGGCGATTTTGCTGGGCATGTTCATCCTGAACAAAACGGGCGTCAGGACGCTCTGGCTCTACATGCCGCTGGCGCTCGGCCTCTGGTATGCCGTGCTGCTGTCGGGCGTCCATGCGACGATTGCGGGCGTCCTTGCGGCAGCCGTCATCCCGATCATCAAGACGCCGGGCGCGCCCGACGCGGCCGATTCGCCGCTGCACCGGCTCGAGCACGCAATCGCCCCAATCGTGGCGTTCTTCATCGTGCCGCTGTTCGGCTTCGCCAATGCTGGCGTCTCGCTTGCCGGGCTAGGCCTTGAGCAGATTCTCGCACCGCTGCCCGCGGGCATCGCGGCAGGTCTCCTCATCGGCAAGCAGGTTGGAATCTTCGCCGCGGTCTGGCTTGCCGTCAAAATGGGCATCGCAACCCGCCTGCGCGGCGCCACCTGGCTCCAGATTTACGGCGTGTCGCTGCTCTGCGGCATCGGCTTCACGATGAGCCTGTTCATCGGCGCGCTCGCATTTCCGTCCTCGCCCGAGCTTATCGAGGAAGCCAAGATCGGAGTCCTACTCGGCTCGTTCTGCTCGGCGATCGCCGGATACCTCATCCTCCGTTTCGCGCCGCTCGCCCGGACCCATCATGAAGAAGAAGTGACGCAGGACCAGGAGATCTCCGAAGCGGGCGACGTTCGCCAACTGTAACCTCGCGCAGCGAGAATGCGGCCCATCGGGTGGTGGCCACGGAGTTTTCGGCTAGTAGCGCTCCATGAGTGACGCGTTTCTGAGCACCGCAATCATGCTGCTGGCGCTCGCGATGTTCGTGAGCGACCGGATCCGCCCCGATGCGGTAGCGCTGATCGTCCTGCTGCTGGCCTGGCTGACCGGGCTGGTTTCACTGGAGGAGGCCTTGGCGGGCTTCGGCTCGCCGGCCGTGCTGATCGTGGCGGCGGTGCTCGTCGTCGGACGGGCCGTGGAATATACCGGCGCCGCCCAGGCGATGACCGGCCTGTTCGTGCCGAAGACACGCTTCGTCACCGTTCGGATCGGCGGCGTACTGCTGATGGGCGCGATCCTCTCCGCCTTCATGAACAATATCGCGGCGCTCGCCATCACCATGCCGATCGCGCTCAACGTCGCCCGCGACCACAAGCTTCCTGCTGGCGCGGTGCTGATGCCGCTGGCATTCGCGACCATTCTTGGCGGAATCACCACGCTCATCGGAACCCCAGCGAACCTAATCATCTCGTCCGTCCGCGAGGACCGGGTCGGCACTCCCTTCGGTATGTTCGACATGACGCCCACCGCCGGCGTCGCGGCGGCGATCGGGCTTATCTATCTGATGGTCATCGGCTGGCGGCTCGCCCCGCATCGGGCCGGAGGCGCCGACGCAAAGGTAGCGCCAAGCGTCTTAGTATTCGAGCTCGGCCTGCCTATGGCCGCCTCTCAAGGCCGGATGCGCCTTGCCGGAATGCGCCGCGACTTGCGGAACGCAGGAGCAGCCCTTCTCGCGGTGATCCGCAGCGGCGAGCGTGCGAGCCTTGACAAGGACGCGCTGCTTTTCGCGCAAGATCGCCTGCTGGTGATGAGCCGGGATTATCCCTGGGAAGTGGCGGAGCGGACCGGACTGTTCGCCGCCATGGCCGCCGAGCGGGCCAACAGCGTGACGGCCCACGTCTCGGTGGTCCATGGCTCCTCCCTTATCGGCCAGGATTATGGGGCGATCGAGGCCCGCACCGACGGCGCGGTCGAGTTTGTCGCCGGCGGCCCCCGTCCGGCACGGCTGAAGCGCCCCCTCGACACCAACCTGATCGAGGCCGGCGACCAGCTCTATCTGCGCGGCAGCGCCGAAGCGGTCGGACGCCTGATCCTCCAGGCGCGGCTGCTCGAAGTCGGCCGACAGGCCGCGCCCGTCCGGGCGGGCAAGCCCGCGGCGCTGGTGATCGCAATCTACGGAATTGCGGTATTGGTGTCCGCCCTGCTTGGCGTTCAGACGACGGCGGCATTCATCACCGCGGCGCTCGCCATCTGCCTGCTGCGGCTGTTGCCGGCGGACGAAGCCTATCGGGCGATCGACATCCCCGTGCTCGTACTCCTCGCCGGCATGATCCCCGTCGGGCGCGCCTTCAACGAGGCCGGGGGAAGCGATGCTATCGCCGGCGCCATGGGCTGGGCCCTTTCCGGATCTCCCTTGTTCCTCGTGCTGCTCGTCATCCTGACCGCGACCATGTTGCTTTCGGTTTTTCTCAACAATGTCGCGACCGCGCTCGTCATGGCCCAGGTCGGGATCGAGGCCGCGGCGGCGCTTGGCATCAATCCCGACGCCGCGCTGCTCGCGGTGCTCATCGGCGCGTCCTGCGACTTCCTCACTCCGATCGGACATCAGAACAACATGATCGTGATGCGGCCGGGCAATTACCGGTTCATGGATTATCCCAAGGTGGGCGCGCCGATGTCGCTGAGCGTGCGCAGAGGCTGACGGGGGGAAGCACGCCCTCGAACCGCTCGCCCGCGCCTTGCCCATGCGGCGGAAGCTCGGCCGAGACGATGGGAGAGGCGGCATGGACCTCGGTCCGCGCATGGCTTGCGACCAGGCGGACGATGCGCTCGATCTGGGCGGCATCCATTCGGACGCCCGTGTCGGTGCGGCCTTCCCCGAGCCGGTCGAGCCGCAACGCGCCGTCGGGATTGACTATGATCTCGACGACGAGCGGATCGGCCAAAGCGGCGGCGATCTCCGGGCCCATTGCGGTGCGCAGCATGGCCCGGCGCCGGTCGTGGGAGGCGCCGGTCATGCGCCCTGCCCGCTTCGTCCGCGCCGACCGGCGCTGCATATTCGAACGTTTGGTGGCCGCTGGCCAGCGCCTCGCCGACCCGGGCGACGAACGCGTTGAAGCGGTCGCGCCCGACCGCGCGCGCCGCCTGGTCGCCCTCCGGGAGAGGCGCGTTGATCATCAATTCGTAGCGGATGAACAAAGCGAGCGATTCGAGCAGGACATGGCCGTCGCGCTCGATCCGGCCGAGCGCCATCGAGACACGGTCGAGACGCTGACCGAAGCGGTCCTCGCGACCGCGCATTGTCGACAGGCGAGCGCGCATTGATAAGTTTGTCGGAATCGAAGGGGAGAGATCATATGAAGTTGGTCAAAGCTGTTTCCGGGTTGGCATGTCTCATCATGCCCTTGGCCGCCCCGCTCGCGGCGCAGGTCCCAGCCGCGCAGGTGTCGCTGCAGCAGGCGATGGTCGAGGATCCGGGCCATGCTCCGATCCCGGTCGCGATCTGGTCGCCGCCCACCGGCTCGGCGCTTCCCCTCGTCATCATATCCCACGGCACCGGCGCCGGCCCGACAAGCCATGTCGACACCGCCCGGGCGCTCGCCGAAGCCGGGTTCGTCGTCGTCGCCCCAATGCATCCGGGCGACAATTTCCAGGACGAAAGCGACGTCGGAAGGCCGCAATGGATGGTGAACCGGGCAAGGCATGTCGGCAAGGTCATCGACTTCATGTTCGCCCAGTGGCAGGGCCGCGCTCGGCTGGTCCCGAACCGGGTCGGCATATTCGGCTTCTCGGCGGGCGCGACCACCGCGTTAATCGCGATCGGCGGCGTGCCGGACCTTGCGTCCGTGCCGGCTTATTGCTCGCGAAGCCCAGAGTTCGTCTGCAACATCATGGCGCCGCCCGCGGCGGGCACCGACGGCAACACCGCGCAATGGACGCACGACCGCCGCATCGCCGCGGCCGTCATCGCCGCGCCCGGGCTCGGCTTCGCCTTCACCCCTGCCGGTCTCGCCGATGTCCGGGTTCCGGTCCAGCCCTGGTCCGGCAGCGCCGACCGGACCGTACCCGACGCAACCAACGGCGCCGTGGTCAGGCAAGGCCTCCAGCGTCCCGTCGACTTCCATAACGTGCCGGGGGCCATTCACCTTTCCTTCCTGGCGCCGTGCGGGCCGGACAGCCCGCCGCAGATCTGCCAGGATGCCGAGGGGTTCGACCGGGCTGCTTTCCACAGGAGCTTCAACCAGGCCCTGACCGCATTCTTCCGGAAGCATCTCGGCGGGGCGCCCGCGCCGACCGAAGCACAAACGCACTAAGGGGGGAAAGAGCAGGATGACCATTTTCCGCATCGCTGCCATCTGCCTCCTGGTCGGCGCGCAACCACTCTCGAGCCAGGCCGAGGCGACCGGCCCATGGGACTATTCGAACAGTCTGAGGCGTTCGGTCGTCATTGCCGGGCATGAAGGCGAGCGGTTCCGCCTCCAGGACCGGATGGCGCATTATCTCGTCCCGGGCGTCAGCGTCGCCGTGATCGAGAATTGCCGCATCGTCGATGTCCGGGCGTTCGGGAGGGCCGCGCCCGGCGGCGGCCCGGCGACGACTCGGACCATGTTTCAGGCCGGGTCGATCAGCAAGACCTTCACGGCCGTCGCCGCGCTGAGGCTCGTCGGGCAGGGCACGCTCTCGCTTGACGGCGATGTCCGTCAGCGCCTGACGAGCTGGCGGCTGCCGGACAGCCCTCTGCTTGCCGGCCACAATGTCACGCTCCGGGGCCTGCTGAGCCACACGGCCGGCATCAACCAGGAAGGCGGCGTCGGCTATCCGCGCGATGCGCCCCTCCCCACCTTGTTCGACATTCTCGACGGCCGGCCGCCGGCGAACACCGCGCCGATCCGGGTGGAGAGCGCGCCGGGCGCGTGGCGCTATTCGGGCGGCGGCTATTATATCGCGCAGGCGCTGATGCGCGACGCGACCGGCGACGAATATCCGAGGCTGATGCAGCGCCTCGTCCTTGGGCCGCTGCGGCTGCGCGACAGCCACTTCTCCCAGCCGCTCGATCAACGGCTCGTTCCACTGGCCGCGCGCGCCGCCGGCCCGGACGGTTCGCCGCTCGAGGGCGGCTGGCGCGTCAATCCCGAGCTTGCCGCGGGCGGCTTGTGGACGACGCCCGCCGACGTGGCGCGTCTGACGATCGCGATGGCGCGCGCCGTGCGCGGCGAAGCTCCGAGCATCCTCGGCCCGGCCGCCGCGCGCGAGCTCATGACGCGAGGGCCGGGCAATTGGGGCCTCGGCGTCGATCTGGGACCGCCCGGGCGGGCAAGGCGGTTCGGCCATACAGGGCACAATATCGGCTTCTCGTCGGAGTTCGTCATGTACCCCGACACCTGCCAGGGCGCGGTCGTGATGACCAACGCGGACGAGGGAGGGTGGCTCGTCACCGAAGTGCTGCTGGCGATCGGCGACACTTATGGCTGGCCCGACCGGACCGCTCGTCCGGTGCAGGCCGCGATCCCGCTCACGGCGGCGATCGCGGAGCGCTTCGTCGGCACCTACCGGCTGCGCGACTTCCCGGCCGAGCGCTTTACGATATCGAGACGGCCCGGCAGCCTCTATTGGGCGCGGGTGGGCCATGTCGGACGCGACCTGCTCCCGGAAGGAGATGGCCGACTGTTCTCGCCGGACAGCAGGATGACCCTGGAGGCGAGCGATCCAAACAGGGTCAAAGCACAGATTCTGTCGCTTTCATTTGGCGGCGGCAGCAACATCGCCGAACGGATCGGCGACTAACCGAAAGGAACATTCCCCGACGCTGCCGGGGTGCCCCTGGAGCGATCACGGCCGAATCCATTGGACATTCTCCGTTTAAGGTATCATATACGCGACCGTAACCGGCCTTATGGTCGCATATATGAGACCTAGAATGAGATCGACCGTCACCGATATCTTGCCCGCGAAGGTGCGCCGCTCGCTTGAGAAGCTTGGGCGCGACATCGCCCTTGCCCGCAAGAAGCGCAGCCTGACCGTTACCATGATGGCCGAGCGGCTCGGCGTGGCCAAGAGCACCTATATCCGGGTCGAGAAAGGCGATTCTAACGTCGCCATGGGCACCTACGCGATGGCGCTGTTCGTGCTCGGGGCATCGGACGGGCTTGACGGCCTGCTCGATCCGGGCGGCGACGATGTCGGCCTGCTGCTCGACGAAAGGCGCATCCCGCAGCGGGTGCGGACCCGGAAGGCATCGAGGCCGCTATGAGACGCACGATCAATGTCCACCTAGGCGACGAACCGCGCCGCATCGGCACCCTTCACTACAATCAACAGGGCACCCGGGAAAATGCGGCCTTCGAATATGAAGCCGACTGGCTCGCGGCCGCGGACGGATTCGCGATAGACCCCTCACTGCCGCTTGTCGCCGGTCCGCAATTCCACGCCAAGATCAAAGACGGCTCGGTCTTCCACGGCGCGATCGCCGACACCGAGCCCGACGGATGGGGCAAGCGCATCATTCACCGCGATCACGCCAAGCGCCGCCAGGAGGCGCAACGCGTCGGCGACGCGGTCGAGGCCCGCCGCCTCAACGACATGGATTTCCTGCTTGCGGTCGACGATGTCAGCCGGATCGGAGCGCTGAGGTTCGAGGACGAGGAAGGCGTGTTCCGCCGGGCCACCGAGGACGGGCGGCGCACCGCGCCGCCCCTTATCGAGCTTCGGCACCTGCTCGCGGCGAGCCGGGCCGTCGAAAGCAATACCGAGACGGAAGCCGACCTCGCTTATCTTCGCGGCCGCGGCACGTCGGTCGGCGGGCTGCGGCCCAAATGCACGGTGGTCGACGAGGAAGGGCGGCTTTCGATCGGAAAGTTCCCGAGCGTCAAGGACGAAAGGTCCGTGACCAAGGGCGAGGTGCTGGCGCTCCGACTGGCGGCCCGCGCCGGGATCGACGCGGCCTCGGCGAGCCTGGTCGACAGCGACGGCCTCTCCGTTGCCCTGATCCGCCGCTTCGATCGCCCCGAGGGCGGCGGCCGGCTCATGTATGTGTCGGCCGCCACCATGCTTGGGCTCGAGCCCAATGACGCGGCCGAGCACAGCTATACCGAGATTGTCGATGCCGTGCGCCAGCATGGCGCCAAGCCCAACGAGGACATCGAGGAACTCTGGCGGCGGATCGCCTTCTCGATCCTGATCACCAATGTCGACGACCATCTCCTCAACCACGGGTTTCTGCACGCCGACCGCGGCCAGTGGCGCCTCTCGCCTGCATTCGACATCAACCCATTCCCGGAGCGCCTGCGCGAGCTCAAGACGTGGATCAGCGAAGACACCGGGCCCCAGGCGTCGATCGAGGCTCTGATGTCATCGATCGCCTATTTCCGGATCGCTCCGGCGCGCGCTAAAGAGATATTGGGCGAGGTCGAGGCGGCGGTCGCCGGCTGGCGCTCGGCCGGCCGCGCGCTCGGCCTGAACGATGTCGAGCTCGACCAGTTCGCCGAAGCGTTCGAGCATGAAGAGCGCGTCGCCGCCCGGCGCTCCCTCTGATCGAACCGGCATAGGGACTCGGGCACCGGGAGCGACAACCCCGGCGTCAGCCTACCGCCGCCTTTGCTGTTCGTGACGGCCGTCGCGACCGGCGCCCTTATCGACGGCAATCTGCCAGACCGATGCGCCGTCCCGCTGTCCCTCCGCAGCGGTGCGGGCCCGCGCCAGCTCGCCAAGTCGTTGCGTAACCTTTGCTAAACCCAAGGGCCGGGCTGCGGCGCAGCCCGGCCCTGACCGCGGAATTTGGTGGACCCTCGCAACGCCATTGGCCTAGCGTTAGCCATGTCCGCGGTCCTGCCTGCCGAGTTCCATCCGGATCTCGCCCCAATTCTCGACACCGTTCTCGACGCGGTGATCGTGATGGACGAGGACGGCTGCGTCATCGGCTGGAATGCGATCGCCGAGAAGGTGCTCGGCTGGTCGGCCGAAGAGGCGGTAGGCCGACAATTGGCTGCACTGGTCGTGCCTTCGCAGCACCGGACCGCGCATCATGAAGGGCTGAGAAGGCTTAAAGGTGGCGGCGAGGCCAGAGTGCTCAACCGTCTGATCGAGATCACCGCCCTGCACCGCGAAGGCCGCGAGTTTCCCGTCGAGCTGTCGATCACCCGAGCCTCGGATCGGCCTGGATCGGCATTTGTCGGGTTTTTGCGCGACATCAGCGATCGGCGCAAAGCCGAACAGCGTTTGAAACAGCAGGCGCTGCAGGGTCGCCTGATGTTCGAAATCGCCGACATGGCGGCCGACGCGGATTCGCTCGACATCGCCCTCGAGCGCGCCATCGCCGCGATCTGCGAGATCACCGGCTGGCCTGTCGGCCATGCCTTCATCGCCCCGAAAGCCGGAGGCGGCGCCCTGTCGTCGACCTCGATTTGGTTCGAAGCCCAGGCCGGCCTTGCCGACGGCCTGAAGGCCGCGACCGCCGCGATCGCGTTCACGCCGGGCATCGGCCTGCCCGGCAGGATCATCCAATCGGGAGAGCCGCTCTGGATTTCGGACACCGATGACGACGACAACTTCCCGCGCAAGGGTCACGGGTTCCGCGGCGCCTTCGGCTTCCCGCTGCGTCACGAAGGCAAGACGATCGCCGTCCTCGAATTCTTCTCGACCGAGGTCAGCCCTCCCGACGACGATCTCCTCCTCGTCGTGCGCGCGCTCGGCGAACAGGTGGGGCGGGTTTTCGAGCGCAAGCGAACCGATGACCGGCAGGAACTCCTGGTCCAGGAGCTTCGGCACCGGGTGAAGAACATCCTCGCAGTCGTTCAGGCGGTCGCCCATCAGACCTTCTCGAGATCGGGCGACATCGGACAGGCGCAGGCCGCCTTCATGAAGCGCCTCGCGGCGCTCGCCAGCGCGCAGGACCTTATCGCTTCGGACAATTGGCGAGGAACCACGCTGAGGGAAATCGTCGCTGCGGCGCTGGCCGGGTGCGGGGCCGCTGCCGAGCGCGTTTCGATCACCGGGCCGGACGTGCCGATTCCGGCCGCGACAGCCGTGTCGGTCGCGCTGGCCGTGCACGAGCTTTGCACCAATGCCTTCAAATATGGCTCGCTGTCATTGGACAGCGGTCGCGTCCGGATTTCCTGGGGGCGCGAGGCCGATGGCCGGCATGTATTCGAATGGCGAGAGCTGGGAGGCCCGCCCGTGCAGGCGCCGACACGTCGCGGCTTTGGCACCGGCCTCATCGAGCGCGGGCTGGAGCGGCAGCTCGGCGGCAAGGTCGAACTGGATTTCGCTCCCGACGGACTCGTCTGCCGGTTCACGGCGGACCTGATCAAGCAGACGGCTTCGGCCGAGCAGGGTGATCAATAGTCGTAACGAGCCGGCAGGACGGCCAGCTCACGAAATGATCGGCCCTCCCCTTCCCCGCCCCAGCGTCCAGTTGATCCCGTCGCCGCGCAGGATGCCGGACACCGACTTGCCGATCTGTTGGTCCAGCACCGGCCGCCAAGGGACCAAGGTAAACTCGCGCGACCGCTCGATCAAAGCGTGTCGCCCGCTCGTCATCTCGACCGACCGGCGCAAAGTCCCCTCGATCCGCTCGCCCGGCTTCGCCTCCACGAACGGCAGCCCAAGCTCGTCGGAGAGCTGTCCGGCGACCGTGACCGGCCGATCGCGAAGCTGGCGCGCTTCATATGCCGCAGCCCGGTCGAGATGGTCGGGCGCGATCACCCAGCTTCCGTCCGGTTCACGCTCGACGCCGCCCACTGCCCGCCGCATCGCCTCGAGCCGGCGGACATGGGTTTCCGCGAAAGCCTGGCTGGCCTGGGGATCGTGGCGGAGGTGCGCATCCAGGTTGTAGCGCCCGCCATTGGCGGCGGCGACCTCTGCGATCGTGCGATCGACCTGACGGACCTCTGCGGCGCGGGGAGAGATGCGGACGATCGAGCCTTCGGCCAGCGGCTCGACTGCCTCGCCTTTGCCGATCCCGACATAATGGCTGCGGCCGTCCACGCCGTCGACAATCAGATAGTGACGGTCGTGAAGCTCGTCCGACAGGCCGCGCAGCACGACCCGGCCGACTAGGGCTGCGCTCGCGCCAGGCTCATGGATGACCCGGTCGGCCAGCGGCCGGTCCAGCTGACGGGCGCTGAGCTCCCGCTGCATCGTGCGGATGATGTCGCTTCGCTCGCCCACCTGACGCAGGGCTGTCTCCATGCCATCGGCAAGCCGCCAGCGGCCGCCGCCCAGCTCTTCGGCCAGCCCGAGCCGACCCAGCTTCTGCAACCGCCCGGCGCGAAGCGCCTGCCGGAATGGATCCGACGCTCCGGCAACCACAACGCCGCTCTCGCCGGCATCGCGGAGCAGCTGGCGGTCGATCGCGGTCAGCCGCTCGGCGCCGACATCCCGGCGAAGCCTCTGCTCGATCTCAAGGTCCGTGCGCGGGCCGAGATCGAGGGTAACGAGCTGGCCTGCGCGCTCGCGCAGGCCGTGCGAGATATATTCGCGGGCGATGACGAGGTTCTCGCCGCGATCGTCGACTCCCCGAAGCATGATGTGGCTGTGCGGATGGCCGGTGTTGAAATGATCGACCGCCACCCAGTCGAGCCTGGTCCCGAGATCCGCCTCCATCTGCGTCATCAGCCGGCGCACGAGCGGCTTCAGATCAGCGAACTGGTCC
>Ga0187894_10000153_pt1 | contig 89245 bp, 51 predicted proteins | sample GBC1701081metaG_FD_136650 | JGI IMG/M metagenome (GOLD analysis project Ga0187894, IMG submission 136650) | White microbial mat communities from a lava cave in the Kipuka Kanohina Cave System on the Island of Hawaii, USA - GBC170108-1 metaG ...
AGGCCCAGGTCGATGCTGTCGTCGCGACCGTGCCGGGCGGCGCGGCCAACGTGCAGGACATCTATCCGCTCGCGCCGCTGCAGGAAGGACTCCTCTTCCACTATCTGCTCGCGGCCGAGGGCGATCCCTACCTGCTCGGCACCAGCGTCTATTTCCCCACGCGCGAGCGGCTGGACGCGTACCTGATCGCGCTCGACGCGGTGATCCGACGTCACGACGTCCTGCGCACGGCGATCGTGTGGCAGAACCTGCCCGAAGCCGTGCAGGTGGTCTGGCGCGAGGCTCCGCTGGTCGTCGAGGCGGTGGATCTCGATCCGGCTGCTGGAGATGTGGCCGGACAACTCTATCGACGATTCGATCCGCGACAGCACCGGATCGACATCCGTCGGGCGCCGCTGATGCGTGGCTACATCGCGCGCGACGCGGTGAACGACGCCGCGCGGCAGGGCTGGGTGCTCCTGCTGCTGCGTCATCATCTCGCCGGCGATCACACCGCTGGAGAGGTGATGCGTCACGAGATCGACGCGCACCTCGCGGGCCGTGCGGACGCGCTCTCCAGTCCGCTGCCGTTCCGCAATTACGTGGCGCAGGTGCGGCTGGGTGTGAGTCACGAGGAGCACCAGGCGTTCTTCACCGAGCTGCTGGGTGACGTGGACGAGCCGACGGCGCCGTTCGGGTTGCTGGACGTGCGGGGCGATGGCACCGGGATAGACGAAGCGCGGGTGCGTGTCGAGGGACAGCTCGCGGTGCGGCTGCGTGCGCGCGCGCGGGCGCTGGGCGTGAGCGCGGCGACGCTGTGTCATGTCGCCTGGGCACAGGTCCTCGCGGCGGTGTCGGGCCAGCAGGACGTCGTGTTCGGCACCGTGCTCTTCGGCCGGATGGACGGCGGTGAAGGCGCCGATCGCGTGATGGGGCCCTTCATCAACACGCTCCCGATCCGCATCCGCCTGGGGAACATCGGCGCGGACGCGGGCGTGCGCCAGACGCACGCGCTGCTCGCGAGGCTGTTGCGTCATGAGCACGCCTCGCTGGCGCTCGCGCAGCGGTGCAGCGCCGTGGAAGCGCCGGCGCCGCTGTTCACCACGCTGTTCAACTACCGCCACGGCGCAAAGGGCGCGAAGAAGAAGACGCGTGCGGACGCGACGCGTTCACAGGCGAATGGGGCGGGGGATGGACCCAGGAGGAGCTACACCGAAGAGCGCTCGAACTATCCCCTGACCATGACGGTGGACGACTTGGGGGAGGGGCTGGCGCTCACGGCGAAGGTCAAGGCGCAGGGAGAGGCCCGGCGGGTGTGCTCGATGATGCACACCGCGTTGGAGGGACTGGTCGACGCGCTGGAGGCCGGGCCGCGGCGGGCCGTGGGCAGCATCGGCGTGTTGCCGGCCGATGAACGCGACCGCGTGCTGTACGAGTGGAACCGCACCGGGACGGAGTTTCCGCAGGACACCTGCGTCCACGAGCTCTTCGAGGAGCAGGCCGAGCGCAGGCCCGATGACATCGCGCTGGTCTTCGCGGGAGCGCCGCTCACCTACGGTGAGCTGAATCGGCGGGCGAACCGGCTGGCGCATTACCTCCGCGAGCAGGGCGTGGGGCCGGACGTGCGGGTCGGGATCTGCATGGAGCGCTGCCTGGAGATGGTGGTGGGCCTGTTCGGCGTGCTCAAGGCGGGCGGCGCGTACGTGCCGCTGGATCCGAACTACCCGCAGGACCGGCTGCAGAACATGGTCGAGGACAGCGCGCCGGTGGTCCTGCTCACGCAGTCGGCCGTGCGCGATCGCGTGAAGGATCTGGGCGTCGCGATCGTCGCGCTGGACGCGGACGCGGCGTCGTGGGCGGAGAGGCCCGCGACCAATCCACCGCGGGGACCGCTGGACCCGGATCACCTGACGCATCTGATCTACACCTCGGGTTCCACCGGTCGCCCGAAGGGCGTGATGATGGCGCACCGGGGAGGCGTGAACCGGTTCCAGTGGATGCAGCGGCTCCACCAGCTTGGCGTGCACGACACGGGCGCGATGCTGCAGAACAGCTCGTTCAGCTTCGACGCGTCGGTGTGGGAGCTGCTCTTTCCACTGAGCGCGGGCGCTCGCGTGGTGCTGTCGCCGCCGCAAGCCCACTGGAACCTGGACGGGCTCGTCGAGACGATCCGTCAGGCAGACGTGAGGGCGGCGTTCTTCGTCCCGTCGATGCTGCAACTGCTCCTGGAGAGCGGAGGCCTGGAGCACACCGGTCTCAGGCGCGTGATGTGCGGAGGCGAAGCATTGCCGCCGGCCCTCGCACGACGGCTGCAGGAGCTGATTCCGGACGTCGAGCTGTTCAACATGTTCGGGCCGTCGGAGGCATCACAGGCGGTCACGGGCCGCGTGCGATTACGCGAGAGCGATGCGACCGTCCCGCTGGGACGTCCGGTCCCGAACACGCGGATCTACATCCTGGACACGCACGGCGCACCGGCGCCGATCGGCGTGCCGGGCGAGTTGTATGTCGGCGGCGTGCAGATGGCACGCGGCTATCTGGATCGTCCTGAGCTGACGGCGGAACGCTTCCTGCCCGATCCCTACGGTCCGTACGGCGGCGAGCCGGGGGCGCGGTGTTACCGGACCGGCGATCTCGCGCGCTGGCGGCCCGACGGGACGATCGAGTTCCTGGGCCGGATGGACTTCCAGGTCAAGGTGCGCGGCTTCCGCATCGAGCCGGCCGAGATCGAAGCGCGACTCGCAGAGCATCCGGGCGTACGCGCGGCGGCGGTCCTGGCCCGCGAGGACACACCAGGCGAGAAGCGGCTCGTCGCCTACGTCGTTGGAGACGAGCCGGCGGGAGCGGACGTGCTGCGCGCGCATCTGAGCGCACGGCTGCCGGACTACATGGTGCCCGCGGCGTACGTCCGTCTGGACGCGCTGCCGCTGACACCCAACGGGAAGCTGGATCGCAAGGCGCTCCCCGCTCCGGAAGGCGAGGCGTACGCGACGCGGGCGTACGAAGCGCCGGCAGGTGGATCCGAGCAGGCGCTCGCGGAGATCTGGGCCGAGGTGCTGCGCGTCGATCGCGTCGGCCGTTGGGACGATTTCTTTGCGCTGGGTGGACATTCGGTGCTGGCGGTGCGGGTGATCTCGCGGGTGCGGCAGATCCTCGGCGTCGATGTCGCGCTGGGTGACGTGTTCACGCGCGCCGTGCTGAAGGACTTCGCGCGGGGGCTGGAGGCCGCGGCACGATCGGCGCTGCCACCGATCGAGCCCGCACCGCGAGAGGGCCGCCTGCCGCTGTCGCTGGCCCAGCAGCGCTTGTGGATCCTGGAGCAGATGGGAGGGCTGGGCAGCACCTATTACATCCACAAGCGCCGGCGGTTGCGAGGCGATCTGGATCGAAGGGCGCTGCAGCGCGCGCTCGACAGGATCGTGGCTCGCCACGAGGCGTTGCGCACGACGTTCGCGCAGGTGGACGGCATCCCGGAGCAGTGCATCGCCCCGGCGAACATCGGGTTCCTCCTGGTGGACGAGGACCTGGAGGGACGGGAAGACGCGTCGACCGAGTTCGATCGTCTGAGGCTCGAAGAAGCCCAGGCGCCCTTCGACCTCGAGCGCGGACCGCTCGTCCGCGGACGCCTCCTCCGGCTCGCGCCCGATCATCACGTCCTCCTCGTGACCATCCACCACATCGTCTGCGACGCGTGGTCCAGCGGCGTGTTCTTCGACGAGCTGTCCACGCTCTACGCCGCGTATCGCGAAGGGTCCCATCGCGAAGGGAAGGCGGCGAACCTGCCCGCGCTGCCCGTGCAGTACGTGGACTATGCGATCTGGCAGAGGCGATGGATCGAGGGCGACGTCCTGCGGAAGCAGGCGGACTACTGGACGAAGACGCTGAGCGGCGCTCCGGCGCTGCTGGAGCTCCCCACGGATCACCCGCGTCCGGCGCGCATGGATCATGCGGGGGCGATCCTGCCGGTGGAGTTCGACGAAGAGTTGACGGTGGGGCTGAAGACGCTGTCGAGACGACACGGGACCACGCTGTACATGACGCTGCTCGCGGGATGGGCCGTGGTCCTCAGCCGGGTCTCGGGCCAGGAGGAGGTGGTGATTGGCAGCCCCACCGCCAATCGCGGACGCCGCGAGATCGAGGGGCTGATCGGGTTCTTCATCAACACGCTGGCGCTACGACTGGATCTGTCGGGGGCTCCGGACGTGGCGGCGCTGCTGAAGCGCGTGAAGGAACGGACGATCGAAGCGCAGTCCCATCAGGACATTCCGTTCGAGCAGGTCGTGGAGCTGCTCGAGCCCACGCGGAGCCTGTCCCACAATCCACTGTTCCAGGTGAACTTCACCTGGCAGAACGTGCCGCAGGGCGACGGATTGTCGCTGCCGGGACTCGAGTTGAACAACGTGGGCATGGGGGCCGCCACCGTGCCGGCGTTCGTCGACATGGGGCTGGAGCTGTCCGAGCGGCAAGGACGACTGCGTGGTGTGGCGACGTATGCCACGGCGCTCTTCGAGCGGGACACCGTCGAGCGCTTCGTGGGCTATCTGCGGCGCGTGCTCGCGGAGATGGTCGCGGACGACACGCCGCGGGTGGACCGGTTGCCGCTTCTGCCGGCAGACGAGCGGTCGCGCGTGCTGGACGCGTGGAACCGGACCGAGGCGGACTATCCGGCCGGGTCGTGCATCCACGAGCTCTTCGAATCCCACGTCGAACGCGCGCCGGCCGCCGGGGCGCTGATCTTCGAGGACGAGCGATTGAGCTACGCGGAGCTGAACGCGCGGGCCAATCGCCTGGCGCATCACCTCCGCGCGCTGGGCGTGGGGCCGGATGTGCGCGTCGCGATCTGCGTCGAGCGCGGCGTGGAGATGGTGGTCGCCCTGCTGGGCGTACTCAAGGCCGGAGGCGCGCACGTCACGCTGGATCCGGGATACCCGTCGGAGCGACTCGCATTCATGCTGGCCGACAGCACGCCAGCGGTGATGCTGACACAAAGCTCCGTCGTAACGGCGCTGGCTGCGGTCTTCGCGGAGATCGGCGGCGGCGTGCCGGTGCTCGAGCTCGATGCGGTATCGCCGCCGTGGCTGTCGGCGATGGAAACGAACCCGTCGCGTGACGCACTCACGCCGGAGCACGCGGCGTACGTCATCTACACCTCCGGTTCCACCGGCCGGCCGAAGGGCGTGCTGGTGCCGCATCGAGGACTGTGCAACGTCGCGGTCGCGCAGCAGCGCGCCTTCGGCGTGGGACCGGGCGATCGCGTTCTGCAATTCGCCTCCCTCAGCTTCGACGCGTCCGTGTTCGAACTGATCATGGCGCTGGCGTCGGGCGCCGCGCTCTGCGTGGCTCGCCGCGACGATTTCCTGCCGGGACCGGGACTGCTGTCGCTATTGCGGCGGCACGCGATCACCACGGTGACGCTTCCGCCGTCGGCCCTGGCCGCGCTCCCGATGGAGGACCTGCCCGCGCTTCGCACCATCACGGTGGCAGGCGAGGCGCTGTCCGCGGAGCTGGTCGCACGCTGGGGCAGCGTTCGCTCGGGGGGGCATCATCGGCTGTTGAATCTGTACGGCCCCAGCGAGGCGACGATCTGGAGCACCTGGGCGGAGTGCGTCGATCCCCTGCGAAAGCCGGACATCGGGTTTCCCATCGCCAACACGCGTGCGTACGTGCTGGATGACGCGTTCGAACCGCTCCCGGAAGGCGTCGCGGGCGAGCTGTACGTCGGCGGCGCGGGCGTGGCGCGAGCGTATCTGCATCGGCCCGGGCTCACGGCCGAGCGCTTCGTCCCCGATCCGTTCGGGAGCGATCCGGGCGCGCGGCTCTATCGCACGGGCGATCGCGTGCGACGGCTCCGGGACGGCAGGCTCGATTTCATCGGTCGCGTGGATCATCAGGTGAAGGTGCGCGGCTTCCGCATCGAACTGGGCGAGATCGAGGCGCGGCTCGCGGAGCATCCCGCCGTGCGCGAGGCCGTGGTCGTGGCGCGCGAAGATACGCCGGGCGACAAGCGGCTGGTGGCATACGTGGTGGGTGATGAGGCCGGCGCGGACATGCTCCGCGCGCATCTGAGCGAGACGCTGCCAGAGTACATGGTTCCCGCGGCGTACGTGCGGCTGGAGCAGTTCCCGCTGACCCCGAACGGCAAGCTGGATCGCAAGGCGCTGCCGGCACCCGAGGGCGATGCGTATGCCGCGCGCCTGTTCGAGGCGCCGGTCGGCGCGATCGAGCAGGCGATCGCCGGGATCTGGGCCGATGTGCTCGGCCTGGATCGGGTCGGCCGGCACGACAACTTCTTCGAGCTGGGCGGACACTCGCTCCTCGCCGTGCAGGTCATCGCGCACATGCGCGAGATCGATCTGCACGTGGAGGTGCAGGCGCTGTTCGAAGCGCCAACGCTCGCGGCGCTGGCAGCGGCGGCTGGCGGCGATGCCCGAGAGGTGGCCGTTCCGGACAATCGGATTCCTCACCCGGATGAGGTCCGTTCCAAGAACGAGGAAATCTACCTATGAGCGTCCAGGAGTTGAGGGCGCAGCTCGCCGACGCGGGCGTCCAGGTGCGCAGGGATGGCGACCGGCTGGTGCTGTCCGGCCACACGGAACACCTGGATGCCGCGCTGCTGACCGAGTTGAGAGCGCACAAGGACGCCTTGATGGAGGTCGTGGAAACGATCTCCGGAGACGCGCGTTCGTCTGCGTTCCGCATCGGCCCGGAGATGCTCACGCTGGTCGATCTCACGCAGGAGGAGATCGACCGCGTGGTGTCGGGCGTCGAGGGCGGCGCGCCCAACGTTCAGGACATCTATCCGCTGGCGCCGCTGCAGGACGGGATCCTCTTCCACCACTTGATGGCGAAGGAGGGCGATCCGTATCTGGCGGGAACCGTCATCGGCTTCGATCGCCGCGAAGGACTCGACCGCTTCGTGGCCGCGCTGCAGGCGGTGATCGATCGGCACGACATCTTGCGAACCGCCGTGATGTGGGAAGGGCTGCGCGAGCCGGTGCAGGTGGTGTGGCGGAAGGCGCCGCTCGCCATCGAGGAAGTGGACCTGCGGGAAAGGCAGTTCGATCCGGCGGCGGGCGATGTGGCCGCACAGCTCCAGGCCAGGTTCGATCCTCGTCATCACCGGATCGATCTGCGCCAGGCGCCGATGATCCGCCTCTACATCGCCCGCGACCCCGCCGCGGATCGCTGGCTGCTCTTCTACCTGCGTCACCACATCGTCATGGACCACACCACCACGGAGGTGCTGTGGTCGGAGATCGAAGCGCACCTGGCGGACCGCGCCCATCTGCTTCCCGCACCATTGCCCTTCCGGAACTACGTCGCCCAGACGCGGCTCGGAATGACCAGGGACGAGCATCGCGCCTTCTTCACCGAGTTGCTGGGCGACGTCAGCGAGCCGACGACGCCGTTCGGGCTGCAGGACGTGCGGGGCGATGGCTCCAGCATGCGGGAGGCGCGGCTGTCCGTGGATCAGGCGCTTGGCGCGAGCCTCCGGGAGCGCGCGCGGACGCTGGGTGTGGGCGCGGCGAGCGTGTGTCACGTGGCCTGGGCGCAGGTGCTGGCGCGGACGTCGGGCCGGGATGATGTGGTGTTCGGCACGCTGCTGCTCGGCCGGATGCACGGCGGCAAAGGATCGGAACGGGTGATGGGCCCGTTCATCAACACGCTGCCGATCCGGCTTGGCGTGGCCGATGCGGAGGCGGAGGCGAGCGTCCGACACGCGCACGCGCTGCTCGCGAGGTTGCTGCGTCACGAGCACGCGTCGCTGGCGCTCGCGCAGCGCTGCAGCGGCGTGGACGCGCTGGCGCCGCTCTTCACGTCGCTGCTGAACTACCGGCACAGCGTACGGAAACAGCGTCCTGCTGACGCGATCGCCGCGCGCACGGCGGTTGGCGGCATGAAGCGGTTCTACGGTGAGGAGCGGACGAACTATCCGCTGACGATGTCGGTGGATGATCTGGGGGATCGGTTCCGCCTCAAGGCGCAGGTGCTGAGCGCGTCCCTCGACCCGGCGCGCGTGTGCGCCTTCATGCATCGCGCGTTGGAAGGGCTGGTCGATGCGCTGGAGACGGAGCCGACGCGATCGCTGGACCGCATCGACGTGCTGCCCGAGCGCGAGCGCGTCCAGGTCGTGGAGGCGTGGAACCAGACGCAGGCGGACTATCCGGCCGCGTCGTTCGTGCACACGCTGTTCGAGGCCTGGGCGCAGCGCGCGCCCGACGCGCCCGCGGTGATCCACGCGCGCGGCGAGATCAGCTACGCGGAGCTGAACGCGCGAGCGAACCGGTTGGCGCACCACCTCCGCGCGCTCGGCGTCGGCCCCGACGTACGCGTGGCGCTGGTGATGACGCGATCGCCCGAGCTGATCGAGGCGGAGCTCGCGGTCCTGAAGTGCGGCGGCGCCTACGTGCCGCTGGGGTCCGACGAATCCCTTCGCGAGAGGCTGATCGACTGCGCGCCGGCGGTGGTGCTCACCACGAACGCGTGGGTGGATCGCGTCCAGCATCTCTCCGTGCCGGTGGTGGCCGTCGACGCCGCGTCGCGCGCGTGGGCATCGAACCCGTCGACGAACCTGGAGGTGGAAGGACTGACGCCGGATCACCTCGCATACGTCACGTACGAAGGCGTGATGATGCCGCACCGGGCGATCGTACGCCTCGTCGTCAACAACGGACAGGTCGATCCCGGACAGGTCAATACTGTGCCGGATGATCGCGTGGCGTTCATCGCGAACCCGGCGCTCGATGCCGCCACCTTCGACGTGTGGACGCCGCTGGTGAATGGCGGCGCGACGGTGATTGTCGCGCAGGACGTGCTGCACGAGCCCAGGCGCTTCGCGGCCGCGTTGCGCACGCAGAAGGTGAGCGTGCTGCGGCTGCCGGTGGGGCTGTTCAATCAGTATCGCGAGGCGTTGCAGGACGACTGGCGCCGGCTGCGTGTGCTGATGGTGGGTGGCGACGCGCTCAATCCACGCGTCATCGATCGCGTGTTGCGCCACGGTCCGCCCACGCATCTGCTCGGCGGCTACGGCCAGACAGAGACGGCCACGCTGGCCATCACGCATGCGATCCGGCACGTCGACCTGGGCGCGCGCAGCATCCCGCTGGGCCGGCCAATCGCGAACACGCGCGCCTACGTGCTCGACGCACGCGGCGAGCCGACACCGGTAGGCGTAGCCGGCGAGATCCATATCGGAGCCGCGAGCATGGCGCGCGGCTATCTGGGTCGCCCGGCGCTCACGGCCGAGTGCTTCGTGCCCGATCCCTTCGGTGGCGATCCAGGGGCGCGGCTGTATCGTACCGGCGATCTGGGCCGCTGGCGGCCCGACGGGACGATCGACTTCCTCGGCCGCGCCGGACACCAGGTCAAGGTGCGCGGCTTCCGCATCGAGCCGAGCGAGATCGAAGCGCGCCTGCTGGATCACCCAGGCGTCCGCGACGCCGTGGTGCTGCTTCGCGAAGAGACGCCGGGCGACAAGCGGCTGGTGGCGTACGTCGTCCGCGACGAAACTGCCGCGAACGACGCGCTCCGTGCGCATCTGACCGAGCGGCTGCCCGGCTACATGGTCCCCGCGGTCTACGTGCGGCTGAAGGCGCTGCCGCTGACGCCCAACGGGATCGTGGATCGCCACGCCCTCCCCGCGCCCGAAGGCGACGCGTACGCGGCCAGTAGCTACGAGCCGCCCGTCGGGCAGACGGAACAGGCGCTGGCCGAGATCTGGTCCGAGGTCCTTGGCGTCGATCCGGTGGGGCGCTCGGACGACTTTTTCGATCTCGGCGGACACTCGCTGCTGGCGATGCAGGTGATCTCGCGCGTACAGCAGGTATTGGCGACGGATCTCGAGCTGGCGGATCTGTTCACCTGGCCCGTGATCAAGGACCTCGCGCGTGCGCTGGAACAGGCGGCGCGGGCGAAGCTGCCGCCCATCGAGCCCGGGATCCGCGCGGGCCACGTGCCGCTGTCATTCGCACAACAGCGGCTCTGGTTCCTGGAACAGTTGGGAAGCCTGGGGAGCGCGTATTACATCCGCAGACGCCTCCAGATGCGCGGCAAGCTGGATAGGGCCGCGCTGGCGCGTGCGCTGGACGGCATCGTGGCCCGTCACGAGTCCTTGCGCACGACGTTCGTGCAGGTGGACGACGTCCCCGTACAGCGGATCGCGCCGGTGGAGGCGGTGGGATTCGCTCTGCGCGACCACGATTTGAGCGGACGCGACGATGCGGCGGCAGAGCTCGATCGATTGATCGTCGAGGAGGCGAATGCGCCGTTCGATATCGAGCAGGGCCCGCTCATTCGCGGTCGCCTCGTGCGGCTCGCGCCAGACGATCACCTCCTCCTCGTCACGATGCACCACATCGTCAGCGACGGCTGGTCGGCCGGTGTGTTCTTCAGCGAGCTCTCCGCGCTCTACGCCGCGCATCGCGAAGGCAGGGACGCGGATCTTCCAGCGCTGCCCGTCCAATATGCGGACTACGCGATCTGGCAGAGGCGATGGGTCGAGGGCGAGGTCCTGCGGGAGCAGGCACACTACTGGACGAAGAGGCTCGCGGGCGCGCCGGAGCGTCTCGAATTGCCCACCGATCATCCCCGTCCGTCGATGATGAATCATGCGGGGCTGCGGTTCACCGTGGTGCTGGACGAGGAACTGACCACGGGGCTGAAGGCGCTGTCGCGGCGGCACGGCACGACGCTGTTCATGACGCTGCTGGCTGGATGGGCGGTGGTCTTGAGCCGGCTGTCGGGTCAGGACGATGTGGTGATCGGCACGCCGGCGGCAGGACGCGGACGTCAGGAGATCGAGGGACTGATCGGCTTCTTCGTGAACACGCTCGCGCTGCGCATCGATCTCTCCGGTACGCCCACGGTGGCGGACCTGCTGGCGCGGGTGAGCGAGCGGGTGCTCGAAGCGCAGACGCATCAGGACATTCCCTTCGAGCAGGTGGTCGAGCGGGTCGAGCCGACGCGCAGCGTGGCGCATCATCCGCTCTTCCAGGTGATGCTCACGTGGCAGAACACGCCCAGGGGAGACGGGCTCAACCTGCCGGGGCTTGTGGTGCGCGAGATTGCGGCGCCTGCGCGGACGATGGCGAAGTTCGATGTGACGCTGGCGCTTTCCGAACGCAACGGGCGGCTGCGCGGAACGCTGACGTACGCGACGGCGTTGTTCGAGCGGGCGACGGTGGAGCGCTACGTCGACTACCTGCGGCGCGTGCTGCAGCAGATGGTCGAGAGCGAGAGCCAGCGCGTGGAGCAACTGGCGCTCATGCCGCGGAGCGAGCGCGCCCAGGTCGTCGAAGGATGGAACCAGACGGACGCGGCGTATCCGGGCGCGTCGTGCCTGCACGAGCTGTTCGAACAACAGGTGGCGCGAACGCCCGCGTCGACGGCGGTGGTCTTCGAAGGAGAGCACCTCACCTACGCGGAGCTGAATGCGCGCGCCAACCGTCTGGCGCACTACCTGCGATCGCTGGGCGTGGGGCCGGACGTGCGCGTCGGGCTGTGTGTCCGGCGAAGTCCGGCGATGGTCGTGGGCCTGCTTGGCGTGCTCAAGGCGGGCGGAGTCTTCGTGCCGCTGGACCCGGGCTATCCACGGGAGCGGCTTGCGTACATGCTGGCCGACAGCGCGCCAGCAGCGGTGCTCACGCTGGACGCTGTCGCCCGAGCGTTGGCAGATGTGTTCCAGGGACTCGGCGGCAGCGTGCCGGTGATCGCGCTGGACGCGTCCGCGCCGGTGTGGGCGAATCAGCCGGTGACGAACCCCGATCCCGGCGCGCTCACGCCGGCGCATCCGGCGTACGTGACCTACACCTCGGGATCGACGGGGAGGCCGAAGGGCGTTCCCGCCGTTCATCGCAAGGTCCTGAACCTGATTCACTGGTACGGACGCGAGTTCGGGATCACCGCACGCGATGCGGTCCTGCTCGTCATGTCCTTCAGCTTCGACGGGACCTACCGGAACCTGTTCGCACCGCTCTTCGCGGGCGCGCAACTGCACCTGGCGAGCGAGCCGTTCGAGCCGTCAGGGATCGTGGCGCAGATCGCGGCCCACGGCATCAGCACGGTCAACCTGACGCCGACGGCCTTCAACGCGCTGATCGAGGCCGATCGCGCGGGTACGATGGCGGGCGCGCTGGGGCGCATGCGGACGGTGATCCTGGTCGGCGAGGCGGTGCAGCCGCGCAAGCTGCTGGAACTGCCGGAACCGCGGCCGGCGCTGGTGAATCTGTACGGTCCGACGGAGTGCTCCGGGATCGTGACGTATCACCGGCTGTCCGCGGACCTGACGAACTACCTCGATCGACCGGTGCCGGCCGGCCGGCCGATTCCGAACGGCCGCATCTACATCCTGGACCAGAGAGGCGAGCCGGTGCCGGTGGGCGCGGCGGGCGAGCTGTTCATCGGGGGCACGCCGGTCGGACCGGGATATCAGAACCGTCCGGCGCAGACCGCTGAGCGGTTCGTCGCCGATCCGTTCAGCGAGGAGCCGGGGGCGCGGCTCTATCGGACGGGCGACCTTGCGCGCTGGCTGCCCGATGGGACGATCGAGCTGCTGGGCCGAATGGACTTCCAGGTGAAAGTGCGCGGCTACCGCATCGAGCTGGGAGAGATCGAGGCGCGGCTCGCGGAACATGCCGGCGTGCGCGAGGCCGTGGTGCTGGTCCGGGAGGACACGCCGGGCGAGAAGCGCCTGGTGGCGTACGTCGTTGGAGACGAGACGATGTCGGCGGACGTGCTCCGGACGCACGTCGGTGTGACGTTGCCCGAGTACATGGTGCCGGCCGCGTACGTGCGGCTGGACGCGCTGCCGCAGACGCCGAACGGCAAGCTCGATCGAAGGGCGCTGCCGGGACCAGAGCACGAGGCATTCGCACGGCGCGGGTACGAAGCGCCGGTGGGCGAGATCGAGGAGGCGCTGGCCGACATCTGGGCCGCGGTGCTGCGTGTGGAGCGGGTCGGCCGCTGGGATCACTTCTTCGAGCTGGGCGGACACTCGCTGCTGGCCGTGCAGATGATCTCGCGCGTGCGGGAGGTGCTGGAGGTCAAGGTCGGCCTGGGCGAGCTGTTCACGCATCCCGTGCTCGAAGACTTCGCGCGCGAACTGGAGCAGGCGACACGGGCGGCGCTCCCGCCGATCAATCCCGCGCCTCGCGACGGCCGGGTGCCGCTGTCGTTCGCGCAGCAGCGGTTGTGGTTCCTGGAGCAGTTGCGGGATCTCGGCAGCATGTATCACATCCGCAGGCCGATGCGGCTGCGCGGCGATCTGGATCGCGCGGCGCTCCTGCGTGCGCTGGACGCACTCGTCGCACGTCACGAGACGCTGCGCACGACGTTCGCGTCGGTGGACGGCGTCCCCGAACAGCGGATCGCGTCGCCCGAGACCAGCCGGTTCACCCTCGTTGAGCACGACATCGCCGGCGAGGCAGACGAGGCCGCGGCACTCGACCGTCTGATGAGCGAAGAAGCGCGTACGCGCTTCGATCTCGAACACGGTCCGCTGATTCGCGGTCGCCTCGTCCGATTCTCACCAGAGGATCACGTCCTCCTCTTGACCATGCACCATATCGTCAGCGACGACTGGTCGATGGGTGTGCTCACGCGCGAACTGGGCGTGCTGTATCGCGCCTTCCACCACGGTGAACCGAGTCCGTTGGCAGCGCTGGCCGTGCAGTACGCCGACTACGCCGTGTGGCAGCGGCAGTGGGTCGAGGGCGAGGTGCTGCGCGAGCAGGCCGATTATTGGACGCGGACGCTCGCGGGTGCGCCGGAGCTGCTGGACGTGCCCACCGATCATCCGCGGCAGGCGGAGTCGATCCATCACGCAGGCGGACGCGTGCAGGTGGTGCTGGACGAAGCGGTCACGACGGGACTGAAAGCGCTCGGACGGCGACACGGTGTCACGCTGTTCATGACGCTGATGGCCGGGTGGACGGCGGTCCTGAGTCGACTGTCGGGCCAGGATGACGTAGTGGTCGGCATGACCACCGCGGGCCGCGGCCGGCGCGAGATCGAGGGGCTGATCGGCTTCTTCGTGAACACGCTGCCGCTGCGGCTGAATCTGTCGAACGCGCCGGACGTGGTGGATCTGCTGGGGCGCGTGAAGAAGCGCGTGCTGGACGCGCAGCACTGCCAGGACATCCCCTTCGAACAGATCGTGGAGCTGGTGGATCCGGTGCGGAGCCTGGCGCACCATCCGCTCTTCCAGGTGGTGTTCGTCTGGCAGAGCGCGCCTCGCGAGGGAAGGCTCGCGCTTCCAGGCGTGGAAGAGAGCAGCGTGGGAGCGGCGGGTGCGTCGGACGTTCACGCGAAGGCGGACCTTGCACTCACGTTGCGCGAGATGGGCGGGCGGATCGTCGGGAGCATGACGTATGCGTCCGCGCTCTTCGAACGTGCGACCGCGGATCGGTATGTCAGCTACCTGCGGCGCGTGCTCGAAGAGATGATCGCGGACGAGCGCCAGCACGTGGCGCGGCTGGCGCTGATGTCGGAGAGCGAGCGGAGCCGCGTGGTGGAGGAGTGGAACCGCACGGATGCCGCGTATCCACGCGCAGCGTCTGTCCACGAGCTCTTCGAAGCGCGGGTCGAGCGCGTGCCGGATGCGGTGGCGGTGATCTTCGAAGGGGAGCACCTCACCTACGGCGAGTTGAACCGGCGCGCGAACCGGCTGGCGCATCATCTCCGCACGATCGGTGTGGGGCCAGACGCGCGCGTGGCGATCTGTGTCGAGCGGAGTCTGGCGATGGTGGTGGGGCTGCTTGGGGTGCTCAAGGCGGGCGGGGCGTACGTGCCGCTGGACCCGATCTATCCGGCGGAGCGGCTGGCCTACATGCTGGCGGACAGCGCGCCAGCCGTCGTGCTCACGCAGACACATCTGCGGGAACGGGTCGCGAACACAGACGTGGTGGTGCTGGAGCTGGATACGCCGACGCCGGCGTGGACACATCAGCCCACGGTCAATCTCGCGCGCGAGGCGCTCACGTCCGATCACCTGGCGTACGTCATCTACACGTCAGGTTCGACGGGCCTGCCCAAGGGCGTCGCGGTCTCGCACCGCAGCGTGGTGAACCTGCTCGCCTCCTCGCAGGCGATATGGGGCCTCGGAGCAGGCGACGCGTGGCTGCAGAAGATGTCCTTGAGCTTCGACGTGTCGGTGCGCGAGATCTTCTGGCCGCTCACGGCGGGGGCCCGCGTCGTCTTGGCGCGGCCCGGCGCCGAGCGGGACCTGGACCATCAGGTGGAGACGATCCTCCGCGAGCGGATCACCGTGACGCTCTCGCTTCCGTCGCTGCTGCAGATGATGCTGCGGCACCCGGACGCGGTCCGGTGCGACGCGCTGCGGCTGGTCTTCATCGGTGGCGAGCCGCTGTCCCCGGGGCTCGCGCGCGAGTTCTACGAGACGCTTCCCGCGGCCAGCCTTCATCACATGTACGGCCCCACCGAGACGACGGTGGCAGCGACGGGGCGGCGTTGCGAACCCGGCGAGGCACACGCAGGCGTCCCCATCGGGCGGCCGGTCGACAACGCGCGGATCTACGTACTCGATGAAACGGGTGAGCCCGTACCGGTGGGTGTGGCTGGCGAGCTGTGCATCGGCGGCGCGGGCGTGGCGCGCGGATACCTGGGTAGGCCGCGGCAGACGGTCGAGCGCTTCGTTCCCGACCCGTTCGGCGGCGAGCCGGGCGCGCGGTTGTATCGCACCGGCGACCTGGGGCGATGGCTGCCCGAGGGCACCATCGAGTTCCTGGGGCGCACGGACGACCAGGTGAAGGTGCGAGGGTACCGGATCGAACTGCGCGAGATCGAAGTGCGGCTGGCTGGGCACGCGAGCGTGCGCGAGGCGGTGGTGGTGGCGCGTGAAGACATCCCGGGTGACACGCGGCTGGTCGCGTACTGGATCGGCGAGGCGGCGGACGCGGACACGCTCCGGGCGCACCTGGACGAGCGGCTGCCGGCGTACATGGTGCCTGCGGCCTACGTGCGGCTGGACCGCTTCCCGCTGTCACCGAACGGCAAACTGGATCGCAGGGCGCTGCCGGCGCCGCAGGGCGACGCGTTCGCGGCCCGCGAGTACGAGGCGCCGGAGACCGACACCGAGCAGGCGCTGGCCGAGATCTGGGCCGAGGTGCTTCGCGTGCAGCGGGTGAGCCGCCACGATCATTTCTTCGACCTGGGCGGTCACTCGCTGCTGGCGGTGCAGGTGATCTCGCGCGTGCGGCAGGTGCTGGAGGTGGACGTCGAGCTGGGCCTCATGTTCACCAGGCCCGTGCTCAAGGACTTCGCGTGGACGCTAGAGACATCCGTGCGATCCGATCTGCCGCCGATCGAGCCGGCGGTTCGCGAAGGGCGGATCCCGCTGTCGCTGGCCCAGCAGCGGCTCTGGTTCCTGGAGCAGTTGGGTGATCTGGGAACCACGTATCAGATCCGCAAGACCCTGCGGATGCGTGGAGATCTGAACCGCGCGGCACTGGCGCGTGCGCTCGACACGATCGTGGCCCGCCACGAGCCCCTACGCACCACGTTCGCGCAGGTGGACGGCGTCCCGGAACAGCGGATCGCCCCGGCCGACATCGGCTTCTGGCTGCGTGAGCACGACCTGCGCGAGCAGACGGATGTTGAGGCAGAGGCCGAACTGAAGCGGGTGATGATCGAGGAAGCGCGTACGCCGTTGGCGCTCGAACAGGGTCCGCTCGTCCGCGGACACCTCATTCGCCTCGCCGAAGATGATCACGTCCTCTTCCTCACGATGCACCACATCGTCAGCGACCGCTGGTCCCTTGGCGTGTTCACGCGCGAGTTGAGCACGCTGTACGCGGCATTCCGCCGCGGCGAACCGGATCCGCTTCCCGCGCTGCAGGTCCAGTACGCGGACTACGCGGTGTGGCGGCGCCGATGGGTGGCGGGCGAGGTCCTTCAGCAGCAGGCGTCCTACTGGACGCGGACGCTCGCGGGCGTGCCGGAGCGGTTGGAACTGCCCATCGATCGTCCCCGGCCGGCGAGGATGAGCCATGCAGGCGCGTGCCTCGACGTGGAGCTGGACGAGGATCTCGTCGCGGAGCTCAAGGCGTTGTCGCGGCGGCACGGAACGACGCTCTTCATGACGGTCCTGGCCGGATGGGCGGTGGTGCTCGGCCGGCTCTCCGGGCAAGCCGATGTGGTGATCGGCACGCCCACGGCTGGCCGCGGGCGCCAGGAGATCGAGGGGCTGATCGGCTTTTTCGAGAACACGCTGGCCCTGCGGCTGCACTCCTCGGGGACGCTCTCGGTCGCGGAACTGCTGCGGCTCGCGAAGAAACAGGTGCTCGACGCTCAGCACCATCAGGACATCCCCTTCGAACAGGTGGTCGAGTTGATCGATCCCGTGCGGAGCCTGTCGCACAGCCCGCTCTTCCAGGTGATGCTCGGCTGGTTGAACACGAACCGAGGCGGGCTGTCGCTGCCCGGCCTGTCGCTGGACAGCGTGGGCGCGGCGTCTTCGAGAGGATCGGAATCCTCGGCGTCGCACGTGCAGTCCAAGTTCGATCTGACGCTGTCCCTCGAAGAGCAGCACGGGCGGATCCAGGGCGTGGCGACGTATGCGACCGCGCTCTTCGATCGGGAGACGGTGGAACGCTACGTGGGCTATCTGCGGCAGGTGCTGCGGGCGATGGCTGCGGATGATGTCCTGCTCGTCGAGCGGCTGCCGATCGTGCCGGAGGCGGAACGCCGGCTGGTGCTGGACGAGTGGAACCGGACGGAGACGACGTATCCGGGCGAGACGAGCATCGCCGAGCTGTTCGAAGCACAGGTGGTGCGCACGCCCGATGCGGCGGCCGTGATCTTCGAGGGCGAGCACCTCACCTACGCGGAATTGAACCGGCGGGCGAACCGGCTGGCGCATCATCTTCGATCGCTGGGCGTGGGCCCAGACGAGCGGGTGGGTGTCTGTGTCGAGCGCAGCCTGGACATGATCGTCGGCGTCCTCGCCGTGCTCAAAGCGGGCGGGGCGTACGTGCCGCTGGATCCCAACTATCCGGTAGAGCGCGTGGCCTACATGCTGGTCGACAGCGCGCCGGCGGCGGTGCTCACGAAGACGCATCTGCGAGATCGCATCGGGAACACGAGTGTGCCGGTCGTCGAACTGGACAGCATCGCATTGGAAGGGGTTGCCTTGGACGGGGCCGCGCCGGCGTGGGCGGATCGTCCCGCGACGAACCCGGAGCGCGGCGCTCTCAGCCCCGCGCACCTGGCGTACGTGATCTACACCTCGGGCTCGACTGGACGGCCCAAAGGCGTCGGCGTCCTGCAGCGCAACGTCGTCAATCGTCTCGCCTGGCTGCAGCGGGATTGGGGCCTGGACGAAGGCGACGCGGTGCTGCAGAGTACGACACTGAGCTTCGACGTGTCGGTGTACGAAATCCTCTGGCCCATCTCCGTGGGCGGACGCGTGGTGCTGGCGCGTGCCGAAGGACAGATGGATCCGGCGTGGCTGGTGGACGTGATCCAGCGCGAGCGGATCGGCACGGTCAACTTCGTGCCGTCCATGCTGCAGGTCTTCCTGGAGCACCCGGACGTCGAGCGCTGCACCTTCCTGAAGCGCGCGCCGTGCGGAGGCGAAGCACTGTCGCCGATGCTTGCCAGACGCTTCCGCGAGCGGCTGCCGTGCGTGTCGCTGCACAACAGGTACGGTCCGTCGGAGGCGGCGACGACGGTGTCGATGCGTGTCGGACGCCTGACCGGAGGCGCGAGCCCCGTTCCCATCGGGAAGCCGATCGCGAACACGAAGGTCTACGTCCTGGACCGCTGGGGCGGACCGGTGCCGCTGGGCGCGGCGGGTGAACTCTACATCGGCGGCGTCGGCGTCGGTCGGGGCTATCTGGATCGTCCAGGGCAGACGGCGGAGCGGTTCGTGGCCGATCCGTTCGGCGAGGATTCAGGGGCACGGTTGTATCGCACGGGTGATCTGGCGCGTTGGCTGCCCGACGGCACGATCGAGTTCCTCGGACGGACCGACTTCCAGACGAAGGTGCGCGGCTTCCGCATCGAGCCGGCCGAGATCGAGGCGCGGCTCCTGGAGCACGCGGACGTGCGCGAGGCCGTGGTGCTCGTCCGGGAAGACACACCTGGCGACAGGCGGCTGGTGGCGTACGTCGCTGGCGAGGAGACGGCCGCGGCGGACGTGCTCCGCGCACATCTGGCCGAGCGGCTGCCTGACTACATGGTCCCGGCGGCATATGTGCGGCTGGAACAGTTTCCCCTCACGTCGAATGGAAAACTCGATCGCCAGGCGCTCCCCATGCCGGAGGGAGACGCGTACCCGGCCCGCGAGTACGAGGCGCCGGTGGGAGAGACCGAGCAGGCGCTCGTCGGGATCTGGTCGGAGCTGCTCGGCATCGAGCAGGTGGGCCGACACGACAACTTCTTCGAACTGGGCGGACACTCGCTGCTGGCGACGCGCCTGGTCGTGCGGATCAAGCACGAGATGGGCGCGGACCTCGCCCTGCGCACCGTCTTCGAGAAGCCACAGCTTTCCCAGCTTGCCCGGCAGGTCCTGGACGCGCAACTCGCCGGGTTCGATCCGATCCAGATCGCGCAGCTCACGGAACTGGTCCGCGCGTCCGCCGCGGACTGATCGACGCACGGCGTCGTGACCCCGGCGCCGCGCCCATCAAGCCATAAGCAACGATTGTTCTGCGCCTTCTTGCGCCCATGACCTCGACTCTGACGATCGCCGAGCGTGAGCGGATCCTCCGGATGGCGCGCGCCGCCAGCCTGGAACGCCAGACGCCGACATCTGCGCGAATCGAGCGCGCCGACCGCGGCGGCCGGCTGCCGCTGTCGTTCGCGCAGCAGCGGCTCTGGTTTCTGGAGCAGTTGGGCGGCCTTGACGCCACGTATCACATCCGCAAGCGCCAGCGGCTGCGGGGCCATCTGGATCGGACGGCGCTGCTGCGCGCGCTGGACGACATCGTGGCACGCCATGAGGCGTTACGCACGACGTTCGCACAGGTGGACGGCGTCCCGGAACAGCGCATCGCGCCGGCGGAGGTGAGTGGCTTCCCTCTGGTCGAGCACGATCTGCGCGGGCGGACCGACGCGAAGGAGACGCTCGACCGCCTGATGGCCGAAGAGGCACGCACGCTCTTCGATCTCGAGCAGGGGCCGCTCGTCCGCGGTTGTCTCGTCACGCTGGCCGCGGACGATCACCTCCTCCTCATCACGATGCACCACATCGTCAGCGACGGCTGGTCCAGCGGCGTGTTCTTCGCCGAACTGAGCGCGTCGTACGCCGCCCACCGCGAAGGGCGGACACCGACACTCCCCGCGCTGCCGGTGCAGTACGTGGACTACGCGGTGTGGCAGCGGCGCTGGGTCACGGGTGAGGTGCTCCAGCCGCAGGCGGACTACTGGACGAAGACGCTGGCGGGCGCGCCGGAGCTGTTGGAACTACCGACCGATCGTCCCCGGCCGGCGGAGCAGGATCACGCGGGCGCGCAGGTCCGCGTCGACCTGGACGAGGTGCTGACGACCGGGCTGAAGGCGCTCGCGCAGCGGCACGGCATCACGCTGTTCATGACGCTGCTGGCGGGTTGGGCGGTCGTGCTCAGCCGCCTGTCGCACCAGACCGATGTGGTGATCGGCACTCCCGTCGCGAACCGGGGGCGGCGCGAGATCGAGGGATTGATCGGCTTCTTCGTGAACACGCTGGCGCTCCGGATGGATCTCTCGGAGGCGCCGACGGTGTCGGAGTTGCTGGCGCGCGTGAAGCATCATGTGCTCGATGCCCAGCATCATCAAGACATCCCCTTCGAGCATGTAGTGGAGCGCCTGCATCCCGTGCGGAGCCTGTCGCACCATGCGCTCTTTCAGGTGATGTTCGCGTGGCAGTACGCACCCCGTGAAGATGGACCCAGTGAAGGCGGATCCGAAGCGCCACGGCCGGACGCGGACGCAGCGAGCGTGGAGTCCTCGCACGCACAGGCGACGTTTGACCTGTTGCTCGCGCTGCGAGAGGTGGGCAACCGGATCGTGGGCGGCCTGACGTACGCAACGGCGCTCTTCGATCGTGAGACCGTCGAGCGCCACGTCGGCTATCTGCGACGAGTGCTCGAAGAGATGGTCGCGGACGAGCGCCAGCGCGTGACGCGGCTGTCGCTCATGCCGGAGCGCGAGCGCGCACAGGTGCTGCACGAGTGGAACCGCACGGATGCCGGGTATCCGAGCGCGTCATGTGTCCACGAGCTCTTCGAAGCCCATGTCGCGCGGATGCCCGAGGCGGACGCGGTCGTCTGCGAGGGCGAGTACGTCACCTACGGCGAGCTGAATCGCCGCGCGAATCGACTGGCGCATCACCTTCGCGCGTCGGGCGTCGGGCCGGACGTGCGTGTGGCGATCTGCGTCGAGCGCGGCGTGGCGATGGTGGTGGGGCTGCTCGCCGTGCTCAAAGCGGGCGGGGCGTACGTGCCGCTGGATCCGCACTATCCGTCGGCGCGGCTGGCGTACATGCTGGCCGACAGCGCGCCTGCCGTCGTGCTCACGCAGCGGGCCTTGCGGGATCGGATCGAGACCGCGGACGTCCCCGTGCTGGAACTGGACGCGTCCGCTCCGGCGTGGGCGGACCAGCCGTCCGCGAACCTGGCGCGGGAAGGACTCTCGTCCGCGCATCTCACGTGCGTGATCTACACGTCGGGCTCGACCGGGCGGCCGAAGGGCGTGCTGTTCGCGCACCAGGGTCTGGTCAATCTCGTGACCTCGGACCTCGGGGCCTTCGCGACTGGCGTCGACAGCCGCGTGCTGCAGTTTGCGTCGTTCAGTTTCGATGCCTGCCTGTTCGAAGTCTCGCTGACGCTCTTTCGCGGCGCGGTGCTCTGCATCGTTCCTGGTGAAACGCGCGTGATGGGCGACACGCTCGCCCGCCTGGCCGAACAGCACCGCATCACGCATGCGGTGTTGCCACAATCGCTACTGGCGGCGATGCCGGAAGGCGCGGCGCTGCGCACGTTGCAATCGCTCATCACGACGGGTGAAGCCCCGACGCTGGCGCTGATCGATCGCTGGCGGCAGGATCGCCGGTTGATCAACGGCTACGGACCTGCAGAAATCACGATCTGCGCGACGATGTACGCGTATCCGGCGGGAGTGGTGAGTCCGACCTGCATTGGCACGCCGCTCTCGAACACGCGGGTGTACGTGCTGGACGGCGAGGGCGCGCCGGTGCCGGTCGGTGTGGCGGGTGAGCTGTGCATCGGCGGCGCGGGCGTCACGCGTGGCTACCTGGGGCGTCCAGCGCTGACAGCGGAACGGTTCATCGCGGATCCGTACGGCGGCGAGCCCGGCGCGCGGTTGTATCGCACGGGCGATCTCGGGCGATGGCGGTCCGACGGGACGCTGGAGTTCCTGGGCCGGACCGATCATCAGGTGAAGCTGCGCGGCTTCCGGATCGAGCTGGGCGAGATCGAAGCGCGGCTGCTGGAATACGCGGGCGTGCGCGAGGCGGTGGTACTCCTCCGCGAGGATACGCCGGGCCAGAAGCGGCTCGTTGCGTACGTGGTAGGCCCAAACACGACCAGCACTGACACGACCAACCCAAACACGACCAACGCAGACACGATTGGCGCGGAGTCGCTCCGTACGTATCTGAGTGAGCGCCTGCCGTCCTACATGGTGCCGGCGGCCTACGTGCGGCTGGACGCGTTGCCGCTGACGCCGAACGGCAAGCTGGATCGCAAAGCGCTGCCCGTCCCGGAGGGCGAGGCGTATGCGACGCGGGCGTACGAGGCGCCGCAGACCGAGACCGAGGTCGCGCTGGCCGGGATCTGGGCCGAGGTGCTGGGCGTGGAGCGCGTCGGCCGGCACGACGGCTTCTTCGAACTGGGCGGACACTCGCTGCTCGCGGTGACGCTGATCCAGCGCATGCGGCAGCAGGGACTGCACGCGGATGTGCGCACGCTGTTCGGCGCGCCGACGCTGGCGTCCCTCGCGGCGGCGATCGGTGGCGAGCATGCCGGCGTGCAGGTGCCGCTGAACCGGATCCCGGATGCGAGCGCGGTCATCACGCGGGAGATGCTGCCGCTGGTCACGCTCAGCCAGGCGCAGGTCGACGCCATCGTTGCGACCGTGCCCGGTGGCGCGGCCAACGTGCAGGACATCTATCCGCTCGCGCCGTTGCAGGAAGGACTGCTCTTCCACTACCTGCTCGCGGCCGAGGGCGATCCCTACCTGCAAGGGGCCATCTTCCGTTTCATCACGCGGGAACGGCTCGACGCGTATCTGGAGGCGTTCGACGCCGTGATCGCGCGGCACGACATCCTGCGCACGGCGATCGTGTGGGAGAACCTGCCGGAAGCCGTGCAGGTGGTCTGGCGAGACGCGCCGCTTGTCGTCGAAGAGGTGGAACTCGATCCGGCAGCCGGAGATCCGGCGGCTGTCGATCCGGCGACAGAGGACGTGGCAGAGCAGTTGTACCGTCGTTTCGATCCGCGCCATCACCGGCTCGACATCCGCAAGGCGCCGCTGATGCGCGGCTACATCGCGCGCGACGCGGCGCAGCAGCGCTGGGTCCTGCTCATGCTGCGGCACCATCTCGTGGGCGATCACCTCGCGGGCGAGGTGTTGCGCCAGGAGGTCGACGCGCACCTCGCGGGCCGCGCGGATCTGCTGCCCAGGCCGCTGCCGTTCCGCAACTACGTGGCACAGGCGCGGTTCGGCGTGAGCCAGGAGGAGCACCGCGCGTTCTTCACCGGGCTGCTGGGTGACGTGGACGAGCCGACGGCGCCGTTCGGGCTGCTGGACGCGCGTCGCGATGGCTCCGCGATCGAGGAGACGCGGCTCGCCGTGGACGGGCCGCTCGGCGAGCGGCTGCGCGCGCGTGCGCGAGCGCTGGGTGTGAGCGCCGCGAGCGTCTTTCATGTGGCGTGGGCGCAGGTGCTCGCGCGGTCGTCCGGTCGGGCCGACGTCGTGTTCGGCACGGTGCTGTTCGGCCGGATGCAAGGAGGAGAGGGCGCCGATCGGGTGCTGGGGCCCTTCGTCAACACGCTCCCGATTCGCATTCGCGTCGGCGACGAGGGAGCGGAGGCGAGCGTGCGCGAGACGCAGGCGCTGCTGGCGAAGCTGCTGCACCACGAGCACGCCTCGCTGGCGCTCGCGCAGCGGTGCAGCGCGGTCGACGCGCCGGCGCCGCTCTTCACGTCGCTGTTCAACTATCGGCACAGCGGACGGAATCCGCGTGCGAAGCCGGCCGCGGCTGGCCCTCCAAGCGATACCCCTGGCGGCGCAACAGTCGGCGCGAGGAGGCAGTTCCAGAACGGGGAACGCTCGAACTATCCGTTCGACCTCATGGTGGACGATCTGGGGGCGGGCGGATTCAGCCTCGAAGCGCAGGTGCTGGCCGGCGTCGGCGCGGAGCGCGTGTGCGCGCTGATGCACACGGCGCTCGAAGGGCTCGCCGACGCGCTGGAGCACGCCCCCCAGCGATCGCTGCGCAGCCTGCCCGTCCTCCCCGCAACCGAGCGTCAGCTCATCGTCGAAGCGTGGAACCGGACCGAAGCCGCGTTCCCGCGTCACGTGTGCCTGCACGAGCTGATGGAAGCGCAGGCCGAGCGCACGCCTGATGCAGTGGCGGTGCTGTCCGGTGAGCCGCCGCTGACGTACGCCGAGCTGAACGTGCAGGCGAACCGGCTGGCGCACCATCTCCGCGCGCTGGGTGTGAGGCCGGACGCGCGGGTCGCGATCTGTGCCGAGCGCAGTCCGGTCACGGTGATCGCGCTCTTCGCGGTCCTCAAGGCAGGCGGCGCGTACGTCCCGTTGGACCCGGCGTATCCGCCGGATCGCTTGCGCGCGATGCTCCGGGACAGCGCACCGGTGGCGGTGCTCGTCCAGGCGCATCTTCAAGAGCGGCTGCGCGCGCTGGTGGATGAAGTCGGCACAGGCATTCCGCTGCTGCGGCTGGACGCGGATGCCGGCGCGTGGGCGGATCGGCCGGGAACCAATCCGCCGCGCGCGGGACTGCGTCCCGAACACCTCGCGTACGTGATCTACACGTCCGGTTCCACGGGCACGCCCAAGGGCGTCATGGTCGAGCACCGCTCGGTCTGCAACCAGGTCCTGGCCGTGCAGCGCGTGTTCGGTCTCACGGCGGACGATCGCGTCCTCCAATTCGCGCCCGTCGCGTTCGACATCTCGGTGGAGGAGATCTTCGGCGCTCTGGCGAGCGGCGCGGCGCTGGTGCTGCGCGATGACGGGTGGCTCGAAGGCGCACGCGCGTTTCTCGATCGGTGCGAGCGGAATCGGATCACCGTGATGGATCTGCCGACGCGCTTCTGGCAGATGCTCCTCGAGTTCGAATCGAGCGGGGAACCGATCGCCGCGATCCCGTCGTGCGTGCGTCTGCTGGTCATCGGCGGCGAGGCCGTCGAGCGGGACGCGCTGAAGGCCTGGTTCGGTCGCGCGGGGCATCGGCCGCGGCTGTTCATCGCGTGCGGACCGACAGAGACGACGATTGACGCGACGATTCAGGAGGTGGCGGACGAAGATGCCGGGTGGCGCGCGATTGGCCGGCCGATGGCGAACACACGAGCGTACGTGCTGGACGCAGCGATGCAGCCCGTGCCGATCGGTGTCACGGGCGAGATCTACATCGGCGGCGTGCAGGTGACGCGAGGCTACCTGGGACGTCCGGATCTGACCGCCGATCGCTACGTCCCCGATCCGTTCGGCGAATCCGGCGGACGGTTGTATCGCTCGGGCGACCTGGGGATGTGGCGCGCGAACGGGACGATCCGGTTTGCCGGGCGCGCCGACTTCCAGGTCAAGGTGCGCGGCTTCCGCGTGGAGCCTGGCGAGATCGAGGCGCGGCTCGAAAAGCATCCGAGCGTCCGCGAGGCCGTGGTGCTGGTCCGGGAAGATACGCCCGGCGAGAAGCGGCTGGTGGCGTACGTCGTTGGCGAGGAGACGGCCGGCGCGGACGTGCTGCGGTCGCATCTGAGCGAGACGCTGCCGGAGTACATGGTGCCGGCGGCCTGCGTCCGCCTGGAGCAGTTGCCGCTCACATCAACCGGGAAGCTGAATCGCAAGGCGCTCCCCGCGCCGGAGGCCGATGCGTATAAGACCGGGGCGTACGAGGCTCCGGTGGGCGAGATCGAGGAGGCGCTGGCGGGGATCTGGTCGGAGGTGCTCGGCATCGAGCGCGTCGGCCGACACGATCACTTTTTCGAACTGGGCGGACACTCGCTGCTGGCGGTGCAGGTGATCTCGCGGGTGCAACTGCGGCTGAAGGTCGGCGTCGAGCTGGGCCAGTTGTTTGTCAGACCGGTGCTCAAGGATCTGGCGCGGGAGCTGGAATCGTCTGCGCGGACGGAACTGTCAGCGATACAGCCCGCGCCACGCGAGGGCCGCCTGCCGCTCTCGTTTGCGCAGCAACGAATGTGGTTCCTGGAGCGGCTGGGGAATCTGCACGACACCTATCATCTTCCCTGGCGTCATCGGCTGCGAGGCGAGCTCGATCGCGCGGCGCTGCGGCGCGCGCTCGACCGGATCGTGGCCCGCCACGAAGTGCTGCGCACCACGTTCGCGGAGGTGGACGGCGTTCCGGAGCAGCGGATCGCGCCGGTCGAGGCGCGCGGCTTCCACCTGGTCGAGCAGGACCTGGGCGGCGAAGCGGACAGGGCGGAGTTGAAGCGGGTGATGGCGCAGGAGGAGCGTGCGCCGTTCGATCTCGAGCGCGGCCCGCTCATCCGCGGTCGACTCGTCCAACTGACAGACGATGACCACGTGCTCCTCATCACGATGCACCACATCGTCAGCGACGGCTGGTCGATCGAAGTCCTCACCCATGAACTGAACACGCTCTACGGCGCGTTCCGCCGCGGCGAGCCGGATCCGCTCCCGCCGTTGGACGTGCAGTACGTCGACTACGCCGCCTGGCAGCGGCAGCGCGTGGAAGGCGAGGTCCTTCGGCAGCAGGCGGAGTACTGGCAAGAAACGCTCGCGGGCGCACCGGAGCTGCTGGCGCTGCCGTTCGATCATCCACGTCCGGCCAGGATGGACCACACCGGCGCGTGGCTCATGGTGAAGCTCGATGAGGATCTCACCGCGGGGCTGAAGGCGCTCGGACGGCGTCATGGCGCGACGCCGTTCATGACGGTTCTGGCCGCGTGGGTCGTGGTGCTCAGCCGGCTCTCGGGTCAGGACGATGTGGTGATCGGCACGCCTACGGCAAACCGCGGGCGCTCGGAGATCGAGGGGCTGATCGGCTTCTTCGTGAACACGCTGGCGCTGCGCGTGGATCTGTCCGGCCCGCCCACGGTGACGGAGTTGCTGGGGCGCGTGAAGGAGCGGGCGCTGCAGGCGCAGCACCATCAGGACATCCCGTTCGAACAGGTCGTGGAGCGGCTCGATCCCGTGCGGAGCCTGTCGCACACGCCGCTGTTCCAGGCGATGTTCGCCTGGCAGAACGAGACCCAGGGCGACACGCTGTCACTGCAAGGCGTCCGCCAGGAGGGCGTCGGATCCGCGTCGTTGCAGGCGCCGTCGAAGTTCGACCTGTCGCTCTCGCTCCGCGATGCGGGAGATCGGATCGTAGGAAGCGTGGTGTATGCGACGACGCTCTTCGAGCGCGAGTCGATGAAGCGCTACGTGAGCTACCTGCGGCGCGTGCTCGAACAGATGATCGCGGACGACGGCCAACTGGTGGAGCGGCTGTCGATCATGCCGGAGAGCGAACGCGTCCGGATGCTGCAGGAGGCATGCGGTCCGGAGGCGGACTACGCGCGTGCGTCCTGCGTACACGACCTCATCGAAGCCCAGGTCGCGCGCACGCCCGATGCCGAAGCGGTGGTGTTCGAAGGGGAGCGCCTCACCTACGCGGAGCTGAACGCGCGGGCCAACCGGCTGGCGCACCACTTGATCGCACTGGGCGTGGGCCCGGACGCGCGCGTGGGCATCTGCGTGGAACGCAGCCTGGAGATGGTCGTGGGGATGCTCGCGGTGCTCAAGGCGGGCGGAGGCTACGTCCCGCTGGACCCGTCGTATCCCGCGGACCGGCTCGCGTACATGCTGTCGAACAGCGCGCCCGCCGCCGTGCTCACGCAGAGGCGCTTACGCGATCGCGTCGCGAGCGCCGGCGTGCCGGTGCTCGATCTGGACAGCGTTGAATTGGATGGGGGCGCACGGGTCGGGGCCGCGCCCGCGTGGGCGGATCGGCCGGCGACGAATCCGGATCGCGGCGCGCTCATGCCGGGGCATCTCGCCTACATGACCTATACCTCCGGAAGCACCGGCCGGCCGAAGGGCGTCAGCAACCCGCACCGGACGTCGGTGAACCGCTTTGCGTGGATGCAGGAGCGGCACGGTCTCGGCGTCGGAGAAGGTGTCCTGCAGAACAGCTCCTTCAGCTTCGACGCGTCGGTGTTCGAGGTCTTCTGGCCCCTGACCGTGGGCGGCCGTATCGTCATTCCGCAGCCTGACGGGCACAAGGATCCGACGTATCTGATCCGGCTGATTCGCGACGAAGGCGTCACGACCGCGTACTTCGTCTGCTCCATGCTTCAGCTCTTCCTGGAATACGACGCCGTGGAGCAGTGTACGGGATTGACGCGCGTGCTCTGTGGTGGCGAAGCGCTGTCACCGGTGCTGGCGCAGCGCGTGCGGGAGCGACTGCCGCAGGTGCGGCTCCACAATCTGTACGGTCCGACGGAATCGGCGGTGTCGGTCTCGGGAGAGGTTGTCGCGCTGGCCGATGTGGGGGCGAGCGTTCCCATCGGCCGGCCGGTGCGGAATGTCCGCACGTATCTCCTGGACGACTGGGGCGAGCCCGTGCCGGTGGGCGTGGCGGGTGAGCTGCACGTCGCGGGCGAGCAGTTATCGCGCGGCTATCACGATCGTCCTGCGTTGACCGCGGAGCGGTTCATCGCCGATCACCATAGCCGCGAGCCCGGCGCGCGGCTCTATCGGACGGGCGACCGGGCGCGGTGGCGGCCGGACGGGACGATCGAATTCCTGGGGCGGATGGACTTCCAGGTGAAGATGCGCGGCTACCGCATCGAGCCGGGGGAGATCGAAGCGCGGCTCGTCGAGCACGCGGCGGTGCGCAAGGCGGCGGTGCTCGTGCGAGAGGACACGCCGGGCGACATGCGTCTGGTGGCGTACTGGGTGGGCGATGCCGTGGATGCCGACGCGCTACGTGCGCACGTCGGCGAAGCGTTGCCCGCGTACATGGTGCCGTCCGCCTACGTGCGGTTGGACGCACTGCCGCTCACGCCGAATGGCAAGCTGGATCGCCAGGCGCTGCCCGCACCGGAAGGCGACGCATACGCGGTGCGTGCGTACGAGCCGCCGGTGGGGGAGATCGAGGCGGCCCTCGCGGAGATCTGGGCGAAGCTGATCGGCGTCGCGTCCATCGGCCGCTGGGACAACTTCTTCGAGCTGGGTGGCCATTCGCTCCTGGCGGTGCAGGTGATCGCGCGCGTGCGCGACGTGCTGGACGTGGCGCTCGACCTGGGCGCGCTGTTCGAGAAGCCGGTGCTCTCCGCGCTCGCGGACCGGATCCTGCATTTGCAACTTGCGCGGTCCGACGCCGAGACTCTGGATACGCGCACGCTGGATGCGGGCACGATGGATGCGCGCCCGCTGACGTCGCTCGCGGAGATGGAGGTCTGCGGCGATCGCGCAATCGCGATTCGCCCGATCACGATTAGCCTGTCCGGTTCGCAGCCGCCGCTCTTCCTGGCGCCGGAGGGACTGGGCTCCATCACCTACGCATACGCGCTCCATCCGCACATCAGCGATGACATCCCGGTGTACGCGCTCCCGGCGCAGCCGCCGTCGGAGCCACCGTTGCGCACGATCGAAGGGATGGCGACTCGCATGGTGCGGATGATTCGCGAGGTCCAGCCGTCGGGACCGTACTGCGTGGCGGGGTGGTCGTTCGGCGGCGTCCTGGCGTACGAGATCGCCACGCAACTGCTCGGCGAGGACGAGGTCGTCGAGTTCGTGGGGATGTTTGATACGGAACACCCCGCTCGCGCCACCGCGTCGGGCGATGCGACGCACGCCCGTGAGATGCGGGACCGCCGCAGACAGGGACCCGCGCTGCGGGAGTACGTGCCGGGACCGATCCCCGTCCCCATCCATCTCTTTCCCGCTCGTCAGAGCCCCGACCCCGATCCGTCCTGCGGCTGGCGGGTCCTCGTGCCCGAACGAATGCTTCGGGTCACGCCCGTACCCGGGACGCATTTTTCGATGATGCAGTCGCCGCAGGTGAAGTCTGTCGGCCGGGCGCTGTCCCATCAGATCGCACTGTCCCATCAAATCGGGGGCGTGCGGAAGGGCGGGAGATCGCTGCCCGCGACGAGCGACATGCCCCTGCTGAAGCTGCGGGGAGGAAAGCCCGGCGTCGCGCCGACCTTCTGCGTACCGGGAGCGGGCACGAGCGTGACCAGCTTCCTCGACTTGATCGGCGCGCTGGATCCGTCCTGGCCGGTGCATGGACTCCAGCCGCGCGGCATGGATGGGTCGATGGTCCCGCATGCCAGCGTCGCGGCGGCTGCCGCGTATGACCTCCGCGCGATCGAGGACGTCTGTCCCGAAGGTCCCGTCCACCTCCTGGGCCATTCCTTCGGCGGCTGGATCGCGTTCGAGATGGCGCTGCGGCTGCGCGAGGCCGGACGACCGATCGGATCGCTCACGCTCCTGGACAGCGAGGCGCCGGAATCCGAGACGCGCAGCAACGAATACAACAGCAAGGACGCGTTTCTCAAACTGGTCGACGTCCTGGAGCTGTCCGCGGAGCGCTCGTTCGGAATCGGCGCCACGGACGTCGACGCGCGGGACGAAGGCCGGCGGTTGACGCTGCTGCACCAGAAGATGGTGCAGCACGGCGTCCTGAACGCGCAGTCGTCGGACAAGGTGCTGTACGGGCCGTTCCGCACGTTCGCCCGATGCCTGCGCACGACCTACCGACCCTCGGGCGTCTATCGAGACCCGCTCCGCCTGGTGCTGGTCAGCGATCCCAGGCAGGACGAAGACACCAACCGCGCGCTGTTCGCCGAGGCGGTCCGGGGATGGCAGCGATGGGCGCCCGGCCTGACGTGCTCGATCGGCGCGGGCAACCACATGACGACGCTGAAGTCTCCCCACGTCGCGACGCTGGCCAGGTATCTCGCTGATGACCGGTGATGACCGAGAGCCTGGGAATGAAATGGTCGTCAGTCATCAGTTATCAGTCGTCAGTAAGAGCTTCTCCAGCTATCAACCGGCATCACACGGCTTCGCAGGTTCCCCCGAACCTGACTGACGACTGATGACTGATAACTGACAACTGCATCCAAGAGAGGCGGAGATGGAGCTACACATCCGCGGTGTGTCCAAGACCTATTCCAACGGCGTGCAGGCGCTGAAGGACGTCACCCTCACGATTCCAGCGGGGATGTACGGCCTGCTCGGGCCGAACGGCGCGGGCAAGTCCACGCTGATGCGCATTCTCGCGACCCTGCAGGAGCCGGATCACGGAAGCGTCCGCCTCGGCGAGATCGACGTGCTGAGCCAGAAGGACGCGATCCGCCAGACGCTCGGCTATCTGCCGCAGGAGTTCGGCGTGTATCCGAAGGTCCGCGCGGAGGAGCTGCTCGAGCATTTCGCCGTCCTCGAAGGCCTGGTCGATCGCCGCGCGCGCAAGGAGGTTGTCGAGGCGCTGCTCCGTCGCACGAACCTGTGGGACGTCCGGAAGCAGAAGCTCGGAGGCTACTCCGGCGGCATGCGTCAGCGCTTCGGTGTGGCGGTCGCGCTGTTAGGAAATCCGAAGCTGATGATCGTGGACGAACCCACGGCCGGCCTCGACCCGGCGGAGCGCGTCCGCTTCCTGAATCTCTTGAGCGAACTGGGCGAGACCAGTGTCGTCCTCCTCTCCACCCACATCGTCGAAGACGTCAGCGAGCTGTGCACACGCATGGCCATCATCGATGAAGGGGAGATTCTGCTCGAAGCCGAGCCCCTGCGCGCCATCGACGATCTCCGCGATCGGATCTGGCGCCGCGTGATCGCGAACGACGCGCTGTCGGCGCTGGCGCAGGAGCACGCGGTGATCTCGACGAAGCTCTTCGCGGGACGCACCGTCGCGCACGTCTATAGCGACACGTCGCCCGGTCCCGGCTTCGAACCCGTCGAGCCGACCCTCGAAGACGTCTACTTCAAAACGATGGCAGGACGCACGGATCGGCGCCGCGAGCCGTCGAAGGCGAGGCCGTCATGAACCTCCGCGAGATCGTTCGCTTCGAGTTCGTGTATCAGGCACGCCGCGTCCGGACCTGGCTCTGTTTCGCGATCCTGCTTGCGGTTGCGTACCTGGTGACACGCGGGAACGCCGAAGACGCGGCGCGCGCCGGCGGCACGCTGGTCAACGCGCCCTACGGCATCGCCGTCACGACGGTAATCGCCAACGTGCTGTGGGTGCTGATCGCCACGGCCGTGGCCGGGCAGGCGGCGGCGCGGGACGTGCAGACGCGGATGCATCCGCTCATCTACTCCATGCCCGTGAGCAAGGCCGACTACCTCGGCGGACGCTTCCTCGCGGCGCTGGGCATCAATGCGATGATCCTGCTCGCCGTGCCGGCGGGCATGCTGCTCGCGCTGTTCGTGCCGCGCGTCGACTCAGCGTTGCTGGGACCGTTCCGACCGGCGGCCTACCTCAGTGCGTACGTCCTGATGGCGGTGCCGACCGCCTTTGCCGCGACGGCGATCCAGTTCTCCCTGGCGGCCCTGGCCCGCCGGGCCGCCGTCAGCTATCTCGGAAGCGTGTTCCTCCTGGTCGCCGTGTCGATGGGCGCCGGCATCGTCGCCAACGTGCTGCGCCAGCCGACGCTGGGGAAGCTGCTGGATCCGCTCGGCTACATCACCGTCGTTGGTCTTCTGTCGAAGGCCTGGTCCTCGAGCGAGAAGAACACGGTGCTCGTCGCCCTCGAAGGATCGATGCTCGCCAACCGGCTCGTCTGGATCGGCATCGGGCTGGCCGTGCTCGCGTTCACGTATCAGCGCTTCCGCTTCGGCGACCCCGCGGCGCGACCCCGTGCAAAGCGCGCGATGCGACGCCGTGAAACGCCAATCGAGGCGCGTGACGCGAGGCCGTAATGCCTGGCACCCGCAGTCAGTCTTCCGCGAGCCTGGGGATCGCGGGCAGCACCCCGATCGTCATCCCGCGGGTCCAGCGGACGTTCGGCGCCGCCACGCGCGCGCGTCAGACGCTCGCCATCGCGTGGACGTCGTTCGTCGCCATCGCGAAGAGCGGCAGCGGTTTCGCGCTCCTCGCGGCCATCGCGAGCGTGGTGGTGCTGTTCGTGTCGCTGGTCGCGCTGTATCACATGGGCGTGCCGCTGCTCCCCAGAACGGCGAACGTTGTACGCCTGCTGACCGCTCCCATCGCTGGCAGCTCGGGCACGCCCTGGGTGCTGATTCCGCTGCTCATCATCTTCTACGCCGGCGAGCTGGTCTGGCGGGAACGCGACGCCGGCCTGAGCGAGCTGGCCGACACGACACCCGTGCCGGAATCGGTCCTGTTCCTGGGCACGTTCCTCGGCCTCGGCCTCGTGCTCGTCATGTGGATGGCTCTTCTGATGCTGGCCGGCATCCTCATTCAGGTGTGGAGCGGCTACGACGACTTCGAGCTCGGGGTGTACGTGCGGATCCTCTTCGGGCTTCAGCTCGTCGACTATCTGCTCTTCGCCCTGCTCGTCTTTGTCATCCACACGGTGGTGAACCAGAAACAGGTCGGCTACCTCGTGGCGCTCCTCGCCTGCGGCGTCATGACCTTTCCCTCGATCCTCGGCATCGAGCACAACCTGTTCATCTACGGATCCGATCCGGGATGGTCCTACACGGACATGCGCGGCTTCGGTCCGTCGCTCGGACCGTGGCTCTGGTTCAAGTCGTACTGGGCCGCGTGGGCGCTGCTCCTCGCGGTCGTGGCGAGGCTGTTCTGGGTGCGCGGCAGAGAGATGGGCGTTGGCGCGCGTCTGCGAATGGCGCGCAGTCGCTTCACGCGTCCGACGGCCGGCGTGGCCGTGACGGCAGTGGCGCTCATCCTCACGGTCGGCGGGTTTATCTTCTACAACACGAGCATCCTGAATGAATACGGCACCGCCTCGGCGCGGACGGATCCGCGCGCCGCGTACGAGCGGCAGAGGGCCCACTACGAGCAGGGGCTGCCACAACCCTGGCTGACGGCAACGACGCTGCATGTCGAGATCGATCCCGCGCGCCGGCAGGTGGACATCCAGGGCAGCTACGTCCTCGAGAACCGCGGCACGGTGGCCGTCGACTCCATCCACATGACCACCGCGACAGCGCCGGATGTGCGGACGGGAGCGGTGTCCTTCGACGGGCGGGTGGCTCGCGCGCGCGAAGACGAGGAGCGCGGGCACCGGATCTACGCGCTGGAGCCGCCGCTGCAGCCAGGGGATTCGGTGCGGGTCACCTTCGACGTGCAGTTCATACCACGCGGGTTCCGTCACAGCGGCGTCGACTACTCGGTGAGCGCGACCGGCGCCTGGTTCACGAATCGGGACTGGCTGCCGACCATCGGCTATCAGCCACCATCGCCGCGTCCTCTCGCTGACGTATCCGCGCGCCGGCCCGGACCCGGCGATGAATGGATCGCCTTCGACGCCGTCATCGGGACGGACATCGACCAGGTCGCCGTGGCGCCGGGGCTGCTGCGCGGGACGTGGACGAACGGCGGACGCCGCTACTACCACTATGTCGCCGACGCCCCCATCCAGAACCAGTACGCCATCGCCTCCGCCGGCTACGCCGTGCGTGAAGGGCAGTGGAACGATGTCGCGATCCAGATCTTCCATCACCCTGCGCATACCACGAACCTGGATCGCATCCTCCGGGCCGTCCGCGCGTCGCTCGGCTACTACACCGAGCAGTTCGGGCCGTATCCGTACCGCTACATCAGATTCATCGAGCGTCCCGGCGGCGGCTTCGGGATGCACTCCGAAGCCGCCAACATCTCCTACGAGGAAGGATTCTCCATCCTGAATCCGGACGGTCGTCCGCGCGGCGCCGATCTCCCGTTCGCGGGCGTCGCGCACGAAGTGGCGCACCAATGGTGGGGCACGCAGCTCGCCTACGCGCACGTCGAAGGCGCGGCGCTGCTGACCGAGAGCCTGGCGATGTACTCCGCCATGCAGGTCGTGGAGAAGACCGAGGGCGACGAGCATCTGCGCAGGTTCCTCCGCCTGCTGCGGACCTCGTCCGAGATCCGGGTCACGCGCGCGGGTGTCCCGCTGCTTCGGGCGACGAACTGGGTCGATGGCTACCGCAAGGGGCCCTTCGCGCTGTATGCGCTGGGCAAGTACGTGGGGCAGGAGCAGGTGAACGGCGCGCTCCGGCGCCTGCTCGAACAGCATGGCGCGGGAGCCTCGACGCTGCCGACGTCACTGGATCTCTTCCGGGAGCTTCGGGACGTGACGCCGGACCCGCTGAAACCCCTCCTGCGCGACCTGTTCGCGGCCAACACCATCTGGGATCTCGAAACGAAGCAGGCGACGGCGAAGCAGACGCCGGCGGGGGACTGGGAAGTGACGCTCGACGTGCGGGCGCACAAGGTCACGGTCGACAGGGCTGGCGTCGAGAAGAACGTGCCGATGGATGACTGGGTGGCGGTCGGCGTCTTCGCCCCCGCCGAGAGCGGCGGTGGTCTCGGCGAGCCGATCTACGAGCAGAAGCACCGCATCCAGTCCGCCGGGCAGACGATCACGGTGACGGTGCCACGCAGGCCCGCGCGTGCCGGCATCGATCCCCGGCAGTTGTTGACGTACCTGGAGACGAGCGATCCGCTGGTGGAGGTGAAGATTGAGAGATGAGGGCGCATCTCGATCCTATGTGCTGGCCTGCACCCCGCGTGTGGGCAGCCACCTGCTCTCGGACGCCTTGACGTCGACGGGCATCGCCGGCCGGCCGCGAGAATGGCTGCCACGATTCACGCCGGACACCGCGCCGTCGACGCCTGTCGATCGGATGAGACTCGTGACGCAGCCGCCGCCGCAGGCGGCATACGACGCGGCAGCCGATGCGGCGCTCATCAGGAAGATCCTGGCCGCCGGCACCGGCGAGAACGGGACCTTCGGGATCGTCATCCACTGGCTGGTCTTTCAAGACGCCGTGCGCCGCCTGCAGACGTTCCTCGACGCGAGAGCGTCCGCGCCGCACCACGTGCTGGCATCGGCTTTCCCCAATCTCTCGTACGTCTGGCTGAGAAGGCACGACAAGATCGCGCAGGCCGTGTCCTGGTATACGGCGATCCAGACCGGGAGCTTCGTCGGACGGCACGCCAAAGGGGATGCGGAGAAAGACGAGCGCCTGTGTTTCGACTACGGGAAGATCCGGTATCTGCTCTCCGCGCTCACCAGCTTCGAGAACGCGTGGGCAGCGTTCTTCTCCGCCAGCAACCTGACGCCGTTCGTGCTGTACTACGAGGACCTGTCCGCGCACTACGACGCGACCGTCCGTTCGGTGCTGGACTTCCTCCAGCTCGACGCCGAAGGCGCGAGCGTTCCGCCTCCGACACGCCAGAAATACGCCGACGCGCAATCGCTGGAGTGGATCGAGCAATTCACGCGCCTGCACCAGCAGGCGAAGTCCACGCCGTTCAGCGGTGCGCGTCCCTGATCGATGTCGCCACCGCGCATCGCCATCACGCATCGCGCGCCGCCTCCTGGCACACATCATGGCATCTCGTACTCGATGGATCGAACGGCCGGCGCCTGTCACGGACCCGACGCTGAGGCTGCTGTGTGTGCCGTATGCGGGGGGAAGCGCGTCCACCTTCAGGGCGTGGTGCGACGGGCTCTTTGGGATGGATGTCTGCGCGGTGCAGATGCCCGGTCGTCAACGCCGGATTGCCGAGGCTCCGTGCCGGCGCATGGACGAAGTCATCCATGCCCTTGCGCAGGACCTGGACGCGTATCGCGACGCGCCGCTCGCCTTGTTCGGTGACTGCACGGGCGCATTCCTGGCGTTCGAGCTCTGTCGTCTCCTCCGACGTACCGGAAGACCGGCGCCGGCGCACCTCTTCGTCTCGTGCTGCCGCGCGCCGCAGGCGCCGCGGCGGCACGCGCCGATCCACGGTCTGGACGACAAGGCGTTCAAGATGGCGATACGGGCGTTTGCCGTCGCGCCGCCGTGGCTGCTGGAGAACAACGTCGCCTTGAAGCAGTTCCTGCCGCTGCTCCGCGCCGATTTCGAGGTGTTCGAAACCTACGAGTACGCGGCCGAGCCGCCGCTGGACATTCCGATCACGGCATTCGCCGGAAGCCAGGACGTGGTGACGAGCCTCGATGAAGTCGAAGCGTGGGCGGATCAGACCAGCAGCGCGTTCCGTGTCGTAGTCCTCGATGGCGGACACGACCTCGCATACACGCACGTCGACGAGCTCCTCGGCCACCTCCGGCAGGACTGTCATGCGGCGACCGCCGATACGGCGCTGTAGCAGGAAGAGTCCAGATGTCACACACACGCCAGAGCATCGAATCGCACTTTCAGGCTATCGTCTCTGCGCGCGGTTCCCAACGCGCCATCGTCGCCGAGGACGCGCAACTGACGTACGAGGAACTGGACCAGGCCTCCGATCGCCTGGCGCAGCAGCTTCGCGCCGACGGATTCGGCGCAGGATCGGCCGGCGCGGTGTTAATGGATCGACGCGCGCACTTCGCGACGGCGGTGATAGGCCTGCTCAAGACGGGTGGCGCCTACGTGCCGCTCGATCCGCAGGCGCCGCTGGCGAGGAATATCACCATCCTGGATGACGTGGGTGCGACGTGTCTGCTGACCACGGCGACCGCGATCGACGGGTCGAGCCGCGCGGAGTACGACGCCGTCCTTCCGGTCGTGTGTGTGGACACCGGCGAGCGGAGCGGGCTGCGGCCCGGCTCGCGCAAGACGCCGTTGCCCGCGGACGCGGCGTACGTCATCTACACGTCGGGATCGACAGGCGTACCGAAAGGCGCGATCAATAGTCGTCCAGGCCTCCTGAATCTCGTCGATGGCCTGGAAGACGCGGTCTACCGCTTCCTGCCACAGCGCTTGAACGTGGCACTCGTGGCGCCCTTTGTGTTCGACCCCTCGGTCCAGCAGCTCTTTGCCGGTCTGCTGCTCGGCCACACGGTTCACATCATTCCGGAGCACGTGCGGTTCGACGGCCGGGAGCTGCTCCTGTACTTCAACAGCCGCGAGATCGATGTGTCCGACGGAACGCCGACGCACCTGAAGCTCCTGGCTCACGCGCCGCGGGAGTGCGGGACGGATCTGCGGCCACGCCATCTCCTCATCGGAGGCGAAGCGCTCACACCGGAGATCCTGGAGGCGCTGTGGCATCGGTTTCCGCACTCGGCGGTGGACGTCACGAATCTCTACGGCATCGCCGAATGCGCCGTCGACTCGCTCGCGTACCGGGTGGATCGAGACGATGTCCGCAGGCGCGGCCACGTGCCCATCGGTCGCCCCATGCTCGGCACCGTCGTCCGTCTCGGGAAGGTGGATGACACGCCCGCCGCCAGCAGTGAAGGGGAGAGCGGTGAAGGGGAGAGCCGAGAAGGAGAGAGCCGAGAAGGAGAGATCGTGATTGGCGGTCTCGGCGTGGGCCTGGGCTATGTCGCGAGGGTGGACTTGAACGCCGCGCGGTTCTCGCAAGATCCGCGGGACGGCAGGCGGTGGTATCGCACGGGCGATCTCGGACGCCTGAGCGAGGACGGGGTGATCAGTTTCGCCGGCCGCCTCGATCGCCAACTGAAGATCCGCGGCTTCCGGATCGAGCCTGGCGAGATCGAGACCGCGCTGCGCGCCTACCGGCCTGCCGGCCACAAGACTCTTGCGGGATCCGCCGGCCTCAGGTTCCTGTCATGCTCGCGGTGCCTGCTCGATACGCGGCATCCGGGCGTCGCGATCGAGAACGGTCTCTGCTCCGTGTGCCGCCAGTTCGAGACGCTGCGGCCGGAGATCGACCGGTACTTCGGCGCGACAGACGACCTCGTCGCGCTCATGGAACGTGCGCGAACGGCGAAACGGAGCACCGCCGATTGCCTGCTCCTCTTCAGCGGCGGCAAGGACAGCACCTACGTCCTGCACCGGCTGGTGGACCTGGGCTACCGCGTCGCGACGTTCACGTTCGACAACGGCTTCATCTCTCCGACCGCGTTCAACAACATCGAGCGTCTGACGAAGCAGTTCAGCGTCGATCACACGACGTCGACCGTCCCGGACATGAGGCGCGTGTTCGCGGAGAGCCTGCGATCGAGCAGCACGGTCTGCGACGGCTGTTTCCGTGCGCTCACGCTGCTGAGCACGCAGATCGCCCACGACAAAGGGATCAATGTCGTCATGACCGGACTCTCGCGCGGTCAGATCATCGAGACGAAACTCAGAAAGCTCCTGAGCGCCGGCGTCACGGACCCGCGGGACATCGACGACCGGCTCCGTAGCCATCGGCTTGTCTTCAACACCCGCCAGGATGCCATCTCCAGATGGTTGCCCGACTGGAATGCCGGCGCGCTGGTGGACGAGACGATTCACTATGTCGACTTCTTCCGGTACGACGCCGCGTCGCGCGCGCAGGTCCGTGCGTTCCTCGAATCGAAAGACGATGAGTGGCGGCGGCCGCGGGATACGGGATTCTGCTCGACGAACTGCATGGTCAACGACGTGGGCATTCGCGTCCACCAGTTGGAGCGCGGGTATCACAACTATGCCGCGCCGCTCAGTTGGGATTGCCGCCTCGGGGTGACGCTCCGCGAAGATGCAGAGCGGGAGCTGCGCGTCGAACTGAACACGCCCAACGTCGACCGGATCCTGCGAAGCCTGAACTACGCTCCGCGCGATCGGTCCGCCGGCGTCATCCAGGACGTCGCCGTCGCCGTGCGCACGGGACCGTCCGGACAGGACATCCTCTGCGCGTACTACGTGTCGAGCGGACACCTGAACGACGCGGACATTCGCGATCATCTCGCGACGCATCTGCCCGAGTACATGGTGCCCTCGTGGATCGCGCGGGTCGAGAGCGTGCCCCTGACGAACAATGGCAAAGCCGATCTCGAACGGCTGCCGCCGCCCACCCGCGATGCCGGCGGCGGCCGGCAGGCGATGTCCGGGATCGAGGCGCGTCTCGCGGAGATCTGGTCGGACGTCCTCGGCGTACACGCCATCGATCGCGAAGACAACTTCTTCGATCTCGGCGGCGAGTCGCTGACCGCGATGAGAATCATCGACGTGATCGAGCGCGAGTTCGGCCTGCGCACGTCCGTCGCCGAGGCGTTCCGCCATCCGACCGTTCGCGAGATGTCGACGCTGCTCGATGACGGCGCGCGTGTCGGTCTGCAGTGATCCAGATTCCAGATTCCAGATCCCAGTCAGTCCCACGGCCAGGCGCCCCCGCGGCCATCGTTGCGTCTCACATTCCCAGACGAGGAGCTCGCATGAAGCCGCGGCTGGAAGCCTGCTATTTCGGCGACGGTGAGTGCGGTGAATGGCCCCGGCTGGCGACGGTGCTCAGGCACACCGCCGCGCGCCACTGTCCGGACTGGGCCCCTCACATCGTCGCGCTGCCGCCGCCGCCGCGGACCCTGGACGTCTTCGCGCCGGACATGAACCGCAACAACACCTGGAAGCTCGATTACTGGTGCTCGCGCATCGAACACGCCGAGGACGGCGCGCGCGTGCTGTTGATGGACACGGACATGGTGATCCTCCGGCCGCTGGACGCCGTGTGGCAGCAGCCGTTCGACGTGGCCTACACCACCAGGCCGGCGGAGTATCCGTTCAACGCCGGCGTGGTGTTCGTCCGCGTCTCCGAGGTGTCGAGGGCCTTCGTCCGCCTCTGGCGCGATGAGAACCGGCGCATGTTCGCGGACCGTGCCTATCACCGTCCGTGGAGGCGGAAGTATGGCGGGATGAACCAGGCGGCGCTGGGCTGCGTGCTGGAATCGGCGCAGCGTCAGACGTTGTCGATCCTGCCGCTGTCATGCGCGGAGTGGAACAGCGAAGACGCTTCGTGGCCGGCGTTCGATCCCGCGGTGTGCCGCGTGCTGCACGTCAAGAGCGCGCTGCGCCGCACCATCTTCGGCAGCGGGCCGCCCTTGCGCGAGCTGCAGCACCTGGCCCGTCTCTGGGGCGATCTCGAACGCGCGGCGAGCGCGGAGGCGTCATTCGACACCCATCGAACCGGACCCGCCTGCACGAACGACGTGGGGGCGGGCGCGCAACAGCCTGGAACTTCGTCTGGAGGGCCGTGAATGAAGCGCATCAACGTGCTGGACAATACGCTTCGCGACGGCAGCTATGCCGTCGACTTCAGCTTCACGCCGGCGGACACGGCCACGATCTGCGCGGAACTCGAGCGGGCCGGTGTCCGCTACATCGAGATCGGGCATGGCGCGGGCCTCGGCGCCACCGCGCGGGGCCTGCACCCCGCGGTCGCCACCGATGAGGAATACCTGCGGGCGGCCCGATCGGCCCTGGTGTCGGCGCGCTTCGGCATGTTCTGCATTCCGGGGATCGCCAGCGTGGACGACATCGACGCGGCCGCGGATCACGGGATGGGATTCATCCGCGTCGGCACAGACGTGACGCGGGTCGCGGAGTCGCGGCCCTATCTCGAACGCGCAAAGCGGCGAGGGCTGTTCGCGACCGCGAACCTGATGAAGTCGTATGCGGTCCCGCCGGCGCAGTTCGCCGAAGCCGCGGCGCAGTCGGCGTCCTTCGGCGCCGACGTCGTCTATCTGGTGGACTCCGCCGGGAGCATGTTTCCCGAGGACGTCATCACCTACGTGGAGGCGCTCAGGCGACGAAGTCAGGTCCGCTTCGGTTTCCACGGCCACGACAACCTGGGCATGGCGGTCTGCAACAGTCTCTTCAGCGCGGACCACGGCGCCAGCTTCGTCGACTCTTCCTTGAAGGGGATTGGCCGAAGCGCCGGGAACGCGGCCACCGAGCTGGTGGTGGCATCGCTCGACAAGCGCGGATACGACACCGGGATCGACGTGCTCCGCCTCCTCGGCGTAGGGGATGAGTGCGCCTGCCCCCTGCTGCGCCGCCCGATCTTCTCATCTCTGGACGTCGTGTCGGGATACGCCGGGTTTCATACCAACTTCCTTCCGAAAGTCCTCGTCGCCGCAGCGGAATACGCCGTGGATCCCGCGCGGCTGATCATCGGGCTGTGTGACATCGACCGGTTCGACGTGAGTGACGAGGACCTCCGGCGTGTCGCGATCCGCATGCGCCGCGGCCAGTCCGAGTCCCGCTCCGTCGGCGCGAAGGCCGTGTCGGAGAGCCGCTAGTGACCGGGCGTCGCGGCGAGTCGCTCCGCGCGTCCTGTATCGCATTCCGCCAATCCAGATCGATTCCGCAATGAGGGAGATCACGTATGAGCGAGCTTGCACACCGGTTGTCCCAGGGGACGCACACGATCACCTATCGGCCCAAACGCGATGATGCGAGGACCGAGCTGCGCGCGGCCATCGAGCGGGAATACGTCCATGTGCTGTTCACCGAAACGCAGGGCGGCACCGAGCTGGGATTCCGTCCCGATCCCGCGCGATCCGATCTGTCGGGGGCGAACTGGGAAGCGGGAGAAGGATCGATCCACCTCGAAGGCGAGCTGGGGCTGGATGGCACGCCGGTCCGCTGCGTGGCGGATCTCGACCTGCGGACGCTGGAGGGGACGGGACGACTCGACATCCTCGCTTCATCTGTGGCCGGGTGATGGCGGACGTGATTGAGACGCGGCCGGAGCCGGATCTCACCTCCGCCGAAGGATTGGCGGACGCACTCGGGCTCGACCGCCGCGACGTTGCCGCCGTCCATGTGGAATCGACCGAGACGAGTCAGCGGACCTCGCTGGCTTTTCTCGACGTGGTCTATGCCGGCGCGGTCGCTGTCGGCTCGCTGCCCACGCGTCTGGTCCTCAAGCGCACACCGCAGGCGATGCCCGGCGCGAAGCCGGTGCCCGCGCAGGAGGCGGACTTCTACGTCCGCCTCGCCCCGGCGCTGCCGTCGCCGCCAGTGGTCCGCTGCGTCGCGGCACGGGCGCCATCCGCCGCGTCCGCGGGCTATGTGCTGATCGAAGACCTGCGCGCCACGCATGTGGAGCCGGCGCCGGACGAGGAGATGGACTTCGGGCCGGCCGTCGATGTGCTGGCGCGCATCCACGCCGCGCGATGGGAGGTGGACGACGATCGGTTCAACGGGAGCTCCAGCGAGCAATCGATCCGCGCGGCCGTGCAGCGGATCGGCGCGCGCCTGCCGGTCTTCTTCGACACGGCTGGCGACGCGCTCCCGGCGAATGGACGTCGCCTGTACGAGCGCGTCTTCTCCTCCGCGCTGCGACCGTGGCTGCGTCCGCTGGACCGGCGCGCGCTGACGCTGATCCACGGCGATGCGCACGGCGGGAACTTCCTCGTGCCGCGCGAGCCCGAAGGCGACGTCTATCTGATCGACTGGAATCGCTGGACGGCCGACGTCGGCGCGCGCGACCTCGCGTTCCTGCTGCTGCGCTCGTCGCCTGACCGGCGTCGGCGGATCGAAGAGCCGCTGCTGCGCCGGTATCACGCGCGGCTGGAGGCGCTCGGCGTGCGCGGCTATGGCTGGGACGATCTCTGGTCCGACTATCGCCGCTGCTGGGTCCGCAATCTGACGATCCCGGTGATGCGTCAGGCGCGGGGCCGGTCCGACGAGTCCTGGCGGGAGCTCCTGAATCACGCGGTCGTCGCCGTCGTGGATCTCGACGGCGACGACCTGCTGTGAATGACTGACGTGTGAGTGAGCGAGCACGCAACCATGACCAATCAAGTCGTGCGACCTGGCGTCGCTGATCCGCCCCGGACGATCACACCTGTGGCGATCGCGTCCGAGCGCGTGCCGGATCTGACCTCCGCAGAAGGACTGGCGAACGCGCTCGGGTTGGATCGCGGCGCTGTCGCCGCGGTGCAGGTGACGTCCACCGCGTCGACCGGCCATTCCTCGCTGACCTTTCTCGACGTGGCGTACGCCGATGCCGTTGCGGCCGTGGCCGCCTCGCTGCCCACGCGTCTGATGTTGAAGCACAAGCCGCCGGCGCCGTCTGGCGCGAAGCCGCAGCCGATGCAGGAAGTCGCCTTCTACGCCCGCGTCGCCGCCACGCTGCCGTCGCCGCCGGTGGTGCGCGGTCTGGCCGCGCAGGCTTCTTCCGCCGCGTCTGCCGGCTACTTCCTGATCGAAGACCTGCGTGCCACGCACGCGGCGCGCTCGTCAGACGATGACGTGGAGGCGGACTTCGAACTGGCCGTCGACGCGCTGGCGCGCATTCACGCCAGCCGATGGGAGGCGGATGACCGCGTCACCTGGCCCGGCGGCAACGCCACCGAGTCGTCGCTCCGCGCGGCCGTCCAGCGGATCGGCACGCGCCTGCCCGCCTTCTTCGACGCGGCCGGGGACGCGCTCCCGGCGGACGGCCGACGCCTGTACGAGCGCGTGTTCGCCTCCACGCTGCGGCCGTGGCTGCGGCTGGCTGATGGTCGCGCATTGACGCTCGTCCATGGCTCCGCGCACATCGGGAACGTGCTCTTTCCCCGTGAGCCGGGCGGCGACGTCTATCTCGTCGACTGGGAAGGGTGGGGAGTCGACGTCGGCGCGCGCGACCTCGCGTACATGATGCTGCGCCGCTCGCCCGATCGGCGCCGGCGGATCGAAGAGCCGCTGCTGCGGCGGTATCACGCGCAGTTACAGGCGCAGGGCGTGCGCGGCTATGGCTGGGACGATCTCTGGACCGACTACCGCCGCTGCTGGGTCCGCAATCTGACTGTCCCCATTCGCAAGCAGCACAAGTCCGCCGAGCGCTGGCAGGAGCTGCTGGATCACGTGACCGCCGCGTACGTGGATCTCGACGGCGACGAGCTCCTGTGACGAAGAACGCCCGTCACGGACGCGGGCACATCGGCTCCCACCTCAGCACACCTGTAGAGGATTCCATGCTGCAGACCCAGACCTTCGAATACAAGAGCGTCGAACCCCTGATCGCCACCATGCCGCCGGGGTACAAGTTCAAGGACGTGCAGCCGTCGTTCTTCGACTCGCTGCTGCACGCGAACGACGTGCCGATCGGGGGCGTGATTCATCTCGGCGCGAACTGGGGTCAGGAAGTGTGGATGTACACCGTGCTTGGTTTCCGCCGCGCGCTGATGGTGGAGCCGGTGCCCGAGGTGTTCGCGCGCCTGACGGAGGCGTCCTCGGCGATGTCCAGCTACGCGCGGGCGCAGCACGAGATGATCGGCGCGGGCGCGCGGCCGCCGATCGAGTTCCACTGCGTGCAGTGCGCGGTCGCGGACCGTTCCGGTACGAGCCCGTTCTTCCGGACCGCGATGTCCATGGTCTCGAGCCTGTCCCGTCCCGTGATCCGCACCGAAGACGGGAGGTACGACTACGAGGAGATCGAAGTCCAGATTCGAACGCTGGACGACCTGATGCGAACGCTCCCCGACGGCTGGTCGGCGGAGGACTTCACCTACCTCCGGATGAACATCCAGAACTCCGAGCTGCTCGCGCTCAAAGGCGGCGCGGACGTGCTCCGACAGGTCCGCGGGATCTTCCTGGAGGTGAACGTGCGTCCCCGGTACGAGAACCAGCCGGAGAAGGAGGAGTTCGATCGGCTCCTCGGCGAGTTCGGGTTCGACTGCACGTTCGGCATGGCGCGCGGCAACGTCGGCAATCTGTTCTACCGACGCCGGTAGGCGCCTTCCGTCGAACGCACCCTTCCGTCGAACGAGGCCTTCTCTCGAACGCAAACAGATCATCGCGAGGTCTATCGCATGGCGGTCTTCAGATGGTCCCTGTTCGGAGAGAAGAAGGCGAGCCTGGTGGAACTCCTCCGGCACAGCGTCGGGACATTCCGTCAGTACTTTGGCGGCTCGTCACACTACGTGGTCTGCACCGACGACCCGGCGGAGGTGCGACGCCTGCTGCCAGACAGCATCGAGCTCATTGATATCGGCCGTATGCCTGTCGCTGTCGAAGGCAACTGCCGCTTGCAATGGCGGAAGTGGGATCCCGCGGTCAGGTTGTTTCCAGGCGAGACGGAAGTCTACATCGATTGTGACATCTTCATCGTCGGCGATGCGTTCGAGCTGAAGTCATTCTGCGATGACGCGAGAGGCGACGGCGTCATGGCCCTGGCGGAGTCCGTTCCCAGCCCCCGGCTGTTCGGCATGTTCAAGGACCGAGTGCCGAGCGCCATGCCAGCCATCAACTCGGGCCTCGTCGTACAGCAGCCGCACGCCAACTTCACCGACAGCTTCGAGCTGCAGCGCCGGTGGTGGCTGACGCGTATCGAAGCGGACCCCGAGCTCGCACGCGTGCCCCACTACGAGCAGGGAGCGGTGGCCGCTGCACTGGGGCCGTATTTCACCGCAGGAAAACTCGGCACGTTGCCGGTCGAACGCTACAAGATGATCAGCCCGAGATCGAATCCTCACCTGACGAATCTTGATGGCGTCGCCTTGATTCACACGACGTTCAGAACCCACCCGGGGTTCAGGTGGTTCCACGACGAGATCGTGGCCAAGAGCGATTACAAGGAGCCGCTATCCGTTGAGAGGAGGGCCGACTGATGATTCACGCTGAACGACAACAGGAGAGCGCGGTTCTGGCGCCCGAAGACAACAAGTCGCGTTTCTGGCGGCAGCTCGTCGAGGCGCATTGGGAGAAGCAGTCTGCCGCATTCGATCGCGTCCCGGAGTCTCTCTGGCGGTTGGACGAGGCGGAGGTGTTCCGCCTGCTGACATGGTGCAGCGAGCACATGAACGAGAGTGCCGTTCGCTACTATCACACCCGCGCGGATCGCACCGTATGGGAACTGTTGCGGCCGCATCCGGAAGTCCTGCCGACAAGAGCGGACGGATCCCTCGCGGCGTTCCACGAGCGGATGCGAGGAGACGTCCCGAGCGCCGACGGGTATTCGATCTTCGTCAATAACGTGGTCCGGCACGATCACGTGACGTGGTTGGGCGTTCGAGATTTCGTCCGTGAGCTGGTGCAGTGCGCCGGCCTCCCGCTCCACGGGTTCAACGCCGGCATTGGTTTGGGGCAGTACGACTACACGCCGTTCGGCGTGCACGTGGACTCCGGCCGCTCCGCCTTCGTTCAGCCCATCGTCGGACGAAAGCGCTTCCGGATCTGGCCCGGCCGCTACATCCGGCAGCACCCGGAACTGATCAGGGCGCGTGGCAACTACAGCGGCCTGGAGCAGGACAGCCTCCAACTGGAGACAGGCGCCGGAGGGCTGGTGTATTGGCCGTCGGACGCCTGGCATCTCGCCGAAGCCGCCAACGGCGAGTTCAACGTGATGCTGGCCATCGGGGCGTTCGTGGGGGGCAAACGCGGCGATGCCGAGCCCGGCGCCGTGCCGTGCGACATCGACAATCTGCAGAAGAGTGCCGAGGCCCTGCCCGACGGGTTCGTGGCCGCGGCCAAGGGATCGGACCTGTGCAAGCGCGGCGCCACGGCGGAGCACATCTGGGTGGCGTACCTCTCGGGCCTGGGGCTGCAGTATCCGGTGCCGCCGCGGAATGACGCGCTCCCGCAGGCGCGGCTTCAGATTCAACAGACCTGGCCGATCCTCTGGCGCCGCCTGCCCGACGGTCAGTTCGCCCTCGGGGTGAACGGACACTGTGTCGTTGAATCCGGAGAGTGGATCCCGGAGCTGATTGCGCGAATCAACTCAGGCGTCCCGTTCGCCGTGGCGGACCTCGTGTCGCAGTCCGCGGGCGGTTCGACGGTACAGAAGTTGATCGAGCGATTCTGGGCCTGCCGCGCCCTCGAGTCCGCCACTGAGACTCCGCAGATATGATCGCGAGGTCGAGGACGCAATGGAGCCATCAATCGTTCGACGCGCGGCTCGGCGCGCGGGCGCCGACGTCGGCGCAGCGTGCCCGCCGCCGCACCGATCAGAGGAACGGGAAGAAGCGAGAGACCGGATCGCATTGACCGGCGACGAGCTCGCCGAGACGCGTGCGCTGACTGGTGGGCTGGCGCGGCGCTATGGGAGGGCTGAGCACGAGGAGTTCCTGAACGACGCCGCCGTGATCGCGCACGATCTGCCCCGGCGCATCCGCAGGACGTTGAGCCGCTTCCGTCTGTTCGAGCCCGCGAGCGCGATGATCGTGGTGAGCGGCTGGCAGGTGGAGGAGGAGAAGATCGGTCCCACGCCGGCGCACTGGAAGCAGCACGCCGCCAGGAACGATACGTGCGAGGACGACATGCTCCTGCTCCTTCTCGCCTCGCTGCTGGGCGAGCCGATCGGCTGGAGCACCCAGCAGGACGGGCGTCTCGTTCACGACGTGCTGCCCATCAAAGGACACGAGCACGAGCAGGTGGGGACGGGCAGCGAGGAGGCAATCACCTGGCACGTGGAAGATGCCTTCCATCCCCATCGCGGCGACTATCTCGGGTTGATGTGCCTGCGCAACCCGGATCGTGTGCCCACCACCTTCGCGCCCATCAGCAAGGTGCGGTTGAGCGCGGACGAACTGGCGGTGCTCTCCAGTCCGCGATTCGTGATCCGGCCGGACAACTCGCACCTGCCCAGGAACGCAGGCGACGGCGCCAGCCGCACGCCCGAAGAGGACGCGCTCGTGCGGAAGGCGTATCGCAGGATCGAGCAGCTTGCCGCCGATCCCGAGCGCATCCCCATCCTCTTCGGCGACCTGAAGACGCCGTACGTGCGGATGGACCCGTATTTCATGGATCCGCCCGCGGATCCGGTCGCGCGTGCCATCTTCGAAACGATGCAGCGCAAGGTGGACGAAGCGCTGGAGGATCGCGTGCTGACGCCGGGCGATATCTGTTTCATCGACAACTTCCAGGCGGTGCACGGCCGCAAGCCGTTCAAGGCGCGGTACGACGGACGCGATCGCTGGCTCAAGCGCATCAACGTCGTGCGCGACCTCCGCAAGTCGCGCGAGGCCCGCGTGTCCGCCGCCTCGCGCGTGATGTACTGACGCGCCGGCCGCTGGCGCGCCCTTTCTCCATTCATGGTCTGGAGCGCGGCCCTCATGACTCCTGTCGAGTTCATCGCCAGACACGACGTCCGCGGCGCGCTCGCCCGAGCCGCGGCGGCTTACGAAGGTCCGGTCGATCATCACTGGTACGAGCCGGTGTGGGATCGCCAGTTGCAGGAGATCGCGACCCTGATCGAATCGGGTGAGACGGAGCTCTTGCGGGTCGTGGACCGGATACGCGCCTCGCCGGAGAAGCGGAACGTGTTCACCGACGTCGACGAGCGGCTCTGGTTCGGGGAGCGCCTGCGCATGAATCGCGTGTTGAGGTCGCATCTCCGTCATGCGCTCATCAACGCGGTCCTCTACGACGCCTGCCGTGACGAGACGGAAAGCGTGGTGGAACTCGGCGCCGGCAATGGCATCAACCTGTTTGAATTCTGGCTGACGGCATCGCCCCGCCGGGCGCGCTACCTCGCGTTCGAGATTGCCAGCACCGGGCGGCTGTGTACGGAGCTGATGGCGACGCTCGAACCGAGCATGCATGTGTCCGCCCACGCGTTCGACTATCGCACGCCTGACTACGCGCTCATCCCGAACGGTCAGCAACACATGCTCGTATTCACCACGAGCTCGATCGAGCAGGTCGCGGAGCTGCCGCGCGCCGTCATCGACGATCTGCTCGGCAAGGCCGACGCGGTGTCGGGCGTCCACTTTGAACCCGTCGGCTGGCAACTGCCCGAACAGGACAATCCCGCGCATCGGCGTCTCTGCACCAATCGCGGATACAACCAGAACTTCTGGTCGCTGTTGACTGAATTTCAGCAGGCGGGCCGTATCGCGATCGACCGTACCGTGGTGAACATCTACGGCAGGATCAATCATCCGACGACGTTGATCGAATGGCACAAGCTTCCATGAGCGTGACAGGCGCGATCGCCCTTCAACGGCTGGTCGAGGAGTACCAGGCGCCGCACGATCTCTACGATCGTCTGCGGGAGCGGGGCAAGATCGTCTTTGACGCGGCGTCGCGGTGCTGGATGGTGACGGGGCAGGAGCAGGTGCGCACGATTCTCGCGGACAGCCGCTTCGTCTCGGACATGACGCTCGCGATTCCCGATGTCCGGCGAAGTCGACGGCGAACGTTCGCGAGCGATGCGATCCAGAGGCAGATTATCTTCCTGGACGGCGCAAAGCAGGCATCGGCGCATCGGGCGGTCCTCACCGAACTGGCTCGCCGTTCGGACGTGCTCGTGACGCCCTTGCGGACGTGCGCGAACGCGCTGGCGGAACGGGCGCGCGCGCAGGGAGACGTCGACCTGGTCAGGGATTTTGCCGCGCCGTTCACGCTGCAGGCGATCTCGCTGATCCTGGGGACGCCGGCAGGCAGCCCTGAAGAGATGGGCCGGCTGGAACGCTGGTCAACGGCGTATGCCGACATTACCAGCGGTTATCTCCACGCGAAGATGGAGGACGTGGCGCAGCTCGGCGCGTACTTCAGAACCCACGTCGCGGCGCGAGGCGGGACGCCGTCGAACGACCTCATCGGCGCGTTTCTGCGGGACGGCGGACTCGACGATGAAGACGATGTGGTGATTCAGTGCATGGCGGCCTTCGCGGCGGGGCGGGTGACGACGCAGAAGCTGCTGGCCAACGGGATCCCGCTTCTGATCCCGGCATGGAGCGAGTGGCGGGAGCTGGTCCAGTCGTCGCCTGCCGTCGTTCGCCGGCTCGTCGAGGAACTGCTGCGCCTCGTCACGCCGACGCGCTACGTCGTCCGGTACGCGACGGACGCTGTCCAGATAACCGACGTCCAGATTGCCCACGCTTCCGGGGCCGACGACTCGGCTGCCGACATCCGCATCGGGCGCGGCGAACGCGTGGTCCTCATCCTGGAGGCCGCCAATCGCGATGGGGACGTCTTTCCCGCGGCCCACGCGCTCGACGTCGCCCGGCGGCCCAATCCGCACGTGACGTTCGGCGTCGGGCCGCACGTCTGTCCGGGGGCGTCGATCGCCCGCATCGAGATTGCGATCGCGTTGGAGGCCTTGCTCGAAACCCTGAGCGAGATACGGTCGCATCCGTCGCAGCCGCCTGCCTGGGATCCGAATCCGAACATCGGTGGATACACATCCTATCGCTGCCTCTGCGCCTGAAAGGGTGAAGTCGATGGCATCTGACGTCAGCGTTCCGACGGTCCTGGGGTTCTGCGGCTCGATGGGATCTGGTCGTCCGGAGCGGCCGGGAGAGCGACGCTGGGGAGCGCCTCCCGGACCCGGGACATGCCACGACGCGGCGGCCGTCCTCATCCGCGGCGGCAGGATTCTCGCCGCGATCGAGGAAGAGCGCCTCAGCCGCGTCAAGCACACGAATCGACTGCCGGCACACGCACTCAAAGCCTGCCTCGACATTGGCGGCGTGCCGCTCGACGCCGTTGATCGCATCGCGTATTACACCTCCGAACGCCGGCTGGATCGCGCGACAGTGAGGCGTGTCGTCAACGCGCCGGACGTCACGCCCTTCTGGACCGCCAGAGCGCACATCGCGGCGGCGCTCGAACGGGAGCTGGGAGAAGCGGTCGATCCCGATCGTCTGGCGTTCGTGGATCATCATCGTGCCCACGCCCTCAGTACGTATATCGTCGGTCCCTTTCCCGAAGCCCTCGTCGTCACGCTCGATGGGGAAGGCGACAAGCTCGCAGGCAGCGTCTCCATCGGGCGCGATGGGGCCTTGACCCTGCTGACCGCCATTCCAGCGAAGCGGTCGCTCGGCCTGCTATACGCGGAGACGATCACCTACCTTGGATACGGGCTGTTCGACGAATACAAGATCATGGGCCTCGCGCCTTACGGGCGCGCGGATCGGTATCGCCACATCTTCGAGGCCATCTGCGTCCTCGAACCGGAAGGGATGTGGTCGATCAACTTCGAGAAGCTGGACGTCCTGCTGCTCGACGCGATGCCGACACCGCGGCGACAGCACGAGCCGCTGGAGGAGATTCATCGTGACCTGGCGGCGTCTCTTCAGGAAACGGTCGAGCGCGCGGCCTTTCATCTGCTGCGACACTACCAGCAGAAGACCGGGCTCAGGCACCTCTGTCTCGCGGGCGGGGTGGCCCACAACAGCACGCTGGTTGGGAAGATCGTCCGTTCAGACTTGTTCGACGATGTCTTCGTGCAACCGGCGGCGCATGATTCCGGCTGTGCGCTCGGCGCCGCGGTCGCGGTGCATCAGGAACTGGCGCCAGGGACGCGCATCGAGCCGCTCTCGCACGTCTTTCTCGGGAGAGGCATCGGCGACACCGACCGCGTGCGCGACGACCTGGAGGCGTGGGAAGGATTCGCGGACGTCCGGCGCAGTCACGATATCGCGAATGACGCGGCCGCGCTCCTTGCCGATGGCGGCGTCATTGGCTGGGTGCAGGGGCGATCCGAGTTCGGGCCGCGCGCGCTGGGCAATCGCAGTATCCTCGCCGACCCACGTCCAGCCGCGCAGCGCGACGTCGTCAATCGCGCCGTCAAGATGCGCGAGTCGTATCGTCCATTCGCGCCGGCCGTGACGGAAGAAGCGGCGTCCACCTTCTTCGATCTCCCGCTCAACCATTGCGCGCCGTATATGACCTTGACGGCGTACGTTCGCGAAGACAAGCGCGCGCAGCTCGGCGCCGTGACACACGTCGACGGGACGGCGCGTGTGCAGACGGTGTCACGGCAGACGAACCGGCGTTTCTGGGACCTCATCGACGCCTTCGGCCGGCGCACAGGCGTGCCGGTCCTGCTCAACACGTCGTTCAATCACAGCGTCGAGCCCATCGTCGATTCCGTCCACGATGCGGTGACCTGCTTACTGACAACCGGCCTGACGCACCTCGTCGTGGACGACTACATCGTGACGAAGCCCGCGGAGCGCGGTCCACTCTCCGCACTGGTGCCAGTGCCATCGGAGTACGTGCGGATCGCCACGAGCCGGCAGATGTTGTCCCCTGGAGTCCTCGGATCCGTGTTCTGGTGCGAGCACACCTGCGGCGGGCCAGCCGTGGCTATCAGTGAAGGCGCTCATGCCGTGCTGTCGCGTGCGGATGCTCGTCGCTCTCTCCTGGAGTTGATGCGCGAGGCACAGATCGCCGACGAAGAGGCGGTCTTGCGCGAATGCGAAGCGCTGTGGCACCGGCGTCTCATCCTGTTCCTGCCGCGTCGCGTTGCCGGTCGACGGGCCACTGGTGGCGTCGATCCAGACGTCACACGCGTGCTCTCCCTGACCAGCGCCGGCTGTACCGAACAAAGGAGATAGAGATGGAGACGATTCCGACCATTCGGATGGCTGACTGTGAGGAGTATGTGTCTCAGCGCCGGCCGTGTCTGATTGCTGATGGACTCGCGTCATGCGAGCGCCTGCGACAGTGGACACCGGAACATCTGGCGGACATGTGTGGAGACGCGCAGGTCAGTGTCTACGTCTCGTTCCAGCGCCTGCGCGACGCGGCTTCAGCCGCCGAGCGGAAGCGGCCGTACGTGCTCTCGAATGTCCGCCTGCGCGACGCGGCGCGGTGGATTACCAGCGCGGCGCTCACCGATCGCGAGCTCTATTGTCCGCAAGAGCCGATGATGAAATTCCAGAGTCTCTGCACGGACGTGACATTCTGGAAGCCGCTCTCGGAGGCCCGGGTCCACATGTGGTTTGGGACGGCCAATACCGTGTCTGCGCTGCATCACGACTTTTCCCTGAACATGTTTGCCCAGGTCGTTGGTGAGAAGCGATTCATCCTGTTTTCGCCCGATCAGGTGAAGTCGCTGTATCCGAAGGACGGGGAAGAATCTCACATGAGCGCCGTCGACCCGGTGCGCCCGGACCTGGAGGCGCATCCGCGCTTTGCCGAGGCCACACCAATGGTGGTCACCGTGCGGGCCGGAGAGATCCTGTTCATTCCAAGTTTCTGGTGGCATCATGTGACATCGCTGGCCGTGTCGATCTCGCTCAATCAATGGTCGCGTCCCGATCTGCACGAGTACTGCAACAGAACCGGGGCGAGACTGATGATGCATGAATACCTGAAGGACGGCTGGTCGGATTTCTTGCGGACCCGCAAGATCCTGTTGAATGACCTGCTCGTGTTTGCCGAGAAGGCGGCTGCGGTCGATCAGGCGATGCCGGCGTTGGCGCTGAACGTGGTGCTGGACCACTACGATCGCTGGCCCGATCACGTCCATACGCCAGTCTCCGTCGAAGGTGACGTGAGACAGGCGGTGGAACATCTGAAGCAGGCCCTGCTGGATGACTCGGTGTATGAGATCGACCAGGACACGGTTGCCGCGTTGGCTCGCCGCGTCTGTCACGACAGCGTGCTCGGAGCGTTCGCTCGGGCCGCCCAGGGCGCGCCCGAGCGTCCGCGAGTCGCCACGCCGCCGCTTGCCGGTGCGCTTCGTGGCGCCGGACACGACCACACGTCGTAGGTCTCTCGCGGAGATCAGGCGCTACTTTTTTTGCTGCTTCGCGAGCTCCTCGCGGAAGCGCCGCTCGGCATCGTCAATGAATGTGCGGTAGCCCTCGCGATCGATGAACGGTTGCGCCGGATCCTGGGCTGTCGTCCGCTCGCGGGTCTTGCGGTCCAGGGCGAACCAGCTCGAATGCGAGGCGAGGAAGATGTCGGCGGGCAGGCTTCGCAGTGTCTTGAAGCTTCGCTCGTAATCGGCCCGGATGCCCGGATACGTCTCGGGCTCGACCAGCGATTCGAACCCCAGCAACTTGATACTGCAGATGTCGACGGCGAGCAGCTCGCGGTTCCCGTCGCGCACAGGGAACGCCCATGAGGTGCAGCCCGGCGTGTGCCCGGCCGTGATATGCGCCGTGAGCGCGAGCGGTCCGAGGCGGATCGTGTCGCCGTCCTTGAAGCGGTGGTCGACGCGCGCGGCGGGGAATCGGCCGATGCCGAGAAACCCGAGATACTTGAACGGTCCGATGCTGCGGTCGCCGGCGCCGCCGGACGCGACGGCATCGGCATCGCCTTCGCTGACCCACAACCTGGCGCCGGACACCCGCTGCAATTCCGCCAGGCCGCCCGCGTGGTCGGAGTGCGCGTGCGAGTTGAGCAGGATCTTGACGTCCTTGATGTTGAACCCGAGCTTCGCGATGCTCCCGATGATCAGAGGCGCGTTCTCGGGATAGCCGCCGTCGATCAGGACGTGGCCTTCTGGCCCCGTCAGCAGGAACGCGGCAACGCCCGTGTGGCCGACGTAGTAGAGATTGCCGGCAATGCGGAACGGCTCATCGGGCTTGGAGCGGTTTCTCTTGATGGCCGCCTGCCACTGGGTGATCGCCACCGAGAAAAGAACGGCCGCCACGACCAGCCCGACCAGCAGCCAGCGTCGGTTGATGAATCGCCGCAATATTCGCCCTCCGGTTCCAGATCCCCTCGGTGCTCGGTGCCTGGCATCGACAGCATACCCGCCGACATCAAGACGTCTCGGTGTCTATCTTCCTGGTATTGTCGTCCGTCTCCAAGTCCCGATAGAGATCCCGCGCGTCGGCAGCGGAAAGGGTCGAACCTCGCCCGGCGACAGCCACGGCCAAGACGAGAAGCTGCTGATTTTGGAGAGGGACGTTGATTTTGGGGGGGGAAGTGGTGCCGAGGGCCAGAATCGAACTGGCGACACTACGATTTTCAGTCGTATGCTCTACCAACTGAGCTACCTCGGCGAGGTCGCAACCGAGCGAATATAGCACGGCCGGCCTTTATTGACAACGGGTTGGCGCCGGCACGGGGTGTCAGGGGAGTGGCCTCGTGCAGGCGACCGTTCCCAGGCCCGAGTGAGCGAAGTCACCGGACAGGAAGGTGACGCGCCGAGCGGAGGCCTGGGAAGGCGAGTCCGCTCGACGCGTGCTGCCAGTGCGCGGGTGCGCTAGAAGCGGATCTTTGCGCCGATCTGCAACGCCCGCGGTCCGCCGGATCCGAACGCGCCGCCGGCCGTCGACAGCGGCTCGCCGAACGTGCCGGCCGCTTCCATGTTGTTCCCGACGCCTGCGTAGCTGCCGAGGAAGAAGCCGCGCACGTTGAGCGAGTCAAAGAGATTGAAGATCTCCGCCAGCACCTCCGCACGCACCCGACCCAGCGTGAACACCTTGCTCACGCGCAGGTCGACGCTCTTGAACGGATTCACGAAGTCCAGATCCGGATCGACGCGGTTGTAGCCGCCGCCGCGGATGGCCCGTAGATCCGCGTACTGCGCATCCGTGTTGAATTGATCGATCAGCGCATTCAACTCGGCGCCGGTCTTGACGCTGCGTCCACCCGCGTTGCGCGGGAGCAGCGGGAACCGGTCCGCCGGACCGTCGCCCGCGAAGTCCGTGTTCTGCCGGATGTCGAAGGGCAGCCCCGACGAGAAAGTGATGGTCGACGCCAGGAGCACGCCCCACGGCAGTTCCGCCGTCCCGCTGAAGACGAAGCGATGCCGCTCGTCCGTCGCCGCCCAGGAGAAGTCGCGATCGATGTTCAGCGGATCGTCGAACGGCACGGCCGCGAAGGGAATCTGATCGTCATTCGAATGGTTCTTCGACTGCGACAGCGTGTAGGACGCGAGGAAGGACACGCCGCGGCTCAGGCGTTTCTGCAGTGACACCAGCAGGCCGCGATATTCGGTGCGGCCGCGGTTCATCAACTGGACGACGCTGTCCTGGATGGCGGGGTTGACGAAGGGCTCGTTGGCGCGCGGCCGGTTGACTTCGATGCCCAGGATGGAATCGCGTCCCCAGTTGAACACGCCGTCGACGCTCAGCGCGTAGTCCCGGCCGAACTGCTGCTGGAAGCCCGCCGTGAGCTGGTGGTTGTATGGCGTGTTGAGATCGTTGTCCAGCACGTTGATGCCGATCGGCAGACTGCCGCCCGGTCCCATCACGGCCATCGCGTCGCGCAGATTCGCCGGCGCCAGCGCCGAGACGGGCAGCGTGCGACCGTCGAGCAATTGTTCCAGCAGGCTGACTTCGAGAATGATCCGATCGTAGTACAGCCCGTAACCACCGCGGATCGTCTGCCGGCCGTTGCCGAACGGATCCCAGTTGACGCCAATGCGCGGACTGAAGTTGTCCAGCTCCACGTTGCGCTCGCCAGGATTGAACTGATTGACGATGTCGCGTCCGTTGACGTTGAAGTCCGCTTCCCAGCGTAAACCGGCGTTCACGGTCAGGTTGTCGCCGGCGCGCCAGTCGTCCTGTACGTAGAGCGCGAGATGACGGTTGTCCGGCGGTTCCACCAGCGGCGGACTCGGCGCGCGATTCTTGATCAGCCCATCCACCGGAATGTCGAAGTCGTCTATCGTCCCATTCCCATCCCGATCCTGGGTCGCGAAGTCTTCGAGCAGGATGATCGTGCCGCTGCCAAAGAGATCGAAGATCGCGCTCCAGTGGATCCGCGGCTGGAAGTCCAGGCCGAACTTCACCGCGTGCGTGCCGCGCGTCCAGTTCAAGTCGTTCTTGATCTGTAACCGCTGTTGCACGGTGGCTTGAGGCGCGCGGAAGGTGGGGCCGACGAGGATGGAGGGAAACTGCAGTTCCGTCGCCTGGCTCCGGTCGTACTCGATGGCCGGGACGATCTCGTTCTTGAAGTCGCTGTACTGCATGCGGAACGAGTTCACGAGCGTCGGGCTCAGGATGCGCGTCCAGCCGCCGACGATCGCGTCGATGCGGTTGTCGGCGATCTGCAGGTTCGTGACGTCGCCCAGCGGCGCGCGCAGCGTCCCCTGATTGGTCTGTTCGTTCCACTGCCGTCCGTAGCGGACGAAGACGCGGTCGTAATCGCCCAGCGTCCAGTCCGCGCGGCCGAGGAGCAGGTTGTCGCGGAAGGGCGCCGGCGTGAAGAACGTTTCGACGGTGCGTGTCGCCGTATTGCGGCGTCCCGCGATCTCTGCGCCGTCCTCCTGCGTCCGTTCGTAGGAGAAGAACCAGTGCGCGCGGTCGCGCTGGATCGGGCCGCCGAGCGTGCCGGAGTATTGCTGGCGGTCGAAGTCGCCGGTGCGTTCGACGAGTGGATTGGCCGCCGTGAGGTCCGCGGACCGATGGAACAGCGATCCGCTGCCGTGCAACTCGTTCGTGCCCGAGCGGGTCACGACGTTGACCACGGACGTGGCGCTGCGTCCGACTTCGGCGGAGTAGCGGTTCGTCACCACCTGGAACTCCTGCACCGCGTCCACAGAGAAGTTCTGGAGCACGCCCCCCACCACATCGTCGTTATTGTCGACGCCGTCGACGGACACGTTGCCGCCGCGTCCGAGTTGGCCGGCCGACGAGACTTCGACGACGCGGGCTTTGGTCGGGTCGTAATTAGCGGTCGGCGCGTTGCCGGGGACGAGGAAGGCGAGCTCCAGGAAATTGCGGCCGTTCAGGGGCAGCGCCTGGATCGTGTCCTGCCGGATGACCTCGGCGACCTGGCTTTGCGCGGTATTGACCAGAGAGGGGAGGCCGGAGACGGTCAAGGCTTCGGCGACGCTGGCGACGCCCAGGGAGAAATCGACGGTGAGCGTGGTGCCGGCGTTGAGGACCACGTCCCGCCGGACGACGGAGCGGAAACCGGCGTGATCGACCTGGATCTGATAGGTGCTGGGCCGCAGATCCGGCACGGTGTAGAGGCCGGCCTCGTCGGTTTTGAGGACGCGGGAGACCCCCGTCTGCTGATCCGTGACCAGCACCGTGGCTTCGGAAAGCGTGGCCCCGGTTTCATCGCGAACGACCCCTGTCAGACGACCCTGAGAGAACTGCGCGGCCAGGCCGCTTGCGCCGAGCGCCAGCCAGAACGTGGCGATGGCCAGGCCTACCAATCGATGGCGTGACATGGACGACCTCCTTCGTGTGGACTCGCGGGGCGCCGGGGCGTTCGGGGTAACGGGCGCGGCACCGCAACGGGAGGTAGTCAAACACCGTTGGTGAGCCGGATGCGGGTCGGCGGCGAAGCGTTCGCCAGACCGAGTGATCCGTGAACGGACGGTGCGCCGGCTGGGAGGCAGGACGCACAGAAGTGCCGGAAGCGCGCAGTCAAATCAACCAAGATGCTGGATTTTTATACGATTATTCGTCCCATTTTTCTGTTGGACCATCCTTGTACATGGGCAGTTCATCTCAGCCGCCGTGCTATATTGACTCATCGATTTTGCAAGCTAGACGGTTCTAAGAGGCTTCGTCGACATCGTTGGGATGGAGGCCACGCCAACAGATTTACGGCTCTGGTCGGGCCGCGCGTGGTCATGTACGGTCTTCCCCCGGGGGGCTCTCAGGGGGTGGAGAGGAGGAGCGAATGCGTCAGTGGAAGCGTTTGAGGAGTCTGGCTATCCTGCCGCTCGTCCTGTTCCTGTCTGCGTCGGCAACACTCGCCCAGACGGCTCAGGTCGGCACACTCGCAGGTGAAGTGAAGGATCAAAGCGGTGCACTGCTGCCCGGCGTGAGTGTCGTGGCGCAGAACCAGGAAAAGGGATTCAGCCGTACGGAAGTGACCGACGCGCAAGGTCGGTTCCGGTTCCCGGTCATGCCGCCGGGCGTGTATTCCATCACGGCGACGTTGGGCGGCTTCCAGCCGGTCACCCTTCCGAACAATCTCGTCGAGACCGAGCGCACGACCAACGTCGCGGTCGGCCTGAGCATCGAGAGTGTCTCCACGGAAGTGACCGTGACGGGCGAAGCGCCCATCGTTGACGCGACGAACACCGTGGTGCAGTCGCGCATGCGTTCCGAGGATTATCAGAAGCTGCCGATCGGTCGCAGCTACCTGACCGTCATCGGGCAGGCGCCCGGCGTCGTCGGCACGACGAACGTCAACTCGCACGGCGCGCTGACCGCGGACAATCAGTATCTGATGGACGGCGTCGACACGACCGACACGACGACCGGCACGTTCGGGTCGAATCTGAACTACGAGTCGATCCAGGAAGTGTCCGTCTACACCTCCGGCGTCTCCGCCGAGTACGGCCGCGCCGTCGGCGCGATCGTGAACGTCGTGACGAAGTCCGGCACGAACAAGCCCGAAGGCGGCTTCAAGTACATCTTCAGCAACGACGACTGGAACGCGCAGAACACGGCGACGAACCAGGTGAACGGCGCCTCGCTCGAGCGCGTGAAGTTCGATCAGATCAATCCGGTATATAGCCTCTTTGGCGGCGGGCCGATCTGGAAGGATCACGCGTGGTTCTACGGGACGTACGAGAAGCAGGAGAACACGACGCCGCGAACGCAGACGCCAGGCCAGGTCGTCGAAGAGTATCAGCAGACCACGGAATCGCCGTTCTGGACGGTCCGCTTCACCGGACAGTTGGCGTCGAACCATAACGTCTGGGTCAAGTTCACCGACTCTCCGACGAACGGGTTCGTGAACAACTACTGGGGCGCCGCCACGCCGTCCGCGGAACTCTTCGCGCTGACCTTCCAGGATCAGGGCGCCGACCACTGGGCGACGCAGTATAGCGGCGTTCTCGGTAATTCCTGGACCGCGGAAGCGATGTTCGCGAGCTACAGCAGCTTCATCGACGTCTATCCGTTCAGCAACAGCCCGCTTGACAACGGCGCGCCGCATTTCAACCAGGCCGACAACAAGTACTACAACGGCGCCACGTTCGACGGCCGCGTCGAGCGTCCGCGCAAGCAGGCGATCCTCGCCGCGTCGTACTATCGGACGCTCGGTGGCAATGCGCACAACTTCAAGTTCGGGTACGACTGGCAGGGGCTGGAGTCCAGCAACGACTTCCGGTATCCGAACAACCAGCTCTTCACCGACCTTGCCTTCAATCAGGTGACTCGTCAGGTCACGCCGTTCGGCCGCCAGGACTTCGACTCGGGCGCCTCGACGTCATCCGGCGACATCCACGCGTTCTACGTGCGCGACAAGTTCGAAGTCGGACGCCGTCTGTTCTTCGAGGCCGGCTTCCGCTTCGAGCGTCAGACGGGCTCCAGCGACATCGGCACCACCACGGTCGACACGAACACGCTGTCGCCGCGTCTGTCCGGCAGCTATGACATCGCCGGCACGGGCAAGTCGCTGATCGTCGGGTCGTATGGTCGCTTCTATCAGTCGATCATCCAGACCTTCTCCGACGAGTTCTCGGCCGTGCCGCAGCAGGCGAACTACAACAACTACCGGTGGGATGGCACGCAGTACGTGTTCACGGGGCGCGTCGAAGTGGGCGGTTCGGGCTTCGATCCGAATCTCGATCTGAAGCCGACACACGTGAACGAAGCGACCATCGGTTTCCAGCAGCAGCTTGGCCGCAACATGGGCGCCGGCGTGCGCTACATCCATCGCACGTGGGGCAACCTGATCGACGACGTGCTGACGTTCGATGCGGACGACAACATCGTCCGCACGGTCCAGAACTATGAGCCGGCCGAACGCAGCTACAGGGGCGTTGAGTTCACGTTCGAGCGCCGCCTGTCCAACAACTGGTTTACGTCGGCGAGCTACACCTATGCCAAGACGGAGGGCAATCACTTCGCGACCGTGTTCTCGGCGCTGGGTGACTTCGTGAACGAACGCTGCATCACGACCGTCGATCCTGGCATCGGCACGAACGGCATCGTCCCGTGCGGTGACGTGAACGATGGGCCGCGCGCGTTTGGTCTGCCGGCGAACGATCGTCCGCACAACGTGAAGCTGTCCGGCACGTATACGCGTCGCTTCGGACGCGTGGGTCTCACGGGCGGTGCGGTGGCGCAGGCGGTCTCGAAGGCAACGACGTCTAAGCAGCGGCAGGTGACGGTGCTCTTCCCGGGCACGACGATCTCGTCCGGCCAGCCGTACACGTACTTCTACGAGAGCCGCGGCGCGGACCGCATCGATGGGACGCTCTACACGTTCGATGCGTCATTCGAAGCCACGTTCTACACGGTTCGCGACATTCAGGTCGGGTTCAAGAGCGAGATCTTCGAGCTGTTCAATCCGCAGAAGCAGGGCGCGATCAACAACACGGCGTGGTGCGAGAGCACCGCGAGCGCCGCGTGCCAGACGGCCCGTGCGAACTACGGCACGGCGACGGTCCGCGCATCGTTCCAGAACCCGCGCAGCTATCGCTTCTCGGCGATCGTCCGCTTCTAGGACAGACATCGGCCTCGGACGCATCGCCGTCGGCGGTGCGTCCGGGCAGCCGAAGACAGGCAGAGAAGAGCGCCCGGGAAGATAAGCCTGGGCGAGAGGCGGGAAAGACCAACGGGGCAGTGGACGTGAATGCGTCCATTGCCCCGTTCATGCGTACGGTGAGCCTGGTGATGCCTGCCGAGAGCGTGGCAGGACAGAGTAGAGCAGGGCAGGCGTCTCACGCCGTTGCCGCCGCATCGCGACGCTGCTGTATCACGTCGTGCTGTATCACGTCGTGCTGGATCTCGCCGTGCTGGACCTCATGGCGCCGCCGCCTTGCACCGTGCGGCTGTATCGCCGCGCCACGCTGCGCCGCGTCTTGTCTCGCGCCGCGCGGTGTCGCCGCGCAGTGTCGCCGCACTGGGCCGCCACATGATGCCGCGTTACGGTCCACGTCACGGTGCTGCGCCGCGGCATCGCCCTGCTGAATCGGCGCCCGGCGCGAGGACGTTCTCAGGCCGTGACGGCTTCAGGGTCCTTGACCAGGCCGAGCTCCTTGCGGACGCGCTCGTCGATCGACTTGAACGTATCGCGGTTCTCGCGCAGGAACTGCTTGACGTTTTCGCGGCCCTGGCCGAGGCGTTCGCCGTTGAACGAGAACCAGGTGCCGCTCTTCTCGACGATGCGCTTCTCGACGGCGATGTCGAGGAGGTCGCCCTCGCGTGAGATGCCCTCGCCGTACATGATGTCGAACTCGGCTTCACGGAAGGGCGGGGCGAGCTTGTTCTTGACGACCTTCACGCGCGTGCGGCCGCCGACGACCTGATCGCCGTCCTTGATGCTCGCAACGCGCCGGATGTCGACACGAACGGACGCATAGAACTTCAGCGCGCGACCGCCGGTCGTCGTTTCGGGATTCCCGAACATGACGCCGATCTTCTCGCGAAGCTGGTTGATGAAGATGAGGCACGTGCGGGACTTGGACACGACACCCGTGAGCTTCCGCAACGCCTGGGACATGAGGCGCGCCTGAAGACCCATCTGCGCGTCGCCCATCTCACCTTCGATTTCAGCCTTCGGCACGAGCGCGGCGACGGAGTCGACCACGACGACATCCACGCTGCCCGAGCGGACGAGTACTTCGACGATCTCCAACGCCTGTTCGCCGTTGTCCGGCTGGGAGACGAGCAGGTTGTCGAGGTTCACACCGAGCTTGCTGGCGTAGTTCGCGTCCAGCGCATGTTCCGCGTCCACGAACGCCGCCATTCCCCCCAACATCTGGGCCTGCGCAATGACCTGCAGCGCCAGCGTCGTCTTACCGGATGACTCAGGCCCGTAGATCTCAATGACACGGCCACGCGGCATGCCGCCCACGCCCAAGGCATAGTCGATGCTGATGGCCCCGGTCGGGATGCTGGCAATCTGCGTCACCGCATCCTTCTGGCCGAGACGCATGATCGACCCCTTGCCGAACTGCTTCTCAATCTGGCTGACCGCGTTCTCGAGCGCGCGGGTGCGCTCCTTACTGTCGTCTGCTCGCATTCGTCCCTCTCCTTGCGCTCGCCGGTCCGCATCGCCTCGTGGCCCGGAGGCTTGCATCAGTAGGGAGCTCTCATCCCCACTGATTGACCTCACGGCCGCCATCCTCACTCTCTGAACGTCAGCATTACTCTCGATCTGACGCACAGCGGAGCAGCGTCCGTGCTTCCGACGATCCGTCCAGATCGTCCTCGCTCTCACCCGAACGGCAGAGGCTTTTATGCCGTTCGAGTCTTGCTGATTCTAGTGACAAGCCAGTCGGGCTGTCAAGCGAAAATCGATGCGTCTATAAAGATAAGTGACTGAATTTGTGATGGTTACTGGAGTGGACACTTTCGCCTCTCTCCCAGGAAACCGCCGTTGGCTGGTCCAGATTCCAGCCCGCGCCCCGACCCTGGTACTCATCTTTTCTTTCTCCCATCCGCCCGATCCTGATAAGGTCGAACGCGATGCCGAGTCCCGTGGGTCATGCCCTGGCAGGCGCCGCCGCTGGATGGCTGGTCGCCGGCGCGTTCGCTCCCGCTTTTGCCCGTCGCGACAGGTGGCCCTCCCGGTCCCGATCCCTGGACCTGCTGACGCATCCCGTGGTCCGATCAGGCCTCTGGTTCGCCGCCCTGGGCATGCTGCCCGACGTCGATTTCCTCTTCGGCACGCACAGCACCTACACCCACAGCGTCGGCGCTACCCTCATCGTCGCACTCGCCGGGCTGTTCCTCGCCCCGGATCGCCGGACCGTCTTCGCGCTGGCCTCCGGCGCCGCCTACGCCACCCACATCCTGCTGGACTGGCTCGGCGACGACACGACGCCGCCGATCGGCATCATGGCGCTCTGGCCGCTGACGTCGGACTTCTATCAGTCCGACCTGCACTGGTTCATGGCCATCACACGCCGCTACTGGCTGCCGAATTTCTGGAGCCACAATCTGATGGCGATGGCGCGGGAGATGGGCCTGCTGCTGCCGATCCTGCTGCTGGTCTGGTGGGGACGCGTGCGCGGCTCGGAGTCCGCGCACGGGAAGATGCTCGCCGCGGCGAAACGCAACCGCGATTACGCCTAGCTCGCCTGCGCCACGCGACGCCGAGAAGCGCTACGCGTAGCTGTAGAAGCCCTGGCCGGACTTGCGACCCAGTTGGCCCGCCGCGACCATCCGCCGCAGCAGGGGACAGGCGCGATACTTCGGATCGCCCAGCCCGTCGTAGAGGACGTCGAGAATCGCCACGCACACGTCCAGCCCGATGAAGTCCGCGAGCGTCAGCGGCCCCATCGGGTGATTCATGCCCAGCTTCATCACCGCGTCGATCGCCTCGACCGTCCCCACGCCTTCCATCAGCGCGAAGACCGCTTCGTTGATCATCGGCATCAGGATCCGGTTCGCGATGAACCCCGGATAGTCCGATGCCTCGACGCCGGTCTTGCCCAGTGTCTTGCACAGCTCGACGGTCGTCTGCATCGCCTCGGTGGACGTCGCCTGTCCGCGGATCAGCTCCACCAGCGGCATCAGCGGCACCGGGTTCATGAAGTGCATGCCGAGCACTTTGTCCGGCCGCTTCGTCGCCGCGCCGAGCGTGGTGATCGAGATGGAGGACGTGTTCGACGAGAGGATGGCGTCGGGCCGCGTGATGCGATCGAGCGTGGCGAAGAGCGTCCGCTTGGCGTCGCGATCTTCGATGATGGCTTCGACGACGAAGTCCGCGTCCGCGAGCGCTTCGACGGCCGGGATGAACGCGAGACGGCCCAGCGTGGCGTCGCGATCCGCCGCCGTCAACTTCTGTTTCTCGACGAACTTCGCCAGGCTCTTCTCGATGCCGCCGCGCGCGCGATCGAGCGCCGCGGACGAGACGTCCTGCAGGCGTACGTCGAAGCCCGCCTGCGCGAAGACCTGCGCAATGCCGTTGCCCATCGTTCCGGCGCCAATGACGCCGACCGTCTTGATCATGGTCGCTCCGCTCTCCTCAGTGAGTGTTGGCCTGCAACGGCCGTTGCCCTTTGTCTGTCGGCGCCCGCAGGCCCGCGCGCTATGTCGTCTCGTGGATCAGGCGGACATCGCACCCGCCGCGGACCGTATTCTGGATCTCCGCGACCGCGTCGGTCGCGCGCACCAGGTCGTCAATCGCGTCCTGGGCCGCGTCCGCCTTCACGCGGACGCGATAGGTGATGTCGCGCGCCGGCTCGCCCGGCCCGCCAAACAGGCCGCTGACTTCGACGTCCACGTCCTGGATGTCGATGCCGCGCTTCGCGGCTTCACGATACAGGTCGTTGCAATAACACGTCGCGAGCGCCGCGAAGAGCAGTTCCCCTCCGTTGACGCTCGACCCGCGGCCCACTGCTTTCGGCGCAATCGTCAGCGACTGCCGCCGGCCTTCCGTTTCGACGTCCACCGCATGCGTGGACGCGGTATTCGAGACCCGAGCCGAAATCTTCATCGCGAATCTTCTCTTTCCCCGATCCCTGGCCCCTGCTTCCTGGCGGGGGATCCTCAGCGCGCGCCAGGCTAGTCGCGTTCGACCGCCAGCGCGACGCCGTTCCCGCCGCCGAGGCACAACGTCGCGACGCCGCGCCGCGCGTTCCGTGCTTTCATCGCATACAGCAATGTCGTCAGCACGCGCGCGCCGCTCGCGCCAATCGCATGGCCAAGCGCCACGGCGCCGCCGTTGACGTTGACCTTCTCGAGATCGATCCCCAGTTCCTGCGTCACCGCCACGGCCTGCACCGAGAACGCCTCGTTCAGCTCGAACAGATCGACTTGATCGATCGTCCATCCGGCCTTGCGCAGCACCTGCCGCACGGCATCCACGGGCGTCATCATCACCCATTTGGGATGCAGCCCGCTCGTCGCCTGCGCGACGATGCGCGCGATGGGGTCGAGGCCGAGCTGCGCGGCGCGTGTGGCGGACGTGACGACAAGGGCGGCGGCGCCATCGTTGACACCGGGCGCGTTGCCGGCCGTCACGGTGCCGTCTTTCTGAAACGCCGGTTTCAAGCTGGCGAGCGCGGCTTCCGTCGTGTCCTCGCGGATCGACTCGTCGCGATCGAACACAGCCGGCGTGCCCTTCTTCTGTGGCAGTTCCACGGGCAGGATTTCGTCCTTGAACCGGCCCTCGCTGGTCGCGGCGGCGGCCTTGCGGTGGCTGTTGACGGCGTAGCCGTCCTGTTGCTCGCGCGTAATACCGTATTTCTCCGCGACGGCTTCGCCCGTCATGCCCATGTGCCAGTCTTCGAACGCGCACCAGAGGCCGTCGTTGATCATCGAATCGACGACTTCGCCGTGTCCGAGGCGCAGGCCTTCGCGGACGCGGCGCAGGAGGTACGGACAATGGCTCATCGACTCCATGCCGCCCGCGACGCTGATGTCGACGTCGCCCACGGCGATGCCTTGCGCGGCCAGCATCACGGCCTTGAGGCCGGATCCGCAGACCTGGTTGACGGCGGAGGCGGAGACGCGGTCGGACAGGCCGCCGTTCAGCGCGGCCTGCCGGGCGGGGTTCTGGCCCAGGCCCGCGGAGACGACATTGCCCATGATGCATTCGTCCACCGCTTGCGGATCGACGTTCGCGCGGCGGACGGCTTCACGGACGACGAGCGCCCCCAGCGCGGGGGCGGGAAGATCTTTCAGGGCGCCGAGGAACTTGCCGGTAGGAATACGGACGGCGCTCAGGATGACAGCTTGTCGCATGAGGCATCACCAGAAGGGCCGCGCCGGTGCGCACGGCCGTTGCGATCAGGACATTGATGAACGGACGGGGGACGGCAATCCGGCCCGGGCCGCGGGCTGAGGTGCGTCCGCGCGTGTCTGGCCGCGCGTGTCGTCCCGCGGCGCGTCGCCGGACGATTCGCCGGACGCGTCCCCGGCGGCCGCGCCTGTGGCGGATGGCGGACCGACGCGCACCTCGATGCGGCGGACGACCTTCTCGCCGAGCAGCGGCACGAGCCGGTCGCGCACGAGTGCGAGCGAGGGATCGAGCTCCGTTTGCCAGCGGACGTCGCTCACGCGGACGAGCAGCGTGCCGCCGGGGCGGAGATGGATCGTGGTGACGCGCGCGAGCGCGGCGCCGACGGCGGTCCTCCACGCAAAATCGATCTTCTCGGGAGACAGGGGCTGCCGGCGGATGACGTCGACCAGCACGGAGGGCAGGACGCGTTGAACCGCGAACATGGGCGAGAGGAAGTGTATCATTGCCTGTGCGCCTCGTCCTGGCGTCGGCTTCGCCTCGGCGCGCCGACCTTCTCAGTGCAGCCGGTATTCCTTTCACGGTGCGACCCGTCGACGCGGACGAATCCGCGCGGCCCGGCGAAGCGCCGGAGACGTATGTCTGCCGCGTGGCGGCCTTGAAGGCGAGTGCGATCGGCCAACCGCCGGCCGAGTCCCTCGTCCTCGGCGCCGACACGGTCGTCGTCGTGGACGGGCAGCGGCTCGGCAAGCCGGCCGACCGCGCGGACGCGGCGGACATGCTGCGCCGCCTCTCTGGAAAGACGCACGACGTCTGGACCGGGATCGCGCTGGTGCACCCGGGCGGCTGCATCAACGAGGCGGTGCGGACGCGCGTCACGTTTCAAACCTTGCCGCCCGACGTTATTGAGTGGTACGTCGCCTCGGGTGAGCCGGACGATAAGGCAGGCGCCTACGCGATCCAGGGATTGGGATCTCGATTTATCGAACAGATAGCCGGATCGTACTCCAATGTGGTCGGGCTGCCCGTAGAACGCATCTGCACGCATCTGCGGCGGCTGGCGCCCAGATTACTGGTACCGGAGAAAACCGCGGGGTTGGAGCCGCGCGTCTAAACGCGCATATAATCGGGGGAACCCGCTGACAGCGGGCGATCGGTATGTCACATAAAACGGCCAAAATCGGAATCACGAGCCTCGTACTCGCGCTGGCGCTGGGCGGTCTGCTCTGGACCACGCTGAGCGAAGGCACCGAGTACTACAAGCACGTGGATGAGGTCATGGGACAGCCGGATGCCTGGTATGGCAAGCGGCTCCAGCTTCATGGTTTCGTGGTGCAGGACTCGGTGAAGGTCAAGCCGCAGACGCTCGACTACCGGTTCCAGATCCAGAACAAAGGGTCGGTCGTGCACGCGAGCTATCGCGGGATCGTCCCGGACACGTTCAAGGACGGCTCCGAGGTGGTCGTGAAAGGCACGCTCGGTCCACACGGCTTCGTCGTCGAGCCCAACGGCGTCATGGCGAAGTGTCCGTCCAAATACGAAGCCAAGTCGGCGCCCAGCGGGGCCCTGACCGGCGGTTCCTAACGGACTGACGACCGTCTGACGGACATCCGCCCCTCGCGCGCGTGGCGACTCGCGCGAGGTCAGCCGGGCGACCGCGTGAGAGACGCGGGAGGACCGGCGTGTGTGCGCGGCCGCCGCGACATCCTCACGGGTCTTCCACTATGTCCAGCCTCGGCACGTTCGTGCTGCTCGCGTCCTTCGTGGTCGCCGCGTACGCGGCCGCCATCTCCGTCGCCGGCGCACGTCGACGATCCACACGCCTGGTCGACAGCGGCATCGGCGCCTCGTACGTCGTCGCCGCCCTGTTGACGCTCGCGTCCGCGATCATCGTCCACGCATTCGTCAGCGAAGACTATTCCATCAAATACGTCGCGCTGAACTCGGACTCGGCGCAGCCGCTGTTCTACAAGCTGACCGCGTTCTGGGGCGGGCTCGACGGGTCGATCCTCTTCTGGGTCTTCCTGCTCTCGCTGTTCGGCGCCGTGGCCATCCGCGTCAACCGCGATACGCACCGCGAGCTGATCCCCTACGTCGTGGCCGTCATCTCGGTCGTCGAGATGTTCTTCCTCTTCCTGATGGTCGTCCACAACAACCCCTTCTCGACGCACCTCGTGGATGCGCCGCTCGACGGGAAGGGGATGAACCCGCTGCTGCAGACGCCGCTGATGGTCATCCATCCGCCGTCGCTCTACACCGGGTTCGTCGGCATGACCATTCCGTTCGCGTTCGGCATGGCCGCGCTTATCACCGGTCATCTGGACGACTCGTGGCTGCGCGCCGTGCGCCGCTGGACGATGATCGGCTGGCTGTTCCTGTCCTTCGGCCTCACGCTCGGCATGATCTGGGCGTACGAGGAACTGGGCTGGGGCGGCTACTGGGGCTGGGACCCGGTCGAGAACGCCGGCCTGCTGCCGTGGTTCACCGCGACCGCGTTCCTCCATTCGGTGATGGTGCAGGAACGGCGCGGCATGTTGCGCGTCTGGAACGTCACGCTCGTCATCCTGACGTTCCTCCTGACGATCTTCGGCACGTTCATGACGCGGTCCGGCGTGGTCCAGTCCGTCCACGCCTTCGGCGAGGACAAAGATCTCGCGCTGATGTTCAGCGTGTTCATGATCGCGATCATCGTCTTCAGCTTCGGCTTCGTGTTCTACCGCCTGCCGCTGCTGCGCGCCCGCAACGAGCTGGATTCCTGGGTCTCGCGCGAGGCCGCGTTCCTCCTGAACAACTGGATCCTGCTGTTCTCGGCGATCTTCGTCCTGTTCGCGACGATGTTCCCGACGCTGAGCGAGTCGGTGACGGGCGAGCGGTTGACGGTCGGCCCGCCGTTCTTCAACAAGTGGATGCTGCCCATCGGGCTCGTCCTGCTCGCGCTGACCGGCATCGGACCGATGCTGGCCTGGCGCAAGTCGACGCTGAAGAATCTGCGCGATCAGTTCCTCTGGCCGGTGTCGTTCGCCATCGTCCTCAGCGGCGCGCTGGTCGGCCTCGGCGTGCGCGTCTGGACGTCGGGCATCTGCTTCGCGCTGTCCGCCTTCGTCGTCGCGACGATTACGCAGGAGTTCGTGCGCGGCGCCCGCGTCCGCCAGCAGGCGACGGCGTCGGACATCTTCACCTCGCTCATCGGCCTCGTCAGCCGGTCGCGCCGGCGCTACGGCGGCTATCTGGTCCACATCGGCATCGTGCTGATGTTCCTGGGTTTCGCGGGTGAAGGCTTCAAGCAGGAAGAGCAGGTCCTCCTGATGCCGGGCCAGCACGTGGAGCTGGGCGACTTCACCATCAGGCACAAGGCGCTGCGGCTGACGGACGATGGCCAGAAGCAGATGGTGACGGCGCACCTCGACGTCGTGCAGAACGGCAATCCGACGGGTGAGCTGCAGCCCGCCAAGTGGTTCTATCGCAAGCACGAGGATCAGCCGACGACCGAGGTCGCCATCCGCCGCTCCTTCGCGGAGGACCTGTACATCGTCATGGCCGGCTTCGAGATCGAGAAGCAGTCCGCGACGCTGCACGTCGTGATCAATCCGCTGGTCAACTGGATCTGGCTGGGATTCGGCATGCTCGCGTTCGGGACGATCGTCGCCCTGCTGCCGGAGCGGACGTTTGCGTTCGCGCAGGCGCGCGTGCCGAGCGGCGCGACGACGACCACGATGCTGATCCTCCTGGCGCTGGTCGGCGCGTCCGGACGCGATCTGCACGCACAGCACGACGAAGGGGGGGCGACGGTGGCATACGTCGTCCCGCGGACCCCGCTCGAGCGGGAGCTGGGGCAGGAGATCGTCTGCATGTGCGGCGGCTGCGGCCGCCAGCGCGTGGGGGATTGCACGTGCTCGCTCGCGTCGCGGATGCGCGCCGAGATCGCGAAGCTCGTCGCGGAAGGGAAGTCGCGCGAAGAGGTCTATCAGTACTACATCGCGAAATACGGCAGCCAGGAGCCGCTGGCTGCGCCTATCGACAAGGGCTTCAACCGCCTCGCGTGGATCGTGCCGTACGTGATTGGCGGCATGGGCGTGCTTGGCGCGACGTTCCTGGCCGTCCGCTGGTCGCACGCGAAGCGCGACGACGCGGCGCCGGTGCAGGACGTCCAGCCCACCGATCCGCAACTCGAAGAACGTCTCTCCGATGAACTCCGCCAACTCGACTGACAGCGCCTCGGCCCTGCGTCCGTGGCACTTCTTCGTCATCCTGACGCTGCTCGCCGCGACGGTGGCCGTGCTCATGTCGCGGCGGACGTCGCCGGAAGCGCTCGTCATGCTGAGCGTCACCATCTTCGCCGCGGGCGTGTCGGCGCTGGCGGTGTTCCGCATGCTGCTGCCGCTGGTCGGACACGAGCGGCTGTTCCAGCGGGACACGGTCGGCCATCGCACGCGCGTGCTGATCGAACGGGAGAAGCAGCTCGTGCTCCGGTCGATCAAGGAGCTGGAGTTCGACCGCGCGATGGGCAAGGTGAGCGTCGAGGACTTCGACGAGCAGGTGAAGCGCCTGCGCGCGCGGGCCGTCGGCCTGATGCGGCAACTGGACGAGCAGCACGTCGCGCCGATCGAGCGCATCGAGCAGGAACTGCGCGAGCGCCTCGCGCGCGACGCGCAGAGCGAGCGCAAGAAACCCAAAGAACCGCGTCAGATGCGTGCCTCCGTGGCCTGCGTCCTGTGCGGCGTCGGCAACGAAGAGGACGCGCGGTTCTGCAAGGCCTGCGGGACGCGACTGGCAGGCGCCCATGCATAGACTTGCTCGCACGTGGTGGAGGGAGAGGGATTCGCACTCCCTGTACGCGGTCGCTGCCACCGCCTTGTGCGTGGTCGCGCTGCTGACTGGCGCCGGTGGCCTGTCGGCGCAAGCGCAGTTGCCCGATCTGCGGCAGATGTCCGGTCAGCCGCTCCCGTCCGCGGAATTGCCGAACGGGACGATCGTGGTCCGCGTCGTGCGGCAGGCGGTCACGAACAACATTCCTTCACAGGCGGTCCAACTGCGGGAAGGGACGCGCGTCCGCATGGGGCAGACCGACGCGAGCGGCCGCGCGACGTTTGCCGACCTCGCGCCCGGCTCGACCTGGACCGCCGTCACCATCGTCGACGGCGAGGAGCTCTCGTCGCAGCCGATCACCGTCCCGCAGAGCGGCGGCATCCGCGTGCTGCTCGCCGCCGGCCTCGGCGCCGGGACGGCCGCGCCAGGCGGTCCGTCCGCGCCTTCCGCGCCAGCCGTCGCGCCCGTGCCTGGGGACGTGGCGCTGGGCGGGCAGACGCGGTTCGTCATCGAGCTGGGCGATCAGGCGATCGAGGTCTACGGGCTGCTGGAGTTGACCAACGGTCAATCGACGCCGGTCATGCCGGCGAAGCCCGTCATCCTCGACCCGCCGCCGACCGCCGAGGCGATCTCGGTGCTCGACGGATCCAGTCCGCAAGCCAAGGTCCAAGGGAAGCAGATCGTCATCAACGGTCCCTTCGCGCCGGGCGTGACGAGCGTCCAGACGGCGTATCGTCTGCCGTACTCAGGCAGCACGCTGCACTTCCAGCAGGTGTTGCCGCTGGCGCTCGCGCAATCCACCGTCATCGTCCGGAAACTGGGCGGGCTCGGCCTGAGCCTGCCGAACCAGACCGGCCAGCGTGACGTGCCGCTCGAACAGCGGCTCTATCTTGTCACCAACGCCGGCGGCGTCGCTGCCGGCAGCCCTCTCGACGTCACGCTCACCGGTCTGCCGCACCGGCCGGTCTGGCCGCGCTACACGGCGTTGTCGCTCGCGGCGCTGATGATTCTCATCGCGGCGTGGGTGAGCGTCCGCGGACCGGGACGCGCGCTGGACGAGGAAGAAGCGCAGCAGTGGCGCGCGCGCCGCAAGACGCTGTTCGATCAGCTCGTCGCGCTCGAAAAGCGGCGTCCCGCCGACGTCGATGCGGATCCGGCGTGGATCGCGCGGCGCCGACAGCTCCTTGGCGAGATCGAGGAGCTGGACGAGGCGCTCGCGGATCACGCGCTGGTCCATGCGTTGACGCCGTCCGCCGCGGCGTCCGCCGGCGTCGAGCGTGCGGCCGCCCAGTCCCTGGCGCAGCGGTAACAGGTGCGGTGACGGCTGCAACCGATTTCGACACGCTCGAATTCCTGAACGTCTGCTACGACTACGGTCGCCGGCGCGTGCTGTCGCGCGTGTCGTTTTCCTGCGGCGCGGGCTCGATCATCGGCGTGCTCGGGCCGAACGGCGCGGGGAAATCGACGCTGCTGACGCTGGCCGCCGGCCGCGCCCGGCCCTCGCTCGGCGAGGTGCGCTACGGGCGCGCCGGGACGTCGCACCATCTCGAGCCCGCCTTGCGCGGGCGCATTGGCTGGCTGGGACACGATCCCGGCTTCTACCCCGAACTGAGCGCGCGCGAGAACCTGTCCTTCTTCGCGCGGCTCCACGACCTGGACCAGCCCACGGCCCGCGTCGGCGAGGCGCTGGAGCGCGCGCGGCTCGCGGACCGGGCGGACGAGCCGGTCGGCGGCTTCTCGCGCGGCATGCGCCAGCGCCTCGGCCTGGAGCGCGTCCTGTTGCACCAGCCGCGCCTGCTGCTGCTGGACGAACCCTTCACCGGGCTCGACCTGCACTCGGGCGCGCTGCTGCTGGAGCGCCTGGCGTCGTTGCGCGTGGCGCGGACGATCGTCCTGCTGTCCACGCACGACCTCGATCTCGTCGAGCCGCTGCTCGATCGCTCGGTCGTCCTGCGCGGCGGCCGCGTCCACGGCGCGATCGCGTCGCGCGCGAGCGCCAGCGCGGCGTCCGCGGCGGGACTGCAGCAGGCGTACGCGGAGCTGATTGCGTCGGACGCGCCGGCCCCGGAGGCATCCGCGGTTGACATCGCGCCGGCGTCATCGTCTCCACCACCGGCGGTTGGGAGCGCGCCCGCGGCGTCGACGTCCGCCGAGGAGGACTCGATTGGCGCGGCGTTGAGCCGGTTCGCCCGTGTCGCGGTCACCATCATGAAGAAAGACATGATGGTGGAATATCGCAACCGCGAGCTGTTCCTGACGACGTTGTTCTTCGCAGTGTCGTGCGTGCTGATCTTCGCGTTCGCCTTCGTGCGGGACGGGCGGCCGCTGACGGACGCGGCGGCGGGCATCCTGTGGATTGCGGCGGCGTTCGCGGGCACGCTTGCGCTCGGGCGGACGTTCGATCGCGAGCAGGCGCACCACACGCTGACGGCGCTGCTGCAGGCGCCGGTCGAGCGTGCCGCGATCTACGCCGGCAAGCTGCTCGGCCTGGCCGTGCTGCTCGCGCTCGTCGAAGCGATCGTCGTGCCGCTCGTGGCGCTGTTCTTTCAAGCGCCGCTGTTCGCGCGTCCCGGCTGGACGCTGTCCATCCTGGCGCTTGGCACGACAGGCTTCCTTGCGGTTGGTACGCTGTTCTCGGCGATGCTGGTGCGGACGCGCAGCCGCGACGTCCTGCTGCCGGTGCTGTTGTATCCGATGACGGTGCCGGTCATGATTGGCGGCGTCCGCGGCACGAGCGCGCTGCTGCAGGCGACGCCGGACGAGCCGGCCGCGCGCGCGTGGGCCGCGATGCTGCTGTTTTTCGATGTGGTGTTCCTGACGCTGGCGTTGTGGGCGTTCGACGCCGTCACGTCCGAGTGACGGTCCTAGAGGGCACGATGATGAGCCGTAGTTTCGTTCCTCTTGTCTGCGTGACGGCGGTGATGTTCGTGGTGGCGCCGTGGCTGATCATGCAGGCGCCGTTCGAATCGACGATGGGGCTCGTGCAGAAGATCTTCTACTTCCACGTGCCCGCGGCGCTCATGATGTTCGTCTCCGCGTTCGTCTGCGGCGTCGCGAGCATCCGGTTCCTGGCCACGAGGCGGAAGGCGTCCGATCAGACCGCGGTCGCCGCGGCCGAGCTGATCCTCGTCTTCGGCATCATCGTCCTCATCACCGGTCCGCTCTGGGCGCGCAAGGCGTGGGGCATCTGGTGGGACTGGGACGCGCGGCTGACATCGACCGTCGTCCTCTGGATGATGTTCGCCGCGTACCTGCTGCTGCGGCGCTTCGGCGGCCCCGGTTCGGAGCGGCTCGCGGCGGGCGTCGCGATCTTCGGCATGGCCAACGTGCCGTTCGTCTACTGGTCGGTGAATGTCTGGCGCACGCTGCATCCCAAGACGACCGTCGTGCCGTCGCTCGATCCGAGCATGCGGCCGGCGTTCTATTGGTGCTTCTTTGCCTTCCTGCTCTTGTATCTCCTGTTGTTGAACGCGCGGCGACGGTTGGAAGCGCAGCGCGATCGGCTCACGCAGTTGTATCTCACTTACGATCTCGAGGAGCGGTAAGATGATCTTCGCTACGTTGAAGCCGCGTCTGACGGGACGCGTGACACGCGCGCTCGGCGCGATGACATTGGCGGTGGGCGTGCTGACGGGACTGCCGATGGGCGCGCTGTTGACGGATGCGGCCGCGCCGGACGTCTTTGCGCAGGCGCAGACGCCGCCACCCGCCGCACAGGATGAGTTCGTGCCGTTGAAGGACGTCCCGCCGACGGAGCAGTTGCCGGCGGCGCGTCTGGTCATGGCGGCGTACAGCGTCGCGTGGATCGTGATCGCGGGCTACATCTTTCTGCTCTGGCGGCGGCTCTCCCGCGTCGAGCAGGAGATTCAGACGGTGGGACAGCGGTTCCAGGCGTCGAGGCGGTAGACCATGCTCGGCAACATGACGGCGGCGCATTTCATCTTCATCCCGGCCGTCCTGCTGGTGGGTATGGTCATCGGCTGGATTCTGGGATCGCGGGCGGCTGCCGATGCGTACGCCGCCGAGCTGCGGCGACGCGACGAGCGCGCGCAGCGCAATCAGGGACAGCGGTCCGCGTCGGCGTGAGTAGAATCATGTATCGGTCGCGCCGATGGCGGGGCAGGGACGGACGCCGATCAGCGTCCAAGACTGAGCCGTCGCGCGAGGACTTCGGGCAGGCCGGCGTCACGGATGCGCGCCTGCGCGCGCGCGACGGGATACGCCACCCGGTGCAGCTCCACCGTGTGCGTGGTCGTGTTCCAGATGGCAAACGCCGCGCGCGGGTCGCCGTCGCGCGGCTGGCCGACCGCGCCCGGGTTGATCAGGTACCGACGTCCGGGATCGATCAGTAACCGCGTCAGCTTCGCACCCGCATCGGGCTCCCGCATCGACATCCCGTCCACGTGTCCCGGTCCCGCGCACATCGAAAAGACCACCGAAAAATGTGTGTGACCGAAGAAGCACACTTTGCGCGTGGACGAGGGCAGGACGCGCTCCGCGTCGAACAGCGAGAAGAGATACTCATCCTCATCGTCCGGGGAGCCGTGGCAGATCTCGACGTCCGTGTCGATGGCGATCGGGCCGGCGGGAATCTCACGCAGCCATTGCCGGTTGGGCTCGCTCAGGATTTCGTACGTCCACGCGGCGGCTTCGAGCGCGGCGGGATTGAACGTTTCTGGCAGTTGCAGGCCGCACGCGACCTTGTCGTGATTGCCGCGGACGATGGTGAGGGGCCCGAGGCGGCGGACGCAATCGATCACCTCGTTGGGCTGCGCGCCGTAGCCGACGAGATCGCCGAGTACGAGATAGGCATCGACGGCGCCGGCGGCGTCGAGGACGGCCGTCAGTGCGTCGAGATTGCCATGAACGTCGCTGAATACGAGATAGCGCATGATCGATGGAGCGGCCCTGTTCGGGCCGTCTACCATCCCACGCGGTCGAGGATCTGCTCGACGATCGCATCGACGGCCAAAGCAGAGGCGTCGATGCGGACGTGAGCCTGCTGGTAGGCAGACCGTCGCGTGGTGAAGAGTACTTCCAGTTGAGCGCGGTTGGCGGCTAACGGTCGTCGGCCGTCGGGCGGAAGGCGCGCCACTACTTCGTTCAACGTCACATCCAGCCAAAACGAACAGCCGTCAGCGAGAATCGCGGCACGGTTGAGCGGATCGACGAATGTACCACCGCCTGTCGCGACGACAGCATGTCTGACAGACACGAGCTGCGCCAGCACTTCACGCTCGACATTGCGGAAGTAGGCCTCGCCGCGGCTGGAAAAGAGCTCGGCGATGGTCTGTCGTTCGCGGGCTTCGATCTCCTGATCGAGATCGAACAGGCGCCATGACAATCGCTGCGCCAGGTGGCGGCCCACCGTTGTCTTACCCGCGGTCATGAAACCGACCAGATAGATCTTGTCGAAGGTCACTGCGACAAATGCTGGAGGACGGAGAAGAATCCTGGATAGGACACGTCGACCGCTTCGGCGCCGGTGATCTCGACCGGACCGCGCGCCCCGAGCGCGGCAATGGCAAAGGCCATCGCGAGGCGGTGATCGCCGCAGGCCTCGACGCGTCCGCCGTCGAGCGGTTGAGATCCGACGATGTGGAAGCCGTCGGGGAGCTCGTCCGCCCGGCTGCCGATGGCGTTCAGCCCGGCGACGAGCGCGGTGATGCGATCGCTTTCCTTGCCGCGCAGCTCCGCGGCGCCGGTCACGGTGATCTCGCCGCCGAACGTCGCCAGCGCCGCGAGGACGGGCAGCTCGTCGATCAGGCCGGGCACTTCGTCCGGTGCGATTACCAGCGGCCGCGGGGCGCCGTGGCGGATGCGCAGGCGTCCCATCGGCTCGCCCGCGCGGCCGTCGGCGTCGAGGGTGACGTCGACCGTTGCGCCGGCGCGGCGGAGGACGTCGATCAGCGGCGTCCGCGTCGGGTTCAGACCGACGTCGACGATCTCCACGTCCGAGCCGGGCAGGGCCGCGGCGGCGCACGCCCAGAACGCGGCGGACGACATGTCACCAGGGACGAGGAGATCGAGCGCGCGGAGCGGCTGGCCGCCCGCGACGGTGACCGCGAGGCCGGACTGGTCCACCTGGACGCCGAAGGCGCGGAATGCGCGCTCCGTGTGGTCGCGCGTCGCGGCCGTCTCGCGGACGGTCGTCGTGCCCGAGGCCTGCAGGCCGGCCAGGAGGACGGCGCTCTTGACCTGCGCGCTGGGAATGTCCGGCGTGTATTCGATGCCGTGCAGGTCCGTGCCGCGGACGGTCAGCGGCGGACGGAAGTCGGCGGCCGTCAGCGTCGCGCCCATCTGCGCGAGCGGCACCATCACACGGCGCATCGGCCGGCGGCTCAGCGACGCATCGCCCACCATCGTCGTTTCGAACGGATGCGCGGCCAGGATGCCGGCCATCATCCGCATCGTGGAGCCGGAATTGCCCGCGTCGAGCGCGCCGGACGCCGCCCGCAGCCCGCGGAGGCCGCGGCCGTCGATGCGCACCGTGCCGGCCGCCGATGTCGTCCGCTGGCCGCTCGACGCGTCCGCGGACGTCTTCGTGACGGCCACCCCCAACTGCGCGAGGCATTGCAGGGTAGACTGACAGTCAGCTCCGGCCGAGTAGTTGTCGATGCGGCAGGTTCCGTCCGATAACGCGGCCAGCATGGCGTACCGGTGCGAGATCGACTTGTCGCCGGGGACGCGCACCTGGCCCTCGACGCGCCTGGCCGGATGGACGATCACGGTGGTTGGAGCAGCGGCAAACATCGTTCGCACTATACCATCTCTACCTGAGCGAACTGCCCCCGGCTTCGCTGTCCTTGCGCTCCGCGGCGCGGGTGTTTGAGGTTTCGCACACGGCCGGGAACAAGCGCGACGGCTTGACCGTCCGAAATGAGTGTGTTACTAACTCGCGTGTCTGCATGACCGAGAACCGCAGTCTCGTCCGGCTTAAGATCCACAGCGTCTTCGAGATGCTGGACCTCGTCCAGGTCGTCAGCGATCGACTGGGACAGATGGCCGGCCTCGACGAAGACGCGGTGCATTGGGTCGGTGTGGCCGTGCGCGAGTCGGTCATCAACGCCATCAAGCACGGCAACCGGCTGGACGCCTCCAAGCTGGTCACCGTGGAGTTTTCTCTCGTTCCCTTCGATCATCCCACGCAGTTCATTGTCACCGTCGTCGATCAGGGCGAAGGCTTCGACCCCCAGGACGTCGCCGATCCGCTGGCCACCGAGAACCTGCTCAAGTCGAGCGGGCGCGGCATTTTCTTCATGCGCAATTTCATGGATGATCTGGAGCTGCGCAAGGCGCCGGAGGGCGGGATGGAAGTCCGCATGGTGAAGAAGGTGCCCGACGCCACGCACGACGATCAGCCACCCGTGGCCACCGCACGCTAGCGCATTCCCACGGACGCGTCCCGCGCCCGTCCCCAGTCCGTCAGGTTCGTCCGCACGCTTGGCACGCTGCTCATGTCTCACGATTCACTTCTGATGTCCACGGCCATCGAGGCCGTGCTCCGCGCCGGTGAAATGCAGATGGCGTCCTTCGGCCGCGACGATGTGCGCGTCGATATGAAGGGGGCGATCGACCTCGTTACGGAGGTGGACGTGGCCGTGGAGCGCATGTTCCACGCCTTCATCGAAGAGCGCTTCCCGGATCACGGCATCCTCGCGGAGGAACTGCAGGAGCGGCCGTCCGTCGCGCGCGACGGATCGACGTACGTCTGGATCTTCGATCCGATCGACGGGACGTCGAACTACGCGCACGGGCTGCCGATCTTCTGCTCGTCGCTCGGCCTCGAAGTCGACGGACGCCTGGAAGTGGGGGCCGTGTACGACCCGACGCGGAAGGAACTCTATACGGCCGAGCGGGGCCGCGGCGCCTTTCTGAACGGCAAACCGCTGCGCGTGTCCGCCGCCGAGACGGTCCTCGAGTCGATGCTGGTGACCGGCTTCCCGTACGACATTCATGCCACCGTGGATGAGATCGTCGGCCTGTTCGGCGCGTTCGTCAGCAAGGCGCGCGCGGTGCGGCGGCTCGGCTCGGCCGCGCTGGACCTCTGTTACGTCGCCGCCGGCCGGTGCGACGCGTTCTGGGAGCAGCGGCTCAAGCCGTGGGACATCGCGGCCGGCGCGCTGATCGTCGAAGAAGCCGGCGGGACGATCAGCGGCCTGGACGGGTCCGCGTTCGCTCCGCGCCGCAACGAGATCCTCGCGTCGAACGGCCGCATCCATCAGGACCTGCTCCAGATCATCCAGGACTTCTACCGGGATCGCCCTCGTGCTGGAAACCGGACGTAGGTGATATCGGTTCAGGACGCCGTCCGCCGCGATCCGCGTGGATGACACGGGTTTCATGGCGTTCCCGGCCGCACTTTCCGCGCCCGGCTGTGCCGCTGCGGCTGGCACGGGCCGTGCTTCCACGTCGCTAGCGTGTGCGCCCATCCGTAAGGGCCACCGCGTCCTCGTCGCTTGCCCGTCTGAACTGTTCGCGGTCACTGCGAGCGCCGGGGACTCACACCGTCGTCGAGTGCAGCAGCCTCGATGTGGAGGAGTATTCATGTTTCGCAAAGCATGTGTAGCAGGGCTGATGGGGCTGGCCTTTGTCGCGGCGCCGACGTCGGCGCAGGCTCAGGTGGACAATCTGATCGGCGGAACCTTCGGCGGCTTTCTCCTGCGAGGAGAGGACGGACGCGCGGGCGATGACGTCCTCAACGAACGGCTGACCTATCTGGCGTTTGACATCTCCGACTTCAACGGCGTGATCTTCGGCGGCGAGTATCTCGTGGGGATCGGGGACTGGGTCGAAGCGGGTGTCGGCGTCAGCTACTACCAGCGCACCGTGCCGAGCGTCTACCTGGACTTCACGGATGCCGATGGTACCGAGATCGAGCAGGACACGAAGTTCCGCAATGTCCCTGTCACCGCCAGCGTGCGCTTCTTCCCGATCGGACGCAGCACGCCGATCCAGCCGTACGTCGGCGGCGGCGTGAACTTCTATCGCTGGCGCTTCAGCGAGACCGGGGAGTTCCTGGATTTTTCGGCACCCTTCCCGTGCGGCGGCGATACGTGCTATCCGACGTTCCGCGACACGTTCACGGATGACGGCAACGCGGTCGGGCCGGTGTTCCTCGGCGGCGTCCGCGCACCCGTGACCCCGAACTTCCTGATCGGCGGCGAATTCCGCTGGCAGGGCGGCAAGGCGGATCTCGATCCGGACGTGAACTTCGCCACGAACACGCTCGACCTCGGCGGCTACGTCGTCCAGGCGACGTTCCACGTCAAATTCTGACCACCGGTGCGTCCCGCGGATCCGCGTCCGCGTCGGATGACGGCCGGGAGAACAGCAAGAGGAGGCCCCGCGCGCGAGGTTCTCGCGTGTCGGGGCTTTTGTGTCTGCGGCACGCGGACGGGAACCGTGATACATAGATATCGGCGGCGGATCGTCACGCCGACTTCTCACCATGATGACCCCCTCTGGCGTCCGGCTCGTCCTGCTGCTGGCGATGACCGCCACGATTGGCTGCGACCGTGTGACCAAGCAGGTCGCGCTCTCCACGCTGTCTGACGCGCCGGGGCGATCGTTTCTGGCCGACACGGTCCGTCTCGAGTACGTCGAGAATACCGGCGCCTTCCTCGGGCTCGGCGCGGATTGGCCGCGTCCGGTCCGGACGGCGATCTTCGGTGTCGGGAATGGCGTGCTGCTGCTGGTGCTGGCTGGACTCGCGGTGTGGGGACGCTGGCCCGGACGGGCGCTCTTCGGCGTCGCGCTGTTCGTCGCCGGCGGCGCGTCCAATCTGGTCGATCGCATCACCTACGGCATGGTGATCGACTTCATGAACGTCGGGATCGGCCCGCTGCGGACGGGCATCTTCAACGTCGCGGACATGGCGGTCATGCTGGGCGCCGCGATCCTCGTGATCGAAGGCTATCGCGCGGATCGGCCGGCGGCGCCGCCAGCGGGCGAGGGCAGCGCCAGCGCCTAGCGCCGGCGATACAGCGCCACGCCGCCGCCTTCGCAGATGCGGTCGAAGCCGTCGAGGAAGCGCGGTGACTGCGCGCGGAGGTGGAAGAGCTGATCGCCGCCTTCGGCTTGTTCTTCGATCAGCACCCACCCGGCGTGACGCCGCGCCTGTTCCAGACTGTCGATCCAGACCTGGCCGATGCCTTCGTGGATGTAGTCGCGGATGTTGAAACCCGCGCGCGACGTCTCCTGCATGAAATGCGCGAGCGAGCCCATGCTGGCGAGGATTGGCGCGCCGTCGTACTGCGTCCGCAGACAGGCGGTCACCTTCTGCCGCTCGCGGCTGCGCGGTCGATCCCATTGCGCTTCGGCGAGCATGGGCGACGTCTGCGGGAACGGCGGCGTTTCGATGATCGCGATTGCCGCCAGCAGCGCCGCGGCCAGGACGCCAAGGCGCGCCCGCGGCGCGACGCGTGAGAGCAGGCCGACGCCGACGCCCGCCATGACGGCGACCGCCGCCGTCAGCACCACCATGTAGCGGATGCGGAACGGATGGCCGTTGTAGAAGGCGTACGTCGGGAGCGCCGCGGTGCCGGTCAAGGCGAACAGCACGAGCAACGCGCGGTGACGCGGCGACCGCGCCACCGCAATCAGGCAGCCCGCCGCGGCTATCAACGCCATCACCACGGTCGCGGTCCCGTCGAGTTGACGCAGTCCCCAGAAGACCTGGCCGAGCGCCGTGATCGGACGGTGATGGGCCGGATTGTCGACGAGATAGAAGCCGCCCGTCACCAGCCACGCGCCGACGGTGGCGCGGCTCAGGCAGAGGAACGCAATCACCGCGACGATGGGATACGTCGCAAGTCTCCACGTGCGGACGATCGCCACGCCCAGGCCCTTGCCGTTCATCAGCAGCACGAGTCCCGCGAGGCCGACCGTCGCCGCGGTCACCGGCCACGCCTCGTAGCGCGTCAGGCACGCGCCCGCGAGCGCAAGGCTCGCCGCGTGCGGACGCAAGGCGTCGTCGTCCTGCACCCACCGCCACGTCAGCGCGACGCCGAGCACGCAGAGCGCCATCAGCAGCGGCTCCGTCATCGGCGTCGCCTGCAGATACAGGACGTCCGGCTGCGCCGCGAACACCAGCGCGCCCGCAAGCGCGGCCCACAGCGATCCCGTCGCCCGTCCGATCAGCCACGCAATCGTCGTCACCGTCACAGTGAAGCTGGCCACCGAAATGGCGACGCCGGAGAGGCCCGTGCGATACAGCCAGTCCACCTGCACGGGCCCCAGGTTCAAGAGATGGGGGAGCGGGAGCCAGACGGCGCCGATCTGCCACCAGCCCGGACGCAGGCTATCGACGATGCGGCGGGCGACGACGAGATGAGCCTTCGCGTCGTAATGGCTCAGCGTCAGGTCTTGCAGGTAATACACGACCGCGGCGCTCGATCCGAGGAGCAGGGCGGCGGCGGCGATCCATGTGAGCTGGGAGCGGGTCAGTGGCACGGGTCAGTGGGCACGGTCAGTGGGGGCAAGAGGCAGTTGCTCAGGGGGCGGCAGGCGCGGGTCGGCTATAATTCACGGCAGACGCGACGCAGGAGCGCCATCCTGGCCGGAGCGCTCAGTCTAATCGAAATGCCGCCGTTCGCCTACATGCGCGCCGCGTGATGAGTCCGTCCGCCGCGCCCCGTCCATCTGCCGTCCGAGCCCGTTTGTCCCGACCCTATTGAGAGCATGAAAACGTTCGTTGCGTGGATTCAGTCGGTGGCGCTGTCGCTCGGTGGGCCGGGCCTGTTTCTCATCGCGTTTCTGGATTCGTCCTTCGTCTCGCTGCCACAGGTCAACGATCTGCTGATCGTCTGGATGGTCACGAAACATCCGGAGCGGATGCCGCTCTACGCGGCGATGGCTACGCTCGGTTCGGTGGCCGGCTGCTTCGTCATGTATTACCTCGGACGAAAGGGTGGGGAAGCGCTGCTGAAGCGGCGCTTCAACACGCGGACGGTCGAGCGCGGCATGAACCTCTTCCAGCGCTACGGCGTCCTCGCGATTGTCGTGCCCGCGCTGCTGCCGCCGCCGGCGCCGTTCAAAATCTTCGTCCTGCTCGCCGGTGTGGCGCGCATGCCGCCGCTGAAGTTCGGGATTGCCGTCGCCGTCGGCCGGGGCGCGCGCTATCTGGCCGAGGGCGTCCTGGCGATGTGGTATGGCGAGCGGGCGCTGGCCTTCATCGGCGCACACGGCCGCGAGGTCTCGCTCGCGGTCGGGCTGACGGTGCTCGTGCTGGGCGTCCTCTACGTCCTCTGGCGCCGACGCCGGCCCGGCGGCGCCGCGCCGGCCGAGCCGGATCCGGCCGGTAGGCTATAATTACGCTTTGCGCATGGTGCCCGACCTCTCCGTCGTCATCCCCATCCACAACGAGTCGCCCAATCTGCGAGAGCTCCATCGCGAGCTGACGCACACCTTGAGCCGCTGGGGACGTGCGTACGAGCTGCTGCTCGTCGACGACGGCAGCACGGACGATAGCTTCGCGATCCTTGCCGAGTTGCAGGCGGCGGATCCGCACGTCCGCGTCATCCGCTTCCGCCGCAACTTCGGCCAGACCGCCGCGTTCTCCGCCGGCTTCGCCTACGCGCGCGGCGCCGTGATCGTCACGTCGGATGGTGATCTGCAGAATGACCCCGCCGACATCCCCGGTCTCGTCGCCACCCTCGAAGAGGGCGCGGACATCGTCTGCGGCTGGCGGCGCGACCGAAAGGACAAGTGGCTGACACGCCGGTTGCCGTCGATCATCGCGAACCGCCTGATCTCCGAAGCCACCGGCGTCGCGCTTCACGACTACGGCTGTTCGCTGAAAGCGTTCCGCGCGGAAGTCGTCAAGCCGCTGCGACTCTACGGCGAGATGCACCGCTTCATTCCGGCGATCGCGAGTGAGATGGGCGTCACCGTCAAGGAAGTGGTCGTGAACCATCGCGCGCGGCGCTTCGGCACGTCCAAGTACGGGCTCTCGCGCACGGTGCGTGTCGTCCTCGATCTGATGACGGTGAAGTTCCTGCTGCGCTATTCGACGCGGCCGCTGCAGATCTTCGGACTCATCGGCCTGCTGACCGGATCGCTCGGCGCGCTGATCCTTCTCTGGCTCGCGTACGTCCGGTTGATTCAACAGCAGGGCGTCGGCGATCGGCCGCTGCTGCTGCTGGGCGTGCTGCTCGTCTTCACGGGCGTGCAGTTCATGACGATGGGGCTGCTGGCGGAACTGCAGGCGCGGACGTATCACGAATCGCAGGACAAGAACACGTACGTGATCCGTGAGGTCCTCGAAACGCCGTTCGGGTCGGACGTGCGGCCGGCCCGGCGCGCGGCGGAGCCGGAGCGGGTCGCGACGTGAGCGCGAGCCGCGAGCACGATCCGCGGATCACCGTCATCCAGCGGGAGCTGTTCGACGAGCGCAAGTCGAAGGTCCGGCGCTACGCGGACCTCGTCATCGGTCGCGCCGGCTGGTGGCCGCTGATCAAGTACGAGTTGATCGTCCTGCTCTGCCAGGCGCGGCCGGGCGCGCTGGGTCTGTTCCTGCGGTCGAAGCTCTATCCGCTGATCCTGGGCCGCGTCGGCCGCAATGTCGCCTTCGGCGTCAATGTCACGCTGCGGCATCCGCACAAGATCCTCATCGGGGACAATGTGGTGGTGGACGATGGCTGCTGCCTGGACGCGAAGGGCACGGACAACGCGGGGATCCTCGTGGGCTCTGGCGTCTTCATCGGCCGCAACACGATTCTCAGTTGCAAGAACGGCGACATCGTCATCGACGACGAGGCCAACCTGGGATTCAACACGGAGATCTTCTCCGCCTCGCGCGTGCGCGTCGGCAGGAAAGTGCTGATCGCGGCCTACACCTATCTCGTCGGCGGCGATCATCTGTACGATCGGATCGACATTCCGGTGCTCGATCAGGGCCGGACGGCGCGCGGCATCGACGTCGGCGATCACGTCTGGCTCGGCGCGCATGTCGTCGTCACCGACGGATCGCGGATCGGGCGCGATGCCATCATCGGCGCGGGCGCCGTCGTGGTGGGCGAGGTGCCGGACTTTGCCATTGCCGTCGGCATTCCGGCCAAAGTCGTGCGCGACCGGCGAGAGTGAGCCAGTTGTCAGTTATCAGTCGTCAGGTTGAGCTCGTTCTCGATCGATCGGCCAACCACCGTCACGACGGATGGACTGACGACTGATAACTGACAACTTCCTTATCATGTGCGGCATTGCAGGCATCATCGAACGCGATGGACACACGTCCATTCCCCCGGACGAACTGACCCGCATGGTGCGGACGCTCCAGCACCGCGGGCCGGATGACGAAGGCTACGTGCTGAAGCCCGGTTACGGCCTGGGGATGCGCCGGCTGTCGGTGATCGACGTCGCCGGCGGACAACAGCCTTTCGGCAACGAAGACGGACGTATCCAGCTCGTCGCCAACGGCGAAATCTACAACTTCGAAGACATCAAGCGCGACCTGATCGCGCGCGGACACCGGTTCACCAGCCGGTCCGACGTCGAAGTGCTCGTCCACGCGTACGAGGAATACGGCGAGGCGTTCCTCACGCGGCTGCGCGGCATGTTCGCGCTGGCGTTGTGGGACGGCCGGACGGGGACGTTCATTGCCGCGCGCGACCGCGCCGGCGAGAAGCCGCTGTACTACACGCAGACGCCGCGCGGGCTGCTGGTCGCGTCCGAGATCAAGGCGCTGCTCGTCCGGCCGGACGTGCGCCGCGAGCTGTCGCACGAGGCGCTGGACCAGTTCCTCACGTACGAATACATCATCGCGCCGCGGACGATCTTCAAGGACATCTGGAAGCTGCCGGCGGGACACCTCCTGCGCTACAAGGACGGCCGCGTCGAGGTGCAGCGGTACTGGGACGCCTCCCGCGTCGCCGTGCGCGAGTGGCGGGAAGACGACGCGGTGGACGCGCTGCGTGCGGCGCTGCGCCGCGCGGTGACGAGCCAGATGATGTCGGACGTGCCGCTGGGCGTGTTCCTGTCCGGCGGGATCGACTCCAGCACGATCGTGGCCTTCATGAGCGAAGCCGCGGCGCGGACCGGATCCAGCGTGAACAGCTTCAGCATGGGCTTCGAAGCGGGCAGCTACAACGAGCTGCCGTACGCGCGCGAAGTCGCGGCCGCGTTCAAGACCACCCATCGCGAACAGACCGTGACGCCGGATCTCGTCTCGCTCTTCGACACGCTCGTCGTCCACATGGACGAGCCGTTCGCGGACGTCTCACTGTTCCCGACCTATCTCGTCTCGCGCCTCGCGCGGCAGTACGTCACCGTGGCGCTGGCGGGCGATGGCGGCGACGAGCTGTTCGGCGGCTACGACGCGTACGACGCGCAGCGGTTCGCGAGCCGGCTGGAACGCGTCATTCCGGGCGCGGGCCTGCGCGCGATCGAGCAGGCCGTGTCGATGCTGCCGCCGACCGGGAAGAAGAAGGGCTTCGTCAACAAGCTGCGCCGTTTCTTCAACGGCGCGACGCACGCGCCGCGCGACATCGCGCAGTACCGCTGGATGACGTTCCTCTCGGCCGGGGCCAAGCGCGACCTCTACGCGCCCGGCCTGCGCGATGCGCTGCTCGACGGCCACGTCTACGCGCCCGTGCGCGGCGTGCTGCAGCGCTATCAGCAGGACGACTGGCTGAACCGGCAGTTGTTCGCGGACCTGGAGATCTATCTCGCGGACGACATCCTGGTGAAGGTCGATCGCATGAGCATGGCGACGTCGCTGGAGACGCGCGCGCCGTTCCTCGACGCGGACGTCATGGAGCTCGCGTTCTCGATGCCGGGCGATCTGAAGATCCGCAACGGCGAGCGCAAATACATCCTCAAGCAGGCGCTCAAGGGCATCCTGCCGGATACGATCCTCACGCGCCGCAAGGAAGGCTTCAGCATTCCGATGAAGAACTGGCTGAAGGGTGATCTGGCGCCGTTGATGGACGATCTGCTGTCAGCGGATCGCGTGACCGCCCGCGGCCTGTTCCAGCCCGCGGAGGTCCGCCGCTTCGTGGACGAGCACAAGGCCGGCAAGGAAAACCACGCGCACACGCTGTTCTCGTTGATGGTGTTCGAGCGCTGGGCGGAAGCCCTGTTGCCCTGACGCGATCAGACTTGGCGCGCGCCGGCGCGATCGCGTGCGATCGTCGTGGGGCAACGGTGTCAGCCGTCGATGCGGTATCTGCGATCCACGCGCGCGATCTCGTCCGCCACGCGCGCCGCCGGCCAGCCGAGCAGCGCGCCCATCACGCCCGCGGCCCTGCGCAGCGCCTCCGCGCCGGGGTGGCCCGCGGATCCTGCCTCGGTCCGCCGCAGCACCGCATCCTCCAGACGCTGCGCCATTTCATGCTGGACGGCAAACGCGATCTCCGCGCCGGACACGGGACACTGCTCCCCGAGCGGCTCCGCGAGCGACGGCTGCGCCTGCGCGAGCGTCTTCACGGCGTTCTGCTCCGTGCCGTAGAGCAGCGCGAGCCGGCGTCGATCGGTCTCCGCGAAGAGCGGATCCGGCGTCCAGGTGGACCGGCGCATGAACTCGTCGACGCGATCGATGTCCCCGCCGACCAGCGGCGTCACGGCGGTCCGGCAGGCCGGCGCCCGGCGCTGCAGCGTGCTGACGATCAGATCCGTCGCCCGCTCGGCCGTCAGCCGCGCGGTCGTGTAGCGGACGCCAACGACGGAGATGAGGCCGGGCAGGCCGTCCGCGCGATGGTCGCGGATCTGGCTGTCCTTGAGCAGGCGCACCGTCCCGTTCCGGCCCGGTGGCAGCGACGGCAGCAGGCCCCGGTGTACGAGCCGTACATCGTCGAGATCGAGCCGCAGGCCGGGGAACGCGATGTTGAGATCGTCGAGCAGCGCCTGCACCTGTCCCTCGGTGACGCGCAGGTCGTCCGCGCGTCCGTCGAACGGGTCGTGACTCGTGCCGGCAATCGTGACGTGGCGCCAGGGGGCGACGAAGAACAGCCGTCCGCGGGCGGCGCCGCCCAGGGCGCACGGCGCGGCAATCGGCCGCGTGACGATATTCATCGCGCGGGAAAGGGCGGGCACGAGTGATGGGCCGCGTCCTTGTGTGGGGAGCAGGTCCGCCGCCCACGGGCCGGCCGCATTGACGACGACCGCGGCGCGGACGTCAAAGGTGCCCTGTGTCAGTTCGTCCCGGGCCTGGACGCCGATGACGCGGTCGCCCTCGCGCAGCAGGCCGTGGGCGCCGACGTAATTCGCGACACAGGCACCGGCCGCGGCGGCGGAC